>WNFA01005126.1_pt1 | contig 15527 bp, 10 predicted proteins | sample 5400481 | NCBI WGS metagenome assembly WNFA01 (sample SAMN13153340, study PRJNA577476) | soil metagenome | isolation source: 120 cm saprolite under Douglas fir tree site 2 hole 1 replicate 2 | place: USA:California | collected 2015-04-18
CGCTCCGAGCGCGCCAAGGGCGCACTGACATCGGTCGGCATGGAATCCCGCATGAGCCACAAGCCCAACGAACTCTCCGGCGGACAGCGCCAGCGCGTAGCCATCGCCCGCGCTCTGGTCAATAAGCCGGCCATCATCCTCGCCGACGAACCGACCGGCAATCTCGACTCTCAAACCGGCAACGAGATCATGGCGTTGTTTGATCGCCTGCACTCGGAAGGCAATACGATCGTCCTCGTGACCCACGAGCACGACATCGCCGAGTACGCGCACCGTATCGTCTCCATCAGGGACGGCGTAGTCGAGAAAGACGAAACCAAGCGCTAACGAAATCACGTAGGGACAGCCGCCCCCGGCTGTCCAGGCGAGCAGAGCTCGCCAGGGTTTCATTTGTTCACTCCCGCCCTAAATGAGATGGCGCTAGACAGCTGGCGCGGATATCCCTGAGTGGGCTTCGCGCATGTGGGGCTGCGATTATTCCTGCGGCGTGGCCTGAGTGGTGACTTTTTCCAGATCCGGAGGAGTGGACGTTGTATCGGTTGCACCCGCCACGAAGAACTTGTGGTCGTAAAGATTGCGGTACATGCGTCCTGCGATCTCAGCCGCTTTGGGCCCGAAGGTAGGATGTCCGCCTTGCAGGAAGACGACCGTCACAATGCGTCCGACGTCGGTGTTAGCGTACGAGGCGAACCACCCGTAGCGCGTGCCGGCGCGCGAACATGTCCCGGTCTTGCCTAAGATCGATTCTTCGTTAAAGTTCAAACGCACGCTGCGCGCGGTGCCGTACGCAACCGCTCCGGCCATGCCGTCGGAGAGTTCGGGAATCAAAGGCTCGATGTCGAGATGGCGCTTGACCCGAGGCTGGAAGCTCGCGACTTCATCGGAACTGTTCGGATGTTGCAGGTAGTAGAGCGTGCCGCCATTTGAAATCGCCGTCACCAGCGCGCCCAGTTGCAGCGGAGTCATCGAGATGCCCTCACCGAATGAGCACATCTTGCCGACGCCGCCGAGTTTGGAAGAGATCTCAACTTCCGGATACGTCCCTAGCTGCTCGCCCGGAATCTCGTAGCCGGCAAGTTCGCCGAGTCCGAACTGGTGCGCGTAGTATTGCACCTTTTCGAAACCCAGCTTGCGCCCGACCGCTTCGAAGTAGGCGTTGTTCGAGTGCGCCAGCGCCTCGGTGAGATTCATGCGGCTACGGCGCCCGAGCGGAACTTCAGTTTCCTCGTCGATCACGCCTTCGCTCAGTGCCGCCAGAGCCACGGAAAGTTTAATGGTTGAGCACGGCTGTGCGCCGCCCGAAAGTGCGAGCTTCTGGTTGACCATGGCGAGCACTCGCCCGCTGGTCGGCTCAATCGCGACCACGGTGCCGTTCATATTACCCAGGGCATCGATCGCGGCCTGGCGAACCACGGGATCTTCGCCGGCGGTCACGTCACCTTCGGTGATATCGGAAGAGAACGAACTGGTGCTGAAGCGCTCGTAATAGCGATGCCGGCGATGAGTGCCGGAATAATGGGTAGTGGAATACTGCGAGCGCGGAGCGCGGCTCCGCGCGAGTGTTCGCATGCGCCGCCTCGCATGCTGATTCTCCGTAACCCCGCGAGCTTTTCTGCGCGGCGTGAGCGCGGGTGGGTTGACGCTGGCTGCGATTCCACTCGTTGCCAGCAACATTGCCATTCCTAAGACAAATGCAAGACGAAGAAACCAGACCCGAAACTTCACGTAATCCATCCCCGGTGGTACTCGGCCAATTAACGCTTAGCCAGTCAAGAACTTACCTAATCCGTCTATCGGCCTAATAAATAGATGCAAGAATCTCGCCAATCGTCCCACCGAATGGTCACAATCTCTTGCAACTATCCGATAGTAGGCGATTTGCGCGGTTCAGCGCAACGACAAAGTATAAAGTTCGCTATAGCGGAATCTTGCCGGTAACTATATGAATAAATTGCATTTAATGTTTTTTCCGTAGAGGGACACGCACCTCGGTAATCTGAGCGCCTTGTTACCTTAAGGGTTCTCGATTCTGCATCGCTTTGCACATCCGTGTCGGCGCTAGGCCGAAAGCTCAACAGACTCCGATCCGCGCTGCTGACTCATTGTCGCAGGCCAAAGCCCGCGCCGCGCGCTTTTCTGATATTTTCTGACGACGTATCCTCATAAACACAAATGTTGTGGAGGTCTGCCTCTTGCAAACATCGCTCGTGATTATTTCTTTCGCCGCCGCTCTCGTCGTCCCACTCTTTGCCCAGACCCCCAAGCCGACACTCGAAGCGCGGCGAGACGAACTCAATCGTCTGCTCGCCGATGAGTGGGAATACACGCTGCGCACCCAGCCTGAACTTGCCACCCAGGTTGGCGACAATCGCTTCAACGACCGGCTGAGCGATTTCTCCGACAAGGCAATTGCCGACGATCTCGAACACACTCGTCAGGCTCTGACGCGCTTCGAGGCGATCGACGTCACCGGATTTCCCGAGCAGGAAAAGCTAAACCGCGCGCTGATGCTCCGCAGCTTGCATGAAACGCTCGACAGCGTGCAGTTCAAGGACTGGGAGATGCCGGCGACGCAGTTTGGCGGCATTCACCTGGGCTACGCTTCGCTCCCCTTCGATTCCCCTTTTCGAAACATAAAAGATTACGAAGACTATCTGTCCCGTCTGCACCAAATCCCGCGCGTGCTCGAGCAGGCCATGGGACACATGCGCGATGGACTACGCGATCACCGCATGCCGCCGAAATATCTGCTCGAAAAAGTCTCCAATCAGGCGCAGCAGATTGCCGACGACCCGCTCGACAAAAGTCCATTCACCGAACCGCTGCGCAAATTCCCCGATTCCATCTCCGAGCGCATATCCGAGAACGATCGGAAACAACTGCGCGAAAAAATCGAAAGCGCCGTTAGCAACGAGGTCGCGCTCGCCTACGCGAAATTCGCCAAATTCGTGCGCGATGATTACGCACCTCACGGGCGGCTCGATCCCGGCGTCTGGGCCTTGCCCGACGGAGATGCGCGCTATCGCTTCGCCGTCCGTCATCAGACGACCACCGATTTCTCAGCCGATCAGATTCACCAGCTTGGCCTGAAGAGCGTCGCGGAAATTGAAACCCAGATGCTCGTCATCGCCAAGGCCCAGGGATTCAGCGATCTGAAATCGTTCAACGATCACATCCGGCAGGATCCAAAACTGCACGCCCAGTCCGGCCAGCAATTGCTTGACCTGTACACGCACTATCGCGACCAGATGTACGGAAAACTGCCGCAACTATTCGAACGTCTGCCGAAGAACAAGCTGGCTGTCGTCCCGATGGAGTCGTTCCGCAGCGCCTCTGCTCCTCCCGCCGATTATTCGATCGGCGCCGGAGACGGCTCGCGCCCCGGACGCATCAACGTCAATGAGTACGCGCCGGAGAAGCGTCTGCTGCTCAATGTGGAAGCCATCGCTTACCATGAAGGCGTCCCCGGACATCACCTGCAATTTTCGATCGCGCAGGAACTCACCGGCCTGCCGCCATTCCGCAAGTACAACCTCGATCTGAATGCGTATACCGAAGGCTGGGCGTTCTACTCCGAGCGCCTGGGAAAAGAAGTGGGTTTTTATCAGGATCCGTACAGCGACTACGGCCGCCTGCAGAATGAAATGTGGCGCGCCGTGCGCTGGGTGGTGGATACGGGCGTCCACTCCCAGCACTGGACCCGCGAGCAGATGGTCGACTTCTTCCACGAACACACCGCGATGGATGATGAGAACATCAACACCGAAGTGGATCGCTACATCGCGTGGCCGGCACAGGCGCTTTCCTACAAGATGGGACAGATGAAAATTCTCGAACTGCGAGCGCGAGCGCAGAAGGAGTTGGGCGCGAAATTCGATCTGCGCGCCTTTCACGACGCAGTGCTCGACCACGGCCCGCTGCCGCTCGACATGCTGGAAACAAAGATCAACGAATGGATCGCCGCTAAGAAATGACAAGCCAGGTTCTGGTCTCAGGCTCCGACGAGCAATCAACGTGAACTAGTGATTTTGAAGAGGCGATACCTAAAGAACTACCCTCCAGCTAATGTTCGTAATCCCTCCCGTGAGGACCCGCATATGCGTATCTTTGCACGACTCCCTCTGTTCCTGATAATTGTCTCCGTTTCAGGTTTTTCCCAGACCCTTCCGACTTTCAAGCATGTTTTTATCGTCCTTGAAGAGAACCATAACTATTCGAATGTGATTGGCAAGCCTTCGATGCCCTACCTGAACAGCCTGGCCAACACATACGGCCTCGCCACGCAGTACTATGCCAACACGCATCCCTCGATCGGCAATTATTTCATGCTGACAACGGGACAGATCATTACCAACAATGATGATTATAGCGGCACGGTAACGGCCGACAACGTTGTGCGGCACCTGCTAACCGCGGGCAAGACCTGGAAAGCATACGAGGAAGATCTGCCGCATGCGGGATACGTCAAGCCGGATGTCGCCAACTATGCGCGCAGGCACTGTCCGCTCTCGTATTTTTCTGATGTCATCAACAGCAAAGTCCAGATATTGAATCTGGTGCCATTTACGCAATTCGCAACCGATCTGGCGAACGGCAATTTCCCCGATTATTCGTTCATCACTCCAAATTTGTGCAATGACGCTCACAATTGTTCGCTCGCGACCGCCGACGCGTGGTTAAAGAAGAATATTGCCCCTCTCATTCAGAGCAGTACCTTTCAGGACGGCGGATTGCTGATCATCGTTTTCGACGAGTCTGCCAGCGACAATACTCATGGCGGTGGACGTGTGGCGTGGGTTGCGGTTAGTCCTCAGTTCTCGAATGGCGGATTCAAGTCCACAACGCTCTACCAGCACCAGAATACTCTTCGACTGATGATGCAGGGACTTGGTCTGACCACCTACCCAGGCAAAGCGCAGTCGGCGGCCAACATGGCCGAGTTCTTCAAGTAGGAACGTAATCTGTAGAGACGGGACTTGCCCGGCTCTCTCTGCCGCGGGAGACGCGGCAATCCGCGTCTTTACTGCACGTTCTCCGCAGCTTCCCGATACGTCCCGAATTTCTTCGCAACCGGTTTCAGCGTCGGATAAAACTGTACAAAAACATGCTCAACCGCTGCATGCTGCTCATGACAACCCCAGCATCCGGCCTTCGGATTCGCGCTCGCGGATTTGGTATCTTCGTCAAAATTGAAGTAGGCCCATTTGTCGGGAAAACGACTTTCGTCTTTCACCTCGACGCCGATCCCCATGGAATCGGTCTGATAGTGTCCCGCTTTGTTGATCGAACCTTTACTGGTCGATCCCCGATCTTCCACCACGAACATCGTCTTGTCGGGCCATTTGCCGGACTTCATAAACTCCCGGTAAGCCCACTGCGGCACGAAGACGTTGGTGAACATTTCGTGGCCGGCTTGCGCGCTGTAACTCATGCCCAGGCCGGAGGAGAGAAAAATCCACTCGCGATAATCGCCAGGTGGCAGGAGTTTGTTGTCGCCGGTGTACTGCGGTTGTCCGGGCGCAGGATCGGGTGAAGCGGCCAGAAGAATCGTCGCAGCCAGGGCGACAATAATAAGAGGAGCCGGGATCAAACGATGCATGGAAATCTCCTAAAGCTTCGACGGCAACCTAACGCGAACGCTATCCACGATACGCAATCGGGCAAGAAGAAGTTCGAAACTTTGTGGAAGCTCACAATTCGCATTCACCGCATGTTATGAGGGAACAGCTATTTCCAGCGCGGTCTCAGGTTCAGTACCGCGCCCTCCAAAGCGCCTCTTCAATCGCAGGAAAGGTTCTTCGAAATACCAGCGGGAAAGGTAGGCAACGGCGACTGTGAAACCGGCTGCGATACTGAAAAGCAAAACCATCGTACCAAAATGTCCGCCAACAGCGGACAGGCTGGGAAACAAGCGGCCCAGGAAGTAATCCTCCAGGTCAAAAATCAGCATGTGGATAAGGTAAACGCCGTAACTGATTTCCCCAAAGAACTGCAGTACCGGCCGATTCACCACCGCTTTCCAGCGGGAAGTCCCAACTAGAAGCGCCAATGCAACCGTCCCCGCAAAGAAAGAATTCAGCGCTGTTTCCCGTAGAGTCATTCCCAACAGTCTGCTGGCGCGAAATATTCCGAATGGATAACCGGCGCCAAACATCATCAAGCTCGCCCCAAAAAGAATCATCGTAACTCGCCACATATGAACGCGCGTTCCCCATGGACCACGAGCCAGAGCGGCCAATACTGCTCCTGTCGCTAGTCCGTCCGCGACCAGCCAGGTATATCCGGTACCCGTGTCGTAGCCCCGAATGAAATAGAAGGCTCGCAAGCATGGGCAGAGGATACAAATGATGGCTCCGACAACAGCGACGCGGTACCGCGATAGCGAGCGCACGGCGGCGGGCCATAGCAGGTAGAAGTGCTCTTCAACCGCCAAAGACCACAAAACACCGTACTGCATCGCTACTCCAAAGAGCCCGGTGACATTGGAAAGATAGAAAAAGCTAAGTGCTAGAAACGCCCAGGACGCCTGCCGGTTGACCCACCCAGTTCGTGTTAAGACAGCGAGAAGTAGGAGCACTCCGTAATACAGCGGCAAGATGCGCAAGGCACGTCGAGTATAGAAGCTCCGGTAGTAGCCTGCTTTGGGCTTGGTGTCGAGCAGGATACCGGTAATCAGGAATCCAGAAAGTACGAAAAACAGATTTACGCCCATCCAAACGGGGTAGAGTGGCTGCGACAAATAGTTGTGGAAATCCCGAGAGACCCTGAACGCCGTAGCGGAATCCGAAGCCATGAAAAAAAAGGACGAGCAGAACGGCGATTCCGCGAATCGTATCCAGTTCCGGCATGCGGGATCGCAGCAGGCAAGCGGCCGGCGCCGTCAGCGCCGGTTTCTCGGAGGTTGAACTCGTCATTGACCTGGAATCGTAAGAGAGTTGTTGCTTAAACTACTATGCCATGTCTCAGGAGACAAGCAGAATTCCGTCTCTCCATCGCTCGCCCCAAGCGCTACATCACGTCGTTGCGTTTCCGCAGAAAAGCCGGAACATCGAGATCTTCCGCCTGATAGCTGGGAGGGGCAGACCGCATCGCATCAAGCGAAATCACATCGGCATGCGACGCATTACCCGGTTCCCGAAACGATACCGGCCCGGGATCTGGCTCAAAGTTCGCCTCCGGCACGAAAACCGGCTCGGGCTCGGCCACCGGCTCGGGCTCGTCGAAGTGATGACGCTGGCGCGAAGCCTCTCTCGATACGTCGCGCGAAAGATCGCGCGAAAGTATGACCGGATCGTAGTTTTCGTGGTTGCGCGCACGCCGCATGTCCTCTTCTTTGAAGCCCGTCGCGATCACCGTGATCTTGACCGCGTCTTTCATCTTCTCGTCCAGAACCGCGCCGAAGATAATGTTGGCATCTTCGTGAGCGGCGCCCTGAATAATCGTGCAAGCCTGCTGCACTTCGGCAAGCTTCAGCGAATTCGACCCTGTGATGTTGATGAGGATGCCGCGGGCTCCGTCGATCGCGCCCGCCTCGAGCAGCGGCGAGGTGATGGCACGCTGCGCGGCTTCCACCGTGCGATGCTCGCCGGCAGCGGTAGCCGTGCCCATCACCGCATAGCCCATGCCCGCCATGATCGCCTTCACGTCGGCAAAGTCGCGGTTGATGATGCCCGGGATAGTGATGATGTCGGAGATGCCCTGCACTCCCTGACGAAGAATATCGTCGGCGATGCGGAAGGACTCGAAGAAGCCGGCGTTCTCGGCGACCGCCAGCAGTTTCTCGTTGGGGATCACGATAGTGGTATCGACCGACTCCATGAGTTCTGAGATGCCGCGTTCCGCCTGCTGCATGCGGCGTTTGCCTTCAAAGGCAAAAGGCTTGGTAACGACGGCGACAGTGAGCGCGCCCATTTCGCTGGCGAGCGAGGCGATGATCGGCGTCGCGCCGGTGCCGGTGCCACCACCGAGTCCGGCCGTGACGAAAACCATGTCGGCGCCTTCGAGGGCTTCGATGATTTTGTCGGAATCTTCCAGCGCGGCTTTGCGGCCGATCTCGGGATTGGCGCCGGCGCCGAGCCCGTTGGTCAGCTTCACGCCGAGTTGAATCTTGGTCGCGGCCCGCGACATCCGCAGAGCCTGTAAGTCGGTGTTGGCCACAATGAATTCGATGTGTTCCATCCCCGAGTCAATCATGCGATTGACCGCGTTGTTGCCGCCGCCGCCGACACCAATGACCTTGATGCGAGCATCGTTGCGGGCTTCTTCGTTAAAGCAGATGCGGAGTCCGTTGTCTTCCATAATTCACCTCGTAAAATCAGTTCTCAGTTGCCGATCAATTCAAGCTTGCCGGTGGAGCGCCGGGCGTCCCCCCGCCCGGCCACCACAATCCTCACGCGCCCTTCCCCGCGAACAGCGCTTTCATGCGCGAACCGAAGCCGGGCTCCTGCAAGCCGCGTGCAAGGCGGGCGCGGTGACCGTAATATGCCATGCCCAACACCGTCGCGAACTCCGGCTCGGCTAGAAACGACGGCATCTTCGCCATGGGCATTGGCCAGGCAAGACGCGCGGCTTTCCGCAGAACGGATTCAGCCACGTCGAGAATGCCAGGAAGGCGCGAGGCTCCACCGCTCAGCACGAATCCGGCAATGCAGTGCTCCAGAACGCCGGCGTGGCGCAGGTTGTCACGGAGCAACTCGAAAAGCTCGCGGGCGCGCGGCTCAAGAATCTCGCCCGCCATGCGCTGCGGCATCATGCGCGAGGGCCGGTCTCCCACCGACGGTACCTCGACTTCATTGCCCTCGGGGATGAGCGTCGGGACCGCGTTGCCAAAGTTTTTCTTGAGCGTCTCCGCGGCCGCCAGCCCGGTACACATGCCGACTGAGAGGTCGCTCGTAAAGTGGTCGCCGCCGATGGGGATCACGGCCGTATGCGCGACCGCTCCCTGCTGAAACACGATCAGATCGCAGGACCCGGCACCGAGATCGGCGAGGCAGACGCCGAGTTCGCGTTCGTCGGATCGCAACACCGAGTCCGCGCAAGCGAGTGGCTCAAAGATGGTGTCGTCCACGTGGACACCTGCCCGGTTCACTGCGGTCACCAGGTTCTGGGTAGCGCTCGAAGAAGCCGTCACAATGTGCACGCGCACTTCAAGCCGTGTCGCCATCATGCCGGTGGGATCCTGCACGCCGGGCTGATCGTCGAGAATGAACTCCTGCGGCAGCAAATGCAGAATTTCGCGATCACCGGGCAAGGGCACGGTGCGCGCCTTGTCCACGGCCTGGCGAATTTCCTCGCGGGCAATCTCGCGCGACCGGGCGCCGAAGCTGATGCCGCCGTGGCTGTTCATCCCGCGAATATGCGCACCCGCAATGCCGATCAGCGCATGCTCGATCGGAATGCCGGCCACATCTTCCGCGTGCTCCACCGCTTTTTGAATGCTGCCCACGGCCTTGTCGAGTTCGGTAATCACGCCCTTGCGCAAGCCTCGCGATTCGCTGATGCCGTGCCCGCGGTAACGCAATCCGTGCTCGCTCAGTTCGGCCACCAGGACGGCAGTCTTGGCGCTCCCTACGTCAATGGCGGTAATGAAATTGGGCCCATGGCTCGGCATAATAATAATGATGACGATCGCTAGTTCTGCGGAGTCTCCTTCTTAATGGCAGCGCTCGGTTTCTTTTGGCCCGCGGCAACTGCGACGGGCGTTCGGACCGCAGCTGGATGCGCAGCCGCGGTATTCTTGGCGACTGCTGGTGTCGCCGCCTTCACCGTCGTCTTCAGTGCGGCTTGATGCACTGGAGCTTGTTGGGCTGGCGCTTGTTTAGCTGGCGCTTGTTTAACCGGCTCTTGTCTAACTGGGACATGACGAACTGCGGCGTGATGAACTGCCGTTTTGGCCCGGACCTTCGCCTTAGGCTTAGATTTCGCTTCCTTCTTCGCCGGAGCAGGCGCGACGGGACGCGTCACATATTTCTCATAGTTCACGATCGCCGCGGTTTTCACTCCCGCTGCCATCGCCGCTTTGGCCGCCGCCGGTGTCAAGGCCGGCTGCCGAGCCATCCCGTAGAGGTCGGGATTCACGATGATCTGGCCGTCGTAGCGCAGGTCCACCGATTCGAGCTTGTCGAACTGCTGCCGCCACTGCTGCACATGGGTCACGTAGGTTTTGTAGCGTTGCAGGTAATTCCCGGAACCGAGATGCACGAGCACTTCGCCGTTGGCATCGGCGGCCAGCACTTTTACGTCCTCGGTGTCGGTGAGGTCCACTTCGCTCAGTGCCTGGGAATAACGGGCGCCGCTGGAATCGAGTTCACGAACCAATTGGTTGTAAATCTTCATCCGTGCAGCGCGGGTGGATAGCGGCTCGCCCGCATTCATGCCCTCAATCACAGCGAACGAATACTTGTGCTTACCGCCCGGAGCAAGCTCCATCAGCGTGCCACCGGCGTCGATCAGCGAAACGTGCGAGCCGATGCGAGCAAAGGCAACCGGCGTGCGCTCATGAATTTCGATGCGCAGACGATTCGGCACAAAGCGCATCACGCTTGCCGATTCGACCCATGGGATCTGCTCCAGTTGCTGTTTGCGTTGGGCAAGCGGGACAAAAAAGATGTTGCGGCCGATGTCTCCGCCCATCGCTTCCATGATTTGCGCGTGCGCCACGTGCTGCGCGCCGCCGACTTCGATCTGATCGCTCGAATCGATGCGAAAGCGCCACGAGTGCTTCCCGTAACTGTAGAGGCTGGAAGCGGCAGTTCCCAGAATTGCAAGAGCGACGAGCGCCAAGGCAGCCCACTTCAGCCGCTTGGCGGTCTGTTTGGGAAATGTTCCGCGCCGGACCGAGACTCGCTTTTGCCCGCGCAGAAATGGAGATTCCTGCTCCGCTTCCAGATCGACGAGCCGCGCGTCGTCGAAAGGCTCGCGCTCGGGAGCCTCGTGATGAGAAACGCCTTGCTCTCCGCAGAAGACGCGGCAAGCCGCGTCTCTACTCCAACGACTCTGCATTCGCCATAGTGTCCAGCTTCTCCAGAATCATGGCGCCCAGTTGCGAGACGCTGCCCGCCCCGAGCGTCAGAACCATGTCGCCCGGTTGAGCGAGGGCGGCAACCGTGGCGACGGCGTCGGAAAAAGAAGGAGCGTAATCAACGCTCCCGTTTCCTGCCCCGGCAATGCGGCTGGCGAGAGCTTCCGCCGTGATGCCTTCGATGGGCTTCTCGCTGGCCGGATAGATATCGAGTAAGCAGAGCGTGTCGGCGTCGGCAAACGCGGCCGTGAATTCATCCATCAGGTCGCGAGTGCGGGTGAAGCGGTGTGGCTGGAAGATAACATGCACGCGACGAAATCCGCACTGGCGAGCGGCGGCAAGCGTGGCCCGGATTTCCGTCGGATGGTGTCCGTAATCGTCAATCACGCTAACGCCCGCAGCCTTGCCTTTGAGCTGGAAGCGGCGATCCACGCCGCGAAAGGCGTCAAGCGCCGAACGAATCTGCTCCACGGGAACGGCGAGCGCGGTGCCAACCGCAACGGCAGCCGTAGCGTTCAGCACGTTGTGCGTGCCTGGCACGTGCAGCGTGAACTCGCCGAGATCCTTCTCTTTGTAAGTAACCTGGAAACGGATGAGCGGGCAGTGCTCTGCGTCCGCTGGCGACGATCTAATTCTCGGCGATCCAATGTTCGACGATCCAGCGTTCGACGATCCAATGTTCGAGGATCTAATGCCCGATCCCATGCGGATCAGGAAATCCGATCCTCGGCTTGTACCGTACGTCGTGACGCGGCGATGGACGCGCGGCAACAAGCGCCGCAGCGCCAAGTCGTCATGGCAACCGACGACCAAGCCGTAAAACGGAACGCGCTCCATGAATTCGAGAAACGTCCGGCGGACGTCGCGCATGTCGCGATAGCAGTCCATGTGCTCGCGGTCAATGTTCGTGACCACTGAGAGTATGGGAGAAAGCTTCAGAAACGACCGGTCGCTTTCGTCGGCCTCGGCGACCAGGTATTGCGACTTGCCGAGGCGCGCGTTCGAGCCCATGGCGTCAACCCGGCCTCCGACCACGACCGTCGGATCGAGGCCGCCAGCGGCCAGCACGGCCGCGACCATCGACGTGGTCGTGGTCTTTCCATGCATGCCGGCAATCGCGATGCCGTATTTGAGCCGCATGAGTTCGGCCAGCATCTCGGCACGCTGAATCACCGGCACATGCGACCGGCGAGCTTCGGCGACTTCGGGGTTATCAACCTGGATCGCCGAACTAGTGACTACAACATCCGCACCCGCAATGTTGGCGGCAGCGTGCCCTTCAAAAGTGGTCGCACCCAGGGCGGCGAGCCGCTGCGTGACCGCCGAATTTTTCAGGTCGGAGCCGGAAATCTTGTAGCCGAGATTCAGCAACACTTCGGCAATGCCACTCATGCCGATGCCGCCGATGCCCACGAAATGGATGCGTTGAATCTTGGCAAACATGAAAGCTCAATCACCGCTTAAACGCTGCGGGACGAACGCTGATGATAGACCATTTCACCGCCGAGATGCCGAGGACGCGGAGTACAAATTCATTTTGTCATCCTGACCCTGAGCGCAGTCGAAGGGGAAGGACCCATGTAGTTGACCGCGCAAAATGCATAGGTCCTTCGCTTCGCTCAGGATGACAACCTAAACTGGCGGGATGCCGCCAATCTTCTACTCACCACCCGCCAGCCGCACCACCATCTCCGCGATTTCTTCGACTGCTTTCGGGTGCGCCAGCGATTTCGCCGCCGCGGACATGTTCCGTAACCGCCCCGCATCGCCAATCAGTGCCGCAATCGTGTCGACCAGGTAGGCCGCGCCCAGATTGCTTTCCTCGACCACTACCGCCGCGCCCGCTCGTTCCAGTGCGCGGGCGTTCACATTCTGATGATCGTCAGCCGCCGCCGGAAACGGCACAAAAATCGCCGGCTTCCCTGCCGCAGTAATCTCACCAACCGTGCTCGCACCCGACCGGCAGACGAGCAAATCGGCGCGCCCAAACGTCCCCGGCATATCGTCAATGAACTTGTGCACGTCGCCTGAGATTCCCGACTGCTGATAAGCGGCCAGCACATGGTCATAGTCGCGCTGCCCCGTCTGGTGAATGATGTGGATCCCAGGAATTTTGCCGCGCAAACCGCCCAGCGACTCCATCATCGCTTGATTGATGGCGCGCGCCCCCTGACTGCCTCCAAAAACCAGCAGCGTGGGCACGCCCCCAGTCTTCGGAGGAATAGAAAAGAACGCCGAGCGAACCGGAACGCCCGTCACCCGGCAATGAGGAAAATACCGGCAAGTCTCTTCAAAATGCACCGCCGCCGCGGAAACCCAGCGCGCAATCATTCGATTGGCGAATCCAGGAACGACATTAGGTTCAAAGGCTAACGTAGGAAGACGCCGCCGAATCGCAGCCACCATAGCCGGTCCCGAGGCGTAACCCCCGACTCCAATCACAACTTCGGGATCGAAATCCGATAGCATCCGTGAAGAAGCCGCAATCGCGCGCGGCAAGTCAAACATCGTCTTCGCCCGCGTCATCAGGCTGACATTTTTCAGCGCGCCGACCTGAATCAGTTCCAGAGGAAACCCGGCCTGCGGCACCAGCCGCGTCTCAATGCCGCGAGCCGTCCCGATAAAAAGAACCTCGGCGCCATGTTGCTTCTTAAGCTGTTGAGCAATGGCCAGCGCCGGAATAACGTGCCCGCCTGTGCCACCGCCCGCGATAACAATGCGCATGAATTTTTCGTTCCTGAAGGCGCTCTCGCTTAATCCACCATCTTCACATACTTCTTTCTCGCCTCCCCCAGCATCGACAACACCGACTCCTTCTCCGCATCCGTATTCCAAGAAGTATTACTCCGAGCCGTGGATATCAGCCGGTCAACCCACGCCACAAAGTAAGCCGCGTCTGCCGCGCTGCGCACCGGCGCTCCCGCCACACTTACGTACACGGGACTGGTCGTCGCGTAAGGATACAAATCAAGAATCGGATACTCCGCCTTGTCACTGAAGGCGCGCAGAACACACCACCCGCTAGCATCCAGTTGGATCGAGCCGTCGACGCGAGCCGAGGTTCGATGACTGTCCATTGCGAGTTCGCGCGCAACTTTCCCATTGCAGACGATTTGCAAATGATCGATCGGAACGATCGAATTCATCTCCGCTGTAAAGCGCACCTCTTGTTTCTTGTCCAGCCGCACTTCCCCACCAATCCCCTGTCCGCCCAGCGAAAACCGGAGTAGCGGCCCATTCGTCGCAAACGTCCGTCCCGCCTTGATCGCGGCAAGCCACGGTTCAATCTTCAGCGGACCAGGCTCGACTTCGGCATAAACCCGATTCAAACCTACCGGCCCGCGCAACGATGCGTAATTACCCATGAAATCCGTTCCTGCCGCCGTGGGCAAGCGAAAGCCGCAATTCAGCAACTTGTACCAAACCTCGGCGGTGGACTTATGATCGGAAAAGCCGAGCACCTCGATGTAATCTACCTTACCGAGCGCAACGTCGGCCGGCAATTCGGAGGTAAGAGAAGTGTCCTTCGCAGGATCTGGGAAGCTATCAAATGGATGTACATATCCCACCAACGCGCCCTGCGCATGTGCCATGTCGGCAACACTGGCGTTCGTCGAGTAAAGACTGGCGGCTGCAGTGTTGGGATAACCTGCATATCCTGGAAGGATGAGGTTATGGGTAAGATTCAGCAGTCCAAGATGTCCCCAGTAACTCGTGTGAAACTCTTGACCGTGAAGGAGGAGGTGGTCGGCGGTGGACATTGGGTCAAGTTGCGGGGAGAAATACTCCATATCGGGGATGCGTTGCTCTTTGTTCACAATGAGGTTTTCGACGATCCCTAAATTTTCAGCCGCAGCTTGCGATACCAGATTCCCGGGAGTATTCCGATACGTGCCCGCATAGTTCATATGAACGTGAACATCGCCGCTGACCCATTCGGCGGGATTGTAGAGAATTATCGGCCGCAACTGAATGGTCAAGCTCGCAATGGCGTCAGGTTTGATCTCCACCTTGCGTTGCTCGAACGCGAATTCAAACCCGTGCATCACATCAACTTGCAGAACACCGGATGGAACATCCACTGCCGCCTCTCCCCGGGTGTCGAAATAGTGCGCTTCAAACGCCCGCTCGGAACGATCAAAACTATCGTCGGCATGCATCCATGCATGGTCGGGAGCATAGGCCAGTCCGTCTGATCCCACAATGAAAACCCGCGCTGCCGTGGTCTTCCCACCGTTAGCAAAGACTACATGTAACGACAGTCGTCCCATCGGCCTCAAATATTTACGCTCGCTCGCGATCACTTCCGTCTGTTCTCCGCCTGGAATGGTCTGCACCCATAGCGAAGTATTCCCCCAGTTTCGATTCGAGATAAACGCGATTTTCGATCCATCTGGCGACCAACGGGGATTGATGTTGTCGAACGCGCCGTAAGAAATGGGAAAGGCGTCACCACCATTTGCAGGCATGACCCAGAGTTGATGCCATGCCTGTCCCAGGTAGGAGG
>WNFA01007009.1_pt1 | contig 15523 bp, 12 predicted proteins | sample 5400481 | NCBI WGS metagenome assembly WNFA01 (sample SAMN13153340, study PRJNA577476) | soil metagenome | isolation source: 120 cm saprolite under Douglas fir tree site 2 hole 1 replicate 2 | place: USA:California | collected 2015-04-18
CCATTGTCGTCTTTCACGTCAAAATGAATTTGCACATGCGGGTTGGTAAACAGGAACTCCGTCACCGTCCCCGTCACCGTGACCGGATGCTTCGCGTCGTATTGCGCTCCGCCATGGTGCGCGAACAGCGGGCCCGAAACCAGGAAAAGAACCACCCCCGCAGCCAAAACAGAGAACAGCTTAGTTTTCATTTTCCCTCCTCCGAACCTCCAGCCGATTGGACGTTGCCGTCTTACCTAATAGGTTACTTCGCTTTCGATATCACTGCTTTGCAGCAACAAACCGGAGACGCCCGATTATTTATTGGACTTCACGGAGTAGTGCGTCCCCATCCCTAAGAGCTCCTCGCAGAGAACCCCTTCCAAGAGTTGAAATCCCGGCGGAAGCGAATCCTGAACTATTTTTCTTGTCCAGGGCTTTTTGTACGCCTTCGCATCGTCGATGGTGACCTCGTACTCCAAGGCCTTCGGGTTCAGGCGCCGGATGCGCTCCACAAAGTGCAGAGCGTCGCTATGCGGATGACCGGCACGGTCGACCCGGGTTTTGTCATTTAGACCGACGGTGTCAACCACGAGGGTGTCTCCCTCATACTTGCCAATCGAGTGCCCCATCCACGTGCTCGTATAACCGTCGGGGTGTCCTCGCCCATCCAGGTAGATTCGGCGCACCAAGTGATCCTGATCGAACAGGAGGAGCACCATGTCCGGGAACTGACGGAGCTCGAAAATACGAGCCCCATCCAGCATTAGGTCCGTCGGGCCCGGCGGCATACAACCGGAGAAGGTGGGGTCCAAGTCTTGGCGGCCAAAGTCGTCTGGGCCCCTTCCCACCCTGGCAGCCTTATATTTCTCCTCGGCCCAAGGCTGCATCTCGGGCTCCTCAGACCTCACCCCCATTGGCGCCCCCGTTACTCCGAGTAATCCGTTGCAAACGACCCGTATCCCGCAGAGTGCCGTCTCAGCCGTGATGGGTACCGGGCGGTGCCCTTCCCAGAATCCAGACAGGTCCGGGATCGCTGTTGCCGCTCCGGGCCCCGGCTTCGCCGAGGTTTGAGCCAGCATAGCGGGTGAGATGGCGAGCAGCACTAACGCTATAAGTAACAAACCAGTTAGATTAATTCGCATTTGGGAACCTCTCCTTGTTTTGGAGATCGTGTCCTCGTATCGTGTTCGGGTTTCACCCTGAGAGCCGCGAACGCGGTTAAACCATGATTGCCTATTTTTACTGTATCTTTGCGCACAATCCTATGCCAGCCGCCCCCCGGCGTCAATCCCAAAGTATTTCAGCAAGACCTGACATCAAAGATGCCAACAAAAAAATCTAATCTTACCTATTGGAACGATGAATTTGACAATCGCCTCGCAGCCGATTAGGATTGGCGTCGATACCAAGCCTTACGTCGTGGGGGCTTCTATGATCCGTGAATATGACCTTTTTGAGAAATTCCCCGATGGTTCATCGCTCTGGCGGGTTTCCGTTGCTGGACTCGGGAACGCCCGTCTCCAATTACATGAACTGACCCGTAAGTCGGACAACCAGTTTTACGCAATCGACATAACTGGCGGAAAAACCCTTCAACTCGACCGTGAGCGCGATATGCTTGGCTTTCGCGCTCCAAGAAAAAATAGAAACCAAAGCACTGCAAATACCGCTTAGGCCCTCGCCGATAAATTCGCAAGAAAACGCCTCCGGCCCAGCCCGGGTCCTTTTTCTTCCGCACGACAATCCTTCCCTGATGAGTGTGTTTTCCCTCCCAAACAACGTGACCCCCCGACGACCGCGATTCCTTGACTTCCGCGTCGAGGGGAGGTAATCAAGGACAGCGAAGTTACCCGGGGAACTATGTTTGCAGATGCCCGAATCCAGGAGGAGACCATGCGGAATCGCAGGGATTTTTTGAGGACGATGGCGGGCGCAACCGCGGGCGCGCTCGTTACCGGCGGAGGTTTCGCGGATGCCGCTCTCCAAACGCCTCAGTCCACTCCGGCAAAGCGCCGGGAAGTGTTCGTGGGAGGGAAGCGCGTAAAAGTGGTCGATATGCACGCCCACTGCGTCGTCCCGGAGGTGTGGGATGTTGTCAAGGATACGAGCCTCGCTTCGAATGCAGGCAATCGGGCTCGCGGACCCAACGTAATGGGGCCGGAACGTTTGAAATCGCTCGACGAACGAGGAATTGACGTTCAGGTGCTAAGTATCAACGGCTTCTGGTTCTACGCCGCGGACCGGGAACTCGCGGGCAAGATCGTCAAACTTCACGATGAAAAGCTTTCCGAGTGGTGCAAGGCCCATTCCGATCGCTATGTCGCCCTGTCGTCCGTTGCTCTGCAGTTTCCCGAACTGGCGGCTGAACAGCTAGAGCATGCATTCAAGGAATTAGGGCTGCGGGGCGCTGCCATCGGCGGTCACGTTGAAGGCGAGGATCTTTCGTCGCCCAGGTTTGACCCCTTCTGGGCCAAGGCACAGGAGCTGGGCGTCGTGGTTTTCATGCATCCCCAGGGTGCTGAAAACGTCGTTCGGAAAGACGGACTAAAGGGAAGAGGCGATCTGGGCAATGTTATAGGAAATCCGCTGGAAACCACCGTCTTCCTCACCCGGATGATTCTCGACGGAACTCTAGACCGCTTCCCCGGACTGAAAATCTGCGCGGCTCACGGAGGCGGCTACTTGCCGTCCTACCTCGGGCGAACGGAAGTGGCCTGCAAGATGCGGCCTAACGCCGATTGCGCGAACAAAAAACTCCCGAGCGAATACTTAAAGAAAAACATCATGGTCGACACGATTGTGATTTCCGAAGAGGGCTTGCGGCATCTGGTAGCGGAAGTGGGCACCAGCCAGATCGTGTACGGAACGGACGAACCCTTCAACTGGCCCCTCACTCTCGACATAATCCTTAACGCGCCATTCCTAAACGACGCCGAAAAGGAGGCCATCCTTGGCGGGAACCTGGTCAAGTTGCTTCGACTCTGACCCGGCCGAATTTTTGTGCTAGCCAGTGACTAAGTCCTGAAGCTTCTAAAACGGATGAAGCGCAATACTGAGTTTTGTCTAACCTCGCCGGCGCGACTGGGATAAGCTTCCACAGTACGATCCGCAATAGGCGCAAGCCAGAGATTTGAACCAATGGCGAATATTTCTCCAACGTATGCCCAGATCATGCCTCGGGAGAACTCACAAAATCTGCCGTCCGACCGTGTGCCAAGCGCGCCGGTGCGATTCCTCCGCGGTGCGGCGGCACTGGCCTTGCCTTTCCTCTTCTGCGGAACGGCTAGCGTCTGCCATGCCCAACGCCACGATGTGATCTGCAGTGACGGTGCCGGCGATTTCGATGCGGAATTCCGTACAGGCGTTAAAGTGCACGTTGGAGCGGCCAGGAACGGGGAATTGGCGACCCGAGTCTGTGAGGCCGCCCTCAGTTGGAACAAGCAAAATCTAGTCATTGCGCCCGCGGCTTCGCAGTTGGATGTCGATGCATTCGGTGTGGATCTGGGCGCGGGCGTGCCTGTTGTCGCCTTTCAAGTGAAGGAATCAAACGCCGATTGCTGCATGGTCTACAAGATTTATTCTCTGCAACAGCCGCCAGTGTTGCTGCGCAGCGTTACTGGCGGAGAGTTCTTCAGCGCTGCGGACACGGATCTGGATGGCCGCGTTGAAATCTGGACCGACGATGCCGCCGCGCTGGAGGGCTTCGATAACCTGTTATTGAGCGATCTGGACTTCACACCGCCTATCGTTCTCCGCTTCGTACGCGGCCGATTGCTGGACGCAAGTTCCGAATTCCAACCCTATTTTGACCAGAAAATCGCTGAGCAGCGGGCAAAGCTCAATCCGCAGGACCTCCGCGATTTCAAAAGCAGTGACGGCAAATTGGCGTCCTCTGCTGCCCTCCCGGCAGAGCGGCTATTTCACCTGCGAAGCGTGAAAGTAAGAGTGTTGGAAATCACTTGGTCCTACCTTTACAGTGGCCGTGAACCAGAAGCATGGCGTTCACTTGGCGACATGTGGCCTGCCGCGGATGTGGATCGGATTCGTGCCGCACTTTTGGGCGCGCGTGCTCGCGGGATCCGTGCCCAAGTGGACGGTGTGTCAAAGCCAATTCCCTCTGGGCGGGAAAATCACGCCAAGATCTTCGATGCCACAACCATTGTAGCCGCAACGCCAGGAGTAACGCCCAAGGACGTATCACCCCAACTGGAAATAACGCTTCCTAAGCCCATCCTGATGCAGCGTCCGCCCCCCTTGACCGCATTTGAGCTAGGGTTGGCGCAATCGGAGTCGCAGTTGAAACTGCTGATTGATTCCGCCGGAAAAGTTCGTTCCGCGGAAATGCTGGGAAACATTCAAGTTGACGAGGGGCTCATGAATTCGACTTCGAAATGGAAATTTATTCCCGCGTTCAGCGCCGACCAGCCCGTCGCCAGCCGGATCTTCCTGGGCGTCACTCTGAGACGATAAGCTGCCTCAAGGCCCGCCGTCACCCGCTGCATTGAGATTGCATGAGCGGCTCTTCCCAGCCCCCTCTGTCCAGTGATCCCAACAGGCCCCGGTAAGCATCGTTGGCGGAAAGGGCCCCCCAGATTCTAATAATGCGACCTACCAGGATGTGGCTTTACGCTTGTAGAATCAACGACTTGGAAGTATTAACTCCAAGACCCAGCGCAGCCCGCCAAGTACAATTGTACTATCCCTATGTTACCTCGGGGCCATTGGCTGGGCCGCTGGGATGCCTTACGCTTGAACTTACCCAAGATGATTCGTCACGTAGATGATGTGGACGCGCTTCTAAAGGCTCGGGCCGAGATCGACGAGCAACTCCGAAGGCACAAGAATACCCTGACGGTGCTGTTCACCGACATTGCCGGTTCGACGAGCTTCTTTGACCGCAATGGGGATACGGCGGGACTGGCGATGATCCATCGCCACGACGAACTGGCCAGGACCGTCGTCCAACGACATTCGGGGAAAGTGATTAAGACGATCGGCGATTCTGCAATGGCCGAGTTTCCTGATCCCAGCTCGGCTGTGCGCGCGGGCGTGGAAATCGAGCGTCAATTTCTTAAATTGAATTCGACACTCCCTCAGAGCGAGCGCGTTGAGGTTCGAATTGGCATTCACAGCGGGGTGGGTTTCCGCAAGGGGAATGATCTATTCGGAGACGTCGTCAATGTGGCGGCGCGCATTGTGAAGCGCACGGCTCCCGCGCAAATTCTCATATCCCGCGCAATCTATGAAGCGGTTTCGAAAGAATCGGACCTGCATTGCCAGTGGCTCAGCAAGTTCACGATCGATGGCCGGGTAGAAAAGGAAGACATCTTTGAAGTCGCGTGGACCGACGCCGAAGCCTATCGCGAAGTGCGTGAGCGGCTGACAGGTCCTTCGAGCATCCCGCCGCGCTATGAAGTCCTGTCACAAGTGGGCACAGGCGGAACGGGCGTAGTCTATAAAGTTCGCGACCTGGAAACGGACGAAATTGTTGCCCTGAAAATTCTGAAACCGGAGATTGCCGCCGACCCGGCGGTGCAGGACAATTTCAAAAGAGAGTTGTGCCTCGCCCGGAAAATTACGCACAAGAATGTCTGCCGAATTCATGATTTCAGCCGCTCTAACGGTACGGCTTACGCCTCGATGGAGTTCATCGAAGGGGAGAGCCTGCTATCCAGGCTGAATCGGGTCGGGGCTTTGCCGGTGAACCAGGCGTTCGAGATCGCTCGCCAAATTTGCGCGGGCCTCCGTGAGGCCCATGCCCAGGGAATCGTGCACCGCGACCTCAAACCGGCAAATATCATGTTGGACCGAAGCGGCACGGTGAAGATCATGGATTTCGGCGTCGCGCGGCTGATCGAGGGTAACGGTCCGATGACGGGTACGATCGTCGGCACCCCTGCCTACATGGCTCCCGAGCAGGCCGAACTCAAACCCGTGGGTCCGTGCACTGACATCTATGCCCTTGGCCTGGTCCTCTACGAAATGATTACGGGTTCTCCTGCGTTCCACGGCGACTCTCCAGTTGCCGTAGCCCTGAAGCAGATCCGGGAGTACCCGAAACGCCCTCGCGAAATTGTCCCTAAGCTCTCACATCCCGTCGAAGCGGCAATCTTGAAGTGCCTCCAAAAGGACCCCGCGAAGCGCTTTCAGTCCGTCAACGAACTCGGCGCGGCCTTGGAGAGGGCGGCGAGGGCCAAAGCCGTTCCGGCCTGGCGGGTTTCCGTCGACCGGGAGCTTCGAAGAACGGACATGTATGTGCGCCAGGCTTTTCATCACTGTGTAGAAGCAGCAAGCGAATTCGTGATACGGCAAGACTGGCAAGTGCTAACAAGAATTCGCACGGAGCCGGCGACAGGGCTCGTCGTTTCGGTACTTTTGGGGAGCGCAATTGTGGCCGCGGTTTACGGTAACGGAAAGAGCAATGCGAACAGCACTCAGCTATCCAACCCTTCGGTCGCCTCGCAGAGTTCTCCATCCCCTAGTGCGGGTGCTCAAGGCTCGGTCTCCAACCTCGGCCAATTTCAGGCGCCGAATTCCATCGGTATTATCACATCGCACGCAGTTGACCTTCGCCGGGATTCTAGAATTGACTTGGGGAATGTGCAATTGCCCACGGCAAAGTCGCTGACTGAGGATCTTGAATCTGAGCCTGCTATGCCGTCAATGATGCCTTCGCATGTGTCGCCAGCGGTGAAACGCAAGCAAACGACAGCGCGGGCAATTGAGCGGAAGACGCCATCGAATACACAAGTCTCGGCGCAATCACAGGTGCTGACAAGCACAATCCAGGCCCAGAACTTGACCTCCGCTGAACCGTCGCCATCTGCCGCTCCGGAAGCGACGACGAGACCGCCGCAGCCGAATATCACGCCGTCTGATCCGCCCCTTGAGCGAGCGAGCCCAGCGAGCGAACAGAAAACAGCGGACTCCGGCCCCAAGTCGTCCCCCCTTTATGTCGAAGTAGGATCGTTCAAGGATGAAACTTGGGCGAACAACGCGGTGGAAAAACTAAAGCAATTGGGTTTTCACGCGGTTCTTATCCACAAGACTCTGTTGTGGACGCAATCCTTCCGTGTTCAGGTTGGTCCCTATGCGGACGCGAAAGATATCGACGCGGCTCGGCAAAGCCTTGCTATACAAGGCTTCAAGTCGCATCCTGTCAATTAATACCCGCCATAAATCATTAATAAATATTGAAAAGTGATAATTAGGGACACGCCCTGCCGTTCACGGAGAACGTTCTTTGCACGACTCCATTCTCTAGGGTGCTAACACGGGTCCGCCAAAGCTTCCATGCGCGAGAGCGGTATCATTTCGCTCACTTTCTTCTGGCCGGCTTTGACCTGGTTGTACTCGATCGTCGCTTCGCGAACGGCCATCGCGTTGTAGTCCGGGGTCAGGGTGCTGTCCCACTCCTCGTACCAGCGGACCACGTCCATGATGAGGCGCTCCGGGCCGATCCAGTTATCGAACCTGCCCAGACGGATTTCGGCGGCCGCCGCTCCAGGGCTCATCTTTGCGTCATAACGCTTGCGCGCTTCGACGCCCAGGACACGGAAATAGTTCGCCATCTCGGCGAGCTCTTTCTTGCCGCCGATGGGCCCGTGACCGGGAACGATCACATCCACGTCCCATCCCGCGATCTTGTCGCACACCTCGATCCATTTGGTGATGTAGCTGTTGTTCGCATAGGGCGCGACCCAGAAGAACGCGACATCTCCGGCAAAAAGAATTTTGTATTGCGGCAAGTAGGCCATCATGTCGCCCCAGGTATGCGCGGGCCCGGCGAACTTGAACTGGACCTCGGTGCCTCCAATGAAATATGTCAAGTCATCCTTGAAGGTCACGCTGGGGGGCACAAGCTTGCGTTGCTCGGTGCCCTCCGCCACGCCGGGCACCTTGTCCCACATTTTCGGCGTGGTCGCAGCAGCCTTGACGCACTCGTCCCGGCAGTAGGGGTGGCTCAGGATCTCCGCATGCGTGAAGAATTGGTTCCCGTTGACGTGATCGCCGTGATGGTGGGTGTTCACTAGACGGCCGAAATCCTTGCCGGTAGCTTGTTTTGACGCGGCGATGAAAGCATTGGCGGGAATGGGCCCCTGCGCGGCGTCAATGGCCAAGAGGTAGTCGGACCCGGCGATCATGCCGGGATTCGAAACACCAGCGGCGCTGACGCCTGGACCCCCTCCTTGCAAATACGCGTATACGTTTGGCGCCAGTTGGCGCAGTTCCCGATTCCAAGCCGGCGGCATTGGATATTTCGGATCGGTCGCCGGGGGTGGAGTTGCCTGCACCGCCGCAGGCCCTTGCGCAGAAAGTCTCGCCATCTCACCTGCTCCCGCCAGTATCGCAGCGGACCCCAGCAGCGCCCCAGCTCCCGCTTGTATCACTTCGCGACGGCTCAACCGCGACGTCCCGAGATCGTTTGGCTTTTCCATACAATCCTCCTCAGAGAGTAACCCCCTATCAAATGACGGACTCCCACCAAGCCGCTCAATTGACCGGGAGCATACGCCAATCAGCATTCAGGTTCAATCACAACTGACGCAGGCTACAGGGCAGCGCCGTGTTCGTTCTGTGCACTTTATTTCTAATAATGCGAAATACCAATGAGATCGCATCCATACGCGTCATATACCAACGACTTGACAGATTTGCTAACATAGGAGTAGCGTCCCTGTCGACGTGGAACTTGAAGCTTCCCTCGATTGGGTGTCACTTTCGATGACACCGGGGTTGGGCTCGCGCCTGACCGGAAAACTTCTGCGCCAGTTCGGCTCGCCCGAAGGAATCTTTCGCGCTTCGCTGACTGAGCTCGAAGCGTGCAAGCTGCCATCGGCGCCAGCCCAAGCGATTCATTCGCGGCAGGCGCACAAGGACGCGGAGGAAGAGCTCGCACAGATCCGCAAGCTCGGCTGCCGCTTACTGAACTGGGACGAACCGGAATATCCGCAGCGGCTCCTCGAAATCTACGATCCGCCGCCGTTGCTCTATGTTCGCGGGGATCCAAGCGCGCTCAACCGGCACTCCATCTCGATAGTTGGCACGCGGCGCCCGACGCCGTACGGGAATCAAGTGGCGGAACGGCTGGGACGCGATCTTGCTGAACGGGGCCTTACCATCGTCAGCGGAATGGCGCGCGGCATCGACAGCTCGGCGCACCAGGGCGCCTGCCGGGCCTCGCATGGCGGGACGATCGGCATTCTCGGCACGGGAATCGATGTGATCTATCCGAAGGAGAACCGGAAGTTATTCGCCGAAGTCGAGAAGCGCGGCGCGCTGATCAGTGAGTTTCCGCTGGGCTCGCATCCCGCTCCGGAGAATTTCCCGGTGCGCAACCGGGTTGTCGCCGGGATGGCACTCGGCGTGGTTGTCGTGCAAGGCGCGCAATATTCTGGCTCGCTCATTACCGCGCGCCTTGGGATGGAGTTTGGCCGCGAAGTCTATGGAATTCCGGGAAACATCACGGCCGATGTCAGCTTCGGTGACGTCGTGGGAGGACGTAGTCGAGGAGTTGCCTACGGAGGTGCGTGCAGAGCTGTTTCCGGTCGAAGCATCTACGCGGGAGGAACGCGCGTCCCTATTTGCTGACGCACTCTCGCCCCAGGAGAAAAAGGTCTTCGGTCTGCTGGGCGTGGACGAGACGGTGCATGTGGATGAGCTGGTCGAAAAATCGGAATTGACCTCTTCCGAGGTGCTGGCTGCTCTCTGTGAAATGGAGATGAAAGGGATCGTCCGGCAAATGCCCGGCAAGCAATTCGTTAAAGTTTTGCTATAACCCGGCCAACGAACGCACCATTCATCTTCCGGTATCTCATTGAAAATCCTGGCCTCTATAGGAGTGTGCGCGAGCGTCTAGCATCGAAAACGACACCACCCGCATCTATCAGGCGTTGACAAAGCGTGGATCAGGAGGCCACGCTAGGGAAAGGAAAGGAAACAATGCCTCCGTCGTGGAGGCGTTTAGGAATACAAAAACTGATATGGGAAGATCACTCGTCATCGTCGAATCGCCCGCGAAAGCCAAGACGATCAATAAATATCTCGGCCGCAACTACTCGGTCAAGGCCTCCTACGGGCACATCATGGACTTGCCCAAGAAGGTATTGGGCATCGATATTAAGCATGGGTTCGAGCCCACGTACGAAGTCAGCCCGTCTAAGACCGACGTCGTCCAGGCTCTGCAAAAGGCTGCCTCGACAGCCGACGCCGTCTATCTGGCGGGCGACCCGGACCGCGAGGGGGAAGCCATCTGCTCGCATCTGGCCGACGTGCTGAGTGGGCCGAAGCTCGAATTCCCCGAAGAGGGCGACGTAGAAAAAGCGGAAACGAATGGGACCGGCAGGAAGGGCAAGAAGAAAGCCAAGAAGCCGGTCAAGAAAGCAGTTGCCAAGGGTAAACCGGTCATCGCCCGCAAGAACATCTTCCGCGTAATGTTCAACGAGATCACGCCCAAGGCGATCAAGGCCGCGTTCGAGCATCCGGGTGAGATCAACGAAAACCTGGTGGACGCGCAACAGGCCCGCCGCGTGCTGGACCGCCTGGTCGGCTACAAAATTTCTCCGTTGCTTTGGGACAAAGTGCGCCGGGGGCTCTCCGCCGGGCGCGTACAAACGGTCGCGCTGCGCCTGATCGTGGACCGCGAGAGCGAAATCCGCGCCTTCAACCCGGTCGAGTACTGGACTCTCCACGCACTGCTCGCTGCTGGAGAACCGCCCGTCTTTGAAGCCAAGCTAACCAAGTTTAAGGGCGAGGAGATCAAGGTCCACGCGCAGGCGGAAGCCGATGCCATTGTCGCCGCGACGCGAAGCGCGCCGTGGAAGGTGGCGAGTGTCACGGAAAAGGAGAAGCGCCGTTTCGCTCCTCCGCCCTTTACGACTTCGAAGCTCCAGCAGGCAGCGTACAACCGCCTGCGCTACGAGCAGGTCCGCGGCGTGATTGGCTCCAGCTTCGGCCAGACCTACCTGCCGGACAAACCAAACTTTTTCAAATCGAAGAAAGACGCACAGGACGCGCACGAGGCTATCCGTCCAACCGACGCCGCGCTCACTCCCGCGGATGTAAAGCCATTCCTGAGCGAGGACCTGTTCAAGCTGTACCAGTTGATCTGGCAGCGATTTGTCGCTTCCCAGATGGTCCCGGCAGTGTTCGATCAGACGACGATCGATATCGAGGCGGGTGATTACACCTTCCGCGCTACCGGGTCGGTGCAGAAATTCGACGGCTACCTTGCCGTCTACCAGGTGGCCACGGGAGACGACGAGGATGCTGAGCCTGACAGTAAGGCCCTGTTGCCGCGTGTGACTGAGGGAGAAATCCTGCGGCTCGAAACCTTGCGCCCCGAACAGCACTTCACGGAGCCGCCCCCGCGCTACACCGAGGCCACGCTGGTGAAAGAGCTGGAAGAGAAAGGTATCGGGCGTCCGTCGACCTACGCCTCGATTATTTCCACCATAGTCGACCGAGAATACGTCACGAAGGACCAGGGCCGGTTCACCCCGACGATGCTCGGTGAAAAAGTAAGTGTGCTGTTAGTCAAAAGTTTCGACGATATCTTCGACGTCGGCTTCACGGCCCGCATGGAAGAAGAACTCGACGAGATCGAAGAGGGCAAACTCCCATGGAGAAAAGCCGTTAAGGAATTTTATGGCCGGTTCGCGCAGGACCTCGAGCTGGCCAAAGGGGAAATGGAATCCTACAAGGCCGGCATCCCCACCGGGCAGAAGTGCGAGAAGTGCGGACAGGGCGACCTGCTTGAACGTATCAGCCGCCACGGATTTTTCCTGGGCTGCTCGCGCTATCCCGACTGCGATTTCATACGCGATCTCGCTCCCGAGCTGCCCGCCGAGGGCGCCGATGGAGAACCCAAAATCGAGAATTGCGATAACTGCGGCCGCGAAATGGTGATCAAACGGGGCAAGTGGGGCGCTTTCCTGGCCTGTACCGGGTATCCCGACTGCAAGACCACGCGCCGTCTGAAGGCCGGCACGCGCCGCGCGCTCCAGCCCGATGAGCTGCTGGATGAAAAATGTCCCGAGTGCGACTCGCAACTGGTCAAGAAACACGGACAATATGGCGAATTCACCGGCTGCACCGCTTATCCGAAGTGCAAGTTCATCCGCTCGAAGACGCTCGGCATCAAGTGTCTGAAGTGCGAAACAGGCGAGCTGGTCGAACGAGTGGCCAAGAAAGGCCGCCGGCGCGTCTTTTACGGCTGCAATAAGTATCCCGCGTGCGACTTCACGACCCCGCACCTGCCTCTCGGCGAGCCATGTCCGAAGTGTGGAGCGCCATTCATCGTCGAGAAACGTGGTAAGATGGGCACTGTACGCACCTGCTTGAAGGAAGGTTGCGACTGGGAAGCTGCAGTAGCTCCGGACCCACCCCCGGCTGAGGCGGCTCCCGAACCAGTGGGCTCTATCAAGGGGTAATCACGGGACTGTCGCATTTTTTCAATCCGGGATGCAGATTTTCGGTCCCAGGAGCTTCGGTTGCGCGGAGTTTGTACCGGCCCCACAGGATGCGTCGATGCATTCCGGAATTTAGCGCAGGGGTGGGGACATGAAATCCGCGGTGGGCCAATTCCTGAACTATCTGCGCTCGGTGCGCAACGCCTCGCCACACACGCTTCGCAGTTATGAGAATGATCTCAGCCAGTTTGTCGCCTTTCTGACTCCTCCCGGAGTCGAAACTCCCGCGCTCGCCGATGTCACGCACCTCATGATTCGCGAATTCGTGGCGCATCTGCACGACTTAAGTCTGGAAAAATCCTCGATCGCCCGCAAGCTCGCCGCGATCCGTTCTTTCTTCAAATTTGCGGTTCGGGAAGGGATGGTGGTGCGGAACCCTGCGCGCCTGGTGGCGACCCCAAAACTGCCCAAGCGGATTCCGTCGGTCCTGAGCGCCGAGGACTTGAACGCGTTTCTGGACGGTATAGTCGTTGGCCCGGTTGCCGATTCTGGCCGCCGCAAACGGTCGGGAGCTTCAGACGAGAATCGCCTGCTGGTCAGGCGCGACCGCGCCATCCTCGAACTCCTCTATGCTTCCGGGCTGCGCGTCAGCGAGCTGACCGGATTGAATCTTGCGGACATGGATCGAAAGGAGCTGATGCTGCGTGTCCGCGGCAAGGGTAATAAGGAACGCATCATCCCTTACGGCGGGAAGGCGGAACAAGCACTGGAAGCGTATGGGCCGACGCGCGATGACATCTTACGGAAAGCGGGCAGCAGGGGCGATTCCCAGGCGGTCTTCCTCAATCATTTGGGCACGCGCCTGACGCCGCGGTCGGTGGCCCGCATCGTCAAAAAATATGTGCGCCTGATCAACGTGAACTGGGACCTGCATCCGCACTCGCTGCGGCACGCGTTTGCGACGCACCTGCTCGCCGACGGCGCGGACCTCCGCGCAATTCAGGAGTTGCTCGGACATTCGTCGCTGTCCACGACGCAGCGCTACACGCATGCGTCGATACGCCAGCTTCTCGAGGTCTACGACAAAGCCCACCCTCGCGCGTAGCCGGGGCGTCCCATCGAGAACGGCGATGGCCCACCCGCTTCCCGATCTTTTTTACTCATTCAGCGGCAACGATTTCTGTTTCCTTGACTCGCCTGGGGCGAAAGAAAAAACCCAGATGCCGCGCGCTGCATTGGCGGCAGCGGAACGGCCGCAAGAGCAAAGGCAACAGGATGGTCCACTCCAGCACGCCCCGCCGGTGGGAGCGCAGGACATCCTTGCTTCCGCAAAGCGGACATCGTCGCGCACCCACCGAAAGCGAAACCGCGTGTATCTTCGACATAAAACCCATCCTGGCTATCTGCGAATGATAACCCGCCTTGTTCCATTCGCAAGAGTGCGTTTGCCTCGGAGAAGGGCATCGGTTATCCTGCTCGGACATTATGAATACATTGTTAAGGGTGAAGACTGGCATGCGCCTATGGTGTGGGTATGGTGCGATTGGATTTGCCGCGAAGCTTATCCAAAAAATCGATGTATGCGCAATGGTGGTGATGGTTGCTCTGATTGCAGCCCCGGCAGCAGCGTTCGCGCAGACCGATGAAATCCAGGTTTACGATGCTGCGATCGCTGATAAGGGAAAATTCAACCTTATGCTGCACAACAACTTTACTCCCAACGGCCAGAAGACGGCGGCATTCCCCGGCGGGATCATCCCCGATAGAGCTTATGTCGGCGTTGCTGAATGGGCATACGGAGTCACCGGCTGGTTCGAGCAGGGGCTTTATCTGCCTCTATATAGCATCTCCAAGGGGCGAGGTGGATCAATTAATGGTTTCAAGCTGCGTGAACTCTTTGTGCGGCCGCATGCGGACGATCATACGTTCTTCTACGGCGTGAATTTCGAGTTCAGCTACAACGCCGGATATTGGGATCCAAAGCGCATTACCTCCGAGGTGCGGCCGATCATCGGCCTGCACTTGCATCCCGTCGACCTCATCGTGAATCCGATTCTCGACACGTCCTACGACGGCTTTAGGAACCTAGACTTCGCGCCGGCGACTCGACTCGCTTACAATCTTTCACCTAAGTGGGCGGTCGCCGCGGAAGAGTATGCAGATTATGGAGCCCTACACAAATTCAACCCGGTAAGCGAACAGGCGCATCAGCTATATGCGGTCGTCAATCACGACAGTAAATTCCTGAATGTCGAATTCGGCGTGGGTTTTGGCCTGACCCCCGCGTCTGACAAAGTGACTATAAAGCTGATGCTGTCGCGCGATCTCAACTGAATAGGGGCCACCCGCCATTGCGTACGAAGCAGTTTCCGGGAAGCATGACCTTGATTGTCATCCCGAACGAAGTGAGGAATCTCTCTGGGTTTGAATTTCAGGGAAAAGAGAGATTCCTCGGCGCGCAGCGTGCTTCGGAATGGCAGTCATTTCATTTTTCCGCAACCTGCTAAGGTGGCGTCCACATTTAAAGTCCGTTGCATCTCCACGAACTTAAAGGAGAGAAACCCTATGGGAGCGCTTCAGCTAGTGGAATACGCGGACGCAAGCCCCGAAGTGCGCGCCGTCTATGACGACATCATGCGTGACGCTCAGGCGCACGTGGGAATCCTCCAAGCAGATCATGGCGCCCGGCGTCCTCGACCCGCTTCTGAAGGAGTTGTTGTACATTGCCGTCAGCGTGACAAACCAATGCCCGTACTGCATCGCCTCGCACACAGCATCCGCCCGAAAGAAAGGCATGACTGACGCGATGTTTCACGAGCTGATGGCCGTCGTCGGCATGGCCAACGAGACGAATCGCCTCGCCTCCGGCTACCAGGTCGAAATCGACGAACAATTCAAGACGCCGTAACGCCGGTTTCCTGAAACAATACTTAACAGTTTCTCACGAACTTTTACGCTGAAGTGCAAAGGAAGACAAAATATTGAGAACACATTGGGCAGATTTGTGCAGAATCTTTGTACAGAAGTGCAAGAGTTACACCGTAACTATATTCGCCGCCGCCCGGTCGCGAATGGCAGCAAGCGTGCTGATGCTCTTAGCAGCTGCATTGCGTACAATGGCGGATAATTCT
>WNFA01002369.1_pt1 | contig 15520 bp, 11 predicted proteins | sample 5400481 | NCBI WGS metagenome assembly WNFA01 (sample SAMN13153340, study PRJNA577476) | soil metagenome | isolation source: 120 cm saprolite under Douglas fir tree site 2 hole 1 replicate 2 | place: USA:California | collected 2015-04-18
CTTCTAGGATTTCAGGGATCGCGCTAACGTAGCGCCGCCGTCCCGGCGGCTGTTCGGCGGGCGTCCTCGCCCGCCGCGCCGAGGGCCAAGACGCCCCCGCGACAGCCGGCAAAGCTTGCCCTGAGTGAAGTCGAAGAGATCTGGCGTGGATCACCGCCAAGCCGTGGGCGGGGAGTGATATCCGACGTAGCCCCGAAGGGGCGACATTCGTTAGCCCAGGGCATAAGCCCTGGGTAGGCAACAGAAACGCAGAAGTGCCGCAGGGACGGCACAGGTTGCAGCCGACGCTAAGACCCTACCGGACCAGCCACTCCGTCGCCGTATGCACGCGCACCAGGAGCGCGCTGTAAGTCACCCCGAACGCCGCGACCGCAACCCCGCCTGCACACAGCGCATACCAGGCAGAATATTGCTGCGCCGGAGTTCTGCGCTCTTCACTCCAGTCAATCAGCCGCTCCACACGCGCATTCACCGAAGCCGCTGGACTGTGCACCAGAGCCATCATGATCTCTGTCGAAGGTTCCAGCTGCGCGAAACGCGACAGCTTGATAAGAGCCGCCGCTAAATCCAGAGCCTCCCCGGAGCTTGAAACCGCGGCATCATCGGCTGCCATTTCCGTCGCATCCAGCCACGCATTCTCCAGGCCCGCCATGCCGGGAAACGCAACCAGGCGGAGCACCAGCTTCTTCAGATTGTCCCGTCGCCGCACATGCGCCAATTCGTGGCGCAGTGCAGTTTGAAGTTCCCTCTTAGTCAGAATAAATTCCGCCGTGCCTGAAACCAGAACCTTCGGTCGCACGATACCAGCCGTCGTAAGCGGAGGAATCACTTGCGAGGTCCGCAGCACGGGCACCGGACCGCTCGCATCCGCCGGAATCGATTCGCTCATCCACTCGGCAATTCTTCGAGATGCTCGTGCAGCGGACAACCCCGCATTAACCGCGCCGAACCCGGCGAGCAGGCATCCACAAATACCAAGCACCAGCGGGATCACTCCGATAGGCTCATTGATCGACCGCGGCTCCAGAAGGACAAATGACGGGACGGTGAATGCCACCGTCACTACGGCCGCACCCACCAGCGGAAACACTCGCAACGCAAAAAGCAGGTCAGCCGCGCGCTCCACCGGATATCTCTGGCATAAAAGCCACAGCCTGCGCCAACTGCAACCGACCGCGAGTGACAGCCCGCTATACACCAGAACAAAAACCGAGAATGAGACCGCGATGCCGCGCGCCGCAAACACTTACGTTCTCTCCTTGTCGCGCGAATCGATCTCCCGATGGCGCAACTGGCGCCGCTTGCTCTCCACTAATTGCCATAGATCGTCGAGCAAGTGCGCATCCCGTTCCGTGAGAATCTCGACCAGATACGACAGAGGCACCGACGCCCCCGGGCTCGCATCCAGCAACCGGCGGAACGCGTCACCCGCCGCTTCCCGGTGCAACTCCTCGCGGGAATAGCGTGGCGCGTAGCGGAACGCCCGTCCCTCAGCTTGCCGGGTCAGCACCTTTATCTTGAACAGCCGGTCCAGCGTGGTCATCAACGTGGTGTAAGCCAGATCGTCATGCCCGTCCTCGAGCAACTCGCGCACGGTACCACTCCCGCGCGCCCACAACGCCTCGAGCAACCGCTGCTCCAGCGGTCCCAGCTGCGAGGACGAAGTCCGAAAATGAAAAAACCGATTCATCGGTCAACGAAGAACAAAGCAGGGATTCTATCTCACCCCGGTTCACCGCGCCACAAAGATTGTAGCCGTGCCGCCCGCCGCACCTTTTACCGTAACGGCTCGCGCGAAGTAGCGCCGCCGTCCCGGCGGCTGTCCGGCGGCTGTCCGGCGGCTGTCCGGCGGGCGTCCTCGCCCGCCGAGCCGAGGGCGAGACGCCCTCGCGACAGCCGGCAAGATGCCGGCGCCACCCGTCAACGCGTGTGACAAGGGCTAGCGTGCAAGTTTCTGCGAGGTTTGGTACTCGTGCAGTTTGCTCTGTAGGCATCTATATTTGTTGGGCGTCGTCCTGAACGTAGCCGCTCTTCAGGCGGAGTGAAGGATCTCGCGAGTATCACCGCGTGAAAAACGACGGAGAGGCCTTCCAGAGGTCGGCGGAAAACAAAGGGGACGAAGAATTCCTGGGGTGGGAAACGGGAATCGAACCCGCAACCGTCGGAGCCACAGTCCGGTGCTCTGCCAGTTGAGCTATTCCCACCGCCGTTGTGATTATAGCAACCAGCACTGCCGCCTGTCAGAGTCCCCATCTCCTCGCGCTGTCATGCTGAGCGCAGCAGTGAGGAGCGCGAAGCGATCCTCACTGCGAAGTCGAAGCATCCCTACCCGCACCGAATCTCTATCCCGAGGCACGACTCGCTCCGAGCAGGCCGTTCTGGACGGCCTCCATCCCTCCAACTGCGCACGATCAAAACACTCCATACCGTCAGATTGGTGGGCGGACCGCGAAAGGCGCCAAGTAGCTATTCCAGTCGCTCCAGTGTGTAGTACAAGGAATAGGCGCTGTTATCAGGAGAACAGCACTGCGTCATGCTGTAGGTGATGGGTGTTCCCGCCTTTGCTTCGAGAATCACCGTCGCTCCCCCGAGGGAAAAGGAATTTTCCCATATAAACGCTTGCGAAACATTGCCGATACCGAAGAGGACGCCGTTTGCAAGTTGTCCAGCGCCAGCGTCATCCGTCCACTGCACACCAAAACTCCACGCCGACTGGCTATTTGGATCAGCCTTGGCGACAGTCGCGTATGCCGATATCCGGTACAGCCCATCCTGCGTTGGCGTGAAAATTGTCGTTGTCGGAATCGGCGCAGTCTGATTCGCCAGTTTTGCCCTTGCCACGATCACAGGTGATGGCAGGCCGCCAGCTGACGCATCAGCGATCTTGCTGCCCGAAGTCAGCGCGAACGAGGCCACCAAAAACGCTAGTACGCAAATTGCCTTGTACATGGAATGCCTCCAGAATGGGAGCGAAGGGGAGGGCGCAATCCTACTACAGAGTCGGGCACATCAAAGCATGGTTCCCGAAATCCATCGGCGCGCGCTTTCGGGTCGACTAACCGCCGGTCTCCTCGCGCTGTCATGCTGAGCGCAGCAGTGAGGAGCGCAAAGCGATCCTCACTGCGGAGTCGAAGCATCCCTACCTGCACCCGACCCTTCGTCCCGGGGCACCGAACAATCGTCCTTGCCCGCCCTCCAGTTACGTACAGTCGGTACAATCCTGCCGGCAGAGTGGTGGCGGTAGGGATGCTTCGACTGCGAACGACCTTCGCTAGGCGCGAAGGCCGTTCTCCGCTCAGCACGACAACACGGAATGGACTAGCCCCCCCCGGATGATCGAGAACTGGCCACTGACCCCTGACCACTGGCCACCGATCTCGACATTTTCCACAAGATATTTCATCCCCTTGTGACGGATGACCATGACACATCTTTTCCAATCCCTTACTGTGAAATCGTAGGGCCCGGATGTGCAGCCCCCAGTTCTAGACCCCTGGCGGCCCCTGCAGCCTCCCCATGCGAGTGAGGATAGAGGGACATCTGGTAGTCGGGCGTTGCAGTTGGCTTCCCTGGAAAGCCCAGGGCTGGCGCCCGTCGTGGGAGTGATCGCTCCCCAATTAAAAACACGAAAAAAGCCCAATCGCAGTAGTAGCAAAGGATTGAAAAGGAGGAGAACAAAGGCACAAACAAGGCAGGTAAGAACCAAACCAACAAGCTATCGAAACTCTTTGACCCGGCGGAGTGTGAAATAACGAATAACGAACAACTGGCCACTTCCCCTATCCTCTCCCAACGCCCACGTATTCAAATCCCAAAGCCCGCAGCCGTGCGGAATCCAAAAGATTCTTCGTGTCCACGATGACCGGCTTCTTCAGCAGATTTTTGATGCGGTCAAAATCCAGCGCCCGAAATTCAGGCCAGGCAGTTCCAACCACCAGCGCATCCATACCTTCCGCCGCAGCGTAAGCGGTTTCGCAATAGCTCACCGAACCATTCAGCCGTACCTTGGCTTCTGTCATCGCCACCGGATCGTACGCTTTTACCCGCGCCCCTTTGGAAACCAGCGTCTCCGCCAGCCGTATCGACGACGATCCCGCCACAGAATTCGTGTTGGGCTTGAAGGCAAGGCCGAGAATTCCCACATCCTTGTTCTCGACCGAGTTCAAGACCGAAGCAATCTTTTCGACCAGGCGCTCAGCCAGCGTGTGATTGACATCGCGAGCTGCACTCAACACTCTCAAGGGGACGCCGTTCGCCTGCGCCAGCGCGACCAGGGAATCCATATCCGACTCGGCAAACACGCCACCCATGCCAGCTCCCGGCTGCAGGCAGCGCGGAGCAATCTTCTTGTCCAAGCCAAGCGCCAGCGCCAGGTTAACCGCGTCCGCATTCACCCGCTCGCACAGCGCGGCCACTTCGTTGATGAACGAAATCTTCGTCGCGACGAACGCCGTCGCTGCTTCGCGCACCAGCTCCGCAGTCGCCTGGTTGGTCACAATCACCGGCACGCCACGCATGACCAGAGGATGGAAGATCTGCTTCAACATCTGCACCGCTTCGTTCGAGCTCGATCCCAGGATCAGCCGGTCCGGCCAGTTGAAATCTTCGACCGCGCAACCGTCCGTGAAGAACATCGGCTGCGAGACGATGGTCGCATGCACCCCAGCCTCTTTCAGACTCTTTTCCAGCAGTGTGGCGGTGCCCACCGGCACCGGCGTCACGATGGTCAGAATCGGAGGCTTCGAAGCCAGCCGGGCGATGCGCAACACCACATCGCCCAGATGCTCGGCACTATCTTCAGCCAGGAAAATTACTTGGGTCTTGCGCGCGAACGATTCGATGTCGGTCGAGTAGATCAGGCGTCCGGCCCGCACGTTCCGCTTGATGATTTCTTTGAGGTTCTTTTCGAAGAAGGGAATGTTACCCTGCGCCATCTCCACCATGCGCGTGCGATCGGGATGGCAGCACGAAACCGGAGTCCCAAAATCCGCGAGGCAGGCCGAAATCACCGTTCCCAGGTACCCCGAACCGTAAACCCCGATCTGCATGTGTCGTCGTCTCCCCGGCTGCTCGGCCGGAACCGCCCCGAAGCTGGCGTCTGGCGGGGCTTTCCGCTCCCACGCCTACTCCTTATCTACAGGGACCGCAGGGGGTTCGCAATGCACGGGAGGGAAATGTACTTAGGGCCATGCACGTTTGGCGGCAGTAACTAAAAACGCCGGAGGTCGGAGCCGGGCGTCGGGAGGATGACTAGCGCGAAACCAGGCGCGGTCCCAGCGGAACCGGGGCCACATCGACCCAGCAATTTGGCGCCTCTTCTCGCACGAAGGTCAATCGTTCCAGCAAGATGCGGCGGCTTCCGGAGTAGTTCGACCAACGCCCGGAGGCAATCTGGAAAGCATCCCGCGCGGGCTGCTCCGCGGCCATCTTGACGATCGTAAGATGCGGAACGTACGGCCACTCTTCGTGGCACGCGAACACCTGCGTGTTCAACTGATCATGCAGTTCGCACATGCGGCCGGCAGCGCTCGCCACCCGAATGTATACCGTTGGAGTTACGGGGACGAACGTTTCCACGTCGCCCAGCTGAACCTCAAAGGGCTCGGCCTGCCCACACACTTGTTGCAACAGCTGGAGCGCCGAGCTCTCCGTGCCACACAGCGGACGGGGAGGCAGAATCGTCAGATGCGCCGCTAAATGAGGAAGATCCGGATGCAGCTCGCGCCGAAGACTCTCCACAAACTCTCCCAGCGAGTTTTTGAGGTAAGCCACCAGCGCATAACGCGGGTTCTGCATATTCAGGAAAAATTATATCCCTTCCCAGGGCGAAGATTGGTAGGCGCGGCAGGAATCGAACCTGCAACCGTCGGATTAGAAATCCGATGCTCTATCCGTTTGAGCTACGCGCCCCCGAAAATCTTATCTGCTTGATTCTACAATGCCTTTTCTCCGAATCAGTATCGCAAAGAAAGCACAGTCCCCGCTGGCACGAATGATTGTCGCCACCGATTCGCACGGATCTCCACAGATTTTTCTCAAGGTTCTTTTGGACTTACCCGTGTGAATCCGTGCAGATCCGTGGCTAGCTTTTGGTCTGGTCCGCATCAGAATTTGAACTGAACGTCCAGTTGCATGCGCCGCGGAGGCTGCGCAGCCACGGGTCTTCCGAAAAACGGTGACGATATGGTTCCGATGTAAGTGACGTAGTTAGGGTGGTTGAGCACGTTGAAGGAATTCAGCCCGACCGAGATCACCTTGGCTTCTTTCTTTTGCTTCGAGAGCACGAAGTCGTGAGAAAGGTTCAGATCGAGATCGATCAGACCGGGGCCGGGCATGGTGTTGCGCGGCGTACCTGCGGGACGATCGTTGATGATGCCGTCATGATTGGCGTCGTCGCCGGTTGTGATGTTGACAGGCTTACCCGCATAAACCGACAGCCCAACCCCAAGCGAAAAGAAACGCGTTGGCTGGGTGGAGGCTAACAGGTCGAATTTGTGGAGGCGATCGTTATCGGAGCGTCCCCAGTCGGCCGCGGCATTGTAGCTGTTGGCCGGAAAGAAAGTGATGCCGCTCGTGTTGTTCTCCGTGCGGCTGAACGTATATTGCACCTGCCCCGCGAAATACTTGCTCGGCTTGCCGCGGAAGGTAAGTTCCAGCGCGTTGCCCTTGAGGTATCCCTCGGACTGAATCTGGCGGACTTGTCCGAGAGCTGGGTTCGGACGTATGACGCTCCCGCCGAAGGGCGCGTTGGCATCAATCGAGCGGAAAGAATCCATCCCGCGATTGCCGATGTGGACGGCGCTGGCCGTGCTCTTCGCCGTGACTTGCCGTTCGATTCCGATGCTGTACTGGATGGAGTATGGAATCCGGACGCGCGAATCGAGCATGACCAGGCTGGTAGGCGTGCTCGCGAGCACTGCAGGGTTGATCGGATACGAGACCAGAGGCTGATCCACGATGAAGCGCAGCAAGTTCACTCCGTTGAAGTGGAGCAAGTCGCCGATCGGACTCGGTCCGGTCCGATCGTAGAAAATGCCGGCGCCGCCGCGGATCACCGTCTTGCTGTTGGCCGTCGGCGCATACGCGAAGCTGACGCGCGGAGCGAAGTTGTTGGGATCGTCGTGGAAGTAATTCTGCCAGTAATAGCGAACTCCCAGGTAGAGAGAGAAATTCGGTTTCAGACGGATGTTGTCTTCCACGAATCCGCAGAAAACCCGTTCCAGAAAATCTACATGGCCCCGGCCGGTTTGCACCAGGTAAGTGGTGGGATTGCCATTTGTGTAGTCATCTTGGCTGGCAAAAGTATAAGTGCCGGCGCGGTTGGTGAAATCGTCGAGGCCGCGCCGGCTGATGTCGGGTATATCAATGCCAAAGCTGAGCTGATGCTTTCCGCTGTCGTAGGTAGCGAAGTCGGTGCCATCGAAGTGGTATTCGGTGCGGCGCGAATCGGCTTGGGCGCCGCCGGCGGTGAAGAGTCCTGAAATCGCGAGTTGTGCATCCGGCCGGATGCTGGTGACGGAATTGTCGAAATGCCCAACGAGAAATCGCAACTGGTTCAGCCAGTGTGGAGAGAACTGGTGAAGATGGCTGACATTGATTTCATGCTCCAGAAAGTGTGTGTCAGTACCGGCGCTGGGAAGAATGCTGCCGCCCACGTTCTGGTTCTTTACGGAGCGATGCTCGTAAGAGTAGCCAATCCAGAACTGGTCGCCGTTCGAGAAGTCGTGGAAGATGCGTCCTGAGCCGAAGAAGTGATGGGTGGGGTTGGGAATAGTTTGCGCGATGGTCCCGAAGCCGAGAGCCTCTGCGGCGGTGATAACGTCAGGGTCGATAACAGCTTGCTGGTCCTGAAGATCTTCGTCGAGCGAGAGCAGAAAGCTGGTGTGCTTGCCGTGGCCGATGGGCCCAGTGACCGAGCCCTCATAGTACTGGCGGCGCTCGGGAGGCTTGACGAGGGCGAAGGTGTTGCTGGCATCGAAAACCGAGTCGCGAAACAGGAAGTTGAGCGAGCCGTGATACGTCGGCGATCCGCCCTTGGTAACGATTTCCAGCCGAGCGCGGCCGGGACGCGAGAAGCGCGCGGAATACGGGTTGTTGTTGATCTTTACTTCCTGAACTGCCGAGGGAGTCACGCCCGGACCGTTGGCCTCGATGCCATTGACGACGAGCGTGATGCCGTTGGTTCCGGTCGCATTGTCGTCCAGAAAGCGCGACATGGTCGTGATGTAGTCCTGATCGAAGACGGGTACGCGGTCGAGCGCGTTGCGGTCGATGATGTTCGCGTTCTGGTTATCGGAGCTCTCGGTAGTGACCAGCGGCACGGAATCTCCGGTGGCGACCGTAATGTTTTCGGTCGCAACCGCGATCTGCATGACGACGCGAATTGCAGCTTGACGCTTGCCGGTCAGGCTGGTGTTGATGCGGGCGTCGCGGAATCCCTCGGCATGAAACTCGAGAGTGTAATTGCTGGGCGGGACATTGTCGAACCGGAAAGAGCCGGAGTTGTCCGTGACCGCTTGAGCAACCGGTTTACCGTCGGAGCCGACCAGCGACACTTCAGCCTTGGCGATCGCGGCCCCCGAGGGGTCGAGAAGTGTCCCCGTAAGGGTGCGCGAAGACGAAGACGACTGCTCCTCCGAGATACGCACCTCGCGCGGACTCTCAGGGCCGCGGTCGAGAGCCTGCGCAGACAGAGCGCTGGGGCACAAAAGACCCAAAGTCGCGACCAGCATCCAAACCAAGTGAACTCTCACGCAGCTACCTTGCAGAAATATTTGCCGCCTAAGTTTTGACGATTGAAATCGCAGCGCGCTGCCAGTTAAGAAGTATCACAACCACATGAAACGTTCCTGAAAGGGTAGCCGGGCGGCCAAGCGGGCCGTCAGAAGTGAGGCAAGGAAGTGCCATTCAGAGCAGATTGGATGACGATCTTCGCATAAGCAACGTCGACCGACATGGGAGTGGTAAAGGGCAGACCCTGTCTCCACTCCGCCGGAGCCTCCAGGTGGACGCCGGTAAACATCACGAATCCGGCTCCCGCCTGGCCCTCGGTGATCGCCGGAGTGCCGTCAGGATACTTGGCGACGACTTGGCCCCATCCCGAAAGCTGCGGACCGTCTTCCCAGTAGACGTTCAATACGTTTTTATCGGGAAAGGAAATATTCACCGCTTCCTTGTGGATGCTCCGCAGTTCGTCCGCGAAAAAATCGAACCCCACACCGTAAGTCAAATCCACACCGTTGTAGACCGAAGCACCGCCAAAGAAGGCGCCGGCGCAGATGCCAAGATAGTGCAGACCATTTCGTTGAACCGCATCCCGAATCATCGCAGTCGCGTTCGGCGTGAGACTTCCTCCGATCTCGATCGAATTTCCGCCGGGAACGATCAGGAGATGGTGGGACATCAGGTCAACCTCGCTCATTGCATTCAGCTGACTTGAATCCGCAGTTGCGTAATCAATCTTCAGAGTGTCAAGAATTGACTTGATGGCCGTGACGTCGGTAGCCGAAGTACCAGTCCCCACAAAAAGAAGTACGCGCGGGCCGTTGCCGAAAGGAATAGTCGCCAGCGCCGCGGGCGGCCTGCTCGCGGCCCCGCATCCGGCAAAGATCATGGGAATAAAGGCGGAGAAGATTAAGGCGAGCCATCGAAAGGCAGAGCGGGCTGCCATGAGCGAACCGCCTGTGAATAACTGCGAGGGATACGGCAGTACGGCGAAGCCCATCGTCGTCTCCGGCAATTCGGATACGGCGAAGTGGCACGCCAGCGCCTCTGATTGTACCTTAGTCTTACGTTGTCATGCTGAGCGGAGAACGGCCTTCGCGACAAGCGAAGGTCGTTCGCAGTCGAAGCATCCCTACCATCAGACCCGGCGCGGAATCCTCATTGGCGGCGGGAGTGGTACCCATGGACGCCGTCGAGCGGGAGTAGGGATGCTTCGACTCCGCACTGAGGATCGCTTCGCGCTCCTCACTGCTCCGCTCAGCGTGACAGATCATTGGGTTTCGTGTGAGACAACGTCAAACCTACCTCAGTGCGTTAAGTTCAGGAGCGCGTAGAGGCTAAGAAGAATCAAGATGGGGCCTCCCCAGATCATTAGCATGCATTTCCATCCCAGCGAGCGAGCGATGGCTTGCTGGCTGCGCCAAGAGATCAGAAAGGTTTTGTCGTTCGAGCCTTTCATCAGGGCCACGGGCGGATGGTGATCGAAGCCGTTGCCTCCGGTTGCCGCGGACGGGTCTTCGCTGACTCCGTACGCGCGCTGTCCCAGGCCAGCGGCAGCCCAGGCTGCGGGATTGGAAATGCCGGCTCTGACCAGCGCGGCGGCGATTTTCTCCTGTTGCGTCGAGGAAAGGGATTTGGCGGGAGCAGGCGTCGACAAACGAATGACTTCGGGTTCGGGAGCGGTTGACTCCGGTACCAGGCGCTGCAGCAGCGATCCGGCATCGAACGTCCGCGTCGAATCGACACTGCTCGACCATGAGAGAGTGATTCCGTGAGATGAGGTCAAAGAGGCGCCGTCGACATCCTGGATCGGATTGGGCGCGAGTTCGAGGCCTGGGTTCTCTGCGAGTGTGCCCAACACGAAGAGCGCGTTTTTGGGCTTGATGCAATATTCCTCGACTTTGATCTTGTTGCTGGTTTCAACCCCGTGCCGCGCCAGAAAGCTGCGGACGCTTGGAGGAGCCGGATCCTTGAGGGTGAAGAAAGAGTCGCAGAATTCCTCATGGAAGTCGCGGTGAATGTCGAGGTCGGCGCCGCGCGGGTCGATGAAAACGCGTCCGGTATTGTCATCGAGAAAAAAGGGGACGTGCATGCACTCGGCGGCGACTTTGACCCACTTCTTATTCTTGTCTCGTTTCTTCAAATCCCACACATAGGTGCGGTAGTAGTAGCAGGGCATTTCGGTCACGGGCGCGATCATGGTGTAGGGTCCGACGGCCAGGCCGCTCACTTCAACCATGCCGAGTGAGGCGCTGCGAATTTTCGAGAACGGCGTATCGAGGATCAGACGGCGGCGCTGCAGCAAGCGGAATCCGTAGATGAAAACGCCGATGCCCGCGGCGAGGCCGACGACGCACCAGAAAAGCAGGCCCGTCGGGTTGAACGAGCCCGAGATTAGGACGCAGAGAGTCACAGTTTAGGCTAGCGAACGGGGAAGGAAGGCCGCAGCAGAAAATGAGAATGTGGGCTTACGTTGGTAATGGAAAATGTCAGCCGACGGTCATTGTCGTCCCGGGCGACAGTTGATGGAAGGTAGGGATGCTTCGACTGCGAGCGGCCTTCGGTTTTCGCGAAGGCCGTTCTCCGCTCAGCATGACATACGGAATGAGAGGTTAGGCAGACACCAGTGTAACGAAGGCGCCCCCTGATACCGAACCCCAAGGACCTGTCATGTTGAGCGCAGCAATGAGGAGAGCGAAGCGAACCTCAGTGCGGAGTCGAGGCATCCCTACCGCCACGCAACTCCATCCACGGATACCACTCCGCCGCCAAGTCCACCCACTGCAAAGGCACTCACCAGACTTCGCAGCGCTTGTCGGGAGGCCGCACCATGGGGGCGTCCGCCTTGCAACTCCAGGCCTTCTGGAACTCAGGCAGATTCGACACCGGGCCGATCACTCTGTACTTCGCGATCGGATGCGGGTCGGTCTGCACCATCAGGCGTTGGGCCTCGGGACGGATTTCGTCGCCGCGGAATTGCCCCCAGGCGATGAAGAATTGCTGCCCCGGCGTGAAGCCGTCGATGTCGGCTGGACGGGGCTTCCCTTCCAACGATTTCTGATAAGCGAGATAAGCAATCTTGGCGCCGCCGAGGTCTCCAATACTTTCGCCGAGCACGAGCTTGCCGTTGTGATGGATGTTCGGTTCGATGAAGTAGTGATCGAACTGATCGGCGACGCAGGCTCCGCGCGTCTGAAAATTTTTCAGGTCGGCTTCGGTCCACCAGTTGCGGAGACGGCCGAGATAGTCGAACTGCGCGCCTTCGTCGTCGAAGCCGTGAGAAATCTCGTGCCCAATGACCACGCCGATGGCGCCATAGTTGACGGCATCGACGGCAGTCATGTCGAACGCAGGAGGCTGCAGAATGCCGGCGGGGAAGACGATCTCGTTCAGTAGCGGATTGTAGTAAGCGTCAGAAGTGGGAGGCGTCATGCCCCAGCGTCCGCGATCGACGGTCTTGCCGATGGTGGCGCGATCGTCTTGCTCCACAAACTTCCTGCCGGCCACCACATTTTCAAAGTATGCATCGCGGCGGATGTCGACGTGGCTGTAGTCCTTCCACTTGTCGGGATAGCCGATCTTTGGATTGAAGGTGGCAATCTTGGCCATCGCTTTTTCTTTCGTATCGTCGCTCATCCAGGGGCGGCTCAGGATGTCGTCGCGCATAGCGGCGAGCAGGTTGCGAACCATCTCCTGCATGCGGGCTTTGGCCTCAGGAGGAAAATATTTCTCAACATACTTCTTGCCGAGCGCTTCGCCGAGCAGGTTGTCGGTAGACTCGACGCAGCGCTTCCAGCGCGACTTCATCTCTTTTGTGCCGCTCAGATATTTCCCATTGAAGGCGAAGTCTTCTTCGACAAAGGGCGCGGAGAGCGAGCCTGCAGTCGAGTTCAACAGATGCCACTCGAGGTAGACCTTCCAGTCAGCCAGCGGAGCCTGCTGCATCTGGCGGTCGACTTCCTGCATGAACTTGGGCTGGTCCACGTTCATGTCGACGTCAGTGGGAACCTGCTTATGCTTGAAGTATTCGTTCCAGTTGATGTGCGGAGCCATTTCCTGCAGTTGGGCGAACGTCGTGTTGTGGTCGGTAGCGGTGGGATCGCGCAGAGTGACGTTGTCGAGAGAAGCTTCGGCGAGTTTGGTCTCCATGTTCATGATCGTCTGCGCGGCTGCGGTAGCAGTCTTCTGATCCCATCCCGCGAGCTTGAACATGGCGGTGACGTGCTCGAGGTATTTTGCCCGGGCTTCCTTGAAGCGGTCTTCAGGTTTCAGATAGTAATCGCGGTCTGGCAGTCCGAGTCCCGCAGCGCCGATGTCGGCCAGGACCCACGATGGCTTGTGCGGATCCTGCTGCCCGCCGAGCGCGAAGGGATCAGTAACGAGGATGTCGTGCATCTCGGCCATGACCTGCTGCAGGGCGGCGGTGTCGCGGGCGGCGTCGATCCTGGCGAACCAGGGTTTCAGGGGCTCCATGCCGCGGGCGTTGACGCGGGATTCGTCCATGCAGGCGGCGTAGTAGTCGCCAATGATCTGATCGGTGCTGCCTTTCGGCGCGGCCTTGTCTTTGGAGGTTTCTTCGAGAATGTCGCGCAGCTTGTCTTTCGAGGATTCTCCCGCGGCCCAGCGCTTGCTCCATCGCGTCATCGAGGCGGGGATGGGATTATTCGCGCGCCACGTCCCGTTGGCGAACTCGTAGAAGTCGGTGCAAGGCTCGGCTTTGCGGTCGAGATCGGTGAGGTCGATGCCATGCAGGGATTGGGAGAATGCCGGTGAGGACAAGAGCGAAATAATGATCAATGCGAGAAATGAATGGTGGAGTGTGCGCATGAGGTTCTCTCCGACGTATCAGCAAGCATTTTAGGCTAGCGGGCAGTTTCGCTCCATTAGACCGATTGGCGCCTGTTTTGGAAGCTCGACTTCCTGCAGAAAAGCGAAGAGCCGACGGCGGCGTGCCGCCAGACATTGCCGGACGGAGGAAGTTCCCTAAGGATAGGGATGCTTCGACTGCGAACGGCCGTCGCTTTTCGCGAAGGCCGTTCTCCGCTCAGCATGACAACTATATGAGTGGTCGATGAAACGCCGATGGACGAGGAGATCTTGATGAAGCTGTCTTCCACACAAAACCCTACAGTGTGTCGTGCTGAGCGGAGCGCTGAAGAGCGCGAAGCGATCCTCAGTGCGGAGTCGAAGCATCCCTACCGCTACCCGACTTCATTCAGGAGAGCTAACCGCCGGCTTTCAGTTCGGTCAGTACTTGCTTGGCGATTTCCTTCAGCGTCTCGAATACTCCGACGCCCTGGAACGCTACCGCTTCGACCACGGGTTCGTTCTTCTTGCGGAGCTCGGTGCTCAGTAGATCGACGGGCAGGATGTTGGGCAGGTCGCGCTTGTTAAGCTGCAAGACGTAGGGAATCTTGTTGAAGTCGTAGCCGTGTTCTTTCAGGTTGGACATCAGGTTGTCGAGAGCCTCGACGTTGGCGTCCTGGCGCTGCTCCTGCGAGTCGGCGACGAAGACGATGCCGTCGACGCCGCGAAGAATCAGCTTGCGGCTGGCGTCGTAGAAGACCTGGCCGGGGACGGTGTAAAGATGGATTCTGGTCTTGAAGCCGCGGACATTGCCCAAGTCTAGGGGCAGAAAATCGAAGAAGAGGGTACGCTCGGTCTCGGTGGCAAGGGAGATCATCTTGCCCTTCTGCTGGTCCGCCGTCTTCTGGTAGATGAGCTGCAGGTTCGTGGTCTTGCCGCCTAACCCGGCGCCGTAGTACACGATCTTGCAGTTAATCTCGCGGGCTGCGAAGTTGATGAAACTCAAGCATTTCCTCAAACGCGCGGCCACACCCCTGCGGGCGCGTCCGCGCACAATAATGTCCCTTTGGGGGCTTGGTGGATTTATATCATACGGGCTTGGTGACCCGCAGGTTACTTGGGTGCCCCCCGGAGAACAGTAGTAGAGAGCCGCGGGGTTATCGTCAATTGTTGATTTCGTGAATTGCTGATTGTTGATTGAAAACCCGGCTCCCACAAGGCTTTTCAATCAACAATCAGGGAATCGACAATCAACAATTCTCTACTGCGCTCGGGTAGGGGCGATGGGGTAGTAGCTTTCCTTGGCGTAGATCTTGAGATCTCGGCCGTGGCCGCTTACTTTTACGTCGATCTCTCGTTTGGCGGTGCTGGGGGTTGCGCGCGTGGTGTATCCGAGCGTGTACTGGTTGCGGGCCTCAGACGTGATCTTCGCGTATGCATCTTCGATAGCGTTGCGTGACAGTTCGGTGTACACGTTGCCACCGCCGGTTGCCGACGAATATTTCGGAAGGATGTTGCCGTAGCCTTCACGCGGCAGATGAAGACGTTCAAGCTTGCTGTAGAGCGGTAGAGCAGCGCCTTCCACTGCGACGGCTTTCACCTGAATCCCTTGCGCGAGCAGGAGCTTGAGCACGTCGCTATAGCTGGCCTTGCTGCCCATCTCGCGGCCGTCGCTGATTACGAAGATGACCTTGCGACGCGTCTTGTCGCGCTTGCTGAGGTCGAGCGCGGCGCGCAGGATAGCATCGTTCAGCACGTGTGCTTCTTTCGGAGAAGTGTACACCGGTGCTGGACCTCCCCCGACCGGAACACCGTTCACAGTCGGGCCCTGCGGGCCGAGCGGGCCGCCGAGCACCGGCGGTCCATTGTTGTGGCCGCGCACCGTCTTCATCTGATTGAGAGCAGCAGTCAGCCTCGGCGTTGTGCCCGTGAAATCGGTGAGCTGGCTTACCGTGCTGCTGTAGGTATAGACGGAAACCTCGTCGTAGGG
>WNFA01002371.1_pt1 | contig 15517 bp, 13 predicted proteins | sample 5400481 | NCBI WGS metagenome assembly WNFA01 (sample SAMN13153340, study PRJNA577476) | soil metagenome | isolation source: 120 cm saprolite under Douglas fir tree site 2 hole 1 replicate 2 | place: USA:California | collected 2015-04-18
TCAGCGACGACGTCTACGCGATGGCCGCGATCCAGCACTACTGCCGTCATCATTTCGGCCGAAAGCTGGCGATCTGGATCCTCGGCGGCGGCGTGCCGAAAAACTACACTCTGCAGGGCGAGCCGTTGCTCGATCAGATTCTCAGCGTGCCCACCACCGGCTTCGACATCGACCTTCAATTCTGCGTCGATCCGGTGGACAACGGCGCGCTCTCCAGTTGCCCGGCCGGAGAGGGGCACACCTGGGGCAAGGTGTCCGTGGAGGCCGTTCAAACAGGCTCGGTCTACGTCCATTGCGACGTGACCGCGGTCTTCCCCTGGTTGACCCACGCTCTGTTGTCGGACCGCGCGATGAAGCGAAAACCCCGCCGACTGGTGGATTTCCTCGAGGCTGCCAAGCAATATCTGGATCGCGATGTTGAGAAGAAGCGAAGTGAGTTGATGGAAACGATCGATTGGAAGCCGCAAGCGGTAGCCCGTCGTGCGCAGGCGGCGCGCCGTTCATAGGATTACCGGAGGTCTAGAAATGGCTACCCCCGTCACTGGCTCTGTGCAGATCAGCGCCGAGAGCGCTCCTCGTTTTCAGGTGAAGCTCATCCATGGCCCATCGAGCACGGCGATCAGTACCGAGGCTCCTCGCGACAATGGCGGCACCGGCAGCTCTTTTTCGCCCACCGACCTCGTTGCCGCCGCTCTGGCTTCATGCGCGATGACCACGATGGCCCTGGCGGCGAGCCGCGAGGGACTTCCCTGGGGACAGACCCGCGCCCGGATCGAGAAACGGATGTCCTCCGCGCCTCGGCAAATCGCGGAGCTTTCGGTGGAGATCGCAATGCCGGCGGGCCTCGACCCGTCTCAGCGCACCCACCTCGAGGAAGTCGGACGAAAGTGCCCGGTCGCCCGAAGCCTTCATCCGGACGTCAGCGTCCCGATGGTCTTCAAGTATCCCGACTGAGGGATTTCATCTCCCGCCAGGAATTCGTTGGCGGTCGTCGCTTCGGTCAGGCTGTATTCTTATTCGCCGCCGGTAGTCGTGCCGAGAATCGTGCCCAAATCGCCTACCGCCGTGCCGGTATCGGCATTCACGAAGGACACGCCAAAGAGATTGTTCCTCGTCCCGCTCGCCTGCTGTGTCCAGGTGGCACCCCCATCGGTCGTTCGGAGAATCGTTCCGCCACTGCCGACCGCCGTGCCGCTATTGGCATCCCCAAGGGACACGCCATAGAGAGTGTTCGTCGTCCCGCTCGCCTGCAGCGTCCAGGTGGTACCTCCATCCGTTGTCCGGACAATTGTTCCGCTTTCGCCTACCGCCGTCCCAATGTCCGCGTCCCAAAAGGACACGCTACCGAGATGATTCGTCGTCCCGCTCTTCTGCTGCGTCCACGTGGCGCCTCCATTGGTGGTCCGAAGAATCGTTCCGCTGCTGCCTACCGCTGTGCCAGTGTTGGCGTCCACGAAGGACACGCCATGGAGAAGAAAACTGGTGTACTGCTCCGTCCAGGTGGCACCTCCATCGGTCGTCCGGAGGATCATATGGCCACCTACCACCGTGCCGGTGTTGGGGTCTCCGAGAGACACGCCAATGAAAGCAAGATCGCCCCCTGTCCGCGTCCTCCAGGTGGCGCCTCCATCAGTCGTGCGGAGAATCGTGCCTCGTTCGCCCACGGCCACGCCAACATTGGTGTCCCCGAAGGACACGCCAAGGAGCCAATTCGTCGTCCCGCTCGTCTGCTGCGTCCAGGTGGCTCCTCCATCGGTCGTTCGGACCATCACCCCTCTATAGCCCACCGCCATGCCGGTGTTGGCGTCCCCGAAGGACACGCCAAACAGATAATCGCTCCGCCCACGCGTTCCTCCTTGCAGAGCCCAGGTGGCACCTCCATCCGTGGTCCGGACAATCGTTCCCCCATCGCCTATCGCGGTGCCGTTGTTGGCATCCACGAACGACACGGCACTGAGATCGTTCGGCGTCCCGCTTGGTTGCCAGGTCCAGCTGGCACCCCCATCCGTTGTCCGGAGAATCCAACCGTATACGCCCACCACCGTACCGGTGTTGGGGTCCGAGAAGGACACACTTTCGAGGAAAGCACTCTGAAAAATGGCCTGCAATGTCCAGTTGGCTCCTCCATCGGTCGTCCGGAAAATCGTCCCGTATAAACCTGGCCCCAACTGATAGCCGCCCACCGCCGTGCCGGTGTTCGGGTCCACGAAGGATACACCAAAGAACCGAGTCTGCGCCCGGGCCGCCTGTCTCCAGGTGGCACCTCCATCCGTGGTCCGGACAATCGTTCCATCGCCTACCGCCGCGCCGTTTTTGGCATCAACGAAGGACACGGCATTGAGAGGAATCGTCGTCCCGCTCGTCTGCGGCTCCCAGGTCGCACCCCCATCCGTCGTCCGGAGAATCGTGCCCAGTACCCCCACCGCAGTCCCGGTGTTCGCATCCACGAAGGACACGCCATTGAGATTATTTGTCGTCCCGCTCGTCTGCGGCTCCCAGGTGGCACCGCCATCCGTGGTCCGGAGAATCGTGCCTGATTCGCCTACCGCCGTACCGGTATCGGTATCAACAAAGGACACGCCAGCGAGGAAATTCGTCGTCCCGCTCGTCTGGAACGTCCAGGTAGCGCCTCCATCGGTCGTTCGGAGAATCGTGCCGGCGTTGCCAACTACGGTGACAGTATCCGAGTCCAAGACGGCAACTCCACGGAGGGTGTTTCCCTGGGGCAGCGGGTTCTCCCAGAACCAGCCAGACTGGGCGAGCGATACGCTCGATGGAATCAATCCCAAGCCGATAAGCGAGGCGCAAAGCGACAAACTGAGTTTCATCTGAATGAGTTTCACTGACGTCCCCTCTCATTCCACTGTCGAGCTGACTCGTCGCACAAAGACTTCTACTCGAGACACCACCTACTTCAGCAGCACCTTGAGCGGGACGACTCATACTTTAAGAGAACTGCAGCGTCAATGGATCGCCCCGCAGCGCGGCAATGACCGGACAATTTCTGTCGCGAGGAAATCGTCCTATCGCTGCGGCGTTGCGGTGACGGAATTCCTGGCACCCGGACGCTTTGATAGGACAAATTCTTGTCGCCAAGAAATCGTCCTATCGCTCCGGCGTTGCGGCGACGGAATTCCTGGCACCTGGACGCTTTTGATAGGACAAATTCTTATCGTCAAGAAATCGTCCTAGCGCCGCGGCGCTGCGGTGACGGAATTCCTGGCACCTGGACGCTTTTGATAGGACAAATTCTTATCGCCAAGAAATCGTCCTATCGCTGGGGCGCTGCGGTGACGGAATTCCTGGCACTCGGACGCTTTGATAGGACAAATTCTTGTCGCCAAGAAATCGTCCTATCGCTGGGGCGCTGCGCTGACGGAATTCTTGGCGCCCGGACGCTTTGATAGGACAAATTCTTGTCGCCAAGAATTTGTCCTGTCGCTGCGAGCAAGCCGACGCGTACGCTGCGGGCTTGCTTCGATTTCCTGCGGGGTCTGCGAGTTGTCGAATGAAAGCTATTCCGTGGCGACCGGGGAGCGATTGAATAACTTCGCGTGACGTTCGGTCTGGCGTTGTCGCGAATGCGGACGCTCAGCCGGGCTCGCACCTCTCGTCGTGGCATTCGCGCTGCCGGAATGAACCGGCCATTCGACGGAGGTACGGCAATGGAACAAGTAAACACTATCTCGCTGGCGCAGCAGAATGTCGATCCCAATGACCCCCTCACGCTCGAGCAAGCGAAAGAGAGGATTCGTGCTCTGTTGACGAACATCGAATCCAACGGGTGGGATCTCGGTGACGTCCTCAATAAGATCGAGCGACGTGGCCTGGCATTCAGCAACGGCTACGGGAAAACTCGCAGCTGGTTGGAGGCCGAGATACCTGAGACGAAGGGGATGAAGACGTTGTACTCCTACGCAAACGTCGCCGGCCGCTTCACAAAGGAGGATGTTGCGGCCTGGGGAATGACCAAGCTCAGTTACCTCTACAACTACGATCGACAAGTCGTCGGACGCCCGATCAAAGGAGATCCGGGAGAACGAGAAGTGGAGCTGGTGCAAGAGGATGGCTCGACACAGACCAAGAAGTTCCGCGACTGCACTGCTCGCGACTTCTTGCGCTCGAATCAGCTGCGCAAGAAGGGTGAGCAGAAGGGTCACAAGGAGCCGCGCGAGACCGAAGCCGCGCGTTCCGAAGGCGAGGCCCACTCGATCCGCAATTCGCTCGGCATGGTCGGGGTGGGAGTCGCAGCGCTCGGGATTTCGGAGCTTCTCCCCTCCTCGTTCTCGCAGTTCACCGGGTTGCTCCTCTGGATGGGCCTGGGCCTGTTGATCAGCGGCGCCTCGATGTTGATCCGCCACAGGCGCATCGCTTGGCGAAGCCTGCTGTCCGCGGCTCGAGGAGCGCTGAAGCTCGCGGCGGTCATCCGCTCGCGAATGAGAAAAGAGCCGCCGACCCGGACCCAGCGCCGGGTCACCGCTCCGGAGCAATCGCCGTCTCCGCCGCCGATCGAAAAGAAGGCCGCCTAGCGTGAGCGGTCGGAAGTCACGGCGCCCGGTCAATCAACTGATTGGCCGGGCGCTGGTTTTTGGAGAGCCCCCGATGGCGTACCGTTTGCCGACGTCATCTTCCTAAGCGGCGCTTGCCCTCGTTGATCAGGTGCCGGTGGGTGCGCTTTTCGCGGGTCTCGCATCCGCCACAGGCACGAGTCGAAGCTGAGCTGATGCCAGCTTGGCGTCAACGTCCCGCTCCAGATAGGTGTAGCCGGAAAGCCCGTTCTCGTAGACGCGCAAAAGGTGGCGCGATTCGTCCAGGGTCAAACGGCCGGCCCGGAGCGCTGCCTCGGCCAGCTTGCGCAGCTTCGCCACCAGATCGTCCCGATTGAAGCTGACGTAGTTGAGCACCTCGGTCACGCTGTCGCCGGCGACGACGTGGTCGATCAGATATCCGCCGCTGGGTGCCACGGAGACCTGGACGGCGTGGGTGTCCCCGAAGAGGTTGTGCAGGTCGCCGAGGATTTCCTGGTATGCGCCGACGAGAAAGATCCCGATGTAGTAATCGTCCTCATTGAGCCCGTGGAGCTCGAGCACGTCCTTCACGTCGCGGCGATCGATGAAGTGATCGATCTTGCCATCCGAGTCGCAGGTAATGTCGGCGAGCACTCCGCGGTGGGTCGGCCTTTCGTTCAGCCGATGGATGGGCATCACCGGAAAGAGCTGATCGATCGCCCACGAGTCGGGCAGCGATTGGAACACCGAGAAATTGCAGAAGTAGGTATCCGAGAGCTGCCGTTCGAGGGTCTCCAACTCCTCGGGCATCTCATCCATTTCCCGCGCGATCCGCTGAATCTTCTGACAGAGCGCCCAAAAGATGTTTTCCGCACAGACCCTTTCCGGCAGGGAGAGGTGACCGAGCGAGAACAGGGTCAGGCACTCCTCCTTGTACTCGGTGGCGTCGTGATAGGCCTCGAGGATGTTCTTGCGGGTGACGTCTTTGTAGGTGGAGAACAGGTTCTTCACCACCGTGGCCGCGTTTTCAGGCAGACGCTCCGGCACCTGGGAGACGTCGAATTCGCTCACCCCGAGGACTTCGGTGATCAGAACCGCGTGATGCGCGACCACCGCTCGACCAGATTCGGAAACGAGGATCGGATGCGCGACGTTGGCCAGATCGCACGCTTCCATCACCGAGAAGACGACGTCGTTCGCGTACTCTTCGGTGCTGTAGTTCATCGATGAGGCGAAGTTCGTCTGCGACCCGTCGTAGTCCACCCCCAGGCCCCCGCCGACGTCGAGGTACTTGAGCGGTGCCCCCTGCCTGACCACTTCGACGTAGAACCGACTTGCTTCGCGAAGCGCGTTCTTCACATTGCCGATGTTCGAGATCTGGCTGCCTAAGTGGAAATGAAGAAGCTCGAAGCTGTCGAGCAATCCGGCCTGGCGCATGAAGCTGATCGCATCCATCAGCTCGGAGCTGGAGAGGCCGAACTTCGAGCGATCGCCACCGGACGCTTCCCACCTGCCCGCGCCGCGCGACGAGAGCTTGACCCGGATGCCGATCCTGGGCTGGATGCCGGTCGTCCGGGCCACCTCGGCGATCAAGGACAGCTCGGTCGGCTTTTCGACGACCATCACCACCTTGCGCCCCAGCTTCGAAGCATAGAGCGCGGTTTCGACGTACTCCTCGTCCTTGTAGCCGTTGCAGATGATCAGCGCGTCATCGTCTTCGAGCAGCGCCATCACTGCGAGCAGCTCGGGTTTGGAACCGGCCTCCAGGCCGTAGGCGTATTGTTTGCCGGTATCGACGATCGTCTCCACCACGAACCGGTGCTGGTTCACCTTGATCGGGTACACCCCTCGATAGACGTTCCGGTAGTTGTGCTCGGTGATCGCCCGCTTGAAGGCTTCATTCAAGTGGATCACGCGGTGCCGCAGCACATCGGTGAAGCGGATCAGCAGCGGAAGTCCGATCCCCCGGCGCCTGACTTCATCGACCAACTCCTTGAGGTCAACGCTCGTTCCGTTCGGACCCTCGGGATGGATGCAAACGTTGCCCTTCTCGTTGATTCCGTAATATCCGCCGCCCCAACTTTTGATCGAGTACATCTCGTTGGCGTCGGCCGACGTCCAGCGAGGCTGAAGCGGGGAAGTCGACATTTCAGGTTGCCCTCTTGAAAGAGTGGATAAGGGATCATCATAAGGAAACCGGAACACATTCGACAGGAACTTCTGCGGATTTTCCCGCGGTCGGCGGTGCGAGCGATCGGTGGGGCAGCGTCGGCTCGGGCTCGGCAGCGCCAGGCGGCACCATCCTCAGGGTACGGCTCGTAGACTCTATTGCTGTGCGGCGTCGCTGGCCGCTTTGAGCCGGGCCGCAATGGCGGGTGTTTGAAGCAGCTTGAGCACTTCGTCCCGCCGCAAGAGGGCGCGGGTGTCGCCTGTTTCGATCGCCCGCTGCATGGAATCGTCCTCCAGGGTGTGCTCGAAGCGCGGATCCTGTGCCAGAGCCCGGAATGCGGGATCCCTCTGGAGCTTTGCCGCTTTCGCCGGATCGCCGAGCGATTGAGCGATGCGAAGGAGATCCTTCACTGGACGGTACTGAACCAACTCGAAAAAGTTGTATTTTCGGACCACGGAGAAGGTGATCGAGTCCGCGGGGGAAAGCCCCAGTTGCCTCCCGGCCCCGGCGACGTTGTCTTCGATGAAGCTCAAGGCGGAGATGAGCAGATAGGCGATCAGCGTGACTTTGAGCCCGCCCAGGACGAAGCCGAGGCTTGCATCAATGCGGCGCGGGGTCGGACCGATAAGGCGGTTCAGCGCCCCGATGAATCTTCCCAGGAGCAGTCGAACCGAGACCATCACTCCAATGAAAACGAGGATGGTCCCCACCAGCACCCCAAAGAGGATGGGGACTTGCAGGGACTGGGCGAGACTCGGGCCGAGCGCCCGACCGAGGGGCCGGCTACAAAAGTAGCCAATCCCCAACGCAGCCAACTGGACGATCTGTTGGATCGCGCCCCGGCGAGCGCCGAGCACGCCGAAGACCACGATCAGCGAGAGAATGACGAGATCGAGAACCAGTGACCACTCCCTAGGTGGGCCAGCGCGGTCGGCCCACTACCTGATTTTGAACGGGTCGCCGGCCTTCTTCGACTCCTGGTACAGATTCTGCCGCGCCTCTTCGAGTTTTTCCTTGTAGCGGGGATTCGCGGGCTCGAAGGTCAGCGCCATCTTGAAATTTCTCTCGGCTGCCGCCCATCTCTTTGCCTCGAAATCCGTCATGCCCGTTTGGAAGAACTGACGCCCCTTGGGATGGGTTCCAATCTGCTCGTCATGCTCCTTGCGGACGGCCGCCTTTGTCTCCAACTCGGATGCCTCGGTAAAACGCAGCTTCTGTATTCTCTCCGGGCCGCCGATGTCCGTCAGGTATGCCTTGCGCTTCACATCATCGCGCAGGATGTAATAGGCCTCGGTGATCCGCTTGTAAACCTCGTTGACCCGCAGCTTTAGCTCCTTGTCCGCGAGTTGATAAAAGCGGTCCGGGTGATACGCGCGGCTCCAGCGATGAAAAGCGGTCTTGATCTCCACTGGGTTGGCGGTTTTCTCGATGTTCAGGATCTGAAAGTAGTCGAGGGTGTTCAACCGGGCGGCGAGGCTGTTGAGTTTCATCGCCGCTTCCGGGTCGAGCCCGGACGCGCTGGGGGCCGCCACGGGCTTTGCCGCCGGGGCTGGGTTGGAAGCCTGCTGGGCAATCACCGGCGGGCGAACCTTCCCAGCCTGGTTGGCGGCAGCCACCGGGGGCACTGGCCCCGGAGATCGCGGCGCGGGAATCTCGGACTTGGAAGGGCTCGCCGGTGCCGCGCCGGGCGGTTTGCGTGCCCCTTTGTCAGGATTTTGCGGCATGGGCGAGGCGTTGCGGGGTCGGGAGCGAAGGGAGGTCCGCGCTTTGTCCACTTCGATTCGAAAGCTGGATTGCCTTGTTGGCCTCGATTGACTTTTGAATGTCGGCCTCGGAGAGGCCGGACGACAGGGTGATCGTGGTCGACGTCTTTTGACCCGTTTCGAGATCGGTGGCGGAGACATTGACCATTCCGTCGGTATTGATCTCGAAATTGACGTCGATCTTCACGTCGCCGCGAAAGCCAATCCGGAAGCCGGAAAACTCGAACTCCCCGAGCATCTCGCACTGTTCGGCGCGATTGGATTCACCCTGGTAGACCCGGATCTTCACCCGCTCCTGGCCGTCGCGGCTGGTGGTGAAGGTCTTTGATTTCTCGATCGGAACCGGCGTGTTCTTCTCGATGATCTTCTCGGTGTACCCGCCCACGATTCCAATCCTCAAGGACAAGGGCGTGACGTCCACGAGGTAGGTCTTGGAGGCGCGGTCGAGCAGGGCATGCGCCTGCAGCGCGGCCCCCATGGCGACGACCTGGTCCGGGTTGATTCCCTCCAGGGGTTCCTTCTGGAAGTAGTGCTTTACTGAATTGCGGATGATCGGCAGCCGCGTCGGCCCACCCACCAGGATGACCGCATCGATGTCGGCGGCGGTGACCCGGGCGCCCTGGAGGGCTTCATCGCAAACCTTGAACGTCCGTTGCACCAGGTCCATCACCATCTTGTTGAACTGGTCCAGCGAGAGGGTCTGCTTGAGGTCCATCACGTTGCCGTTCACATCCTGGCAGATGCCCGGGCAGAGGATTTGGGCGACCCCGTCCCGGCCGACGTCGATCTTCGCCTTCTCCCCAGCCTCCTTGAGCATCTGGAGGCAGAACTTGTTCTCCCGGAGGTCGAGTTGGGTCCGGGCGAGGAAATCCTCCGCGAGCCAGGTCATGATCCGGTCGTCGAAGTCATCGCCTCCGAGGTAGGTGTCGCCCGCGGTGGCCAGGACCTCGAATACGTCCTTGCCGATCTCCAGGATCGAGACGTCGAAGGTTCCACCGCCGAGGTCGTAGATCACGACTTTTTGATTGACGTTGCGCCCAAAGCCGTAGGCGAGGGCGGCCGCCGTGGGCTCGTTGATGATCCGCAGCACCTCGAGCCCTGCGATCCGGCCGGCGTCTTTGGTCGCCTGCCGTTGATTGTCGTTGAAGTAGGCGGGAACGGTGATCACCGCCTTGCTCACCGATCGGCCGAGGTAGGACTCGGCGATCGCCTTGATCTCCTTGAGCACCACGGCCGAGATTTCGGGAAGCGAATACGATTGGTCCTTGATCGATATCCGGACCGCCTTGTTCTCGCCCTCGGTGATTCGGTACGGCATCACCGCCTGCGCTTTTTTGACCTCGTCGGAGAAGTAGTACCGGCCAATCAGCCTTTTGGCCGAGTACACCGTCGATTCGGCGTGGGTGATGATGTTTTTCTTGGCGTTGTTACCGACCAGGGTCGTTCCGTCCTCGAGGAACGAAACCACCGATGCGTGCGTCACCTCACCCCATTCGTTCGGGATGACGAGCGGCTGGCCATTTTCAACGATCGCGGCGCAGGAATAGGAGGTGCCGAGGTCAATGCCTATCGCCGTCTCGTCCGCCATTCGTTCTCCGGGACCTCGGAGCAAGTGAGAACTCTAGTCGGCGCGCAGCGGCAGTGTCAAACTCTGCACGCCGTAAATTTTAGTAAAATCATACACTTACACCCAGGAATCGCACTTTGAATCGCCGCGTTTAAGAGAGGATGATTGCCTACCCGGGAAGTGGAGTGTGAGTTCGATGTCAGCAACGTTCGCCGTTTTCACGTCCGACCCAAACCTCTTGCATTGCGAGTTGTTCCGGCTCGCGGAGGAGATTGCCACCCAAGACTCTTCTGGGGCCAACGCCGTGGGTCTTGGCTCGTACGCTCAGGAGGAGGTGCTCTTCCAGAGGTTTCGGTCTCCGATCGACCTGAGATTCATCTCCCGAACCGAGCCCCGGCACGAGTCGGAAGCTCTTCTGTACCACGCAGGCCGGTTGCCGTTGGGCATGACACAGGAGGAGAACACCCAGCCGTTCCGCTACGGGCGCTGGATGTTCTGCCACAGCGGAACACTCCCCGAATCGGCTCGATTGAGGGAACGGCTGGTCCCGCTTCTCCCCGATTTCCTCCGCCGGCAAGTCCGGGGCGATACCGGCAGCGATCTGCTGTTTGCGCTTTTCCTGAACCACATCCGCGATGCGGATGGGCTGGACGATCCTCTGACGGATCCGGCGCGGGGAGCGCAGAGCCTCGGTCGGACCGTTCGGCTGATCGAAGAGGCGTCGGGCGAGATCGGTTCCTCGACCGGAGCGCTCAATTTCATCGCCACCAACGGTTCGATGCTGCTGGCGACGCGCCGGGGTCCTGAATCTCTGTTCTACTCCCTCCTCGAGGGGTCGCCGCTGTGCGGCCGATGTGGCATTGAGGCCTCCGCGGCCGAGACGCTCCCCCTGGTACGCGCGCACCAGCGCCGAAGGACGGTCGCCGTCGCCTCGCATCCAACCCATCCCTCGAACTGGATCGAGATTCCGGATGGATCGGCGATCGCCATCGGCCGCGATCTGAAACTGCACCGCCTGCCGATCTGACTACCCCCCGCTGAAGAACGACAGCCGCAAGACGATCTCGTAGATGTTGCATGCGGCATGAAGCAGACCCGAGCCGATCACGGTTCCGGTGCGTTCGCGCAGCCACCCGAAGAGGAGCGCCGGGAAAAAGACCGCCAGCCGCCCGATGTCGAATACGGCCAGATGTCCGACCGCAAAGAGCGCGGCGGTGAGGAAGAATGCCGGTCCGAGGCGGGCACCCAGAAGGAAGCGGCCTTGCGGCATCGCATCCCGCAATCGCGTCTGGAGGTAGCCGCGATAAAAAAACTCTTCCGGCAGTGCCACCACGAAAAGCTGATCGAGCACCCACAGATCAAGATTGGCCGGAAGCCTCGCCCTGAAGTGCGGCGGCGCGCCGTACGGCCACAGATAGCTGGCGATCGGCCGTGGCAGGTGCGGCAGGACCTGCGCGAAGAGCAGATATGCGGCGAAATAGAGCGGCACGATGAGGGCGAACAGCAGCGCGGCGAGCTTGAGGTCTTCCCGCCACTTGCGCAGCGTCACCCCATAGTCCTGGTAGGTCTCTTCCCGTCGATTCATCGCGAGCAGGGGCAGGTAGAGAAAGGCGATGGTGGCAATCAGCTTGGCGTGGCGGCGCAAGAAGATGGAGGCGACCAGGATCGCCAGAAAGCTCGCCAGCCAGATCCAGAGCGCCTCCTGCATCGCCGTCAAACGAAAGGGTCTGGAAAGGACCTTCATGGTTTCAGGATGGCGGTCAGTCCCGCTTTGATCGTGGACAGCGGCAAGAGGGCTGTTCCGCGCCGCCCTCGCCGCTCCACCGCGAGCGCAATCAGTCGGCCCTGACCGTCGAAAACGGGACTGCCGGCCGGAAGCGAGAGATCGGTTTCCGCGAACGGCGCGTTGGTCCCGTTCGATCGAACGATGGTACCCACGAGGACGGCGGGCTTTTTGCCGTGGGGCCGCAGAAAGCCCACCACCCAGCTCCCCGTCTCGAGCGAATCCCGAAGCTTGACCGCCACCGCGGAAAAGGACCCCGGCGATGAGATTTCCACCATCGCTACCCCGAGGCGGGCGTCGGTCATCGTCACGCGGGCCGGAAGCTCCTGGCCTTCCCAGAGGACCTTGGCGTCGATCGGGCCAACGTGGTGAAGCGAGGTGAGGACCTCGCCTCCGGTGCCGACGATGATTCCGGCGCCCGAGCGCTTGGGACCGATGACTTGAACGATCGACGAGCGGTTGCTTTCATAGGTGCGGCGGAGGGTGGCGCTGCTCGGGCGGGCACCGGGCAAACCTGACACCAGAACCAGAAGCGACAGGATGAGCGCGGCCATCCGGAGAAGCTTATCAGTTCGCTTTCGCGGCGCGCCGGCGAGCCTTCAATTCGGAGACGAACGCCTGCGCGGGCAAGGTATTCAAGACGTCGCTCTTGCGCGCCCATCCCTTGCGCGCCGTTCCGACCGCATAACGGAGGTTTCCCAGCTCTCGGGTGCTGTGTGCGTCGGTGCTTGCCACGAGCTTTACCCCGCGCTGCAGCGCCAGGCGGACGTATTCCGCCTTGAGATCCAGGCGTTGAGGATTTCCGTTGACCTCCACGGCGACGCCCTTCTCCGCGGCTCGATCGAGGATTTGCTCCATCTTCATCGGGGATGGATCGCGGCTGTTGATCAAGCGACCGGTGGCGTGACCTAAGATGTGCAGATAGGGGTTTTCAAAGGCGCGGAGCACGCGACGGGTCATCTGCTCTTCATCCATCTGGAAACGGGTGTGGATCGACCCGATCACGACGTCGAGCTGATCGAGCAACGACTCCGGAAAATCAAGCTCGCCTGACTCGAGGATGTCCACCTCGCTTCCGCGCAGGAGCCGAAAGCCGCTCAGCTCGGAATTGAGGCGGTCGATCTCCTCCCACTGCCGCTTGAGGTCGTCCGGCTTGAGGCCACCGGCGTAGGATGCGCTCTGGCTGTGCTCGGTCACGGTGAGGTACTTCAATCCCAAAGCTTGCGCCGCTCGCGCCATCTCCTCGAGGGAATTCTTGCCGTCCGACCAGGTGGAGTGGGTGTGCACGTTTCCCTGGATGTCCGCTTCCCGGAGCAGATCCGGGGGAATCGCCTGTTCGATCGCGGCTTCAACTTCACCCCAGTCCTCGCGCAGCTCCGGCGGCACGTGCTGCAACCCGAGCAGCGCGTACAATTCCTCCTCGCTTTCCACCGGAAGCTTCTCCTCCCCCCGGTGGACGCCCCATTCTGAAATCTTCAACCCGCGATCCTGAGCGCGCCCTCGCAGCCGGATGTGATGGGCTTTGGAACCGGTGAAGTGATGCAGCGCGGTCGCGAAATCTTCGTCCGGCAGGACGCGGAGGTCCGCCTGCAGATCCGCGGTGAGGAGCCGCACGGAGCATTTGCTCTCCCCGGAGCCGAGCACCTGGGCGACTTCGGGATTCCGGCTGAAAGCCTCGAGAACGGCCCCGGGCTCGGCCGCCGAGGCAATGAGATCCACGTCCGCCGCGGTCTCGCAGAATCGGCGCACGCTTCCGGCGACGCTAGCCCGGATCACCCCGGGGATTTCCTGGACCCGCGCCTGAAGATGCTCGGCGATAGGGAGGACATCCCCGAGGCGTCGTCGGGCGCCCGAGCGGCGGTAGAGAGCGATGCCTCCCAGGATCTTCTCCTCCATCCTTGGCCCAAACCCTCGAATCGCGCGGACGCGCTGGTCGTGACAGGCTTTTTCCAGGGCATCGATGTCTCCGACCCCAAGCTCCCGCCAAAGGGCCGCCACCTTCTTGGGGCCGAGATCGGGAAGCTTCATCAGCTCGAGGATGCGGGGCGGAAACTCCGCGCGCAGCTCGTCCAGGAACCGAATCCGGCCGGTGGTCGCCAGCTCGGTGATCTTCTCCGCCAGCGCCTGCCCGATTCCGGGTAGGTTCTCCAGCTTGCCCTCGGCAACCAGCGTGCCGAGCTCTTCGGAGAGACCTGCCAGCCGATCGGCGCCCACGTCATAAGCGCGGCAGCGGAATGCGTTCTCCCCCTTGAGTTGAAGGAGCAACGAGATGTCGCGTAGGGCGCGTACCGCAGCTACTCGGTCGGAAGGGCTCATCTGGAAACAACATATATAGCTTTGTCTGCCCGTTCCTCACCCAATCTGTCCGGCAGCACCCCGGGCGAGCTCACCCAAGCTGCTTTTGGCGTAAGCTGCGGCTCACGAAACAGAGCAAAGGTGGAAATGAGCCTGATCCGGATTCGACTCGGCCCGGCGGATTTCGCCGAGGGCGAAATGCGCGGCTTCGAAGTCGGCAAATCGAACATCGTGGTCGCGAAGGTGGCAGGGGTCTACCGGGCACTGGACGATTGGTGCAACCACGCTGGCTGCCTTCTCTCCGGGGGTCATCTGGCGAAAAATCTAATCGTCTGTCCGTGCCACGAAGTCGGCTTCGACCTGGCGACCGGGAAAAACATGACTTCGCCCGGCGTTTGCGACGACCAGAGGGCATTCAAGATCGCGATGAACGACGGACAGCTGTTCTTGGAGGAATGGAACCCCGAGTGGTAGAGCTTGCGGTGGAGAAACGGGATGGCACACGAACGGCATGAACACGGCGACTCGTCTCACCACGGCGACCCCTCGGCCGCATCGGGGGACTCGCCGGCCGCCCGGGAGCACAAGTCCCGGGCTCCCAGCCAGGTCTCCACCTACGTGATCACCTGCTCAGACAGCCGGGATGAAAGCAGGGACGAAAGCGGACGAGCGATCCGCTCTGCTCTGGAGAAGGCGGGCCACCCGATTTGTGGCCATCGGGTGGTGACCGACGATCCGGCGGCCATCCGTTCGACGATTCAGGATGCGGGCGAGGCGGGAGCTCGAGCGGTGATCCTCAATGGAGGCACCGGAATCGGGCGACGCGACAATGCGGTAGAGGTCCTCGAGGGGCTGCTGGAAAAGAGGCTCCCTGGGTTTGGCGAGTTGTTTCGATACCTGTCCTTCAAGGAGATCGGCAGTGCCGCGATGATGTCCCGAGCGGTCGCCGGGACCTACCGAGGCATGATCCTCTTTGCCCTTCCGGGTTCGCCCCAGGCGGCAGGTCTGGCGATGGACGCGCTGATCCTACCGGAGCTGGGCCATGCGATCCGCGAGCTCACCCGCTAACGTCTCCACCGGCCTGTCGGAGAAATCGGTCCAGCGACTCAAAGCTGACTTGAGCGCGTTTCTCGCCTCGCCTCACCGCGGGCGGATCGCCTTCGACCCGGTCGAGTTCCCGCATCGCTACTCGCATCCAAGGGACATCGAAGTGGTGGCGCTTCTGTCCGCCTCGCTCGCCTACGGCCGAGCCGATCTCTTCAAACCCAAAGTGGATGCTGTACTACGGCGCATGGGCTCGTCTCCCGCGGCGTTCGTCTCCCAGTTGACCCCGCGAAGGGCGGGCAGGCTGCTTCGCGGATTCGTCTACCGTTTCAATGTCGGGACGGACATCGCGGTCTTGCTGATGGGGATGGGTCGAATTCTGCGAAA
>WNFA01007117.1_pt1 | contig 15506 bp, 17 predicted proteins | sample 5400481 | NCBI WGS metagenome assembly WNFA01 (sample SAMN13153340, study PRJNA577476) | soil metagenome | isolation source: 120 cm saprolite under Douglas fir tree site 2 hole 1 replicate 2 | place: USA:California | collected 2015-04-18
GCCTGCTGACCTTGCGTGTTCACCACGAAAACGCCGCCCAGCATCGACAGAATCAACAGCATCTTCTTCATTATTTCCCCCAGCCATCGAATAAATGGATTTTGCAAATTCGGGATATTTCTGGATAGAGCAATTCGAGCATCCAGCCCGACAAAGGATAAGCTCGATAGGTCTTCTTTAGAACTTAAGCCAACATTAATTTATGTTTAGACAGCCGCGGGCGACGCTGGCGGATTTCCCCGGAAAACCAGCATATTCAGGGCTTAAGCGGACGTGGCCCCGACGCATGGCTCAGATCCTGGCGTTGACGCATCCGCGAGTGTGGCGTAGCATCCGCGGTGTTTTGTGGCGCTCACTTTGCCGTTGCGGGCGCAGAACTTTCTTGGAGCCCAGAGGCCAGCATGAATCGAATACTTTCTGTTGTTTTCGCGATATTTGCTTCTTATCCGTTTGTAGTTGCAGCACAAGAGAAGGCGCCGTTGAAACTCGTGGCTACGATTCCGTTGCCCGGGTTGAAAGACGGCGACTTCGATCACTTCGCCGCCGATGTCGCCGGGCAGCGCCTTTTCTTGACCGACGAAGAGAACGATAAACTCGACGTTTTGGATACCAAGACGAATCAGCGCGTTCACACGATGCAGGACATCAAAGCCCCGCACGCGATTCTTTTTCGCGCGGACCTGAAGAAGTTGTTCGTGGTTGAGGGCGATGCCTCCGCGGTGAAGGTTTACGACAGCGACGGTTTCAAGCCGCTCAGCGAAATCAAGGTCTCCATCGATGCGGATTCGATTGCCTACGATGCGACCACAAAGTACATGTACGCTGTGAATGGCGGACGGGAGGCGCACACGCCCTATTCCCTGATCAGCGTCATTGACACAGACAATGCTAAAAAGCTGCGAGACATCAAAATACTCACCAATCACGTAGAAGCAATTATTCTGGAAAAATCCGGACCCCGCATGTTCATCAATCTGACGGGAAAGAATGCCGTTGGAGTGATGGACCGCAACAAGGCGGCACTTACCGCCACCTGGCCTTTGCCGGCGGGCGACAAGTTGAATGTCGCGATGGCTTTCGATGAAGCGAATCACCGCCTGTTCGTCGTCACTCGCACTCCCGGGAAGTTAGTGGTCTTGGATTCGGATAACGGCAAAGTGATCGCAGACTTGCCTGCGGTCGGTCTGGTGGATGACGCCGTCTATGATGCGCAACACAAGCGTATCTACCTTGCCGGCGACCAATACCTCGATGTCTTTGTGCAGAAGGATGCGGATCACTACGCGTTGCTGACCAGGATTCCCGGGGCCTTTCGCGCCAAGACGGGTATCCTTGTTCCCGAGTGGAATCGCTACTATCTTGCGGTCCCTCACCACGCGGGCAAGGAAGCGGAAGTGCGCGTCTATGAAGTTCTGCCGTAACGTGCCGCACTCCCTGGTGAACCATGCGACGCCGTGACTTTGGCAAAACATCTCTAGGTGTGATTGGCGCGTCGTTGTTCGCAAATTCGGCCCGCGCCTCGAACATTTCCGCCGCGTCGGATTTTCCCAAGAGTCCCGGCCTGACAAATTACGTTGGGATGTTCGTGCTGCAGGCGAAATTTGAAAACATCCCGGCCGACGTAATCGAACTTGGCAAGAAGTCTATTCTGGACGGTTTGGGGTTGGCCCTGGCCGGATCTCGCGCGGAGAGCGGGCCGATCTCGCGGAAGTTTGTCCAGCAATCAGGCGCCTGCAACGGCACGGCCACAGTCATAGGTACCGCGCAAAAAACCTCTCCGCGCTTTGCCGCGTTGCTCAATGGCATTTCCATTCATGCCGACGATTTCGACGATACGCAACTGGCGGCGGCGAAAGACCGGGTCTATGGTTTGCTGATGCACCCAACCGTGCCGGTCCTACCGGCGATCTTTGCCCTTGCTGAGCAGCGGGCCGTCAGCGGCAAAGAATGGTTGACCGCTTATCACGTTGGGGCAGAAGTGGAATGCAAGATTGCGGAGGCAATTTCGCCACGCCATTACCAGGACGGTTTCCACACCACGGGCACTTGCGGGCCGTTCGGTTCCGCCGCGGCCTGCGCCAAGCTGCTACAATTCGATTTGACCAAGACTCTAAGAACTTTTGGCCTGGCAGCAAGCCAGTCTGGGGGCTTGCGCGAAAACTTCGGCACCATGACCAAGCCTTTTCAGGCCGGCCACGCCGCCGAGAGCGGACTCGTTTCCACGGAATTAGTCGCCCTCGGTTGGACCGCCGCAGAGCAAATCCTGGAAGAGGACCGAGGTTTCTTCCACGCTGCCGGCGGCGCGTTCGATCCCTCCGCGATCCTGAATCGCCTTGGAGAACCCTGGACGTTCGCTTCGCCCGGTGTTTCGCTTAAGCCCTATCCTTCCGGTTCTCTCACGCATCCGGCGATGACGGAACTTGCCCGCTTGATGGACGCAAACAATATCCAGGCTTCCCAAGTCGAACAGATTGATGTCGGTGCGAATCACAATATGACCACCACGCTTCTCCACCACAACCCCAAGACGGGGCTGGAAGGGAAGTTCAGCATGGAATATTGTCTGGCGATCCTGCTTCTGGAGCGCAAGGCGGGTCTCGCGCAATTCTCGGACAAGAACGTCCAGCGCGCCGACGTTCGCGACATGATCCGCAGGATAAATTTCCATGTCGATCCCGAAGCGGAGAGCGCCGGCTTCGACAAGATGACCTCCATCCTCAAACTCACCATGAAAGATGGAAAGGTCGTCAGCGGCCGCGCCGAATTCGGCAAGGGCAGCCCCGCGAACCCCATGAGCTTCGACGAAGCGGCGGTAAAATTCCGAGGGTGCGCCGAGTTTGCCGAATGGCCTCAGTCCAAGGCCGAAAACATTATTTCGTTTGTGAAAAAACTGGAAACCGCGCCCGATTTGGCCGCGCTGTCGCCGCTGCTATCCGCGGCCGCGGGATGAGGGAAGCGCCGTGAAAACGTTCAACATCGCGGTCATCGCCGGAGATGGCATCGGGAAGGAAGTCGTTCCCGAAGGAATCCGCGTGCTGGAAGCGGCCGGAAAACGATATGAATTTGGCTTGAATTGGCGCCCGTTCGACTGGAGCTGTGAAACGTACATTCGCACCGGAAAAATGATGCCCGACGACGGCCTTGAGCAACTGCGCTCCTTCGACGGCATCTTTCTCGGCGCAGTCGGCCACCCCAGCGTTCCCGATCATATTTCGCTTTGGGGACTCTTGATCCCCATCCGCCGCGTATTTCGCCAGTACGTCAATCTGCGTCCCGTTCGTTTATTAGACGGGATCGAATCCCCGCTGAAAAACTGGAAGCCCGGCGAAATCAATTTCATCATTGTCCGCGAAAATAACGAAGGCGAGTACTCGAACATCGGCGGACGGCTGTACGAAGGCACGGAAGACGAAATGGCCGTGCAACAAACGGTATTCACGCGCCGCGGCGTGAATCGCGTGCTGCGCTTCGCGTTTGAATTGGCGCGGACGCGCAACAGGCATCTTACTTCCGCCACAAAATCCAATGGCATTATTCACACCATGCCCTTCTGGGATGAGTGTTTTCACTCTCTCGCAGCCGAATATCCAGACGTACGCACGGATCAATATCACATCGATATTCTTACCGCTCACTTCGTCCGTCATCCCGACTGGTTCGATGTCGTAGTGGGCTCCAATCTTTTTGGAGACATCCTCTCGGACCTTGGTCCTGCCGTAGTCGGATCCATTGGCATTGCGCCCTCGGCAAATCTCAATCCGGAAAAAGAATTCCCCTCCATGTTCGAACCCGTACACGGCTCCGCACCGGACATAGCCGGGCAGGGCATTGCAAATCCCATCGGCCAAATTTGGTCGGGCGCGATGATGCTCCGCCATCTTGGCGTTCCGGAGGCTGCGGATGCGGTTGAGAATGCAATCGCCGCGATTCTGGCCTCTGGCACGGCGCGCACGCCGGATATCGGCGGCAAGGCATCGACTCGAGATTTGGGAGAGGCGATCGCGAAACAGGTCAGCGGTGGCTGAACGGATTCTTCGAGGTGGTCAGCACAATTGGAGAGTCACTCTAAAGCGAGAGCGCCGATTCACATGAAATCCAAACGAACGAAAACGAACTTGGGCAATTCGCATGGCTTGAGCCGCCGCGGTCTTTTCGAATGGGCGGGTCTGGCGCTCACTGCTTCCGCGTTTCCTTCCACCGCCGCAAGCGCGTTGTCTTCGCTTCCACAATCAGTGACACCAAAGGCTTCCGCTTCGTTCATCGGCCCGCTCAGCGCTTACCTGAGCGAAGCGGCCAACCGCCCGCTGCCGGAAGAAGCCGCTGAAAAAACGAAGCATCACGTTCTGGACACCTTGGCGGCGATGATTTCCGGCGCCAATTTATTGCCCGGCCAGTGCGCCCTGCAATTTGTCCAGGCTTACGGAGGCAAGGAAATTTGCACGGTGGCGGCGTCAAAGATTCTCTGCGGAGCGATCGAGGCCGCGCTTGCCAACGGCATGCTGGCTCACGCCGACGAAACCGACGACTCTCATTCTCCCTCGCAGTCTCATCCCGGTTGCGCCGTTGTTCCCGCGGCTTTGGCGGCCGGCGAACAATTTCATATCAGCGGAACCCACTTTCTGCGCGCCGTGGCTCTCGGTTACGACATTGGTTCACGCGTGACCATGACTCTCGGCGGGCAGAAATTCGAAGCCGAGAGTCATTGGAGTACCCACAGCATCGCCCCGCTTTTTGGAGCCGCGGCGGCGGCAGGCTGCGCGGCCGGCCTGAACGCTCAGCAGATGCGCTGGATGCTGGGCTACACCGCGCAGCAATCGTCGGGGATTGGCGCATGGAATCGCGACACCGAGCACATCCAGAAAGCATTTCTTTTTGGTGGCATGACCGCGCGGAGCGGAGTCACCTCGGCGCTGCTCGTCCACGCCGGCTGGACCGGGGTCGACGATATATTTTCCGGGAAAGATAACTTTTTCCAGGCCTACAATCCGAAAGCAGATCCTTCCGGATTGCTCGATAAGCTCGGCGAACGCCATGAAGTCACCCGCACCAATATCAAGAAATGGCCCGTCGGTTCCCCCATCCAGGCCGCGCTCGACGCGATGGAACTTCTCCGCCGCGAACATCCCTTCGACACCGCCCAGGTTCAATCGATTGATGTGCGGCTGGCCACCGACGAAGCCGCCATCGTGAATAATCGGGAAATTCCCGACATTTGCGCGCAGCACATTTTGGCGCTGATGCTCCTGGAAAAAACCGTCACTTTCGTTTCCGCGCACGATCGAGCGCGCATGAAGGAACCTGCCGTGCTGCGCGAACGGGCAAAAATCAAACTCATCTCCGACGCTGAACTGGAGCAACTCATGCCTTTGCGTGTTGCCATCGTCGAGGTAGTGCTGGCCGACGGCACTCGTCTTTCCCGCCGGATAGACAATGTTCGCGGCACTCCTGAAAATCCCATGACCCGCAGCGAAGTCGTGGAAAAGGCTCGGGATTTGATCACTCCCGTTCTCGGGACGAAAAAAACCTTGAGCCTGCTTGACAGAATAATGAACCTCGAAAGCGTCGGTGATATTCGCGACCTGCGTCCGCTGTTGCAACTTTCATGACGGCAAGCCTCCACAAACTCCGGGTGAACTTATGAGGATCGTGGATATCCGTGAGACCGTCGTCCCGATCAAGTCCTCCATTCGCAATGCTTTCATCGATTTCAGCCAGATGACCGTAAGTGTCCTGGCGCTGGTCACGGACGTGATTCGTGGCGGAAAACCGGTGGCCGGCTTCGGATTTAATTCCAACGGCCGCTATGCGCCGAGCGGCTTGCTGCGTGACCGCTTCATTCCCCGACTGAAGGACGCGGATTCTCAATCGCTGCTGAATGATAACCGTGACAACTTCGAACCCGCCCGGGTTTGGGATGCGGTCATGCGCAACGAAAAACCGGGTGGCCACGGCGAGCGGTCCGTTGCCGTCGGCGTTTTGGATATGGCCGTTTGGGACGCCACCGCAAAAATTGCCGGCCTTCCTCTATACAAACTGCTGGCTGACCGCTATCGCGGCGGAACCTCGGACGCAAAAGTCTTCGTCTACGCCGCGGGTGGCTATTATTATCCCGGCAAAGATTTGTCCACGCTTCAGAATGAAATGTTGGGTTACCTGCAGCTGGGCTACTCGGTCGTAAAAATGAAAATCGGCGGAGCCACGCTTTCCGAAGATATTCAACGCATCGAAGCCGTTCTGAAAATCTTGAAATCACCCGATCAACTGGCCGTCGACGCCAACGGCCGATTCGATCTGGACACCGCCATTGCCTATGCCAAGGCCCTTGCGCCCTACGGATTGCGCTGGTTCGAAGAGGCAGGCGACCCGCTGGACTACGATCTTCAGGCCAAGCTTGCGCCGTACTACTCGGGTCCCATGGCCACTGGCGAAAATCTGTTTTCCGTGCAGGATGCCCGCAATCTTATCCGCTATGGGGGCCTTCGCCGCGATCGCGATGTTTTGCAATTCGATTGCGCGCTGAGCTACGGCCTCGTGGAATATTTGCGCATTCTCGAAATGCTGAAGCAGAACGGATGGTCGCCCAAAAATTGCATCCCCCACGGCGGACACCAGATGTCCCTGAACATCGCCGCGGGATTGGGACTCGGGGGAAACGAATCCTATCCCGGAATTTTCCAGCCTTTTGGCGGTTTCGCCGATGACATCCCCGTGGAAGACAGCTTTGTCCGGCTTCCCGATATTCCGGGAATCGGCTTCGAAGCCAAAAATGAATTGCTTCGCGTAATGAAGGCGCTGATCGGAAATTGATTTTACAAAGCAGCCGTAAAGCCCTAGGGGCAGAGGACACGAATGAGAAATTCGCAAAATATTTCCATCGCCGCAAATAGGCAGAGCCGCATCACTCGCCGGCAGCTTATCCGGCTCACTGGCCAGTCCGCTCTCTTCGCCGCACTATCCCCAAGTCTTGCCAAAGCCGCAGCGAGTCTCTTCCCGAATGAGAATACGCATTCCGTCAGCCCCGTCATGCAGCAACTCAGCGCCTACATGGCCGCCGCTGCCACGCGCTCCTTGCCCGAAGAAGTGATGGAAAAAGCCAAGCAACACATTCTGGATACGTTCGCGGCCATGGTTTCCGGTTCCGGGTTAGTTCCCGGACGAGCGGCTTTGGAATTTGCTCGCACCTACGGCGGGAAGGAAGTTGCAACGGTTGTGGCCTCCAACATCGTTTGCGGTCCGATTGAGGCTGCATTCGCGAACGGCGTGCTCGCGCATTCCGACGAAACCGATGACTCCCATGGTCCGTCGCGTTCGCATCCCGGCGTTTCCACGGTCCCTGCGGCGCTTGCCGCCGGCGAACAATTCGCGATTAGCGGCGCCCAGTTTATCCGCGCCGTTACGCTCGGCTATGACATCGGCACGCGCGTATCCATGAGCCTTGGGGGCCCCGGTTATCAGGCCGCCACGCACCGCAGTACCCACGGAACCGCAGCGTGTTTCTGCGCGGGAGCAGCCGCCGGTTGTGCCGCGAGTCTCGATGCCGAAAAGATGCGCTTGCTGCTCGATTACACCGCGCAACAAACCTCCGGCATCGGCGCGTGGGCACGCGACGCCGAACACATGGAAAAGGCGTTTCTCTTCGCCGGAAAACCTGCCGCCATCGCCGTGCTGGCCGCGTCTCTTATTCGATCCGGGTGGAGCGGCGTGGACGACATTTTTTCCGGATCGGACAATTTCTACGACGCATACGCCCCGCGCGATAACGGCGCCATCAAAGCCGACCCTTCCGCGCTCGTCGACCATCTCGGCGAACGCTACGAGATTGTCCGCACTAACATCAAGAAATGGACTGTGGGCTCACCCATTCAGGCTCCGCTTGACGCTCTGGCCGGTTTCTTCCAGCAACGCCAATTCTCCGCCGACGATGTAAAAAAAGTTGTCGTGCGCGTGGCCACCGACGAGGCCAACACCGTCAGCAATCGCGATATCCCCGATATTTGCATGGAGCATATGGTCGCGGTGATGCTCTTCGACAAAACTGTCAGTTTTCAGTCTGTGCATGACAAGTCGCGCATGAAGGATCCCGCCGTGGTCCGTCAACGCGCAAAGGTTGAAGTCGTTGCCGATGCCCGCATTGATGCCCGCCGTCCCCGGCGCGAGGCAATCGTCGAACTCACTCTCAACGATGGGAGTGAACTCACCCAATGGGTTCGCGATGTTCGCGGCACAGCGGATAACCCCATGACCCGCCAGGAAGTGGTCGACAAAGCGCGCGACCTTATCGCACCCGTGCTGGGAGCCGCCACGTGCTCCAAGCTCATCGAAAAAGTGATCTCCCTGGAATCTCTCCGAAATATTCGCGACCTCCGGCCAGCTCTTCAAAGGAGCTAGCTCAATCAATGCTCGTCACCACACCCAACGAATCGAAAGCATCTCCCTCTCCACCCAAGCAACCCTTTTATTTGGGACTTTCGTTTCAGGTCCTTATTGGCGTGGCCATCGCCATCCTCTTGGGTTTCGTCAGCCCATCCACCGCGGTGGCCATGAAACCGCTTGGCGACGCCTTCATCCGCCTGATCACCATGATCATCACGCTCGTGATTTTCTGCACCCTGGTCACCGGAATTGCCGGCATGGACGACATGAAAAAAGTCGGCCGAGTTGGCGGCAAGGCCCTCTTGTATTTCGAAATCGTCTCTTCGCTAGCTCTGCTTATCGGGCTGGTTGTGGGAAATCTGGTGCATCCGGGAAGCGGATTCAATGTTGATCCCTCGACGCTCGACGCCAGGGCAGTTGCCGATTACGCCGGCCAGGCAAAATCGCAGAGCGTGGCCGAATTTCTTGCTCACATTATTCCGAACAGCGTCGTGGACGCCTTTGCCAGGGGAGACATCCTGCAAGTTCTGCTGGTCTCACTGCTTTTTGGGTTCGCGTTGTCGATCGCGGGTCCGCGTTGCAAGCCCCTTGTGGAGCTCCTCGACACCTTCACGCAAGGCGTCTTTGGCGTGGTTGCGATCCTGATGCGTTTCGCTCCCATAGGCGCTTTTGGCGCGATGGCCTTCACTATCGGCAAGTATGGTCTGGCTTCACTTGGCCCGCTTGCGAAACTCATGGCCACTCTTTACCTCACGTCCCTGTTCTTCATCCTTGTCGTTCTCGGGGGGATAGCCTGGCTGGCCGGCTTCGGCATTCTACGTTTTCTCTGGTTTCTGCGGGAAGAGATTCTGCTGGTTCTGGCGACCAGCTCTTCCGAACCCGCACTGCCTAATCTTATGGCCAAACTCGAAAAACTCGGTTGCTCCAAAGCACTGGTCGGCTTAGTCGTCCCAACTGGTTACACTTTCAACGCCGACGGCACCAGTCTGTACATGACCCTTGCCGCTTTGTTTGTGGCGCAGGCTACCAACACTCGCCCTGGTTGCCACCATGATGGTTATCCCTACCATTCCGGTCGCAGGGATGGCGCTCATTCTCGGAATCGATCGGTTCCTGAGCATGTGCCGGGCAGTCGTCAACATGATTGGTAACGCTGTCGCTACTCTGGTAATCGCGAGATGGGAAAATGAACTAGATCGAGACGCGCTTCGGCATCATCTGCGTTGAACTATTCCCGTGAGGGTGCTGGATCCAGTCGAGACGATTTTGTTTGGCGGTCAGCCCAACCGGCTCTCGGAAGAGGAAGTACCCTATCCTCTGATCGAGATAGTTCACGCTCTCACGAAACTCAGCACGGAAGCCATCATCCCCTCTCTTGGCCCGCCGAAGGCATCCGGCCGCGGCGAAATCAGCCTGCCGCCTCAAGTCTCCGCAAGCCGCATCTTCGGCGACGTCGTTCGTACGCGGCGTTCCGCTTTTGACTTCAAGGGTGGGGACGAGTCGATCTCCCTCTTGCAACTTGCGACTCTCCTCTCAAGCACAAAGGAGCCTCTCTTCGCCGATTTGCTACAGCTCGTTTCGTCCATCTGTATCTTTACGTTCACCGCGTTGAAGGCTTGATGCCGGGTGTTTACCGTTACTGGCCGGAGCACGCAGAGCTGGAAACAATCAAGAAAGGGGATCAACGCCTGGTAGCGGCAGCTCTCAGTTTGGGACAAGACCTCGCGGGCAACGCTTGCCTGGCATTTTCCATGATCGGTGATTTTGAGAATGCTGCACGGAGTTACGGCGATCGTGGATATCGATACGTGCATTTCGAGGCGGGTGCTATTGGTCAACGAATGTATCTTGCTTCCGAGGCTCTCGGCCTGCGAGCAACAGGCATCGGAGCGTTTTTTGATTAGGAAGTAAATCGATATCTCAGTCTGTCCCCTGAGCTAGGACAAGTCGTCTACCATTTCGCAATTGGCTACCCAGTTCCCGATCCGCACCTGGAGAGTTAAACTTCGATGGTCGGCATCCTCGTGCACGGGAACAACCACTTCATTTTGTCCGGGCCATTACCTGACGATGCCACCGCATTGGCGTTGGTGCGGCACTGGTCCATCATCCACATTGGTGAGCTAAAATCATCGTCTTTCGGCCAGTGGCAGATTCGCAATAGAGAGTTCCAGGAAAACCTTGAATGGGCAGTAGTTGTCCCTGGCGACCGTGAAGTTTCTCCGGGAGTGGCGCAATTACTTGGAAAACTTTCCGCTCGCGGCGTGCAATTACTTGGAAAACTTTCCGCTCGCGGCGTGGCCATCCGCAGATTGTGTACCGTCTGTTGATAGCGCGCAGGGGAGGAGCAGCGTCGCTAAGTCGAGAGCGCCGAGGGTCCTGTATCCCAAAAACGGTGTTCGGGTCCTTAAGCCTTCTAAGTGGACGACCTTGCTGAACGCGGCGCAGGAGGCCGCCAGTATGGGAAATCAGAAAAAGATAAGGAAACGTTTACGGGCTAAAACAATACTGCGCCTGCCCGATTTGGAACAATCGAAGAACGCAGTTCTGAACTCGCTCGCAGCGGCGAGTTCGCAAGAATCGTACGCGCATGCCATCGATGAATTCATCGGCTGGTACTGTTCCGAGCCGCGCTTGGCCTTCAACCGTAGTGTTGTCCTTCGTTATCGATTCTTCCTCGAACAGAAAAATCTGGCGCCTTCGACAATCAACGTGCGCTTAGCGGCTGTGAGACGACTCGCACACGAGGCAGCTGATACAGGCCTCCTGAGTCCCGAATTGGCAGCAGGAATCGGTCGAGTTAAAGGCGCAAAACGATTGGGCGTTCGGATCGGAAACTGGCTGACCGCCGAACAGTCCAGAATCTTGCTCGCAGAACCGCGAGGAGATAGCCTGCGAGGCAGACGTGATCGAGCGATTCTAGCATTGCTCATTGGGTGCGGTCTGCGACGCGCCGAACTGGTAGGACTCGGACTGGAGGATTTTCAGGTCCGGGAGGAGCACTGGGTGATCGCCGACCTGATTGGTAAAGGAAAGCACATCCGCACAGTTCCAGTTCCGGTGTGGGTGAAGCGCGCCGTTGATGAATGGACCTGTGCAGCCAGGATAAGTACAGGCGCGCTCTTCCGGCGAGTGGGCAGGCCAGGAAAGATATGGGGCGCAGGTCTCACACCGAAAGCCATCTGGCATATCGTCAAAGCGGCTGCGAAAAGTACCGGCATCAAGAATCTCGCTCCACATGACTTGCGCCGCACCTGCGCACGACTATGTCATTTGGCCGGGGGAGAACTTGAACAGATTCAGTTCTTGCTAGGTCACGCATCAGTTCAGACGACCGAGCATTATCTGGGATGCAAACAGAAACTGCGACACGCGGTGAATGACAACCTGGGACTGGAAGACGTTTGACGGTGCACTCATTGCCCCGAACCGGACTTCTGGGGAGCCAGATGTCCGGGCGCGTAATACGTTCAAATGATCGCGACAGTGCTTAGAGGGGCCATTCCTAAACACTAGGAATGACCAACCGGTGATAGATTTCGCGCATGGCTACCAAAAAGAAAACCAAGAAGAAGCAGACAGAGTCGAAGAGAACTGCTGGCAAGAAAGTGGCCCCGATGAAGAAGGCGGTTAAGAAGAAGCTGGCAAAGAAGAGGGTAACTCCCAAGAAGAAGTTGGCGAAGAAGAAGGCAGCTCCGAAAAAAGCGGGGGTGAAAACGAAGGTCGGCGGCAAAAAGCCAACGGGCGGAAAAACGGGGGTCCTTAAGAAACAGGTTCGGGGGAAAAGCCAAAGCGTGGATACGGTTGCATTCGCACTGCAGGGACTGGGAGCGCGGGCGGGCGAGTAATCGGGAGGTTTGCAGGGATTGTCCAACATCCAAGGGGCGGATTCGGAGAGTGTGGACGAGTTGCTCGAGCAAGGAAACGCGTTCGAAGCCGAGGTGGTGAAGGGCGTGGAAGACGCCGGGGACGCTGACGAGGGGGAAGTTCGCACACACGCGGTGCCGCAGGATGATGTTTCCGGCGAGTATCCGGATAAGAAGTAGTGAGTGAACGGGTCATGCCGGCGCGGAACGTTTCCGGTATCTGCACCCACCTGAACTTCTATACAGCCGTTGCGAAGCGGGCCATGCTTCTCCAATGCCATGGATGGTTGTACGTAAATATCCATTGCGGTTCTATTCGATCCTTCGTCGCTCAATACTCATCGGTGCCGGGTTCAGCGCTTATTGGTTAATTAGAGGCACAATTTTCTTACTCAAAGGCCTGCACCTTTCCTAAGAGAAGGGAATCCCAGCCATCCGAAGACAGCGGGGCCAACCTGATTACCTTCCGATACGCTGGTTCCACGCCGCAGCCCACTTTCCGATCCTCTTTTCCGGGCGTATCATTCAGGCATGACCAAAGCCAGCGTGAATGAAACCTTGTTCCTTTTTCTGTTCCGCTGTGAGAAATGCCATAAACCAATCACGGCATGGTCACGCACGCCAAAACCGGGCACATTAGAGGAAGCCGAGAAACACGTCCTGCCTCTTCACTGTGTGAAGGAATGTGGATGGTCAAGCGCGAAGATGGGGAGTAAAGCATTAGAAAGCTGGGCTGTTCCTTGGCGTTACGAAACTGAATTATGAAATGGCTGCCAATTTGCAGAAAATCGGTGAACCCGGCGGGCCTATCCGGTCTCTGCACGGTACACTAGCCCCGAAGTGCCCGAACGGATCTCGCCTTGTTATCAACGACTCTAATTGCGATGGGGGCTGTCATCTTGTATCTTTCGACCATCCGCCATAACCGATCAAGTCCGTCGTAGACCTTCAATTCGCAGGCCGCCATGTCGGTCAATTCAGGGAGAACGATCGTAAAGTCATCGATTGCTTGCGGCATTTTAACTCTCTCCCCGCCGGTTGAGAATCCTCGAGATCCAAAGTTTACGACCAAATCTGCCGGCGAGGACTATTTAGGCGTCGTTAACGCTTATTTCGGCCAGAATTCTTCATCGACGAACGATTTTCCGCACGAAAGTGGAGCGGGTCTCTGAGGCTTTGCAATTCTCGGTAATAATAAATTGAAGTTGGGTGCTTTCCGTTGAACCTTAGATTCCTGAGCAACTCCGTTTCTTCCTTGGTAGCAGTCCCGCTAAGGGAACTATCACTAAGGAACTCTTTGAACCCTGGTTCTATCAATGGTTGGCCAGGTCCCGTTTCAACAAACTCAAATCTCCTGGGATCCCCCGAGGCTATTCTCCGATTTAACACAATTTCCATACCGAAGGTCGTTAGATCGACGTCCCAGGATTCAATCAGTGGATCCAGGAAGGAAACACAGTTTTCATGCGACAAGCTGAAGACATCCGTATCCAGGAACTCAAGGAGGGTGACCCGCATTTGTTCATAGCTTTGGCCGGCGAGTCGAGTCACCAAGTGGAGCCAGTTTTCATTGTTCAATTCCTCTTTGGCGACCTTCTTAATCACGTCCAAGAGCTTTTGTGTGACGAGGCGCTCCAGTTCGCCGAAGGGCTGCTTCTCAAAAATGACCCGTATTTGTTCTTCTTTGGCAGGTACGCACTTGCGGAGAATCAACTCTCGAACCTCTTTGAACAAGGGCTTGGGTGGATCCGCCAGGTTTCTCTTCAATTCTTCCTTGCGTTGGTGTTCAGCCAGCTTCGCAAGCTTGCCGCCTGGGAGTTTCAAGAATTTCCCCATCTTGTCGTAAATATCTGTTCGGCCCGGCGCGGGAGGCAATTTCTTCCGAGTCAGCAGTTGTGAAATGTAGGACTCTGTAACTTCGGCGGCGGCGGCCAGGTCCCTCTGCTCAAGCCCCAATTTTTCTAGCCGGTGTTTGATCGCTAAGCAGACATCCACGGGTACCTCCGCTTAGTTAACTGTATTTGGTTACCCATAGGAATGGTCTCAGATTCTACTTGACAGGTCAAGTTAATTAACCTAGCGTGGTTAACAGACTGAGGGAGTCTTCAGAGAGGCTCAACCAAGAGTGGTTATCTGAATCGCCCCCTTGGCATCGAGAACCAAGGAGAGTGTCATGTTTGCACGCAGAGTTTATATGCATCTGAAGCCCAATAGCGTTGCGGAGTTTACCCAGAGGCTGGAGAAGGACGTCCTCCCTCTGCTTCGAAAACAGAAAGGATTCCAAGACGAAATCACGTTTGTTGGCCAGGGCGGCATGGAAGCGTTCGCAATCAGTTTGTGGGACAAGGCTGAGAATGCCGAAGCTTACAGCCGCGGAACTTACCCCGAAGTGACCAAGATCCTCGACAAGGTAGTTGAGGGAGCTCCGCAGGTTGAAACCTATGACGTCGCTAACTCGACGTTCCACAAGATCGCCGCTGCCGTAGCGGCCTGAAGCCAGCAGGTCCTTTCGTTTGGAGGGGGGCGGGCCATGCCCGCCCCTCAAGTTGTCTGGCAGAAGGGAAACGCCAGAGCAGCGAGATTCCAATGCTTACGAAAATCAGGGAACGGGCCGCGGATGTGCTGTTACGGCAGAAGTTCCTATGCGGGGAAGCAGACTTCCGCACGCTAGCTGAAGCGATTGCCAGTGGGACAAAGGCGTGACCCAATCCGGAGAGTTTAAGTCTCGTAGTCCGACGATCCATCGGGGACGAAGATTGGCTCGCCGATTGACCGCCGGTCACAGTTACTTCCGGGTGCTGTAACGCTGTTGACGGATAGAAAGTCAAATGGCAGACGCAATCAAGATGGGGACCATCCTGATCCGGGAGGGCACACTCTTGCCGGCAGGTGTGCCTTTAGAAAGTGATGTCTTCTTACCGGGCTGGAGATTAGTCAAGAATCTCGAAGGAGACGGATTGGATCAAAAATTCCACGAAGCGGGCTGTACCTTCTTCTCGCTGGCTGGCGAAATTGGAGCGACCGTCTTCGGTCTTGACGAACAAAAGACGCTCCGCAGAGCAGTCGAGCAAATCCTGGCGAAAAGGGGGTCGGCGGAATTTAACTCCGTGGAAATCATGCGAGTGGCTTGGGAGACCTCGAAACGTTTCCTGGGAGTGCGCTCTGTGACTGTCTCCGCCCAGTCACGAGATATCCAGGAAGGTGCGTCTCTTTCCCGGGCCAAGGACCTTCCGGTGAAGGACCGCGAATGATTGGCTGCCGCTTGAA
>WNFA01002374.1_pt1 | contig 15505 bp, 13 predicted proteins | sample 5400481 | NCBI WGS metagenome assembly WNFA01 (sample SAMN13153340, study PRJNA577476) | soil metagenome | isolation source: 120 cm saprolite under Douglas fir tree site 2 hole 1 replicate 2 | place: USA:California | collected 2015-04-18
TCAGTTTCGGTCTGGTGGCACTGGCTGATACTAGCCAGGAGATGACCCCTGTCGAGCGCAAGCTTGTCAGCCTCGCAACCGATGGCCTCCACCTGATGGAGCATCGTGAGACGCTCTTCAACTTCAAACAGAAATTTCAGCCCTCCTGGCAGAGCCGCTATCTCGTCACCAACACCACGCTCGCCTTACCTAAAATCGCACTGGCAGTCCTGCGTCTGCGCAACTACTCTGGAGGCGGAGTGGCGAGACTGCTCCGTGGCTCCGACAAGCCGTGAGGAACGACGCGATGTGCAACTTGAGATGGAAGGGCTGTGCCTTGTGCCAGCCCGATTGAGAGGAGTATTCGTTGCCTTTGCTAGAGACGAAAGAAAGACAGACACTAGGAACTTCATCCACTACAAATACCGATATGCATCACTCACATCCCTGGAGCAGCACCTGCTGGCAGTTCCTTCGCTACTGTCTGGTAGGTGGAGCGAATACCCTCATGGATCTGTTGATGCTCAATGTCCTACTATGGCGCTTTCCTACGAACAACGTGCTGGTGCTGGTGGTCTACAATTCGGTGGCCTACAGCAGCGGCGCAGTGACGAGTTTTTTCTTGAACAAGTACTGGACGTTTAGGCGCAAGCAGCGAACGACAGGGCGGGAGGTGGTACGCTTTGTCATCATCCTGGCGCTCGAAATCCTGTATAGTAATGGCCTGGTGTGGCTCGCTGGGAAGGCGTTGCAGCCCTTGATTACCAATGTAACGTTGTGGGGCAATGCCTCAAAACTGCTGGCTGTGGCCGGGAGTGTGGTCCTCTCCTACACCTTCATGCGCTTCTGGACCTTTGCTGGCCGGTCGCAGGATCGACTGAAACAGCAGGAACCTCTCCAGTAGAGCACTTCTGAGCCAGCTCCTCCTCTGCATCAGGGTTTGGCATGCCCGACGATAGAGTCCCTGATGGGTACAGCGATCTCCTGGTGATCGACCTCCAACCCTCTATGCACTGACGCGCCTGAATCTCATCATGGACCGATGGGAAATCTCTGAACTCGTCTCCTGTTCACATGCTTGCTCTGCGAGAAAAGAGATGAGCGATTTCTCATGTGCTTGCAATGCTCTTCTCATCGCGTCTTGCTACACTGATGAGTGCGAGGTGATCCAGGAAGAATCACTTCTCATCGCACGAGAAGGAGGACGACAATGAAGGTTCCACTGCTACAGAAGGGGGGAACCTCATGCCTCCCCTCCCTCATCTCACAAAAAGAAACAGAACAGCCAGTGCCTGGACTGACCCGTCTCGCCTCGTTCATGCCAGAGAAGGCACTGGCGAGAAGATAGGAGAAAAGCAACATGAGTACTGCACTTGAACAGAGACAAAAGCCCCTCCCGCAGGTCGTCATCACAGGAGATCTCCGGCTTTCGGTGACCGAATCGGAAGCTGCACATGGACCAATCACAGGCCACTACAGCATCGAGACTCGGCAGATGCAGGAACCACTCCAGGTATACTGGGGCGCGGAGGGGCAGGTGTGCAATCGTCAGGCCAGGGCAACAGATATTGCCTTTGAAATGCCCCAGGCCCAGGCAGGTCAGAGCTGGATCTACCCGGTGCAGGCGCAGGTCACGGATCAGCGGACGAGCATTGTGACCGGGGTGTTCGTCCAGATCCTCGTGACAGCTGATACCCTTCCTCAGGTGTCGGCTTCCGCCTGATTCTCCCGTGAGAACTCTCTCATCTCTCTCCAATGCTGCTCCCATCTGTTTGCTTTACCATAACAGTAGTGCAAGGAACGGATCCTTGTACAGCACATGGAAACAAGACAGGTGAGCAGCACCGTGATCGAGGTGCTGCATCTGAAAAATAGGAGCAATATGATGCAAACCACACAAGAGACACTTACCACTGCTCAGAATGAGCGTTTACACACGCTGCATACACATGAGGCAGGGCAGCCCGTCCTCGCACTCCACATCGGCTCTCAGCAGGACCCAGGTATCCGACGCAAGTACCAGCCAAACGAAGATAGCCTCTTCGTTGTGCAGGGTGCCATGCCGTCGACCTCCCCTTCTACCCCCCCGACCCCGTTTGTCCTCCTCGTGGTGGCAGATGGGATGGGAGGACAGGGCCATGGGCGAACAGCGAGTCGGCTCGCCGTCCAGTCCCTGGTTACGTATATGTCTAGCTCGCTGAACACCCAGCAGAGCGCGCCAGAATCTTTGCTTGCCCTGCTCAGTGCAGGCGTCCAGCATGCCAATCGGGTCGTGTATGAGCGCAACCAGCAGCAGCAGACCGTTATGGGGACCACGATGACGGCTGTGCTGCTGAGCGAGACGACCGCCTCTGTCGCCCATGTCGGTGATAGTCGGCTCTACCTCTATCGCGCACCCACGGGACTCGCGCAGATCACACGCGATCACTCGGTGGTGGCCGCGCTCGTGGGAGCGGGCATCATCGAGCCTGACGAGATCTATACGCACCCCCGCCGCAATCAACTCTATCGCAGTCTGGGCCAGAAAGCCACCGTGGAAGTGGAGACGGCGACCCTCCCGCTGGCTGCCGACGACATCCTGCTGGTCTGCTCCGACGGGCTGTGGGAAATGGTCCACGACCAGCAGATCGCTGCTATCCTGACCACGCCCATGCCTACCCCCAGAGATACGGCCCATGCACTGATCCAAGCAGCATTGGCAGGCGGCGGGGCAGACAATGTCAGTGCCATCGTGGCAGAGGTGAGCCAGGTCTTATGAGCCAGTACAGCCACAACAGAGTCTAAGTGAACAGAACGCAGAAAGGAAGAAATATTCCCATGGAACCTGAAGAGAATGAAGTCTATGGAGCCTATACACGCCCCTATCAACCCGTATCGTCCGCGTCAGTCGGAGTCCTGGAGGCCCCTCCCGCCACGGACGCTCCCACCGAACAAGGCATCGTCGAGCCGTCCGGCTCTCCACCGGGGCCGCCCTCGCCGCCGCCCATCCCCCCACGGAAACGGCGCCGGCGTGGCCCGGCAGGGGCGATCCTGCTCCTCACGCTTGTCCTGGCCCTCATCTTCGGGACGGGTCTGTTTTCCGGGTGGGCGTATGCGCACACCAGCAGTAGTGCCAGCACCACCACGAAGGCAGGAGCAACCTCGACGGCTACCACATCCAGTGGAACCTCGCTCCAAGCCCAGCAAGAGGCAGCCATTGCCAAGATCGAGCCGTCCGTCGTCGAACTCAAGGTGACGACCGCACAGGGGGAGCAGATTGGCTCAGGGGTGATTATTGACGCACAAGGGGACATCGTGACCAATAACCATGTGGTGAGCGGTGCACAGAGTATTACCGTGGTGCTCTCCAATGGGAGCACCGAACAGGGGCAACTGATCGGCACCAGTGCCTCCAATGACCTGGCCGTGGTGCGCATTGCGCCCTACGCGCACATGGTAGTTGCCCAGCTTGGCGATTCCTCCAAGCTCGTGGTGGGGCAAGACGTTATAGCGGTTGGCAACCCCTTGGGGATCACCGAGACAGCGACCGAGGGCATCGTGAGCGCGCTCAACCGCAGCATCACCGAATCGGCCGGCGTCACCATTTCCAACGCCATCCAGACCGATGCCGCCCTCAATCCCGGCAATAGCGGTGGGGCCCTGATCAATTTGCAGGGGCAACTCATCGGCATCCCATTCGCGGGTGCCGAAAATAGCGGGACCAATACCCAGGCCGATGGTGTCAATTTTGCGATCCCATCCAATCTCGTCCAAACTGTGGTCCAGCAGATTCTCCAGCAGGGCACGACCTAAGGGACCCAGAGAGCAAGGAATGGATGTGCAGCCCTCCTAATGTGGTGGACATGTACATTCATTCCCTGCGGGACAAGCTCGACCAGGGCTTCTCGCGCCCGCGCATCAAGACGGTGCGTGGCGTGGGCTACAAGATCGAAGCGTAACAGGGCAACAAAGGAGCAACAACATGCGCAGGAGCATCTCTCCCTGGTGGCCTCCTCGTCAGAGGATGAGCCGCCACACACAAGAGCCAGGATCCGGCCTCTTTCAGGGGCTTCGCATGCGCCTCACGCTCTGGTACTGTGGGATGTTAGGCATGGCCCTGGTGCTGTTCGGCGTGGTCCTCTACTTCGGAACCCAGTACTTCCTCCTGACTCCCATTGAAACTGATGCCGCTCAGCATGCCCATACACATGCGGAGCTATGGCTCACGGGTTCGCTCGATCGTGCGTGTCCGTTCTTGGTCTCCTCAGATCAATCTGGCTCGTCCCCTGGTCAGGGCTTGCCTATGCCCGAAAGGGTCGTCTGCTTCGACCAGCACGGCTCCCGGCTCGCCGGCGAACATACCACAGGGCTCCCAGCGGCCTTTCTCAGCACGACCTTGGCGAAGCGAGCCTTAGAGACGGGCCAGCCGTCCACCGATACGGTCGATGCAGGAGGTTCGGTTGGGCAGATCTATCGCTATGCGCTACCAGTACCGAGTCCAACGGGGAAAGGGTACGTGGGTGTGGTGGTGATTGGTGAGTCCATCCAGGTGCAGGAACAGGCGCTGTCGTTGCTGCAGCTCCTCGTAGTGAGTGTTGGGGGCACGTCCTTGCTTGGTGCAGGTCTGGGCGGGCTGTTCCTGGCCCATCGGGCGTTGGCCCCGGCGCGATTGGCCTGGGCCAACCAGCAGCGCTTTATCGCCGACGCGTCGCACGAACTGCGCACGCCCCTGACTCTGCTGCGGGCTGACGCCGAGGTCCTGCTGCGCAGTCGCGAAGGGATGGCTGCAGAAGATGCGCCGCTCTTAGAGGATATCGTTGCCGAAGCGAACCAGATGGCCGACCTGGCCAATAACCTGCTGACCCTTGCTCGCCTGGACAGCCGTTCCTCCCACCAGGAGCACGAGGTGGTACGCGTGGCTTCACTGGCCGAGGCGGGAGCACGGCGGGTGCAAGCGCTCGCTGGTCAGACGAAGATCAGCATGGAGGTAGACACCGACGAGAGAGCCGTGGTGATTGGTGATCCGGCACTCCTCGAACAAGCCGTCCTCGCGCTGCTGGACAACGCCATCAACTACAATCGAGCAGGAGGTCGTGTCATGGTGCGTACAGCAGTGAAAGATGAACAGGCGCTCCTGGAGGTAGAGGACACTGGGATCGGCATTGCCAGCGAGCACCTGGCGCACCTGGGTGAACGCTTCTACCGAGTCGACAAGGCCCGCTCGCGTGAGGCAGGAGGCACAGGCCTCGGGCTCTCCATTGTGCGCGGCATCGCCAGGGCGCATGGGGGCACCCTGACGCTGACGAGCATCCCTGATCAGGGGACCACGGTCACCCTCACCTTGCCTCTGGCGCACAGGACTGCGTCCGCTCGCAGAGACGAGGCGCCGGGAAACGTTTCAGCTCTGTCAGAACGGACGGTGTGAAGCGTCTTCCTTCTCCAGGGCGAAGCGCGATGAGGTCCCACGTAGGAGCGCAATGAGAAAATTCAGAAGATGACACCTGTTTGGGCATGAGCAGCTCGATCTGGCGCTCAGCACCTTTGCCCGCTGGTTAATCGAAGAGAAGGGTTTGCTGCAAAAGAATCCCGCACGTGGCATTGATCTGCCTGCCATCCAGACACTTGCACCTCGGCAGTTGTCTGATGATCAGCGGTTCATTCTCCGCTCGCTCGTCGAGCAAGCAGGGGATCGCCGAGGAGCCGCCCTGTTTGCCCTCGGGTATTGGGCCGGCTGCCGGGTGAGCGATGTCTCCTGGCTGGAAATGGCTCATACCCATGTTGGCCCGAAAGTGGGCTGGATACATGTCGGTCATAAGGGCGGCAAGTGGCGCGATATTGATCTGGTCAACGAAGCACGCAAACCGCTCTACGAGTATCTGCAAGCCACGCGTGATCCCGAACGAACGTATGTGTTCCTCTCACAGCGAAGCGAGCGATTGACCGAAGAGGGAATCCATCACTGGTTCCGCAACCTGAAAGCACAAGCGACCAAAGACCAGTGGGAACACATTGCCGATCTGACCTTTCACGATCTACGCCATGATTTCGCGCATCGAGCGCGGCAGGCCGGGTGGAGCCTGGAAGAAGTCGCCTATTATCTGGGCCATGTCACGAAAAAAGGGACGCCAGCCATTCAAACGACGGTGCGCTATACCCAGGTCAATCGGGAGCAGGTCAAGGACAAGCTGAAATGGCTCAGAGGGTAACTTCTGAGCTTTTGAGAAGCTTGAGCTTTTCCTTGAGGTGGGCGCGGGTGATTTGCGTATAGCGAAGGGCCGTCTGGGTCACAGGCAACCCTTTCGTAGTAATCTGACCAAGGTAGTAAGCAAGTTCTTCCAGACTCCACCCAGCTTCCAGGGCACGATGAGCAAAGTCATGCCGCAGGTCATGAAAACTGATGTCTGCGATGAGCCTCCAATCATTAGGTGCCGCCCGCTGCTTCAGGGCGCGGAACCAATGGTGCAACCCGGCATCGCTCAGGCGTGGTCCGCGTTGGGAAACAAAGACAAACGGGCTGTCCTCTGCTCGTTCGCGGTGCTGCAGATAATCATACATCACACGTCGTGCCTCATTGACGAGATCAATATCCCTCGCCTTGACGCCTTCGCCTCCCAGATGAAGCCACCCACTCTTGGCGCCGACGTGGGCATTACCCACCTGGAGATCAACAATGTCAGTGACGCGACAGCCGGCCCAATACCCGAGGGCAAAGAGCGCCTTGCCACGCCGATCCTCCTGCTTCACCAGATTCAGTAAAACCAGCCGCTGGACAGGAGTCAGCACGCGCGGAGTAGCAGCGGGCGAGGGAGTCTCTGGCACCTCAACCACGAGACCGCGAGTCGGATTGTGCCGAAGTACCGCTTTGTCCTCAATCAGCCATTGGCAAAATTGCGAGATGACGGATTTGACCCGTTTCCAATGGCTGGGGCTATATCCCTGGCAGCCAGACCGGTGAGATAGCGCTCAACAAGAGAGGTGGTGATTTGCTCAGGCGCAAACTGCCCTTCCTTCCCACGCTGCTGTTCGATCCATTGAGTGAACTGGGAGAGGATGTGTCGATAGACACGAATGGTACCAGCGTCAAGAGGAGTCAGACAGGCCTGCTGATATTGCTCGATCCAGGAGTTTGCCGAAGCCGAAGGGAATGGCACAATCTTCGACGATGAAGCCATGCGACCTGCTCTTTTCCTCAAAATGCTCTCGAGTGACTTCACTTCTATTCGTATGAGAACGCAGTATCTCATACGAGATTTCTCATGCGAGTAGTATAGACACAGAGTGCTCTGAAAGCAAGGGAGAGGAGGAGTCACAGAAGAAAGTACTGGGGGAAAAGAGGCAAGTCACCTTGCTACTTTGCACTTGATGATAGCCTCGCTTCATTCACCCCTACATGTTCTGAGCGGCATCTCCCAGCACAGCAGATGGAGCGTCCTCAACTGCCCCCAACGCACGCAAGGTGGCCTTCTGTGCCTCAGTCAAACCCCGGATCCCGGTAATGGTGAGCCGCTCGTAGGGGCGGTCGGGGCGCAGCGTGCGCAGCAGCTCAGCGCTCTGGATGTCCCATACCTTGATGGCATTGTCATCCCCACAACTGGCCAGGAGATGCCCGTCGGGGCTTACCCTGAGAGATTGGACTCCGGTGTGATGTCCCTTGCGCATCGTGACGCACTCTCCTCGCTGCACATCCCACCAGCGGAGCATCCCATCGCTCCCTCCACTCACCAGCAGGTCTCCACGCTTACTCCAGGCGACAGCAAACACGATACCGGCATGCCCGCTCAAGGTTTGTAGGCGTTCTGCGCCCTGCGCGTCCCATACGAACAGCTCTCCGCTGCCTGCGCCCCCCTGGCCTGCGCCCCCACTGGCCAACCGCGTCCCATCCGGACTCCAGGCCACGCTCGCGACCATGCCACTGTGTCCCTGCAACTTCTCGATCAGCGTGCCGTCGGTGGCATCCCACAGGCAGATGCTACCATCATCGCCACAACTGGCTAGCCGCGTGCCATCCGGACTCCAGGCGACGCGGCGGACCTTGGTAGCGTGCGCATGACCGACCCAGCGGCGGGTACGCGCTGCCGCATCCCACACCTGCACTCCACGCAGATAGCTCCCACTGGCCAGCAGACGACCATCTGGACTCCAGGCCACGCCCTGGAAGATGGTGTCGGCGGCGTCAGGATCCCGCAGCACCTGCAGACAAGCACCCGTGGTCGCATCCCAGAGCCTGATGGTATTGTCCCACCCACCGCTGGCCAGCAGTCGCCCGTCCGGACTCCACGTGACCCCATGCACGTTCCGACTATGTCCACGCAGCACTTTGGACGGCATCCCCCCTCCTCTCCCGGCTGCGTCCCACAGGGTCACCTGCGTATGCGTTCCCCCACTGACCAGCTGCGTGCCATCCGGACTCCAGTCGACGTCATTGAGGGAGACCGCATAGCCCCGTATGATGCGCACACACTGTCCACTTTCCACGTCCCACACCCGTACGGTGCCATCTTCACCGCCACTCAGCACACTGCCGCTATCGGGTGTGAAGGTGATCGCGTACACGTCGGCGGTATGTCCATGCAATGCCGCTTGATAGCTTTCTCGTTCGACGTTCCAGAGCCTGATCGTGTGGTCAAAGCCAGCACTCGCCACCGTGCGCCCATCCGGACTCCACGCCACGCGGAGCGCCCGGTCCGTATGTCCCGTAAGCGTCTGGAGCAGTTGTCCGCTCGCCATGTCCCAGAGCCTGACGGTTCGGTCCCAACTGGCGCTCGCGAGCCTGGTGCCATTGGGGTCAAAGGCCAGTCCCGTCACCCAGTTGGCATGCGCCTCAAGTGTCTGCAGGCAGATGCTGTTCTCTATCTCCCACACGCGAATGCGTCCATCGAAGCCGGAACTTGCGAGCAGTTTCCCATCAGGGCTCCAGGCCAGCGCATGCACAGCGCCGCCCTGGTCAGAAAGCCGCTGCACGAGCGTTTCGGACGTCACATTCCAAATCTGGATGAGCGCATCATCTCCCCCGTTGGCGAGCAGGCTCCCATCAGGAGCAAAGGCCACGCAGTTGATGTTGGAAGTCAGCCGATCCCAGAGCAGGGTGCCACGCTCCAGGTCCCACAGCTTGAGGCTGCCGTCCCAGCTCCCGCTGGCCAGGAGTCGTTCGTCCCGGCTGAAGGCGAGGGTAGACGTTGTGTCGGTATGCGCCTGCCAGACCAGATGTAAGGTCCGGCCTCCGTCGCGCCACACGCGCACTTCTCCCCGCTGGCTGCCCGCGGCCCAGTACTGTCCGGTGTGACTCACGGCCACGGACCAGATGGCATCGAAGGCCTCGGTAAAGATCGTGTCGCGCAGGGTGGCTCCCGAAAGCTTTGCATCCTGCATCTCGACCCCTTGTAAATACGCTCCCCGGATAGCAAGCTGTGAGAGATCGATCTTGCGCAGATGCCCGCGCAGCCCTCGCAAGAGCATGATGAGGTTCACCGGTCCATAGCCCTGCGCCTCCTGGTCCCACGTCCGCAGCTGGTTGAGCAGCCGCAGTAGCTGCTCCTCCACCGCCTCGGTCTGTCGGCAGACGGCATGCAGGCGCACGAGGACGGGGGCCACAATCAGTCGCTCTTGTGCCTGTCGCACATACTCCTTGGCCTCCGCCTGCTCGAGCGCGTAGCTGATCAGGTGCTCCCACACGGCGTGCTGAACCTGCTCACTCATCCGCTCCACCAGTAGCTCCGTCACATACTCCAGCACCACCGAGTGCAAGGCGAACGTCGCCTGCGTTTCGCCTGCTGCCCCCCTCTTTGCCCGCTCGACCAGTGAGCGCCGCTGCAACGCTTCCAGTGCCTCTCTCACCTGTACACTGGCAACCGGAGGCACCAGCTGCGTGTGCAGCGAGACCTCATCTAGCGCTTCGCGCATGACCGCCAGCCAGAAGAGGAGCGCTTGCTCCAGGGTAGAGAGGCGCGTAAATTGCTCGGCAAGCAGGTCACGGATGGTGCTAAAGATCACCGTGTCCTGCTCCAAGAAGGAGCTGATCTGGCCCCCGAAGAGTTCGGAGATGACCTCAGCGACGATTTTCAAGGCCAGCGGGTTGCCCGCATACAGCTGGGCGAGACGCGCCTGGTCGTGCGTGCTGCCGATGACATCCCGTTCCTCTAAGAGCTGTTCGCACGCAGCTGGCTCCAGCCCCGCCAGGCGCAGCGCACGCGCGCCTGCCCGGTGGCTCTCCAGTTGTCCGAGCTCGGCCAGGGTCTCCCGGCTGGTGAGGAGCAGGCAACTCTGGTGCGGCGTTTCCGCCACACGGCGCAGCAGCGCCGTGTAGTCTTCGTAACCCGGACGAAAGTGGCCCTCTGGATCGTGCGCTTGCAGCAGCGTTTCCAGGCTATCCAGCACCAGCAGGCAGCGCTGCCTCTGGAAGCACTCCAGCAGCAGGTCGATGCGGTGCTCGACGCCTGGTGGTAAGGTTGGCAGCACTTCGGGCGAGAGCACGTGCAGGCAATCGGCGAGCAGGTCCTGGCACGGCGGGGCATCGCGCACGGAACGAAAGACCACGGCCTGGAAGGAGGAAGCCACCTGGCGCATGAACGTGACCGCGAGGGCCGATTTGCCGATGCCGCCCATGCCCAGCATGCTCACCATCTGGCATTGCTCCTGGAGCACCCACTGGGAGAGCTGCAAGCGTTCGGCCTCGCGCCCGTAAAACGCGTGCACAGCAAGGGCATCACCCCAATCGAAGCGCGACGAGGTGAGTGGAGGCGAATGTTCGGCCCTCGGCGCTGCGCGCTGAGCTGTCTCCCGTTTCAGTACCAGGAGAGTAGGGGAAGCAGATGCTGATGCGAGCTGCGCCTGCATCCAGAAGGCATCGAAGTCCGTCTGCTGCTGCCTGGCAGCCAGCCAGAGTTGTTGCGCTTCCTCGTGTTCTTGACCGGGGGTAAAAGCATGACGCTGGATACCAAGGGCAAGCAGGCGCTTGAGATGCTCCACGGTGGGAGAGCGCATGCCACCTTCCCACTGCCCAACGGCCTGTTCGCTGATGCCAAGGAGCCTACCCAGTTCTCGTTGGGTCAGGCCCATACTCTTGCGCAGCTTCGCGCAAGAGCGCCCAAAGGTGTTCTCCCCCTGGTGTGGATCGGCATGCGACTGGTTCATTTTGCGCCGCCCAGTATGTTCTGAGCCCCATTCACGATGGCAAGCACCTGTTCGCGCTCGAGGACCTCTTCTTGCAGCAGCGCCTGCGCCAGGCGGTCCAGGGCATCGCGGTGCTCGGTCAAGACGCTTCGAGCCTGTTGATGGGCTTGTGTTACCAGCCGCTCGACCTCAGCATCCAGGCGCTCTGCCGTCACCTCCGAGTACACACGCTGGTGGTCTTCTAGCGGTTGCTGGCTGAGGTAGGGATTCCCGTCCGACAGGTCAAACACCACCGGCCCCGTTTGCTCGCCCATGCCCCACTCGCTCACCATGCGTCGTGCCAACTGCGAGGCCTCCTTGAGGTCGTTCTCTGCCCCGGTTGTCATCTCTCCCAGCGCGAGTTCCTCTGCGCTGCGACCGCCCAGGGCCACCGCCAGCCGCTCTAGCAGATAGGTGCGCGGTACGTTGCGCCGGTCATCGTCTGGCCGGAACTGTGTGACCCCCAGCGAACGCCCGCGTGGCACGATGGTCACTTTGTACAGCGGATCGACATCGGGCACCACCGCCGCTACCAGTGCGTGTCCCCCTTCATGATAGCCCACGATCCTGCGTTCCCGTTCATCTATCAAGGCTTCCCGTTTGCCGCCCAGCAGGAGTTTGTCGAGCGCATTCTCGAAGTCCTGGCGGCTCACCTGTGCACTACCTCGACGTGCGGCTGCGAGCGCTGCCTCGTTCACCAGATTTTCCAGACCTGCTCCCGAGAAGCCGGGGGTCACATGGGCCAGGTCCGCCAGGTTCACATCAGGCGAGAGTGGGACGGTGCGCGTATGGATTCGCAGGATGGCTTCGCGCCCACGTCGTTCGGGCAGATCCAACGTGATCTGCCGGTCGAACCGCCCCGGTCGCAGCAGGGCCGGATCGAGCACGTCAGGGCGGTTCGTGGCGGCAAGGACGACGACAGCCTGATGGGGCTCGAAGCCATCCAACTCCACCAACAATTGCTCCGGCGTCTGTTCCCGCTCATCATTGCTGGCGAACGCCGATGCGCCACTACGCGTGCGCCCAATCGCGTCGATTTCATCGATAAAGATGATGCAAGGCGCGTTCTTCTTGGCCTGCTCAAAGAGATCGCGTACACGACTGGCACCGACCCCGACGAAGAGTTCGACGAAGTCAGTGCCACTGGCGCTAAAGAAAGGGACCCCGGCCTCGCCTGCGACGGCACGAGCGAGCAAGGTCTTGCCGGTCCCTGGAGAGCCGACCAGCAGCACGCCTGTGGGAATATGCGCCCCAATGGCGAGGTAGCGCTGCGGGTCGCGCAGGAAGTCGATTTCCTCGCGCAGATCGGCCTTGGCTTCATCGGCTCCTGCCACGTCGGCGAAGGTGGTGGAGGGACGCTCTTCGTTGTAGAGTTTCGCACGGCTGCGCCCGACTCCAAAGATGCCTCCTCCTTGTTGCGACTGGCGCACACTGCGCAGCGCCATATAGCCAAAGTAGACCAGGAGCAGGATGGGGAAGGCATTGAGCAGGATCGTCAGGGCCGTCTGCCACCAGGGAGTCTGCACGGGCTGAGCGGTGACCTGAACGCTGTTTTTCTCGAGCAAGGGGAGCAAGTTGGGATCGCCCGTCTCTGGCACAAAACTGGTGAATTGGGAATACGCAACCGTGTTGTTCCCGGTGCCGCTTTGCGGCTGACGAAGGGGCGTTTTGAAATCCCCGGACACGGCATTGCCAGTGAGCGTCACATCCTTCACATTGCCCTGCTGCACCTGCTGAAGGAAGTTGGTGTAGGGCAGATTGGTCGTCGGCTGTCCACTCGATGAACCAAAGAGGAGCGGGGCGTAGAAGAGCAGGTTGATGACGACGATGAAGATGAGCCATCGCAGCCAGGAGCCCCGCCTGTTGGGGGACATTCCTTGTGGTGCAGACCCCCCAGGGCGTCCGTTTGGGAGATGAGAGCTGTTTTGGGTCAAGCGAGACGCTTGACCCGTTTCGCGTTGGCCAGGCCCTGGCGTGGTCCTCGTGCTTTCCATCATACGGCCTCCAGTGTTTTTTTAGCGAAAAGATACATCAGAAATTCTCAAGTGCCTTCTAGAGCGTACCCAGAACTGAGAGCAAAAGCGACGAATGGAGAGGGACGACACGGTTTCTGCCATAACCCATTCCCTGAATGAGTCATCCTCTTCTCTCTAGAACAATTTAGCAGGATCTCCTGGAGAAGTCAGCCTCCAGCAGATGGCATTTCACTTCCCATCACTTCCCATGGCTTTGCACCTGTGGGTCACGCCACAAGAGCAGGAAAGGAGCGTGTTCTACCAAACCGGAGCAAGATCAAGTCTCATGAGTGTCGGAAGGAAGTGTCGCTCAAGCCGTGATCATGCCATGCGGATTAGCACAAACTTTTAAGCAGCCCCTTTGTTGAATTCCTTGTAGCCCTCGGGAGCCCCTTCCAGGGGAATGACGGTGGCGTTGACCGCCCTGGCGATCTGCACCTTGTCGTGCAGGATCGCATTCATCAACTGGCGGTGGTAGCGCATGACCGGGCACTGACCGGTAAAGAAGGAGAGGGACTTGGCCCAGCCCAAACCGATGTGGATGTCGAGCTGGCCGCTCCAGGCGTTCTCGTCGATCCCGGCCGGGTCGGCGGTCACATACAGGCCAGGAATCCCCACTTGCCCGCCAACTTGAGTGATGCCTATGACCTCGTTCAAAGCAGTAGCCGGAACCTCTCCAGCACCCACGCCGTGGCCGTGTGCTTCAAAGCCGGCACAATCGACGGCTGCGTCCACCACAGGCTCACCGGCGATCTGGGCAATCATGTCGGGCAGTTCGCCACTCTGTGTAAGGTCGATGGTTTCGCAGCCAAAACTGTGGACCTGCGCCAGCCGCTCACGATTTATATCGCCGACGATGGCCGACAACACATCTATTACCTGGCATCGTCCTGTTCTCCTTTGCGACGCAAATATACGCACCTGACTCCATCGCATCGCTCTGGCGCTCGGTGGCAGCAGTTGGTGCCTAAATTGATGAAGTCGCGGCCAGGCCTAGGGAGCTTGCTGGGTGCTTGGCACAGGAGCGTCCTCCATCGCCCCCAACGCGCGCAAGGTGGCCTTCTGCGCCTCGGTCAGTCCCCTGATCCCCGTGATATTAAGCCGTTCGTAGGGTCGGTCGCGCTGCAGCGTCCGCACCAGCTCAGTGTTCTGCAGGTTCCACACCTTGATAGCACCATCCTCACTACAACTGGACAACAGACGACCATCGGGGCTGATCTTAAGCGCGTGGACAGCTCCTTGATGCGCCTTTCGCATTGCCAGGCATTTCCCACTCTGTACCTCCCACCAGCTCAGCTTTCCATCGCTATCTCCACTCACCAACTGGTCTCCCAGCGTATTCCAGACGACGGCAGAGACCTCATGGGGCTGCCCTTCAAAGGTGCGCACACGCTTCCCGTTGCCGGTATGCCAGAGAAACAGTTCCCCGCTGCTTCTGCCTCCACCCCCACTGGCCAGCCAGGTGCCGTCGGGACTCCAGGCCACCGTCGCGACCTTGGCACTGTGCTCCTGGAGTGTCTGGAGCAGCATACCATCGGTGGCTCGCCACAGACAGATGCTCCCGTCATCCCCACAACTTGCCAGGCGGGTGCCATCCGGGCTCCACGCCACGCACCTGACAAAGGTCAGATGCGCACGACCGACCCAGCGGCGGCTTCGGGCGGTCATATCCCAGACCTGCACCCCATACCTATAGCTCCCACTGGCCAGCAGTTGCCCATCTGGACTCCACGCCACATCCATGAATTGCGTGTCGGAGTAGTCGGGATCCTGAAGGATTTGCGTACAGGCTCCCGTGGCCGGGTCCCAGAGCCGAAGAGCATTGTCCCACCCAACGCTCGCCAGCAGTCGCCCATCTGGACTCCAGACGACTCCATGCACGACCCAGCGATGTCCACGCAACGCCCTGGGCAACGTCTCTCCGGCCACATCCCAGAGCGTCACCAGCATATCGGCTCCTGCACTGGCCAGTCGATTCCCATCCGGACTCCACGCCACGTCGTAGAGCGCGACCGCGTAGCCCTGGATGATGCGCACGCATTGCCTGCTCTCCACGTCCCACACCCGTAGGGTCCTATCTTCACTGCCACTAAGCAGAAGGCGGCTGTCGGGTGTGAAGGCGATGCTATACACATAGTCGGTATGCCCCTGCAGTGCCGCCCGATAGCTGCTCTTCTCGACGTCCCAGAGCCAGATCGTTTTGTCAAAGCCGGCGCTGGCCACCGTGCGTCCATCCGGGCTCCAGGCCACGCAATGCACCCGCTCTGTATGCCCCTCAAGCCTGTAGAGACAGCGCCCACTTTCCACGTCCCAGACTCTGACCGTCCGATCCCAACTCGAGCTGGCCAGTCGGCTGCCGTCGGGGGCAAAGGCCAGTCCCTGCA
>WNFA01019783.1_pt1 | contig 15498 bp, 16 predicted proteins | sample 5400481 | NCBI WGS metagenome assembly WNFA01 (sample SAMN13153340, study PRJNA577476) | soil metagenome | isolation source: 120 cm saprolite under Douglas fir tree site 2 hole 1 replicate 2 | place: USA:California | collected 2015-04-18
AAATCCTTATGATCTTTTTCTCCGTCGGCCACGATCCGACCGAATGGAACCGCCAGGGCCCCGATGAAGGCACGCAATACCGTTCCGTCATTTTCTATGCTGGCGAACAGCAGAAGAAAATCGCGGAAGCTTACATCGCCCAGCTCAATGCCGCCAAAATCTTTTCTCGCCCCATCGTCACCCAGGTTGTTCTCCTTCAGGCTTTTTATGTTGCCGAGGACTATCACCAGGACTATCTCAAACATCATCCCGGCAGTCCCTACATCGTCTTCAACGACCTGCCAAAGCTGGAGCACTTGAAAAAAGAGTTTCCCGAGCTTTACCGCGCGTACTGATCAGCTGATCCCCCCGCCATTCCGAAATTCGCGTTGCCCAGTATCCGAATGAGTACACCCTGTTTTTCGCCGAGCGCGCTCGCGCTACAGTGAATTCGGGGCTCGCACGAAATGAAGCCTCTAATCCTTCGAACCGGAAAATAGGTGGGGAATTTCCATGAAAAAAATCGCGTGTGGGCTCTCTCTGTGTTTTGTTCTTGCCAGCCTCGCCCTCGGCCAGGAAGCGCATAACAAGCCTGCTTCCAAACCGGTGACCGTCCAATTCAGGAATACGGATGGACAGAGCGTGGGAACGGCAGTGCTTTCCGCCACGCCGCACGGCGTGAAAATTACACTCGACGTCAAGAATCTTCCGCCCGGCGAGCACATGATTCATATTCACCAGGCCGCCAAATGCGAGCCGCCGGACTTCAAGACCGCCGGGCCGCACTTCAATCCCGCCGGTCCGGAGCACAGCCACGACGCTCTCCCGGCGGGCGACATCCCCAATTTCTCCCTCATCGTTGGAGCGGACGGCACCGCCCACGTATCCGTCGTCACTCCCAATGTTACCCTCGGCACCGACGACCGCTCCGTCTTCAGCAACGGCGGAACCTCAGTCGTAATTCACGCCGCGACGGGAGGCACGGGCAGCGGCTCTCCCCCGCGCATCGCTTGCGGTCTCATCACCAAGCCGGAGTAATGCCTTTCCTGGCGTCTTTCTTCATTTAGCTTCGGGGCGCTCGGTGACGGGCTTGCCGCCCCCTCCGGGCAGCGGCGTTTTGCGCCCGCCGGCCGCTTCTGCCTGGAAAAGCGCCTCAAGGCTCGGGTACGCATAGATCGTCGGCGCGTGATTTTGCATCAGCCCGCCGGTGTCCGCCGTGGGCCCGTAGTTGCTGTGCAGGTCGCGCGCCAGCATGCGCAGCATGGCCATCTGTTGCCCGCGATGATGCGCGGTGTGCGCGATGCGCCGCGTCAACACCCACGCTCGCGACCGTTTCACATCAAAAAACATCGTGTTGCCCTCGAACCACGCATCGTCCTTCTCCCGCAGCGAGTCGAGCCGTTTCGCGCTGTGTTCCGCATAGCGTTTCATGAACCCAAGCCGCGTCTCGGGGGATGGCAGCGGAGGTGCGCCTGCGTCGATTCCCAGCATCGTCCGGAACCACAAGTCCTCGCTCACGCATTGATGCACCATCTGTTCGTGAACGCTCCGCCCGCGCGGGTCTTTCGCATTTGGCCGGAAACCCAAATCCTCGTCGCGGAACTCGCTCCATACACTCACTACCTTGACTCGCTCCGTTTCGTACGTTTCGACAAGAAAGGTGTATCTCATTGCCGCCACCGTAATTCGAACCAGCCGCCGCGACTCAATTGTCGCCGGGATTCACTGTCTTGAAAACGAGAGCCGCAACTGTCCCTCCGGCAAATTCAGCTACCAGGTAAATCCAAATGTTTGCCCAGGACGAAAGCCCCATCAGCGAAATCCCCACGGCCACGGCGGGGTTGAACGCTCCGCCGGAAATATTTCCCACCGCGAAGGCGCCCGTCATCACCGTAAAGCCGATGGCTAGGCCGTAAAATGAATTCCCCGATGTGCCTTTCGCGGTCGCCACGTTCAGCACCACGAAAACCAGCGCGAACGTAAACAGAAATTCCGCAAGCAGCGCCGGCAAAGATGCCAGATTCATTGGCGCGACAATGGCTCCGGCTTTCAGGTACTTCACGGCCAACGCTGCAATCGCCGCTCCCACAATTTGAACGAGCATGTACGGCGCGACGTACTTCGTTTCGCACTTTCCGCGAAGCCAGACCCCCAACGTCACCGCCGGATTGTAGTGTCCGCCCGAGATGTGCCCGCCAGCAAAAACCATCACCATCAAAGACGCGCCAATCGCCAGCGGAGCGAGAGGGCCGGCGCCGTTACCAATCACTGTGCACCCGATGGTCAAAACCAGGAAGAAGGTCCCCACGAATTCCATAATGTACTTGCTCACGCAGCTCCTCCGCGGTGCCGAAATCCCCCCGTTCAAGCACCCGCTTTTCCGCGGAAGATATCACGGAACCTACAAAATTGCCGTATTCCGCGCCTTTTTTCCGCTGTTGACACAAGCACCTCAGAGGAGTATTCAAGCCTCTGCGCGGATCCCGCTTCTACCTGCCTTGCAGAACCGCGCCACGATCCAAGACTCCTAGGAGGCTTCTATGCCAAGCAACGTTCGATCCATCCCTGAGGGATATCATTCGATTTCTCCTGCACTTACTTGTAAGAATGCCGCCCGCGCCATCGATTTCTACAAGCAGGCGTTCGGGGCCACCGAGATCAACCGCATGCCAGGTCCCGGCGGCCAGATCATGCACGCCGAACTGCGTATCGGCGATTCCGTCATCTTCGTGGCAGACGAATTCCCCGGTATGTCCGCAGCCCCCGCGCCGGGAGCAACCCCGTCCTCGTACCTGTTCCTCTACACCGAGGATGTCGACAGCGTCTTCAACCGCGCCGTGGCAGCGGGCGCCAAGGCCGCCATGCCCGTGGCAGACATGTTCTGGGGGGACCGCTACGGCAAGCTCACCGACCCCTTCGGTCACTCTTGGGGCATCGCCACGCACGTCGAAGACGTGTCGCCCGAAGAGATGGCCCGCCGTTCCGCCGAATGGACCGCCAACATGGCCAAAGCCGCTGGCGCTGGCCAAAAAAGCTGATCGCTTCTCCATGATCTCGCTGGTTTGCTCCGCCCTCTCCGTCCGGGGAGGGTGGAGCAAATCTCGTATCAGGCGCCGGAAATGTAAAGAAGATCTCTTGCTTGCGCACCGGAATGCGGTCTTGCAGGTCGAAGATTTTCCCATCCAGCGACGACTCAATCAGTCTTGCTGTTTGTGCCACCACTCGCGTAGGGAAGTGCACAGGCTGGCCGAGTCGAGGGTGATGAGGAAGATACCGTCGAGCTTGGTTGCTGCGCCGGGCGGAACGCGGACAAACGAGGACCACCAGCGAGCGATGCCGCGCTTCTGCGTGACGGAAAGGATCTCGAAACCGAAATGAATGTCCTCTTCCGTCCGTGCCGCGTCCGACCAGTAATCCAGAATGGCGGGACGCCCGCTCATGGGCTCAAGGAACGGCATAACTTGGTAAGTGGCGTCTTCAGCAAAGAGCGTAGCGGCGGCCTGAGGGTCTCGGCTTTCCCAAGCGCGTCCGTAGGCCTCCAGCCAGGATGCAAATGACTCCGGATTCATGTTTAAGCGCTCCCTCGAGCGTACAACAAAGGGGGATCCCCGAGTGATCGGGAGACCGTCTTCGTCGGTGTACGGCAATTGTCGGACTGCGAGAACTGCGTTCTTGCGTTAATCAGGTGTCAAGGTAGCGCGCCAGCGACGATTGAACGATTCGCGCTGCCATGGGGTAAGATAGCGGGCAAATGACACCCCTCCCCCCAAACGAGCAAATGAAAGAGCTACGCTCGAAGCTGGGGATAACCACGCGCGAGGTGGCGGAATTCAGCCAGCGCATTGCGGAAGCCGAAGGTAATCCCGAATTCCAGATCTCCAATGCCTGGCTCACGCAGGTCGAGAACTCCGATTCCGTCCCGAGCATCTACAAACTCTACACCCTGAGCTCCATTTACCGCATCAAGTTCACCGACTTGCTTCGCCTCTACGGTGTGGATTTGCAGAAGCTCAGCCAACACCAGCTCACCGCGCCGCTGCCTAACACGCACTTGGCTACTCTCGAAGTCTATGATGAGGAGAGGACCGTTTCTTTCCCGGTTCGATTCGACCGATCGTTCGATCTGGACAGCACGAATCTCCTCTCTCGCATGGTGGAGCTGTGGGGAGAAGTGCCCATCGCCTTAATCCAGCATCTGGACATCCGGCATAGCCAATACGGTTATATCGGGCTGCAGGACTTCACCCTGCACCCGCTTCTGCGCCCGGGATCTTTCGTGCAGATTGACCCCCGCGTGCGCAAAGTTCAGCCCCTGCGTTGGCGAACGGAATTTGACCGGCCGATTTACTTTGTGGAATTGCGTGATGGCTACGCGTGTTCCTGGTGCGATCTCCTGGACGGGCAGCTCCTGCTGCTGCCTCACCCCTTGTCCCCTTGCAGTGTGCGGAGATTGAACTACGGCGCCGACGCTGAGATTATCGGCCAGGTCACCGGCGTGGCCATGCGCCTCACGGATGCGCCGGAACCGGCTCCTGACGGAAGCGCAAAATTGCCAAGGCGAGTCTGACGTTAGAGAGAAAAAGCCGGGCGACGACGGGATTTACTTCCATCGGTACCGCGATCCGGTAAGGTTCCAGTTTTTGCCACGTGCGAAGAACTTCCTGCGGCGTTTCTCGGGATGCCTCCGAATAAAGTCGCAATTCCTCAACCAGGTCTTCGAGGGAATACGCCGAGACGCGATAGAAGACCTGCCGGTGCGCGATCTCCAAAGCCTTGCGGGCGATCTCCGGCCGGAAGCGCGCGGCCAGTCCTTCGTGATGGTAGGCTCCGCTGTTGTAGTCCCGGGTGGACGCTAGATAGATAAGGCGCCCGAGGTCGCAGCAAATTCTAACCAGTGTGCGCTGCAGAAGATCTTCGTAGGCCTCTTGCACCGGAACGAGTTTGACCGTGGCTGTCATTCTTCCCGAGTCTTCCTCTCTGATGCTCGATGCCGTTCTATGGAGAATCCGCCCCATGAATCTCGTGATGCACGCTTACGGCCCTAAGTGTCAGCTGGGCGTCAGCGATGCGCCGCGCAAGCGCGTCCGTGTAAATGGCGAAGCCGCGCAACCTCTGCGGGCCGACCAATTCAATGCATGCAAACAGGACTCCGCAAGCAAACTGGAGTTGCGCGTATTGCAGAAAGATCTTCGCCTCGGACGCGATCTCCAGGTCGTGGCTTCTCCGTGCGGATTCCAAGTGCTCCCGCATGACGCGCCTGATTCCCGCCGAAGTTTCCTGAACCCAAATAAGCGCTACGGCCTTGCGCTCGCGGCAGAAGAGCTTCTTCACTAGAGACGATCTCACGCCTTCAACAAAATGCCAATCGTCACCGGAAAAAATCCTCGAGACGATTTCCGGCGGACAAGCTTCGGGCTCGCCGCCCTCCTCACGGGGCGTCAGCTCGGATTTCGGTGGCAGCTGCTGCGCTGCCTGAGCTTTGCCTCGCCACACGCACAGCAGCAAGACTACGAGCAGAAAAGAAATCATCAGCGCGGCGTAAATCCCGATCATGGCCGGACCGCCCTGCCCAGATACCCCCGCGCGTCTTGGAGGCGGCGCGTCGTCGCCGCAGCGACTCTCTGATATTGCTGCTCGAGAAGAACGGTTGCCCAGCCCAAACTCCAAGGGTTATGTCATATGAAGCCGGGTGAAGATAGTGCCAGAATCTGGAAAACATGTTTTCTTCGGAAGAAACAAAAGTAAGTTGAACGACGCTTATGGCGATAAAGAAACCATAACCAAGCAAAATGCCTCTCAGGTTCTTCCCAAAGGGTATTGCATAAATTAAGAAAAGAGCGACAAGACCAACAAGGGAGAGGGCTTGAACCAATCTTAGATTGCGCTCAACCTCCGCGGTCGTCGCGATGCGCCACCATTGCGGATTATTGGATGTATCGACGAATGCCTTTGCGATGGCCATGAGGAACAGAAATGCGAGCAAATTGCGGGCCATCCGTGCCGTTCCAGGGTACGCCGAGAGTCCCACTCTATAAATCTCCAAGACAACCCCGCATCCGAAAGCAACACCCAGCCATTCCGTAATCCAATAGGCTCGCGAATACAGTTGGGGATCCCAGTGATATACGAGAAGGCGAAGAAGAGACTGCAAGAAGACGAAAGAAACATAAGTGTAGAAGACTGGATACCTGAACGCAAAATTCCCTCGAATCCCCCGAACGAGCAAGAGGGCTTCCAGTGCTATGCCGCCCCACCAAATGAACTGACTGAGCATCTTTCCCCGAGGCCACCCCAAATGGGTTACTTGAAGAAGGATGCTAGCACGAGACGGGGGAAGATGAAGAGGATCTGCCCCCGTGCTCCCGCAAATCTCTTATGAAGTGATACCAAGCCAGGGTAGGGGTACCGGATTCGGTTGCGGGTCACTTCCATCCGCGGTCAAAACGGCCGGGCTCGTGATCGGAGATGAATGTATGTTCGACTTTCCTCCGTTCAGGGACGACACATTGGCGATGCAAGGAAATAAGGCCACAACAGCGAATAAACTCACGACACCGAAAACGGAGAGGCATTTCGTCCTGGACATGTATTCCTCCTTCGAAAAATTGGGGCGGGGGAACATGGGCTCCTGACGCCCCTCATCAAGAGTGTGCGCAAGCCTAGAGGAGAAAACGGGAATGCCCGTTTAGAGCTGCAAAGTGGTTGTAATACCGACCACATTGCTCTCTAACGGCCTTCGAAGTGAGGCAGACCAGACCAGAAATGGGAAAGGCAGTGGAGCGAAAAGTGAGCGCAAAGATCACCTCTGTAATTTACCGCATCGGACCCTCGCTAGGAGCGCGCAGCTCGCTCGAAAGCTGGGATTGCCTTCGGGTAGAAAGGGAATCGTAATTCAGCCTTTTTTTCTTGCTCTTTCGTGGTTTGCTGCATCACCTGCGCCTCGCGTGACGGCATCGTTTCTCCATAGCAATCGAAGTTTCACATCTTCATTCCCCTGTGGCGTGTATTTGGCCCTCCGTCAGGCATGCCGCAGACTCTCCGATACTTCTCCCGCATTGACCCGCCGTGGTTGTGATTCCAAGCGAGCGTCATTTTTCCTGATGTGCCACAGGTCGCCTGCGCAGAAAATAGGCCCATCGAGAAATAACTCGGATTTGAAGAATGCCGAAAGATTCCCAAGAGAAGGCCACCACGATCTCCGGTTGCCGGGCGGAATTCATTTTCTATGCCCAAGCCGGAGTGCCGGATCCTCGCCCCGTGAAGATCCTCGGCGAATACAGCTGCGATTGCCAGCGACCCGATTGGGAGAGCCGGTGGCGCGATTGGAACTCCCGCCAAAATCCGTACCTTAATCTGTTTCTGTGCGCAGAACACGCGAGGAAATTAAAACTTATTGAGTAGTTAAACGATTCGATCCCACCATTGGCCGTTTCATCGCAAAAAAAAACCTGTTGCACCTATCCTCCGCAGCCAAGCCTCGGCTGTTCCTCTGTGCTGCCGTTTCTCAGAGTTCCGTTTTCAAATCGATGGCGCGGAAGCAGCGGAGCGGACGGAGACAGGGACAGATTACGAACCGGCTGCTGACTGCACCAAAAATGGCGCGCGGCGGCGCGCCGTTAGCGGCGAATGCTCAGCTGCGCCGGGTCCGCTTCATAGCCTTCGTCTTGCACGGTTTTCTGGACTGCCAAACGAAGAGTTTGCTCGTCTGCGTCTTTGGGCATCTTGCAATGACGGCGAATCACCTCTTCGCCACTCGCAATTCGCACCAGCCATTGTGACTTCGCGGTATCCCAGGAGAGTTCCACTTGATCGGCGCGCATAGCTTCCTCCCGGTTGTGATTTGCCAGTCATTCTAGTGCAGATGGCGGCTTTGGTGAAGTCCGCTGATCAGCAACAGCCTCTCGAGTGATTATTCCTTTTCGAGGGGCCAGAGCCACGCGGCGCCGCGGACCCCGCTGGAGTCGCCGTGTTTTGCCGCGACAATCGGCGTGGCGGCTTCGTGGCCAAAAACGTAGCCGCTGATGCGCGCCGGAATGTTTGCATAGAGGCGTGGGATTTGGGAAACACCACCCCCCAATACGATGACATCGGGATCGAGGATGTTGATGATTTGCGCCAGGCCGCGCCCAAGACGGTCCTCGAACCGCTCGAGCGCTCCAACCGCCCCGGGTTCGTTGGCCGCGGCGCGCGCCACAATCTCTGCGCCGCTGAGCGACTCTCTTGTGCCCCTCTCATAGTCCGCCGCCAGCCCCGTTCCTGATATCCAGGTTTCCAGGCAGCCGCGCCGTCCGCAGTAACATTCGGGGCCGGGGAACTCATCGGGTCTGGCCCACGGCAGCGGGTTGTGTCCCCATTCTCCCGCGACACCGTTCATTCCGGCATGGACGCGGCCATCTACCGCGATTCCTCCGCCGCAGCCGGTGCCCAGGATCGCCGCGAAGACCACGTGTCTGCCAGCTCCCGCGCCATCGGTCCCTTCGGAAATCGCCAAGCAGTTGGCGTCGTTCGCGCAACGCACCTCGCGTTTCAGTGCGCGGCTGAGGTCGCGATCGAACGGTTTGCCGTTCAGCCAAGTGGAGTTGGCGTTTTTCACGACGCCGGTCTGCGTGGAGATCGTTCCGGGAATTCCCACGCCGACGCTCGCTCCTCCGCCAAGCTCCCTTTCGATCTGTTCGACGCCTGCGGTCACCGTGCGCACCGTCGCCTCATAGTCAAAGCGAGGAGTGGATGTGCGATGGCGGCTCAGTTCCCTGCCATGATTATCCAGCGCGAGGAATTCGATCTTGGTGCCGCCGAGATCAACGCCGATTCGAATGCGCTGATTGTTTTGGCCTGGAAAAGGCATCGTCGTAACTCTTCGCGAGTGGAACAATCACCCGCCGTTGCACTGGTCATTGGAGCACGCCACAACCGGTTTGCAAAGCCGCCACCCCGGTAGCCCAAAATAAAAAGTTGCTTGCGAAATCTACCAAGCCATGCGCCCTTACTGATTTATCAGTTGCGCGTCGCGTTGCACGTTGCCAAATGGCTTCCCGCGCGTGATAGCATGCGCACGATGTCGCAGAAGAGGCAGCGAACCGGCCTGATTCTTTCTGTCGTGGTCTTGTTCGCCATCAACGTCCTGAATTTTTATGATCGGCACGTTCCCGGCGCGCTGGTGGAACCCATGCGCAAGGAGTTCCATCTCGCGGACACGCAGATCGGTCTTTTGGGCAGCGCGTTTATTTGGCTCTATGCAATTGTGGGCGTGCCGCTCGGGCGTCTCGCCGACTCCTGGAGCCGAAAGAAACTGCTGGCTTTGGGAGTGATCCTCTGGGCTTCGCTGACGGCTTCGGCGGCCTTCGCCGGAAGCTACGCGATGCTTCTTTTTTCACGCGTGGGCGTGGGTGTCGGCGAGTCTGCCTGCGCTCCCACGGCGACCAGTTGGCTCGGCGACCTTTTTCCGCCGGGCAAAAGGTCTCGCGTGCTGGCCTTGTTCATGCTTGGTGTGCCGGTCGGCGGCGCCCTGAGTTTCTTCTTCAGCGGTCCTATCGCCCAGGCTTACGGGTGGCGCGTGGCGATGATTCTCGCGGCGGCGCCCGCCATACTGCTCGTTCCTGCTTTGCTCTTGCTACCGGAGCCAGAGCGTGGCGCCAGCGAGACCCAACATGTGCCCCTCTCCTCCGGCTCCATGTGGGCCGTGCTCCGGATCCCCACGCTTTGGTGGATCATTTTTTCTGGCGCGCTGCTCAACTTCAACGCCTACGCCATCGGCACGTTCTTACCGGCTTTTCTGAGCCGCGTTCATGGTCTCTCGCTCGCGCGTTCGGGCATCGCCACTGGCATCGTGTATCTCATCGGCGGGGTGAGCGGCGGCGCGACCGCCGGCTATTTGGGAGATTCGATCGCGCATCGGCGCAAGGATGGCCGTTTGTTGGCCGCGGCGATCTTGGCGCTCCTTGGTGTGCCGTTTGCTTGCTTCGGCATTCTCCGGCCCGCGGGATCTTTGTTCGCGGCAATCGCTTTCCTGGCGGTCACTTACGCCTCTGTCACGACTTACTATGGCTTAGTGTATTCGGCAATCCAGGATATTGTTGCTCCGAACCAGCGGGGCACGGCCATGGCCCTCTATTTCATGGCCATGTACCTTTGCGGCGCGTCCTTTGGCCCGCTTCTGACGGGGCGCCTGAGCGATCTGCTGGCGCATCGCGCGGCGGGCATGGCCGGCTCCCCAGCGGTTACCGAAACTTTCCGCGCCATCGGATTGCAGCAGGCCATGCTGATCATTCCTGCGCTCTCTATTGTGCTGGCGTTCGTCCTGTACATGGGCTCGCGGACGATTGTGGCCGACATCGACCGGCGTGAAACGCTCGCGCACAATCTTGCAGTGGAGACCAACTAACAGCAGTTGCGGCGCTCAAAAGCTTGTGCCAGTATGAATTTGTAAAGCTCGCCCGAAGCCACAGCAGCTCTCAGCAAAGGAATTTCAATGCGGATGCCCATTTATAAAAGTGCATGGCAATTACCCTGCTCGCCGGACAGTCTGTTGCGACGGCGCAAGACGGCAGAAAAGAGCGGCGAAGTCATAAAGCGCATCTGAATCTCATCTAAAATTGGATGTAGGGTTACTTAGAAGGCGCAGTAAGGAGTCCCAGTGGTACTAATACTAGCTGCAAGCCGTTGCCCAGCTTAGTGTTCCACTTTCTGTAGAGTCACTGGCGACAATCTATTGAATATGGGATTCGCTATACTTTACTATAAAGCTCTTGTAAATCGCCTGGGATGCAACCCCTTTCTTTTCTATGAGGTTCATGAGATCTAAAATCCACATTTCTGTGGTCTCAAAACGGTGTTGCCGTGGAGCAATCTCGCACGATGGTTCGTGTAAGCGCATTCTTGCTTGTACTCACGCTCGTATTTTTTGTGGGCGGAGTTTCGGCTCAAGCCCCGACTGGCTCTCTGAGGGGTCTAACCACCGACCCATCGGGTGCGGCGGTCGTGGGTGCAGAGGTTAAGGTCACGGATAACGCGACTCACGCCGAATACACGACGGTCTCCGGCGCGGACGGGCAGTTTACGGTCGCCAATCTAAACCCCGGGGTTTACACCGTGACGGTCACCATGAAGGGGTTCCGAAAGGGCGTCTTCGCCGATGTCAAGATTATCGTCAGCCAGATCTATGACTTAGCAGCTAAACTGGAAATCGGCGAGTTGACCAATACAGTCGTGGTTGGGGCTGGTCAGGAAGTGGTGGAGACACAGTCAGCGACTGTCGGTGCTTCGATCACAGGGCGCGCCATTACGGAGCTGCCCTTTACCTCCCGCAGCGTCCTCGACTTGGCCACGTTGATGCCCGGCGCTGCCACCACCGGCCGCGCCCGTCAAACCTCGTTTGACGGCCTCCCCAAGGGTGCCCTCAACATCACCTACGATGGGATCAATGCCCAGGATAACCTTTTGAAGTCCAACGACGGCTTCTTTACGATTACGCGGCCTAGCGTGGACGCAGTGGAAGAGTTTAGTATTTCCACGGCCGCCAACGGCGCTTCGGAATCCGGCCAGGGCGCAGTGCAGATCAAGTTGGAAACGAAGCGTGGCGGCAACGCTTTCCACGGCGGCGTCTGGGAGTACTTCCGCAACGACGCCCTGAACGCAAACTATTTCTTCAACAACGAGACGACGCCGCAGCAGCCCAAACAGAAGCAGCGTTTGAATCAGTACGGATACAAAATCGGCGGTCCTATCCTCAAGGACAAACTCTTCTTCTTCACTGATTTTGACTTCTACTCCAGCCCTCAATCACGGTCGTTTTTCCGCGAGATTCTGACCCAGGACGCGGCGAACGGATTGTTCACCTACGCGACAAGCACACCGCAGGTGGGGAACGCGTGGACGACCTGCGTGACCTCCAGTCCGCGTAACGGCGGCAACGCTGCCTGCACGGTAAACCTCTCTCAATTTGCGGCCGCGAATGGGTTAACCTTCACCGCCGACCCGGTCATTGCAGGCATCTTGGCCAATGTTGAAGCTGCTCGCGGGAATTCGAGCATTTCAACCGGAACGGTGTTTAACCCTTGGCTCGATCAAGCGACGTTTAACCAGCCGGGCACGGCCACGCGGAAATTCCCGGACTTCCGGTTCGACTGGCAAGCCGCCAAGAACCACCAGATTACGGCAATTTATCACTACTCGAAGTTCATTTCGTCGCCCGATTTCCTGAACAATTTGAATCCATTTCTGCCTGCTGCGCCGTTCAGCAAGCTGTTCGGGAGCCAGATTTCCAACCGCAATCAATATACCGTGGCTTGGCGCTGGAACATTGGCACGACCATGAGCAATGAACTGCGCTTCGGTTTCCAGACCGCACTCGTGGCGTTCTTCCCGGACGAGGATCCGAGTCTATACCCGGTCGGGAACACAAATCTTGGCAAGGTCCCTGTACGGCCCGTATTTAATGGTGGGCTTTTTCCGGGTGTGGTGGCGGCAAACTCCCAACCGTTACTGGGGTTTAATGCCCAAGGCCGGAATACGCCACTTGGCACAATTCTGGACAACTTTAGCTGGACCAAAGGTAAGCACAGCTTGACCTTCGGCGGCGAAGCAACTGAAATCCGTTTCCACCAGTTCCTCAAGGGCCAACGCCTCGTCCAGACGGCAAACATCGGAATCGTGGCGGGTTCGGGCGACCCCGCTGGCGGTCAGTTCGCCACTAGCAAATTCCCAGGGATCGGCGGCGCTTCGCTGACCGGTATACAGCAACTTTACTCTGCGCTCACGGGACGCGTCTCAAGCTACACAGGATTCGTTTCCGTTGATCCAGCCCAGAAGCAATACGTGCCCGGCGCGTCGAATCTGCAGGCAGGCAAGCAACATGAATTCGGGATCTATGCCTCCGATTCGTGGCGAATCCGTCCTACGTTCACGTTCACCTATGGTCTGCGTTGGGAATACCAAGGCTCTCCCTACGATACCCTCAACGATTCATTTTCTCTGGTGAATGGGTTCCCGGATATCTTCGGAGTTTCCGGTCTCAATAACTTATTCAAACCAGGTACTTTAGCTGGATCAATATCCAGCGTTCAGCTGAATAACGGGCGGAGTTGGTACAACACGGATATGCACGACTTCGCACCGAGCGTCGGCTTGGCCTGGCAGCCCAACACTTCGCTCCCGCTGCTCCGGAAGATCTTCCCCGGAGGAGGCAAGACTGTGATCCGCGGGGGTTACAGCATCACCTATACGCGCGAGGGCTTCAACAACTTCAACAGTATTGCTTTTGGAAATCCGGGGATCGACGCCACTGTCGTCGGGACCCCTCTCTCGGAAGCCTGCAATGCTGCGACGGCCGGAAATTATGGTTTTGGCTGCGTCAGCTTTAATGGCCTGACCAGTGGTGGACAGTTGACAACGCTGACGACCGCACCGGCAACGTTTCCTGCCACTGGCACTCTTCCTGTCTTGTCGTTCTCGGGCCAGGCAGTGAACGTCTTTGATCCGAATCTAAGGACTCCGCGCGTTCAATCCTGGTCCGTCGGCATTCAGAGGCAGTTAAGCCAGGATACGGTGCTTGAAGTTCGTTACGTGGGCAATCATGGGACCGGACTCTGGCGCCAGGACAACCTGAATGAAGTCAATATCATCGAGAATGGCTTCTTAGGCGAGTTCAACAAGGCGAAGGCCAATCTTGCGGCGAATATAGCCGGTGGATGCACTGCGCGGTTTGATCCAGTCGCTGGCTGCAGCACCAATGCCCTGCCGATCATGACCGCCGCTTTCAACGGCCTCACCTTGCCTAATGGGTTCGGCAACGGCACGTTTATCTTCGACTTGAACAACGGCTTGGCCGGAGCTTTTGCGAATTCCTTGGCAACGAGTGCCACTTTCATGTGCAGATTGGCGGGCCCCAGTGCTTTTCCAAGCATCGGGGTCATAAACCCTTGTGGCGCGATCACTGCGGCACCCGTTACATTCCCAGCCAACCTCTTCATGGTTAACCCGCAGGCGACAGGTGGCGCATTCCGCTTCTACAATGGGACGCAGTCCACCTACAATGCCCTGCAAGTTGAAGTTCGGCGCCGCTTCTCGAAAGGATTCCAGTTGAGCGCCAACTACGCCTTCTCGAAGTCCCTAACCAACTACTATGGAGACAGCTCTGTGAATTTTGTGCCGTTCACAACGCTACGCAATCAGCAGAACGACAAAGGCCCGTCGCCGTGGGATCTCCGCCACGTCTTCAAGGCAGACGGCATCTATGAGCTGCCCTTCGGTCCGGGCCATCGGTGGTCCACGTCCAATGGCTTCGCGAACCGGGTCATCGGAGGCTGGCAGGTCAGCTCCATCCACCGTCTCCAGTCGGGCCGGAACTTCTTGCTCACCGGCGGACTCGGGGGCACCCTCAACCAGAATGATTCCGGCGTGGTGCTGAACGGGATAACAGTCAACCAGCTTCAGAGCATGCTCGGCGTTCGCAAGACCGCAGACGGCAAGGTATTCTATTTCCCTGCCAATCTGATTGCCGCCAACGGCGCAGCCGATCCCGGGACGATTGCCCCTTGCTCTACCGCTGGCCAACTTTGCAAGAGAGTGTTCCTTACCGGGCCGCGCTTCTACCGCGCGGACTTCAGCCTGGCCAAGAAGACCAACATCACCGAGCGCGTGAATTTCGAGATCCGCGCGGAAGCTTTGAATGCCTTTAACACCATCAACTTCTTCTTCCCGAACGACGCGGCGACCTCCGTCAACCCGGTCTCTGTCACCGGAACAACCTTTGGTCGCATCACCAATGCTTTCCAGGATCCCAACACGACCGACGACAACGGCGGGCGCATCGTCCAGTTGGTCTTCCGCATCAACTTCTAACTTTTTTCCTCCCGGGGAATGCCGGTAGCATGGAAAGGGGGTGGCCACCAGGTCGCTCCCTTCTTTTTTGACAATCGAGAGTGCTTTAGTATCCATATTGCGGCGCGATCCACGGAGCGGCTATGCGATTTCAACGGTTGTTTCTTCTCGCTGCCGGACTGACCATTGCCGGGGTGAGCTACGCCCAGGGGCCCTGGGCCAAGAAAGATTGGAAGCGATGGTCTGCCGACGAATGCAAGAAAGTTCTGGAAGACTCGCCCTGGGCACGCCGATTGGTTCAGTCCGACCCGAAAATGGCAAATTTTGCATCACGCACGCGTGGAACCCAAGGGGCTGGGTCGGAAGCTGAACTGGCTGTTTATTACGTCGTGCAATTCCGCTCTGCCCTGCCCATACGCGAGGCGGTTGCGCGTCAATTGCTGATTCAAAACAAATACGACCAGATGGAGGCGATGCAAAAAGAGGCCTTGGAAAAGCAGGTGAAGGGGTTCCTGGACCGGGATTACAACGATGTGATCGTGGTCCACGTGGTCTACGGTTCGAATATTCAGGAATACAACCGGGACCTCGCCACGTTCTGGCAAACCCACTATTCCGAGGGAACCGTGCCCTCGGAGGCGTTCCTGAATGGTCCGAGGGGACAAAAGCTCGTTCCGCAGCGCCTCATTTCGCCGAAGGGCG
>WNFA01005852.1_pt1 | contig 15491 bp, 12 predicted proteins | sample 5400481 | NCBI WGS metagenome assembly WNFA01 (sample SAMN13153340, study PRJNA577476) | soil metagenome | isolation source: 120 cm saprolite under Douglas fir tree site 2 hole 1 replicate 2 | place: USA:California | collected 2015-04-18
CGGTGAGGCTACCGTGCTTGGCGAGCAGGTAGCCGTTGGAATCCATTTCGAGTTTACCCTTAAAGACGGTGGTGTTCGGATCGTGACCGATGGCCACGAAGACACCTGCGAGAGGAATGTCGCGCGTCTCCTTGGTCTCCAGATGACGCAGCCGCACGCCTTCGACGAAACCCTGGGGGGCGAGAATTTCCTCAATCACGAACGGGGTGACAAACTCGACTTTTGCGTTGGCCCTGGCGCGGTCAATCATGATCTTGGAGGCGCGGAATTCGTTTCGCCTGTGAATGAGATGGACCTTGCTCGCGTAGCGCGAGAGGAAATTGGCTTCTTCCATCGCGGTATCGCCGCCGCCGGCCACCGCGATGGGCTTGCCGCGAAAGAAATAACCGTCACAGGTGGCGCAGGTCGAGACGCCGTGGCCAATCAGTTCTTTTTCACCTTTCAGGCCCAGCAGGCGCGCGGAAGCGCCCGCGGCCACGATCAGCGCTTTCGTTTCATACGTATCTTTTCCGGCTGTGATTTTGAACGGGCGCTTGCTGACGTCGACTTCGCCGACGGCTCCGGATTTGAACTCCGCGCCGAACTTTTGCGCTTGCTGGCGCATTTTCTCGATCAGTTCCGGCCCCATGATGCCGTCCGGGAAGCCGGGGAAATTCTCAACATGCGTGGTCAGGGAAAGCTGGCCGCCGGGCTCATGCCCATCCAAAACGAGCGGCTTCAGGTTCGCGCGAGCAGCGTAAATCGCAGCAGTTAGACCGGCGCAGCCGCTGCCGATGATGACGACGTTGTACATTCGATCTTTCTCCATCCATTAGATTCGGCACTCCGCCCGCCGGATACAAAGCAGTCCGGTATTGTAGCATTCACACCCCTGCGATTCGGAATGCGGGAGGCCAAATTGGAGAGTCTTTTTCACGCGACGGCATTGACCGTTGCAAATGTCCGCCGCTATAGTGCAAAGAAAGTTCAGGTTGCCCAAGGGAGAGCCACTATGGATCCACGCTATCCGATTGGAGATTTTGCGATGCCCGCGCAAGTGTCATCCGCGAGGCGACAACAAGCGATTGAGGAGATCGCTGCGACGCCATCGAAAATGCGCGCCGCAGTCAAAGGTCTGAGCGACTCGCAACTGGACACACCTTACCGGGAAGGCGGCTGGACCGTGCGCCAGGTCGTGCATCATGTTCCGGATAGCCATCTCAACGCTTACGTGCGATTGAAGCTGGCACTCACCGAAGATAAACCGACCATCAAGCCTTACAACGAAGCAGCCTGGGCCGAGCTGGCCGACTCTAAGTCGGCTCCCATTGAAGTTTCACAGACGCTGCTGGATTCGGTACACATCCGATTTGTCCAGTTGTGGCGCTCATTGAAATCCGAACATTTCGCAAGGATCCTCGTTCACCCCGAACACGGCGAGCGCACTGTTGATTGGCTGCTATTCCTTTACGAGTGGCATGGGAAACATCATGCCGCGCATATCACGGAGCTTCGTAAGCAAAAGGGCTGGTAAGAGCGCGAGGAGTGACATCTCAACCATCTGGAATGCTCGAGGCGCAGTGGCGCGCAAAGCTCTGGCTCGTGTACGATGATCCAGCACAAAAGGAGATCGCATGAGCCGGGCGGCAGGAACGTATGCTGTTTTTGAAACTTCACAGGGAAACATTGTGGTGCGCTTGCTCGAGAAAGAAGCGCCAAAGACGGTTGCGAATTTCGTCGGGCTTGCCGAAGGCACGAAAGAATTCACGAATGAAAAGACCGGCCAAAAGGAAAAACGGCCGTTCTACGACGGTTTGATCTTCCATCGCGTAATTCCGCAATTCATGATCCAGGGAGGCTGCCCGCAGGGCAGCGGCATGGGCGGACCGGGCTACAAATTTGCGGACGAATTTCATCCCTCACTGAAGCATTAGAAAGCCGGAAAACTCTCGATGGCCAACTCCGGGCCGGGCACCAACGGCAGCCAGTTTTTCTTAACCGTCGCGGCAACGCCCTGGCTGGACAACCGGCACACCATCTTTGGAGAGATCGTCGAAGGCCAGGACGTGGCGGACAAAATCTCAAACGCGCCGCGCGATTCGAATGACCACCCCCGGACACCGGTAACCATCACGAAGCTGCGCATCGAACGCGTCGCTTAAGCGGATGCCATCGCGATGCTCACGCCCGAGCGACTATTCCGATTAATGATCGAGTTGATTTTTGTTCTGCTCGGATCCTTGTTGATATGGCTGGGGCTTGTCGGCCCTGCTCACGGCCGCATAGTTGACCGGCACGGCATACCCTGGCTGATTCTTAGTGTGCTGCTGGTCGTATGGGGACTGCGCGCCCTGTACAACCCAGGGCAGTGGTGGTTGCGCTGGCAAAACTGGACGCGCGGGTTGTCACTCGCACTCCTGGGTGTCCTCATGCTCGTGATTTCGCGCGTACCGTTCCTTTGGGTCGGTCCGATGCTAGCGGCAGGCGGTGGCTTGCTGGTGCTCCGTGGAGTGATTGCAGTATTTTTGATCTTCCGGGCCCGCTAAGGGAGTGCTTTTCAGAAACGCGGACCGGCAAGTAGCAAACCTCAACTGTCTTGCCTTTATTTCTTTTATGCTTCAACTATAATCGCCCGTAACAGAGCCCTTCCCCAGTTTAGGGATCCACACGGGCCGTCAAATGTCTTTATCGAAGAAAATAAAGGAGAAAGACCGTGTTGAAAGAGTTCAAAGAATTTGCCATGCGTGGGAATGTCGTGGATTTGGCGGTTGCCGTCATCATTGGTGCGGCGTTTGGAAAAATTGTGACCTCGCTGGTTGAGGATGTGCTCATGCCGCCGATTGGCCAACTGATTGGCAAGGTCGACTTTTCAGGCCTGTTCATAAACCTGAGCGGCACGCACTACGACTCGATCAACGCAGCCAAGGCCGCGCACCCGCCAGGGGCAACGCTTAACTATGGGATCTTCATCAATAACGCGATCAGTTTCCTGATCGTGGCGTTTTGCGTCTTTCTGGTGGTCAAGCAGATTAATCGTTTCGCGGCGAAACCGGCGCCAGTGGTCGTACCGACCACTAAAGACTGCCCGCAGTGCGCCATGCAGATTCCGCTCACGGCGAAGCGCTGCGGCCACTGCACCACGCAGCTCGCTTGATGGAGTGAATTCTAATAGCTTGTTAGTTTCTAGTTCCTGGTTGTTAGTAAAGAGAATTGCTGCAGAGACGGAAGACGCTTCGTTCGCAAGATCATCTTAAAACTTACAACTAAGAACTAAGAACTGATTGGCTTCAGGCTTTTGGAGTTTTCTTCTTTTGGTTGGCCTCGAGATGGGCGCGCAGGCGGTTGACCACGATATCTTCGTGTCCTTCGTCCACTTCTTTTTGCACTTCTTCCAGCGCGAAGTGCACGACGTCGTGATGGTGCATTTCCAAGGGCGCCACCGCATCACTGAAACGCAGCCACAGCCGGTGCAGAAGGTTGACCTCGTTGGCGGTTAGATTCGGCGCATGCGGCCCAAGAACCTTGTAAAGTTTGTCACCGTTGGGTAAGTGGATTTCCAGATTGAACTGCGGCTTCTGATCGCCAAGTTTTTCCCAAGCCTCACCGATTTGACGGGCTTGCTCTTCGTTTGATTCTTTCGTCGAACGCCCCGCAACAATCGTGCTGGAATGGAGCGAGGTCGCGGCACGCAAGATACCGTCCCATAGATCGTTGGCGGCCACGACCGCCAAGCGGATGGACTTGCCTCTTTTTTCCGCCATGGAAAGCGCTTGAGAGAAGAGTTGTTGCTCGATGCTGCCGAAGAGCTGATCGGCCTCCAGCTCGTTTTCACCTGAAGCCGAGCGGCGCAAAAGCCGGACGTGGAGCACCACAACGTCGCGACGCCCGGGCTTGATACGGTCCAGCACGTTTCCAAGGTGGTAGAGCGCGTAATGGTTGCTGATGGGGACGAGGATGTTCCCAGGGCGCGCTCCCACAGCCTCAGGTGTCAACTCCGATTCCAACTCGAGATTAAACTGGTCCATCTCGACGTGAGCCGCGCCGCCGTGCCGGCCCCGGAGTTCGGAAACTGTGAACACCATGTAGAGCAGAATGGAGAAGGCGCCGCCAGCCATGGTAGCAACGGGCTTGGTAAACAAGTTCACAACCGCAATCAAAAACAGCGTCAAGGTGATCAACCCAAGACCCACGGGAATCTGCACGCCACGGATGGTGAAATTCAGTGGAACTTGGAATTCACGCTGTCCGGGACTGGTGTACCGGAGAACGAGCACGGCAAGGCCGTTCATCGCGAAGCTCCAGATCACGCCGAAAGCATAGAGGTTCGCAAGGAAAGTGACGTCGCCCCGGCTGATGATGATAGTGATGACCTGCAAAGCCACGACGATATTGATGATGCGATAGCTCGTACCGAACCGTTTGTGCGGCTGGCGGAACCAGGCGCTGAGCACGCCGTCTTCTGAAACCCGGTTCAGCACGCCGTTTGAGCCCACGATGGCCGTGTTCACCGCGCCCGCCAGAATCAAGGTGCCCACCACGACAACGAAGCCGTGAAATATTAGGCGGGCAAAAAAGGGCCCTTCAAGATTCATCGCCAATCCGCCGATCAGATTCTCCAGGAACTGCTGGCGGACGCCGTCTGGAATGATCATCACGGCAAAGAAGGAAACCAGGGAGGTAAAGACCAAACTGTAGACGAAAATTACCGCGCCGGCCTTCTTCAGGTTGGGGAGCTTGGGGCTTTCGATTTCGCGGTAGACCTGCGCAAGCGATTCCTCGCCGCTCATTGCCAATACCGAGTGGCCGAGGGCAATGAAGATGGCGATGATTCCGAACATATGAGGGAGGCTGCTGTGCGCAAGCCAACCCAGGGCGCTGGTACTCAGCCTGAGGTTGCTCGGCTGTGGCCATGGCGGCAGCGCGGAATGCCGCACCGCCACCGTATAAATGCACCAGCCAATGAGCATCACCACCATCACGGTGACCAACTTCATGATCTGCAAAGCTTTTTCGCTGGACTCGGAAACCCCTTTGGTGTTCTGCCACCAGAAATACAATGTGACGACGATGGCGAAGCTCGCGGCAATAAGACTGATTGTCCCGGAAGCAAGCGGGCCGCTCAGGTGAAAATACTGCAGGAGTTCATCGATCAATCCCGCGAGATACCGGCCGGCGGCGACGCCGCTGATCGGGCCCGTAAGAATGTAGTCAAACATCAGCGCGGAAACGCTGAATTTCGCCAGTGTGCCCCCAAGGGACATCTTCACGGCTCGATAGACGCCGCCGCGCACGAACATGCTGCAGCTTTCCACGTATACCGCGCGCACGGCATACGAAAACACCATGATAGCGAGGATGAACCACGGCGCGGTCTTGCCGATGTAGCCCTCCGCTTCGCCGCCGGCGTAGTACGCCGAGGAAGCCAGGTCGTTCAGCACAATGGCCGCCGCGCGCCAGCTACTCATGTCTGGGTGTCGTTAACTCGTAGGTTGAAATGCTCGCATTTTTAGAACACTAAGTCTAGCTTGGCGCCGCCACGAATAGTCGAAAGAGCTAGAGCGCCTGGGACCGAAAGTCCTTGGCGCATTCGGCACAGGGGCAGATGTTGCGGAGGTGGTCGTAGCTGTAGATGCCGGTGGAGTGGCCGTCAGTGAAGCTGATCTGAATAGCGTAGTTGCCCACCTGCGTGGCAGCTTGGGCGCGCGGCTTGGGCTTGAACATAGGCAGCACGGGTGATGATTTGAAGGATGAGACCATCTCGCCTAACGAGGCCTTCTTCTCGCGCGCGTCGTTGCAGGTGGCGCAGGGGCATTCCTCGCGCAAATAGGCGAATTCGTAGTGGCTCGCGTGGCCGTCGGCCCAGGTGATGTCAACACCCGTGCCGGTCGAAATATGAATCTTGATGCTCGTTGGTTTTTTTCGCGGGTCGAGAGGGGTCGGCATTTTGGGGAGTGAGCGGTCAGCCTTCGGACTTGCCGTCGCAGCAGTCGCCCGGCGGAATGGGATTCCCATGCGGGCAGGTCTTGGGGTGACCGAGGAAGGTGCAAATGCGCTGGTCCAGCTCCGGGCTGATGATGTGTTCGAACTTGCAAGCTTGCGTATGCGCCTCGGATTCGTCGATGGAAAAAGTGTCTTTGAAAAGGCGCTCGGCGAGACGGTGACGACGGACCACGTCGCGCGCGCGCTGGCTGCCAACGGGCGTGAGCTGCACTTCCCCGTTTTGCATTTGCACTAACCGAAGATCGGACATCCGCGAAAGCACTCGCGCAGCGGGCTCCTCCGGTACCACGGGAAGCTTCCCGGCAGAGCCGGTGGCGTGCAAGCGCTCGGCCTCTGCGGGCTTCCCTTCTTCGCCGCAAACCCAAATCTGCTCGAGGAGATGGTCGAAGCGGATTTCATCGTCGGTGGATATCGGTGTGCAACAGTCGCCAGTGTCAGCAAGCGGGCAATTCAGTGGATGGCCCGGACCATGCTGCGCCGTGTCGAAGTGCAAATGGCCATGAGCCAGTTCGATGCGGCGGTCGGCCTGACGCGCAATGTCCGGGTCGTGCGTCACCATCAGGATGGTGTGGCCGGCGGCGTGCAGTTCGCGGAAAATCTCGAGGACGACTGTTTCGTTGGCCTCGTCAAGATTTCCCGTGGGCTCGTCGGCGAGAATGATCTTCGGCTGATTGATTAGCGCGCGCGCAATGGCTACGCGCTGCTGCTCACCGCCGGAGAGTTGCGCCGGCAGATGTGTCAGGCGGTCGCCAAGGCCCACCCGCTTCAGTGCTTCCGCAGCTTGCGATTCGTCCGTGACACTGTGGAAATATTGCGCGAGCATTACGTTTTCCAGCGCCGTGAGGTAGGGCACGAGATGAAATTGCTGGAAGACGAAGCCGACTTTCTCCGCGCGGTAACGGACTAGCTCATTTTCTCGAAGTTTTGAAAGATCAACGCCGTCTACAACCACGTGTCCGGATGTGAGCGTGTCCAAGCCGCCGAGAATGTTGATCAGGGTGGTTTTCCCCGAGCCGGACGGGCCCATCAGCGCGACCCATTCGCCAGTGTGCACATCGAAGCTGACGCCGCCGAGCGCGCGCAGTGTGCCGTACTGCTTGATCAGATTTTCGATGACGACTTGCTTTGCCGCAGTTCGCGGCGGCACGGCAACGAGGGTACTCACGCTTCACTCCTGAACACCGATGCCGGGCGGATGCTGGCCAGCCGCCGTAGCGGAAATGCGCTGAGAATTGCCACGATCACGGTTAACACCACAGCTACAGGATACACAATCAGCCGCGGCCTCGCCGCCACTCCAAAGACCGCTTTGCCCAAACCGATGGAGAGAAAAATCCCCGCCGCCGCGCCGATCACTCCGCCGGCAAGTCCAAGCAACGCCGCCTCCGCCAAGAAAAGTCGCAGCACGCGGCGCATCGAGCCGCCGATCGCCTTCATCAACCCAACGTCCATCCTTCGTTCCATCGCCACGTTGGTCATCGCTGCCATCACGCAAAGGCCCGTGAGCAATAGCACGATACCAACCGTCGCCGTCAGCAGCCCGCTGATACGGTTGTAAATTTTCGCTTCGCCTTCGGTGAATTGCCGGATGGGACGAACGTCCAGACTGGGAAATTTCTGCTGGAGCGTGGCAATAAGACTTTGAATTTGCAGCGGGGTGCCTGGAACGCTGAGCTGAATAACGCTGAGACGCGTCGGTGGACCAGCCAAACGGCTACCCGTGTACCAGTCGGTGAGAATCTGACTATCCTCAGAGCCACCGAAGCTTTCTACTGTTGAAACATAACATGTCGTTGCGAATTGGCTGCCTCGCAAGTTCAAGACGTAGCCAGGATGCACGTTTAGTTGTTTAGCTACCGACAGCCCGATTCGGCAAGTAGCCATGTCAGGTGCAATGCGGTCTGAGGTCTCCACGAAGTCTGACGTGAGAACATGCTGAACATTGTGTCCATCAAGGCCTGCTAGGATCACACTTTTTGAGGGACGGTCGGATGAAGTGTCGGGCTCAGGAGTTTTGTATCCTTTGGCCGTAGGGGGTTCAGGGAGTGCGTTCCACGACTTTTGCCGATCATCGAAGGAGTAAGGCTTGCTTCGAACACTCGCGGCTATCACCACGTAAATAAAGCCGACCTTTGTAATTTCTCCGCCTTCATAAGAACCAGGAATTTTGTCGAGAATCGACGGGTTCAGCGACCCACTGTCTTGATGGTCGCTTGACTCGCTGGACGAAATGACCACATTAGCGCCGAATCGGCGGAATTCGGTGGTGAGGCGGCGCTTGGCATCCACCTGAAGATTGAGCAGAGCGGCGGTGACTGCCGCGCCAGCGCCAAGGGCGAGCAGCATCACGAAAAGGCGGCCACGATTGGCGCCGAAGAGGCGACGGATGATGCGCCAGAACATCGCTCGATTGCTTGTGCGAAGGGCGTCCATCACTCGCCTCGCAGGATGGGCGCCGGCTCGTAGCGCGAAGCGCGGCGCAGTGGAAAGGCGCTGCCAAGTATCGTGACGCCGGCAGCTAGCCCAAGAATCACGAAAAAGACGATGAGCGAAGGCTCTGGAGCCGCGCCAAAGATTTTTTCACCTAGCCGGCGCGCGAAAATAATTCCCAGCGCATAACCGGCTCCCCCGCCAACAAACGCAAGCAAGAGTTGTTCCGCTGCGAGCAGGAATCCCACGGTCGCTGAGCCCGCACCGAGCGCTTTCATCAAGCCAATCTCCGTGCGCCGTTCGATCACCGAAGCCGCCGAGGAAGCACCGACGGCCAGCGCCGCCGCCAGCAGCGCCGCGCCCGTGACTAACCATAACAACATGCGAACTCGCGTTAGGATCTGGCCCTCCCCTTCGGCCACGCGTCGAATCACGCGCACATCCGCGCCGGGCAACACCTGCTTGATCGAATACGCAATCGAAGAAACGTACGGACTGCAGCTCCAGCGCTCGAACTCATCCGGTTTCATGGTCTTCGGATCGCGCCGTGCAAAATCGTCTTCCGGCTTCGTCAGCGCGCTGATATACAATTTGCGGTACTGGGAAGCTAAACGGGATAATTCTTGGGCGCGGCCGAGCGATGTGACGATCGCCTCATCTTCTTCGCCACCTGTAAATAGGATTCCAGTAACAGTAAGCCCTGAATAGAGCTGGACCATCTTGGAAGGGTCGGGCACGTTGACACTGATCTCATCCCCAGCCTGGAGATGCAAGCGGTTGGCTGCTTTTGAGCCAACGACACACTCGCTTTTCGTCTCGTCGAACCATCGGCCCTCGACCTTCCACCAACCGTTAGTCCTGTCAATGCCTGTGGAATATGTGGAACCGTCGTTAAGAGTAAGTCTATGATTCACCCACGTGCCGATCAGGGGAGTCTGCGCGCGCTCTTTCAATTCTTTCGCAGACGAATCCCATTTTGCGGTGTGCACCGAAAACTGCAACTCGGGTGCAAGAGCCACAATGTTGTTATGCCAGAAAATAGTCTTCAATTTTGGCAGGTCGGCTTCCGGCAGGTACGCGCCCGCATTCACCGGACGATAATCCACGCCACCGATTTCGAGCGGCAGCGAATCCGCTTGCGGCGTCACAAGAAGATTCGCCCCCAGGCTGCGAAATTCCTTTGCCAATCTGTCGCCTACATCCAGCGATACGCTCAGTGCCGCCGTAGCTACTCCCATGCCCAGAGCCAGCGCCGCCCCGGTGAGGAGCTTGTGGCGCGGACGGCGTCCAAAAGAGTCGGCAACAATTCTCAGAAACATAAATAGTTGGTCGCGCGAGTAAGGGGCACCCGCCGCGGCGGGTGCCGTTACTGCGGAATCTCCTTTGCGGCTTGCGTCAGCGAAGAAATATCGATTACTAAGTCCCCACCGTCCACATGCGACGGCACACCAATGGGATTGCAGCCCCCTTGGTCGCCAATCGACGGAATATAGATCGCCGAGGCGCAGTGCCGGCAAATCACGTTTTGTCCGTCCTGGCGGTAGCCTTCCGCGCCGCAGATGCGGCAGGCATCCAGCGCCACTCCCCAGCCATTGGGCTTCTTGATGATCATGAACCGCAGCGACTGCGCGCCCGCATTCACAGTGTAAAGATGCATGGCGCCGTCTTGCACTTCGCTGATGGGCACGCGCACGATATTCTCAATCGCCTCGATCGGCCGCGCCGACGGCGGCGCCGAGTTTGCCCGCGCATAAATGAAATCCGCTGTCAGCACCAGAATCACCGTCAGTGAAGCTGTCGCCGCAGCAATCATCCATCGGCGCTGACGGCGGTTCTGCGATTCCAGCAGCCGCTTCTCGGCGTCGTTCATCGTTTCCCGAGTGCTCTTGTCATGCGACGACGCCAGCCATTCACGCAAGATCAGCAACGCCGCCGCGCCAAAAATAAACACAAAAAAGAACAGCTCATTCCGGACGATAGGCCCCAGAATCGCCATCTCCACTTTGCTCGAAGCCAGCCAGCGCGCCTCGCTCAACTCATGCAGCCCGGTGAGAGCCAGCTGAAAAGCAACCAGCATCAGGATGACGCTGGTTGCGGCGAAAAAACGGTGCAGAGGAACGCGCAAGGTACCTTTGAAAAAGAAAAGCCCCACCGCGACCGCTCCGGCGATCCCCACAATCGTTCCAATCCACGTCTGCAGCCCTTCGCTCGAAAGCTCAACGGCGCGCAGAATCAGCGCCAGTTCCGCTCCCTCGCGCAAAACCATCAGGAAAACAAAAAGGAAAATGCCCCAGCCCGCCGCGCTCCCGGCCTTTTCCGCGTAGGCTTCCACTTTGGCTTCAATCTCTTTTTTCAGGTGGCGCGCAACGCGGTTCATCCATACGATCATCGTAACAACGAAGATCGCCGCGATGAGCAGCATCAGCCCCTCGAAGCCATCTTCGCTGATGCGCCAGCGTTCCAGTGCCACTGCCACCGCCAGGCTAAGCGCAGCCGCAGCCGCTACGCCGTACCAGACGAAACGGGTCAAGTGCTGACGGCTCGTGCGGGAAAGATAAACGAGGATGATGCCGACGACGAGAGAAGCTTCAACGCCTTCACGAAGTGCGATGAGGAGAGCCGAGAGCACGAAAACTCCAGTTGTAAATGATTTGCAACTACGTTTTAATCTTACTCCATCTGCCAACTGGCGTCAACCGGACCAGTTTAGTCCTAATTGCCCGGCCAGCTTAGGTTATCCTGTTTGATGCTCATGCTTACCATCCGGCTTAGCACTTCTCTGCTCTTGTCGCTTCTGCTTTGCGCTCAGGCGCCTGCGCAGGCGCCTGCCACATCGCAGACACAAGGCCCGATGGTGCGGCCTGATCCCAAACGTGCACAGAAGGCTGTCGAGCGGGGCGACAAAGCACAGGCGGCGGGGAATCTCGATGAAGCGCTCCTAGCCTACGAAGACGCTGCGCAATACGGTCCTCAGGAAGGCTACGTGCTTGAACGCGGTGCTGCGCTGCGCTCCAGGCTAGTTCGCGCGTACATGGAGGCCGCGGAACGAGATGCCCTGGCAGGACGGCTGACCGAGGCCACCGACGACTTGGTAGCCGCGCTCCGGATCGATCCCAGCAACAAAGTGGTTGTGGAGCGTCTCGCCCAACTCAAGGCCATGGACGACGGGCTCCGCGCAAAGCCCGCAACAGGAATCTCCGGCCTGCCTCGGCTGCACCCGCAAGCCGGAAAGCGCAACCTCAACCTGCGTGGCGATACCAAGGTGGTCTACGAACAGTTCGCGGGCCTTTTCGGCGTGAAAGCGTCATTTGATCCGGACCTCGTCGTGCGGACTGTGCAACTGCGCGTTGATGATGTGGATTTTTATACGGGCATGTCCCTGCTCGGTACGCAATCGGGCACCTTTTGGCGCCCTGTGAATCCCACTTTGCTCTTCGTCGCCCCAGACACGCCAGAGAAGCGGCGGCAGTACGGCCTGGAAGCGGAGCAGACTTTTGCACTGTCTGCAGCAGTCGGCCCGGAGGACGTCACCGAGATGCTGCGCGTCTTGCGCGACATCACTGGAGGGGCACGCATCAATATCGACACGCGCAGCCGCACCATCACCATGCGCGACACTCCGGAGCGTCTCGCCCTCGCGGGTCAACTGATTGAGCAACTTGAAAGAGCCCGCGGTGAAGTTATGCTGGAGTTCGAGTTCCTCGAAGTCGATCGCAATAAGGCTCGCGCTCTTGGAATTACGCCTCCGGCTTCCGAACAACTCATTGGCCTGAACACCAGCGACCTGAATAAGCTCAAATCTTCGACCAACCTGACGAACCTGCTCACCAACATTCAGCAAGTCTTCGCCGGAAAAGGATTCTCCAGCGTTCCCGCGGTCATCCCCATTGGCGGCGGACTATCCACCTTTTTACTCACCCTTCCGAGCCTTACTGCCAATTTCTCCGAAACTCTTTCTCTGGTTCAGAGCGGGCGCCAGGTGCTGCTGCGCGCGCAAGACGGAAAGCCAGCCAGCTTTTTTGTCGGCGATCGCTATCCAATCACTCTCTCCTTGCTTTCCGGAAGCGTGGGGAACGCCAGCACATTGACGGGATTGCCGGCTTCCACGATTTTCCCGGAGACAAACATCTTCGTAGGGGCCAATCCCTCCGCGCTGGTGGCTAATAACTTCACCGGCGGCACGCTGCCTGATCTGGCAGTCGTTTTTGATAATCCCTTCGATCCCAACAAACCCAGCGCCAACACCTTTGCCATCCTGCAGAATCAGGACAACGGAAACTTTGTTCAGGTCACTCCATCGCCGATCACGCTGAGCGCTAACGAAACTCGCCAGGTCGCCATTGGCACCGGGGTTTTCCGCAACAACAGCACTTTCACAACCAGCCAGCCCGCGGACGTGGTTCTTGTAAATTCCATTTCGAATAATATTTCAATTTTGTTGGGAAGCGTCGACACCAACACCGGGAAAGCTAACGGACTTTTTACGGAGGCTCCCGGTTCGCCGATCTCCGTCGGCACCAGCACGAATCCCACAAATAATCCCAGTTCCGTGGTTGTAGCGGACTTCAACGGTGACGGCTTTCTCGATCTCGCTGTCGCCAGTCAGGGTGACAATTCCATCTCTCTTTTCCGAGGAAATGGAGACGGAACGTTTACCGAGTTTCCGGGCTCGCCCTTCAAACTGCCGAATACTGGCACGGTCTTAGAGACCGCTCCGATTGCGATGGTCAGTGCAAATTTTCGAAATAAGACTTTCTCCACCGCTACAATTACGAGTGCACCGGAAGTGGACCTCGCCGTCGTAAATAAAACTTCGAACAGCGTCTCGATTTTATTGAGTTCAGTCGACCAAGCCGGCAACGTAACTCTTGCGGAGGCTCCCAACTCTCCTTTTTCTGTAGGAACTACCCCCGTGGCGATCGCGACGGGAGACTTGGATGCCGATGTCGTGCCGGACCTTGCCGTCGTGAACCAGGGCGACAACGCGGTCACAGTCTTGCTGGGAAGCAGCAATCTGGATGGCACATTCGTCCAAGCAACGGGCTCCCCGCTTCCAACTTCCCAGAAACCTGCCGGGATCGCGATTGCCAATTTCGCCAACGGGACGGTGCCCGACCTTGCCGTGACCAATAGCGATACCTCCACGAACACGGTCGGCGTTTATCTCGGCCTAGGAAGTGGCACCTTTGCGACTCGCATCGAACTCAACACTCCCCCTGGTCCCACGGCACTCATCGCCTCCACTTTGACGAGCAGTGGTCTCCCCGACATTGCCTTGGTGTCCCAGGATCCAGCCGCCTCTCAAGGCGAAGTAACGGTGATTCAGGATTCGGCGAATTTCGCCAACAGTTCGACCGTCGGCGTTGGGCAGACTCCTTATCCGGCCTCGGAATATGTCGATCTCGGCGTGAAGATAAAGGCGACACCCACGCTTCATCCCAACAATGAAGTGACTATGTTGCTGGAGTTCGAAATCCGCGCCCTGGCCGGCTCCAGCGTGAATGGTATTCCCGTACTCTCCAACCGTACCCTGACGCAAACGGTTCGCGTGAAACTGGATGAAACAACCTTGATCGGCGGTCTCACCGATACCGAAGAAACTCGCTCCATCACCGGCCTGCCGGGCTTCGCTGAAACTCCCATCGCCGGATATTTGTTCGGGGGCCGGAAGAATTCGCTTCAGGATACGGAATTGCTGATCCTGGTCACTCCCAGAAAGCTCCGTCTGGTGGATCGTCTCACGCGAACGATTTTCGCCGGCCGCGGCGATGCCGGGGGCCGCGGGGCTGTCGGTCCGGGAACTCTGCAATCCCCTGCGCCCCCGCCTCAGCAGTAAGTCTGTGACTAGGGCAGTGCTTCGAACACAACGATCGGCTGGTAAGTGCGCAGCACGATGGCTTCGGCAATGGCGATAAGTTTATCCTGCTGGCTGAATACCCGCAGCCGCGGCGGCTTCGGTTCTCCGCCATCGAGCTGGGTCGTCGCGCCTGGAGGAGGCTCGACGCGGCCCGGCTGAAGCTGCGCCAGCATAATGTTGAATTTCGTGCCGTGGCGCACGCGCTTTTCGACCACCGGCAAGACGTTGACGCGCGGAAAATTACTGAGCAGGCTTTCGAGAGGGATCAGGCAGTCGGCGAATTTTCCGGCTTGCTTGGCTTCGGCAAGTTCCTCGAGCGTGATCGCTTGTTCCATCGAAAACTCTCCCACCGCTGTGCGCGTGATTTCCGCCAAGTGCGCGCCACACCCCAGCTTTTGCCCCATCTCATGCGCCAGCGAACGGATGTACGTTCCGGAGGAGCACTCGATGACAAAGCGCGCGATGCTGCCCCCGATCTCCTTGAGCCTGTACTCGTAGATCTCAACTTCGACGGCTTTCAGATCCACGGGCTGCTTCTTGCGCGCCAGCTCGTATGCAGGACGCCCTTTCACTTTTTTTGCGGAAAAGGACGGCGGCATCTGTTCGAACCGTCCGATGCGCTCGGAAGCAAACTTTTCGAGTATCGCTATGTCCAGCTCTGCCGCAGCGTCCGGTCCCTGGGCCTCGCCATCGGAATCATACGTATCCGTCGCAAAGCCGAACCGAAAGCCCGCTTCATAGCGCTTGCGGCGCCCGGAATAGAATTGCACCAGCCGCGTGGCGCGGCCTAGCAAGAGCACCAGAACTCCGGTCGCCAGAGGATCGAGCGTGCCCAAGTGTCCAATCTGCCGGAAGCCCGCCAGGTGTCGCACGGCATCAACAACGTCGTGGGAAGTTTTCCCTTTCGGTTTATTTATGACGAGCGCGCCGTCGTTTGGCGCCGGTTGTGGTTGTCGTGACATTCTTGAAGTCAAGGCTTCGTACTTACCACCAGGCATTACGCAGCAAAACTCTTACGCCGCGGGCGGATTGTCCTTCTTCATCTCCTTCAACAGCCGCTCGATGCGCTCGACGTGCTCCTGCGAAAGATCCAGAATGAAATGTAGTTCCGGCACGCGGCGGAGTTGCAACCGCTCGACCAGTTCCCGCCGGATGAACCCCGAAGCATGCTCCAGGGCCTTGATCGCGTCGGTCTGCTCCTTATTTGTTCCCTTCACGCTGATGA
>WNFA01003618.1_pt1 | contig 15480 bp, 12 predicted proteins | sample 5400481 | NCBI WGS metagenome assembly WNFA01 (sample SAMN13153340, study PRJNA577476) | soil metagenome | isolation source: 120 cm saprolite under Douglas fir tree site 2 hole 1 replicate 2 | place: USA:California | collected 2015-04-18
ACGGGCAATGACGTGCGGCGCCTTGTCGTGGGTCGACAAGAGATGGCGCCACCACGGGTCGGGATCCTCTTCCTCCGGCATCGGCAGCACGCCGATGGCGGCCTGGCCCTCGGTCAGCGCGCGGATCACCTGCGCGGTCGAGCGATACGTCAGCATCGGGGTGTGGCTGCCGTAGTGGTCGCGCGCGATGTCCCAGAAACCCTGCGCTTCTGGCGGCGCATAGACCGCGATCGTGAAGGCGCCTTGCAACCGGGTCGTCGCGGCCAGCAGCTCGCGCCAAATGCGCACCAGCGTCGCCGGCGGGAACGGGCGATGATTGCGGGAGATGAGCCGGCGAATGATTTCCGCCTCGCGCGCCGGCTGGTGCGCGGCGAGGCCGTCATTGCCGCGCTTGTGCGCAGCAACGCGCGAAACAATGTTTATGCGCTCGACCAAGAGGTCCTGCAGCCTGTCGTCAATCTCGTCGATGCGTCGGCGTAACTGTTCGAGATCGGACGGGATTTCTGACATGGTTTCGATCGCTGCCGAGGACCGCGATAGTAGTAGAGTTCATAACCGCTAAAATCAAAGAAAACGTTGACATGTCTGGCCCCCGATCCATAGCTAGACGCTTCCCGCCCGCTAACGTCGGACGCGCGGCGCTCGCCGCCACCGCCCGCGTCAGCCGCGAGATTTTGACGAAAGGCGCAGCTTGTCGATCTTGACCGAACCTCTCTTACGGCCCGGCAACGACTGGCCCGGGTACCGCCTCGTCGTCGACGAGAAGCTGCGGCTCGATTGCGCGGTCGAGCTCGGCCCGTTCACGATTGCCTATCAGACCTACGGCACGCTCAACCCGGAGCGCAGCAACGCCATCCTGATCTGCCATGCCTTGACCGGCGACCAGTATGTCGCCGACCCGCACCCGATCACCGGCAACCCGGGATGGTGGAAGACGCTGGTCGGCCCCGGAGAGGTGCTCGACAGCGAGCGCTATTTCCTCATTTGCGCCAACGTCGTCGGCGGCTGCATGGGCACGACCGGCCCCAAGGAAATCAACCCCGCGACCGGCGAGCCCTGGGCGCTCGACTTTCCGGTGCTGACGATCCGCGACATGGTGCGGGCGCAGAAGCGCCTCATTGATCATCTCGGCATCGACCAGCTGTTTTGCGTGATCGGCGGCTCGATGGGGGCCATGCAGGCGTTGCAATGGGCCTCGACCTATCCCGGTTCGGTGTTCGCGGTGGTGCCGATCGCCGGTGCGGCGCGCCATTCGGCGCAGAACATCGCGTTCCATGAAGTCGGTCGGCAGGCGATCATGGCCGATCCCGACTGGTGCGGCGGGCGCTATCTGAGCGTTGGCCGCAACCCCTCGCGCGGGCTTGCGGTCGCGCGCATGGCGGCGCACATCACCTATTTGTCGGAGGCTGCGCTACACCGGAAATTCGGCCGCAACCTGCAGGACCGCCGCACTGTAACCTATGGTTTCGATGCAGATTTCCAGGTCGAAAGCTATCTGCGCCATCAAGGCAGCACCTTTGTCGACCGGTTCGATGCCAACTCCTATCTCTACATCACGCGGGCGATGGATTATTTCGACCTCGCGGCCGAGCATGGCGGCTCGCTGCCGGCCGCCTTTGCCGGCAGCCAGCCGCGGTTCTGCCTGATCTCGTTCACCAGCGATTGGCTGTTTCCGACCGCGGAGAGCCGCGCGCTGGTCCATGCCCTCAACGCGGTCGCCGCCAATGTCAGCTTTGTCGAGATCGAGACCGACAAGGGCCATGACGCGTTTCTGCTGCACGAGCCCGAGCTGTTCGCGACGCTGCGCGGATTCCTCACCGGTTGCGCCGAGCACCGCGGCGTGACGCGTTTCTGGAGAAAGGCAGAGTGAGCCGCAGCGCCGCTCTGCCGATCGAGGTCGCAGCATCGCAGGCGGCACCCGCGCCCGCCGTCCCTGCTGAGCTGCGCAGCGATCTTCGCCTGATCGCCGAGATGATCGAGCCCCACTCGCGGGTGCTCGACATCGGCTGCGGCGACGGCGCGCTGCTCGCCTATTTGGCGCGCGCGAAGGGGGTCGATGCGCGCGGCATCGAGCTCGGCCAATCGGGGGTCAATGCCTGCGTGCGCCATGGCCTGTCGGTAATCCAGGGCGACGCCGACCGCGACCTCGAAGCCTTTCCCAACGGTGCCTTCGATGTCGTCGTGCTGAGCCAAACCTTGCAGGCGACGCGCCAGCCGCGGCTGGTGCTCGAAGAGCTCTTACGCATCGGCAAGCGGGCGATCGTGTCGTTTCCGAATTTCGGCTTCTGGCGGATTCGCCTCAGCCTGTCCTTTCGGGGGCGGATGCCGGTTACCGAGCTGCTCCACAATTCCTGGTACGACACGCCGAACATCCATCTCTGTACGATCCGCGACTTTGTCGTGCTGTGCGACCAGATCGGCACCCGTATCGAGCGCAGCCTGACCCTCGACCGGCACGGCCGCCCGTTCACCCTCGATCCGCGCGGCAGCCTCGCCAATTTACTGGCCGAGCAAGGCGTGTTCGTGCTGTCCGGAACCCGCTGATGCTGATCGCCCAGATTTCCGATACGCACATTCTGGCGCCGGGCAAGCTGTTCAGGGCGCGGATTACCACTCCGGCGCCGGGCGCGGNGACCATGGCGAGCCTGCCGAATACGACCACCTTCGCCTCCTGCTTGCGCCGTTGCGCATGCCGGTCTTTGTGATCGCCGGCAATCATGATTCGCGCGCACCGATACGCCAGGCATTCGGCGCCGACGGCTATTTCCCGCCGGACGGTTTTTTGCACTACACGGTGGAGGATTTTCCGCTGCGCCTCGTCGCACTCGACACCTTGATCCCGGGTGAGCACGGCGGGACCTTGTGCGAGGAGCGGCTGCGCTGGCTCGACGCGACGCTCGCCGCGGCGCCCGACCGGCCGACCCTTGTAATGATGCACCACCCGCCCTTCCCGACCGGGATCACCTACATGGACGAGCACGGCCTGCAGAATATCGCCGCCCTTGCCGAGATCGTCGCGCGTCACCCGCAAGTCGAGCGGATTACCTGCGGCCATCTACATCGCAGCATCGATCGCCGCTTTGCCGGGACCGTCGCCGGCACCGCGCCGAGCACGGCGCATCAGATCCAGCTCGACCTGCGCCCCGGGGCGCGGCTGCATTTCAGGTTCGAGCCGCCGGGCTATCAGCTTCATCTGTGGGAGGCAGAGAGCGGCCTGGTCACCCATACCGCCGTGTTCGGCGACTGGTCGGGCGCCGGGTTGGAGCGCGAAGCAGCAGTTCGCCGGCTAGACGAAGTTCGTCACGCTATTGGTCCACTCGACGGGGCTTCGAGCATCGCCGATTTGCGTCGCGATCGAGACCGCGATACGAGATGACGCCCATAATCGGCGACCTGAGCACGTCGCGGAAACTGCTCAGTCCGCGTTCGCCGCCGCCTCCAGCGGCCTCGCGGCACCGGTCGCTTCGGCCCCCTGGTCAAAGAGGTGGCAGGCGACGATACGCCCTTCGACGTCGCGCAGCGCCGGCTCTTCCACGGCGCAGCGCGCCATCGCCTGCGGGCAGCGCGGGTGGAAGCGGCAACCCGAAGGCGGGTTGAGCGGGCTCGGCACCTCGCCGGGCAGGATGATCTCCTCGCGCCGCTCGTCGGGATGGCTCGGCAGCGCCGCCGAAAACAGCGCCTCCGTATAGGGATGCTTTGGCGCCCGGGCGAGCGCCCGAGCCTCCCCGGTTTCGACGATCTTGCCGAGATACATGACCGCGATGGTGTGGCTCATATGCGCGACGGCAGCCAGGTCATGCGCGATGAACAGATAGGACAGGCCGAGCCGAGTCTGCAGATCGCGCAGCAGGTTGAGGATCTGCGCACGGATGGATACGTCGAGGGCCGACACCGGTTCATCGAGCACGATCAATCCGGGTGACAGCGCGAGCGCGCGGGCGATCGCGATGCGCTGGCGCTGTCCGCCGGAGAATTCGTGCGGGAAGAGATCGGCCGAACGCGACGGCAACCCGACCAGATCGAGGAGATCCAACACGCGGTCGCGCACTTCGGCGGACGCAAGCCGTTCGTTGGTCACGAGCGGCTCGGCGATGATGTCGCTGATGCGCATCCGCGGATTGAGCGAGGCGTAGGGATCCTGGAAGACCGCCTGGACCGATTTGCGGTAATGCCGGCGGCCGGCGGCGTCGAGTTCCTGCAGATCGCGACCCTCGAAGCGCATGGTGCCGCCGGTCGGCACCTCCAGCCCGAGCACCAGTTTTGCCGTGGTGGTCTTGCCGCAGCCCGATTCACCGACGATCCCCAGCGTCTGCCCGCGCTCGATCGTGAACGAGATCCCGTCGACCGCGCGCACGGTCCCACGATCACCGCCAAAGAGGCCGCGCCGGGCGGGAAAGTGCTTGGTGAGCCCGGCGGCTTCGAGCACCACCATTAGAGGGCTCCGCTCGCGACCCGAAAATCGCTACCGACGGCGGAAGGTTCGGCAAGCCAGCAGCGCGCGATCCGGCCCCCCTCCGGCGCGAAGGGCGGCGGCGCCACGTCGCGGCAGCGCGGGAATGCTTGCGGACAGCGGGGGGCGAACGAGCAGCCCGGCGGCAGCGCCGAGAGGTCGGGCGGCTGCCCGTCGATCGCGACGAGGCGCTGATCAGGATCGCCCATCCGCGGGATCGAGTTGAGCAGCGCCCTCGTATAGGGGTGGGCCGGCGCATTGAAGATGCGCGAGACCGGTCCCGACTCGACCACCCGCCCGGCATACATGACCGCGAGCTGGTCGCACATCTTGGCAACGATGCCGAGATTGTGGGTGATGAAAATGAGGGCGAGGCCGTGCGCCTGCTGCAGGTCGTGCAACAGCTTGAGATACTGGGCCTGGATCGTCAGGTCGAGGCTGGTGGTGGGCTCGTCGGCGATCAACAGGCGCGGCTCGCAGGAAATGCCGATGGCGCCGACGATCCGCTGGCGCATGCCGCCAGACATCTCGTGCGGGTATTGCGTGAGCCGGGTCTCCGGCGAGGGGATCCGCACCGATCTCAAGAGCTCACGCGCCCGGCTCCAGGCAGTCGCCCGGCGCTCCCCCTCATGCACCCGGATCGGCTCGGCCACTTGGTCGCCGATCGTGAACAGCGGGTTCAGCGAGACCATCGGGTCCTGCAGGATCATCGCGATCCGCTTACCGCGGACATGGCGCATTTCGTCTTCGGATTTCTGCACGAGGTCTTCGCCCTCGAACAGCATCCGGCCGCCGACGATGCGCGCGGCGGGCGGCAGGACACGCATGATGGTCAGAGCGAGCGTGCTCTTCCCCGAGCCGGATTCGCCGACGATGCCGAGGGTCTCGCCGGCATTGAGGCGCAGCGACACCTCGTCGACCGCGCGGACCGTCCGGGTGCCCTGCGCCGAGACGTAATGGCACGAGAGGTTGTCGAGTTCGAGGAGCGGCGCTGGGCTCATCAGAGCTGCCGCAGCTGTGGGTCAAACTTGACCCGGAACCAATCGCCCAGAATGTTCGCCGACAGCACCATCAAGACGATGCAGCCGCCCGGGAACACGGTCAGCCACCAATAGCCGACCATCAGGCCCTGCTTGCCGTCCGACAGCATCAGCCCCCAGGCCGGCTCCGGCGGCGGCACGCCGACCCCGAGGAACGACAGCGTCGCCTCGGCGATGATCACCTGGCCGAGCATCAAGGTGCCGAGCACGATGGCGGAGTTGATGACGTTGGGCAGGATGTGGCGCCGCATGATCGTCAATTTCGAACAGCCGGCGACGATGGCGAGCCGGACGAATTCGCGCTCCTTGAGCGACAGCACTTCGCCGCGGATCACGCGCGCGTAGCGCGTCCAAAAGACCAGGCCGAGGATGATGACGATGTTCCACATGCTCGGCCCGACGATCGCGGCGAGGAAGATTGCAAACATCAGAGCGGGCAAGGCGAGCCACGCGTCGGTCACGCGCATGATGACCTGGTCGACCCAGCCGCCGAGATAGCCCGAAAGAATGCCGAGCGATGTGCCGAGGACCCCGGCGAAAATGACCGCGGTGAAGCCGACCACCATCGACACCCGCGCGCCGAAGATCAGCCGCGACAGCACGTCGCGCCCAAGCTGATCGGTGCCGAGTAGGTATTTGGTGGTGCCGCCCGTCACCCAGAACGGCGGTTTGAAGCGCGCGGTGAGGGCGCCGATCTCGGGGTTGTGCGGGGCCAGCTGGTTGGCGAAGACCGCGACGAAAGCGATGCCGACGAGGATCACTAGCGGGATCATCGGGACATCGCCGAGCCGCGCCGCGCGGAGGGCGGCGAAGCGCGGCGCGCGCGGCGAGCGCGACGGAAGTCGGATGACGTCTGCGGGGGTACTCATGGCGTCAGCTCTCCAGCCGGATGCGCGGATCGATCACGGCGTACAGAATGTCGATGAACAGATTCACGACCACGATCATGAAGCCGCCCAGGATCACGACGCCCTGGACGATCGGGAAATCCCTGAAGGTGATGCCCTCGTATAAGAGCCGCCCGATGCCCGGCCAGGCGAACACCACTTCCACCACCACCGCGACATTGACCATGATAACGAGGTTGATGCCAGCCAGCGTCAACACCGGGATCAGCGCGTTCTTGAAGGCGTGCTTGGCGATCACCAGGGATTGCGGCAGGCCTTTCAGCCGGGCCAGCTTGATGTATTCCGAGCCCAGCACATCAAGCATCGCGGAGCGCGTGAGGCGCATGTGCGAGGCGGCGAAAAACCAGCCGAGCGCGAAGGCCGGCATGATCAGGTGGAGCGGAGTGCCGGCGCCCGACGACGGCAGCCAGCCGAGATAAACCGAGAAGACCAGGATCAGCACCAGGCCCACCAGGAAGGAGGGCAGCGAAAGGCCCAGGAGTGTGAACAGCTTGCCGAAACCGTCCCAGAACCCGCCGATCCGTACCGAGGCGAGGATGCCGCTCGGAATACCGATCAAGAGCGACAGGCCCATCGCGACGAAGGCCAGCAGCAGCGAGTTCGGCAGCCGCTGGAGATAGAGCTCGAAAACCGGCGTCTGGTAATAGAACGACTGGCCGAGATCGCCGTGGGCGAGGCTCCACATAAACAGCCAGTATTGCACCACGAGCGGCCGGTCGAGACCGAACTGATGATGGATCGCCGCGATGTCCGCCGCGCTCGCCCCCGGCTCGACCAGCAGCGTCGCCGGGTCACCGGTCACCCGGACGAAGAAGAAGATGGTCACCGACAGTAAAAATAGTGACAGCAGGCAGTAGCTCGCCCGCCGAATGATGTACTGCTTCATGGTGTCCTCGGATCCGGACCGCGTTTTGCGCTGGCCATGACTATGCCTTGATCGTGATGTCTTCGAAGGGAGCGGTATAGGCGAAACCCGGGATCAGGTCGAATGCCGACTCCCCAACCCGCGGTCCGACGGCATTGATAAACCCGAGCTGCCAGATCGGTGCGTAGATCGCCTTTTCGTAGACGAGCTGCTGCATCTTGTCGAGGATCGCCGCGCGCTTCTGGTGGTCGAGCTCGTCGGCCTGCTGCGGGTAGAGCGCATCGATATCGGGGTAGCTGCCATAGGCGAAGGCGCCGTCCTTGACCACAAAGGCGGCAAGCCGGGTGGCGGCATTGCCGAAGGCGCCGCTTCCCGCCTGAATGACCCCGCGAGGGTATTTCTTGGCGGAATATCCGGCGAAAAAGCCGGCACGCTCGATCGGCTGCAGCTTGAGGTTGATGCCGATCGTCGCGAGATTGTTGAGCGACACTTCGGCCATATTCGAATACGACGCGTCGCAGTAGAGGAGACCGGCGTCGAACCCGTTGGGATGGCCGGCTGCGGCCAGCAGCTGCTTCGCCCTGGCCGGATCGTAAACCGCGGCGGGCGGCTGCCAATAATAGTCGAAGGTGTAGGGGACGATGCTGTCGGTGATTTTGCAGTAACCGAGAAACAGCGCCTTGCTCATCCCCTCGCGGTCGATCGCCAGATTGGCCGCCTGCCGCACCCGCACATCATACCACGGCGATTTCGGGTCCCACTGCTCGGGGAAATAGAGCCAGTTCGGCGCCTGCAGCACGACCGGCTTGAGGGCGAGGCCGGGCGTCTGCTGCAACTCGTCGGCGAGTTCGCCGCGGATCGAATAGGCGATGTCGATCTCGCCGCGTTTGAGCGCGGCGCTGCGTGTCCCCTCGTCGGGGATCACCTTCATGACCAGCCGCTTGACGCTCGGCACCTTGCGCCAATAACCCTCGAAGGCTTCGAGCACCAGCTCGACGCCCGGCGTGAATGACACGAATTTGTAGGGGCCGGCGCCGATCGGGGCTTTTTTGAAGCCTTCGTCACCGACCTGCTCGACGTATTTCTTGGGGACGATCCATCCGGCGCCGGTCGCGCTCGAATAGAAGCTCAAGAAGTCGGGCCACGGCTTTTTCAGCTTGAAGCGGACATGGCTGGGGTCGGGCGTCTCGATCGCCGCCACCTGCTCCTTCATCAGATCGTGGGAGGTGCCGCGATAGCGCTCGTAGGAGAACTTCACGTCCTCCGCGGTGACGGGCTCGCCATTGTGGAACTTGGCTCCTGCGCGGATCACGAAATCGTGTGTGAGCCCATCCTCCGATGCCGACCAGGATTCGGCGAGGCACGGCGCCTGCGCCTTGCCCGGCAACGCTTTCACCATCGCATCGTGCAGCGCATAGAGCACCATGTACGGCGTGATGATCCCCTGCGTCTCGGCCGGATCGAACCAGCCCGGCGCGAGCGAGACATGAATGCCATAGGTCAGCTGCCCCTGCGGCCCGGCGGCACTGGCGATCCCAGGGGCGCCGGCGACGAGCCCGAGCGCGGTCGCGGCCAGCAGGTCGCGTCGCGTCATGCCCGAGCCATTCGCTTGCTCGCCGCGGTGCATCGCCAACCTCATGACGCCTCCATCCCAGGTGCCCCTTCACGGGCGGACTTGCGCCAAATGTATGCGAGCCCTGCGTCGATGTCTCGGCCATTCTGGGGGGATGCTGATGCCACCAAAGGTCTAAGCCTTTGGGGGCCCGGCCGGGGCGGGGCGCCCCCGGGGCGCTAAGGAGCTTTCAGCGTGATGTCTTCGTAGGGCGAGCTCCACGGGTTGCCGGCGATAAGCCCGAACCCGGACTCGCCGACCCTTGGCCCGACGCCGCTGTGAGCCCCCAATTGCCAGATCGGCGCGGCAATCACCCGCTCATCGACGAGCTGCTGGATCTTGTGCAGCACCCTCTCGCGCTGCCCATGGCCGAGCTCGATCGCCTGCTGCTGAAACAGCGCGTCGATGTCGGGATAGTTGCCATAAGCAAAGGCGCCGCCCTTGACGACGTACACTTCAAGGCGGGTCGCGGCGTTGCCGTAGGCGGCGGTCGCGCCCATGACCAGGTTCTTGAACTTCCGCTCGGTGTAACCCTTGACGAAGGCCGCCCGCTCGATCGGCCGCAGATTGGCCCGAATGCCGGCTTCCCGCAAATTGTTGAGCACCGCCTCGCCGATGTTGGCAAAGGCAGCATCGCAATAGTACGCCCCGGTGTCGAAGCCATCGGGATGGCCGGCTTCGGCCAGCAGCTGCTTGGCCTTGGCCGGATCGTGGATCGGCTCTGGTGGCTGCCAATAGAAGTCGAAATTGACCGGGACGAAGGTGTTCCCGGTCAACAGCGAATGACCGAGGGTCACGGCTTGGTTGATGCTCTTGCGGTCGATCGCCAGGCTCGCGGCGCGTCGCACCCGCTCATCGTGCCACGGCGATTTGGGGTCCCATTGCTCAGGGAAATAGAGGAAGAAATTGGTCTGCACCGCCACGGGTTTGAGGGTTAGACCGGGCGTGCGCTCGAGCTCCGCGGCGAGTTCGCCGGTGATCCAGTAGATGATGTCGACTTCGCCCGTCTTGAGCGCCGCGAGCCGCGTCGACTCGTCGGGGATCGACCTGATCACCAGGCGTTTGACGCTCGGGGTCTTGCGCCAATATTGCTCGAATGCCTCCAGCACCAGCTCGACGCCCGGCGTGAACGAGACGAATTTGTAGGGGCCGGCACCGATCGGCGCCTTCTTGAACCCGTCGTCGCCAACCGTTTCGACATATTTTTTCGGCACGATCCACCCGGCGCCGGTGGCGCTGCCGTAGAAGGTCAGAAAGTCGGGCCACGGCTCCTTCAGCCTGAAGCGGAGATGCGCGGGATCGGCGATGTCGATCGCCGCGACCCGGGATTTGAGCATGTCGTGCGAGGCGCCGCGGTAGCGCTCGAATGAGAACTTGACGTCTTCCGCGGTGACCGGCTCGCCATTGTGGAATTTCGCGCCTTGCCGGAGCACGAAATCGTAGCTGAGCCCATCCTCCGAGGCCGACCACGAATCGGCGAGGCTCGCCGCCAAGGTTTGGCCCGGCATCGGCTTCACCATGGCATCGTGCAGCGCGTAGAGGACCATGAAGGGGGTGATGATGCCCGAGGTTTCCGCCGGGTCGAACCAGGTCGGGGCAAGCGAGATGTGGGCGCCCCAGGTGAGCTGTCCCTGCGGCGCGGCGGTCGCCGGGCGCGGCACGCTGGCAGCCAGGCCGAGCGCGGCCAGCGCGAGCAGGTCGCGGCGGGTCACGCCGGCCGCGGCCGGTTCGGACGTGGCTTCCGTGCCGTGCAATTGCAATCCCATGAAATCCTCTCCGACACCAGCAGCTACGCGCCTTTGAGAGTGAGGTCCTCGAAGGGCGCCGTGTAGGGGAAGCCGGCGATCTTGCCGAGTGCCGATTCGCCGACCCGCGGACCGACGCCGTTGAGGAAGGCGAGCTCCCAGATCGGCGCATTGATCGCCTTCTCGTGGACCAGACGCTGCATCTTTTCGAGGATCGCCGCCCGCTTCTTCGGGTCGAGTTCGTCGGCCTGCAGCGGGTAGAGCTCGTCGATGTCGGGGTAGCTGTCGTAGACGTTGGAGCCGCCCTTGACGACAAACGAGGCGAGCCGTGTCGCGGTGTTGCCGAACGCACCGCTCGCGGCGCGGAATATCCCCGTGGTGAGTTTCTTGTTGGCGTAAGCCGAGGCAAAGGCGGCCCGCTCCATCGGCACCAACTTGCAGCGGATGCCCACCTGCTGCAGATAGTCCACTGCCACTTCGCCCATGTTGGAGTAGGAGCTGTCGACAGTAAACGGCCCGGCGTCGAAACCGTTGGGAAATCCGGCCGCAGCGAGCAGTTCCCTGGCCTTTGGCGGATCGTAAACCGCGGGCGGCGGCTGCCAGTAATGTTCGAAGCTGTGGGGAATGATGCTGTTGTTGATGTTGCAGCCGCCGAGGAACAACGCTTGGTTCATCTGGTTGCGGTCGAGCGCGAGGTTAGCGGCCTGCCGTACCCGCAGATCGTGCCACGGCGATTTCGGGTCCCACTGCTCCGGGAAATAAATCCAGTTGGTCGCCTGTAGTACGATCGAATTCAGGCTGAGCCCGGGCGTATTTTGCAGCTCCTGGGCGAGCTCGCCGCGGATCGAATAGGCGATGTCGATTTCGCCATGCTTCAACGCGGCGAGCCGCGTCGTCTCGTCGGGGACCGACTTCATTACCACCCGTTTTACGGCGGGGCTCTTACGCCAATACCCGTCGAAGGCTTCGAGGACCAGCTCGATCCCTGGCGTGAACGACACGAACTTGTAGGGACCGGCGCCGATCGGGTGCTTCTTGAAGCCAGCGTCGCCGACCTTTTCGACGTATTTCTTTGGAACGATCCACCCGGCCCCGCTGGCGCTCGAATAGAAGGTCAGAAAGTCGGACCACGGCTTGTTGAGCTTAAAGCGCACATGCCGGGGGTCGGGCGCCTCGATCGCCGCCACCCGTTGCTTGATCAGCTCTTGATTGGCGCCGCGATAGCGCTCGAACGAGAACTTGACGTCCTCGGCGGTGACCGGCTCACCATCGTGGAACTTGACGCCGTCGCGCAGCGTGAAGTCCCAGGTAAGGCCATCCTCCGACATCGACCACGACTCGGCGAGGCACGGTGCCTGCGTTGCGCCCGGCATCGGCTTCACCATCGCGTCGTGCAGCGCGTAGAGCACCATGAACGGCGTGATCAGCGCCTGGGTATCGGCCGGATCGAACCACAGCGGAGCCAGCGAGACGTGAAGGGCCCAGGTGAGCTGTCCCTGCGGCGCGGCGACGGCCTGGCGCGGCACACCGGCCGCGAGGCCAAGCGCGGCAAGCGCGAGCAGGTCGCGGCGCCGCATGGCGGCGCCATCGTTCTGTGGTGCGATCACTTATCTCTCCATCGAAGCGGATGTTGACGGCCGGCGTGTAGCCGCCATCAGCCCGCCTTTAGGGTGATGTCCTCGTAGGGCGCCGTATACGGGAAGCGCGCGATCAGCCCGAAACCCGACTCCCCGACGCGCCGCCCGATGCCGTTGATGAAGGCGAGCTGCCAGATCGGGGCATAGATGACCCGCTCGACCCTGATCTGCTGGATCTTGTGCAGGATCGTCTCGCGCTTCTTGCGGTCCAGCTCGGCGGCCTGTTGCTGGTACAGTTCGTCGATGTCGGGGTAGCTGCCATAGGAGAAGATGCCGTTCTTGAGCAGGTTGGTCTCGATCCGGGTCGCGGCGTTGCCGAAGGCGCCGGGTCCCGCCTGGACCAAGTTCTTGAGTTTCTTTTCGGTGTATTGCTTGACGTAGGCAGCGCGTTCGATCGGCCGCAGCTTTGTGCGGATGCCGACCGCGAGAAGGTTGTCGACCACCGTTTCGCCGATATTGGCGTAGGAGGAGTCGCAGTTATAATCGCCGGCGTCGAACCCGTTCGGAAATCCGGCCTCGGCGAGCAGCTTCTTGGCAGAAGCCGGGTCGTAGACCGGCGGCGGCGGTTGCCAGAAGAATTCGTAATGGTCCGGCACGATCGGGTTGCCGGTTATCAGTGAATATCCGAGGGTCAGCGCGTCGTTGCTGCCCCTGCGGTCGATCGCCAGGCTCGCGGCGCGCCGCACCCGCTCGTCGTACCACGGCGATTTCGCGTCCCACTGGTCGGGAAAATACAGGCAGAACACGCCCTGGACGACGGCGGGCTTCAGCGTGAGGCCCGGGGTCTGGCGCAACTCTTCGGCAAGCTCGCCGCGGATCGAATAGGCGATGTCGACCTCGCCGTTTTTCAGCGCCGCCAGCCGCGTCGCCTCGTCGGGGATGACCTTGAAGAGCAGCCGCTTGACGGACGGCGGCTTGCGCCAATACGGCGCAAAGGCCTCGAGGACCAACTCGAGCCCCGGCTGGAATGAGACGAATTTGTATGGACCGGCGCCGACCGGCGCCTTCTTGAACGCCTCCTCGCCGACCTTCTCGATGTGGTTTTTCGGCACGATCCAGCCCGCGCCGGTCACCGTGGAGTAGAAGGTCAGGAAATCGGGCCACGGATCCTTGAGCTGGAACCGGACATGCCGAGGATCGGCGATCTCGATCGCGGCGACACGGTCCCTCATCAGTTGGTGCGCGGTGCCGTGGTAGCGGTCGAAGGAGAATTTGACGTCGTCAGCGGTCACCGGGTCGCCGTTGTGGAAGGTGCATCCCTGGCGCAGCACGAAGTCGTAGCTGCGGCCGTCCTCGCTCATCGACCAGGACTCGGCAAGGCTCGGCGCCAGCACTTTCCCAGGCATCGGCTTCACCAGCGCGTCGTGCAGCGCGTACAGCACCATGAACGGGGTGATGATCCCGGTCGCCTCGGACGGGTCGAACCAGCTCGGCGCCAGCGAGACATGAACGCCCCAGGTCAGCTGGCCTTGCGCCTCAGCCGCCGCCGCGAACCCCGCGGGACCGGCAACAAGACCGAGCGCGGCAAGCGCGAGGAGCTCGCGACGGCTGAGGGCCGACACGCGCTGATCAGCAGTGAATGCGGCGCGGCCGAGAGATGAGCGCATGACGTCTCCGTCCTAACGGCCCGTTATTGCGGGGCCTCGCGCCCAATCTAGAACGAGGCGCGGGCGGATGTCTTCGCCGTTGTTAGGACGAGCTGGGTCTAACCCTAAGCGCCCTTGATCGTGATGTCTTCGTAGGGACCGGTGTAGGCGAAGGTGGGGATCAGCCCGAACCCGGACTCGCCGACCCGCGGTCCGATGCCGTTGATGAACGCCAGCTGCCAGATCGGCGCGGCGACGGTGCGCTCGTAAATCAGCTGCTGCGCCTTGTCGAGGATCGCCTCGCGCTTTTTGTGGTCGAGCTCGACCGCCTGCTTCTGGAAAAGCTCGTCGATGTCGGGGTAGCTGCCATAGGCGTAGGTGCCGTCCTTGACCGCGAATGCCGCGAGGCGGGTGGCGGCATTGCCGAAGGCGCCGGTGCCGCACTGGATGATGTTCTTGAATTTCTTCTCGCTCCATTCCTTCAGAAAGGCAGCGCGCTCGATCGGCCGCAACCGGGCGCGGATGCCGACCTCGCCGAGGTTGTTGAGCACGGCCTCGCCGAGGTTCGAGTAGGAGGAGTCGCAGTAGTACTCCCCGGCATTAAACCCGCTGGGATGGCCAGCCTCGGCAAGCAGCTGCCGAGCCTTGGCGGGGTCATAGCCCACTGCCGGCGGCTGCCAGTAGAAGTCGAAGCTCTCCGGGACGAAGGCGTTCCCGGTCAGCTTGGAATAGCTGAGGGTCAGCGCCTGGTTGATGCCCTCGCGATCGATCGCAAGGCTCGCGGCGCGGCGGACCCGCTCGTCATGCCAGGGCGATTTCGGGTCCCACTGATCGACAAAGGACAGCCAGAATGCGGCCGGTGTGTCGACCGGCTTCAGGCTCAGTCCTGGCGTGCTCCGCAGCTCCTCGGCGAGTTCGCCGCGGATCGAATAGACGATGTCGATCTCGCTGTGCTTGAGCGCCGCCAACCGGGTCGCCTCGTCGGGGATCACCCGGAACACCAGGCGCTTGACGCTCGGAACCTTGCGCCAATACGCCTCGAACGCCTCGAACACCAGTTCGACGCCCGGGGTGAATGAGACGAATTTGTAGGGTCCGGCGCCGATCGGCGCCTTTTTGTAGCCGTCGTCGCCGACCTTCTCGACGTATTTCTTGGGGACGATCCAGCCCGCCCCGGTCGCGCTGCCGTAGAAGGTCAGGAAATCTGGCCAGGGCTCCTTCAATTTGAAGCGGACATGATGGGGGTCTGGGGTCTCCACAGCGGCGACCCGGCTCGCCATCAGATCGTGCGAGACGCCGCGGTAGCGTTTGAAGGAGAAGGCAACATCCTCGGCGGTCACCGGATCGCCGTTGTGGAATTTCGTGCCCTGACGTAGCACAAAATCGTAGGTGAGACCATCCTCCGAGGCTGACCAAGACTCGGCGAGGCTCGGTGCCAGCGCCTTCCCCGGCATCGGCTTCACCATCGCGTCCTGCAGCGCGTAGAGCACCATATATGGTGTGATCAACCCCGAGGTTTCGGCCGGGTCGAACCACGCCGGGGCCAGAGAAACATGGATGCCCCAGGTCAGTTGGCCCTGCGGCCCCGCTGCCCTGGCAATCGCGGGGGCGCCGGCGACCGCGCCGAGCGCGGTCAC
>WNFA01006819.1_pt1 | contig 15480 bp, 17 predicted proteins | sample 5400481 | NCBI WGS metagenome assembly WNFA01 (sample SAMN13153340, study PRJNA577476) | soil metagenome | isolation source: 120 cm saprolite under Douglas fir tree site 2 hole 1 replicate 2 | place: USA:California | collected 2015-04-18
ACGCGACGCCATGATGCTGGCGCGCGACCGGGATGCGATCGCCCGCGAGTACGCGACCGATTTCGAGACGACGTTCGCGATCGGGGCACCCGCGCTCCGCCGCGCACGGTCCGGCGGGCTCGCCTGGCGGGACGCGATCGTTGAGGCCTACCTAACGCTCCTCGCGGCGTCGCCCGATACTCATATCGCCCGCAAGCTCGGCAGCGATGCGGCGGTCACGGTACAGCGCCGCGCGCGCGCCGTGCTCGACGCCGGGGGGATACGGACCACCGCGGGACGGGATGCCATCGCCGCGCTCGACCGGGAGCTCCGGGACGAGGCCAACACGCTGAATCCCGGCGCCACGGCGGACCTGACCGGCGCGGCCATTTACGTGGTACTGCTGGAAGGAGGGTGGCGTGGCCGCCCATAAGGAATTCAAAGTGGCCGTGACGAAGGACTATCTCGTATTCGCCTCGGCCCACTTCATCACGTTCCCCGGGCATCGTTGCGAGAAGCTGCACGGCCACAACTACCGCACGCGCGTCGTGGTCGAAGGCGGGCTCGACCCCGAGGCACACTACGTTCTCGACTTCTCGATGCTGAAGGACCTGATGCGGCGGCTCACCGACGAGATCGATCACAAGGTGCTGCTCCCGCTCCAGAGCACGAAGATCCAGGTCCGCGAGGAGGGCGACAGCGTGAGCGTCGCGGTGGCGGGGAAGCCGCGCTACGTCTTCCCCCGAATCGATTGCGCGCTGCTCCCCATGCCCAACACCACGGTCGAGATGCTGGCGCAATACCTCGCGGGCCGGGTGTGCAAGGCGCTCGCGGCCTCCGGCGGGGTGGCGCTGCGCGCTGTAGAGGTGGAGGTCGAGGAGAACTTCGGGCAGTCCGCCACCTATCGTGAGTCGCTCGGGTGATCCGCGCGCCGCACGGCCGCGACGTCGCCCCGCCTGATCCTGCCGTCGTGCAACGCCGTCGCCACCAGTGCCCCGTCGAGCCCCGCGTCGGCGAGGCGCTCGAGGTCGCGTACCGTCCCGATCCCGCCGCCGGCGAGGAGCTCCACGTGGGGGTGGGCGCGCCGCAGCGCTTCCAGCAGCCCGGAGTCCACACCGCGTCCGCTGCCGACGCGCGCCAGATCCAGAACGATGATGGCCCCGGCGCCCGCGGTGACGGCCGCACGGGCGAGCTCGAGCGGCCTCCCGGAGAGCCGGGCCTCCGCGAGCGGCGCGCCGTCGCGCAGGTCCAGCGAGAACGCAGTGCGCTCCAGTCCGACCGCCCTGGCAATCCGGCCGAGCGCGTCGAGCGACGGCAGGCTCTCGAGGCCCACCACTACACGCGTGGCCCCGTCCGCGATGAGCTCGCGCGCCCGCTCGGGGCTGGAGACCGCCGCGTCCACGAGCAGCCGGCCGCGCAGGCCAGCGAGCGCTCTTACCAGCGCGCGCTGCACGGCGCCGCCGGCGAGGGCGTCGAGATCGGCGACATACCACTCGTCGCAGCCGAGGACGTCGCGGTAGGCGCGTGCGAGGACGACTGGATCGCTCGCCGCGCCGCCGTCCACGAGTTGCGAGCGGACCGGCGCATACGCTTCACGCCGGCCACCGCGCGCCAACACGGCCTGGCCGCCCCGCAGGTCCAGTACCGGGATTACGCGCAATGAACGGCGTCCTGGGCTGGGACATCGGCGGCGTGAACACCAAGGTGGCGCACATCGTCGACGCCCAGGTGCTCTCCGCGCGCGCCGCCCCCTATGAGCTGCAGCGCGATCCGGTGGCGCTCGCGCCGCTGCTCGGGCAGCTCGCCCACGACCTCGGCGCCGGACCCGCCGTCGCACACGCCGTCACGATGACGGCCGAGCTGTCGCAGCTGTTCCGCACCAAGCGGGAGGGCGTGGGGTTCGTCCTCGACGCCGTTGCGGCCGCCTTTCCGGACGCATGCGTGCGGGTCTGGACCGTGGACGCCCGCTGGCGCACGCCGGCGCAGGCGCGCCGCGAGCCGCTCGCCGTGGCGGCGGCGAACTGGGCCGCGACCGCGCACGTCGTCGGACGAATGTGCTCCGACTGCCTGCTCGTCGACGTCGGGTCCACCACCACGGACATCATTCCGATACGGGATGGCGCGCCGATGGCCCGTGGCAGGACCGATGTGGAGCGACTGTGGGAAGGGGAGCTCGTGTACACCGGCGCGCTGCGCACGCCGGTCGAGGCGATCGCGCCGACCGTGCCGGTGCGTGGTCGGCCGACCGGTGTGTCGGCCGAGGGATTCGCACTCGCAGGCGACGTGCACGTGTGGCGCGGAGACCTCGCGGCGGCCGACTACTCGGTCCCGACCCCGGACGGACGCCCCGCCACGAGAGAATTCGCCGGCGAGCGTCTGGCCCGGGTCGTCTGTGCCGACCGGGAGATGCTCGACGAGACGGACATCGGGGTGATCGCGGATGCACTGTGGGACGCACAGATCAAACGCATCGGCGCGGGGCTCGAGCGGGTGCGCGCGCGGCAGCCCACCTCGGCACGCGCGGTCGTCACGGGACTCGGTGAGTTTCTCGCCGCGGCCGCCGCCCGGCGCATCGGGCTGCAAGTCACGCATCTCTCGGATACCCTCGGGCCCGCGGCGCGGCACGCCCCGGCGGCGGCCGTGGCGCTGCTGTTCCCATCATGACGGACGGCACCCCACTGGTTCACACGGTCGTGAAAGTCGGCGGAGGCTTGCTCGGCAAAGCCGGCGCCTTCGAGCTCGTGATTGAAGCCCTGACCGCGTTCCGGCGGGGCCGCCGGATCGTATTGCTGCCGGGCGGCGGACCGTTCGCCGACGCGGTCCGCCAAATGTTTAAGCGGGTCAAGATCGGCGAAGACGCCGCCCATTGGATGGCGGTGCTCGGGATGGACCAGTACGCGCACGCGCTGGCCGCCCGTCTCCCCGAGGCCACGCTGGTGGATGGCGACGGCGGGATCAGCGCGGCCGTCCAGGCCGGACGGCTGCCCGTGCTCGCCCCATACCGCTGGCTCCGAGCCGCAGACCCGCTCCCACATTCCTGGGAGGCCACGAGCGACGCTATCGCCGCCTGGCTCGCCGGAGAGCTCCGCGCGCGGCGCGTCGTGTTGATCAAGCCGGCGCACGCCCTCGACTCGAAAACGCTCGTCGACTCGTATTTCTTACGCACGCTCCCGCACGGCGTGGAACACCTCATCGTCACGGCGGACGATCTCGGCCAACTCGACGTCGCGCTGCGGGAGGACCCCCCGCCCGATCGGGACTCGAAGGCAGGGCGCCGCGTCGGCTAGGGCGCGCAGGGCCGCGACGCGAGCGCGCGATACCCGGCCCGTCCGTCCTCCGACGCACGCCGCGCCCCGCACGCCCACGACATCGGCGCCGAGCGAGCGCGCGCGCGCCAAGTCCGGGCCGGAGAGGCCGCCGGCGAGCGCGGCGAACAATCCCGCGGCGTGCGCGGCCGCGACCCACGCGGCCACTGCGGCGGGGGACTCGACTGCGAACAAGGGCGCACGCTTGGTCGCGGTATCGAGCAGCACGCCGGTCGCGCCGGTGTCCGCGGCGACGGCGACGACGCGGGCGGGCGGCAGGCTCGCCACGCTCCGCCAGTCCGCGTAGGCGACCAGCACCAACCGAGTCATCACGTCCGCCTCCACCGCCCGCCGAGCGGCAACCGCCAGCCGACCCGCCCGTGCCTCGCTCGTGGCACCGGCGAGACCCAGCTTGACGAACGCGACACCGACCGACAGCGCCGCGGCTACCGCTCCGGCGACTGCTTCCTCGCTCGTGGCGTCCCCCACGGCGGCGCTGAGGGGACGCGCGCCGGCGACCGCCGCCCGGATGGCCGCGAGCCGGCGCAGGGGCACGGGGCCCAGTGCGCCACGCCGGGGGTCCTTTGCGTCGATCAGGTCGGCGCCGCCCGATAGCGCGGCACGCGCTTCGGCGGGCCCGGCAACGCTGATGAGAAGCTGCATTTCCGACCGCTCCCTTGTGGCTGTCCCGAAACCGCCGGTAGGTTAGGCGTTCGGAGACGCGATGTCAAAACGACAGCCAGACGAAGTGTTGCCCGCATCCTCCGGCAGTGCGGTTGATGCCCCGGGGGTGCTGTCGCTGGAGGGCAAGGTGGCGCTCGTGACCGGCGCGTCCAGCGGCATCGGGCGCGCGATCGCCCTCGCGTACGCGGCGGCGGGGGCGGACGTGGTGCTCACGTACCGGACCAACCGTCGCGGCGCGGACGAGACCGCCGACGGCGCCCGCGCCGCCGGCAGGCGCGCGGAGGCGATCCGCGCGGACGTCGCCGAGCAGAGCGATCTAGACGCGCTCGCGGAGACGCTGCGCCGCACCTTCGGGCATGTGGACGTGTGGGTGAACAATGCGGGGGCGGACATCCTCACCGGCGACGCCGCCCGGCTGTCCCGCGCCGAGAAGCTCGATCGATTGCTCGCCGTGGACCTGCGTGGCACGGTGCTCGCCTCGTGGAAGGCCGTCGAGGTGATGGACGCCCACCCACCCGCCTCGGGCGGCGTCATCCTCAACATGTCCTGGGACCATGTGCTCGGCGGCGGAATCAAGAGTGACTACGCCCAGGTGTTCTGCGCGGCGAAGGGCGGCGTGTACTCCTTCAGCCGGGCGCTCGCGCACTCGGTGGCGCCGCGGATCCGAGTGAACGTGCTCGGCCCCGGCTGGATCGAGACCGCGTACGGCAGCGCACTCGACGCGGCGGCGAAGCAGCGCATCGCCGCGAAGATCCCGCTCGGACGCTGGGGCACACCGGAGGACATCGCCCACGCCGCCGTCTATCTCGCTTCCGACGCAGCCGCCTATGTGACCGGCCAGATGCTGATGATCAACGGTGGGGGCGTGGTTTAGCCTTCGAGAAGGGAGACCCTCATGGCAGCGAAAGAACCGACCTACTCCGACGCGCAGATCGACGCGAAGCTGAAGGACTTCCCCGGCTGGTGGTACGAGGACGGCTGGATCCGCCGCAACTACAAGACGGACGGCTGGCCCACGACGCTGATGCTCGTGAACGCCATCGGCTACGTCGCCGAAGCGGCATACCACCACCCCGACCTCTCGGTGACGTGGGGGCGGGTGATCGTGAAGCTACAGAATCACGCGGCGGGGGGCATCACCGACAAAGACTTCGAGCTCGCCCGCAAGATCGATGAGACGGTCTTGTGGCGCCCCAAAGGCGGAGCGCTCGAAGGGACGCCGAACAAGTTCGTGCGCTCGGGCGACCCGCGGTGACGAGCGGTGCGGCGGTGCGCGCGCCGCGCCGCGTGTTGTTCGTCACCGGGAAGCTCGCCGAGCCCGCGCTGCGCCGCACCGTTGCCGAGATGGGTCCCGCATTCGCGTGGGAGGTGGCGGTCATGAAGATCACCGTCGCCGCCCTGATGACGACCCCGTGGATCGCCCGGTTCCTCGAGGTCCCGGCCGGCACCGACCTCGTGCTCATCCCCGGGTTGTGCGAGGGCGACCCCACGGTGATCGCGCAGCGGGTGGGCGTTCCGGTCGAGAAGGGGCCCAAAGACCTGCGACAGATTCCTGAATACTTCGGGCGCGCCGCGCTCGCCCCCGAGTACGGCGGCTACGACATCGAGATCGTGGCCGAGGTGAACAATGCGCCACGCCTCGCGCGCGAGGCGATCCGCCGTGAAGCGGAGTACTATCGCGCGAGCGGTGCCGATGTCATCGACATCGGCTGCACGCCCGGACGCGAGTTCCCCGGTCTGGGCGACGTGGTGCGCGAGCTCGTGGGCGCGGGGATGCGGGTGAGCATCGACTCGTTCGATCCCGGCGAGATCGGCGCGGCGGTGACGGCCGGCGCGGAGCTGGTCCTGAGCATCAACGCCTCCAACCGGGAGGTGGTGCGCGAGCTGGCCGGCAGCGAGACGCGCGTCGTCGTGATCCCCGATTTCGGTCAGGGGCTCGAGACTCTGGAGCCGAGCATCGCCGCGCTCGAGCAGTGGGGGGTCTCCTACCTCATCGACCCCGTCATCGAGCCGGTCGGGTTCGGGTTCATGCGCTCGCTCGAGCGGTACGGCGCGCTGCTCCTCGCCATCTGCCAGGAGCTGGGCGTGCGCGCCGTCCTCACGACCGAAGTGATTCCCTGGGCCCGCGGCGCCGTGCGCGAGATCGACGTCGCCCGGCGGCTCATGTACCACGCGGTCACCCACAAGGCGCTTCCCAAAGGCGTGGACGATCGGCTCGTGACGGTGAAGGACCCGGCGATCCTGGCCTACGCCGAAGCTGATCTGCGGGAGCTGCAGCGTGCCGTCACGGACCCGAACTACCGCATCTTCACCGACCGCGACTCGATCACGGTGTTCAACAACGAGCGGTTCGTGCGCGGCACGGACATCCACGAGATCTTCGCCCAGCTCGATGTGGACGAAGCGACCCATGCCTTCTACCTCGGCCGCGAGCTCATGAAGGCGAAGCTCGCCATCACCTTGGGGAAAACGTACCGACAGGAAGGCGCGCTGCAGTGGGGCTACCTGACGCCGCCGGACGACCGCGGGCCGGAGCATGTGAAGCTCACCCAGCGGTCCGCCCGCGCGCGCGCCCGCACCGGTCGCGCCAAGGGGAGCCGATGAGCGCGACGCCACCGCTGGTCCAGGAGCTCGTGCCCGCCCCCGATCCCCTCGACACGTGCGCGCGCTTTCAGGACCTGCCCTTTCTCTTGTTCCTCGACAGCGCGTCAGATCCGGAGCACTTGGGGCGCTACTCATTTCTCGCGGCCGACCCCGCCACGGCGGTGCGCTCGAAGGGGCTGCTCACCCAGCAGCTCGTGGAGGGAACGTGGATCCGAGTCGCGGCAGACCCGCTGGCGCATATCGGCGCGCTCGTGGCGTCGCACGCGACCACGCCGGTGGCGGACCTCCCGCCGTTCCAGGGCGGTGCCGCAGGCTACGTCGGGTACGACTGGGGCATGATGCTGGAGCGCGTCCCGCGGCCGCGCTACGATGATCTGGCCGTGCCCGACCTGCTGCTCGGCCTGTATGACTGGGTGATCGGGTGGGACCACGCAGCCGGACGGGCGTGGGTCATTTCAACGGGGATGCCCGAGCGTGGAGCAGGGCGCGAGCGGCGCGCGGTTCAGCGTCTGGCGTTCGTGCGGGAGCGGTTGGCAGACGGGTCGAATGCGCGGGGTCTCCCGGAGCGACTGCGTCGTTTTGTCGCGCAAGGGGACCCCGCGCGTTCGACTCGTCAATCGGCCGCACCATCCTACCCGGTTCCCGACGTTCCCGGCGTCCGGTCGAATTTTACCCGCGAGGGCTACTTCGACGCCGTCGGGCGCGTCATCGAGTACGTCTACGCGGGTGACATTTTCCAGGCGAACCTGTCGCAGCGGCTGCAAGCCCCGCTGGTCGGCACGCCGCTCGACCTGTACCGCCGGCTGCGGAGCCGTAATCCGACGCCTTTCTCCGCCTATCTCGATTTCGGCGACCTGGTGGTGGCGAGTTCGTCCCCCGAGCGCTTCCTGCGGGTGCACCCAGGTGGCGCAGTCGAGACGCGGCCCATCAAGGGAACCCGTCCCCGGGGGCTCTCCCCCGAGCACGACGCGGCGCTCGCGCGCGCGCTCGTGGAGAGTGACAAGGACCGGGCCGAGAACGTGATGATCGTGGATCTCCTCCGGAACGATTTGTCGCGCGTGTGCCGCGCGGGCACCGTCCGCGTGCCCGAGCTGTTCGCCGTCGAGCACTACGCCACGGTCCACCACCTCGTCTCCACCGTGGTGGGCGAGCTCGCGCCGGAGCACGACGCCCTGGACCTGTTGCGGGCCGCATTCCCCGGCGGCTCGATCACCGGTGCGCCCAAGGTTCGGGCGATGCAGATCATCGCGGAGCTCGAGCCCACCCAGCGCGCCGCTTACTGCGGCTCCATCGGGTATCTCTCGCTCTCGGGCGCCGCAGATACGAGCATCGTGATCCGCACCTGTCTCGTGCTCGGCCGCGACGTGTACTTCCAAGTAGGCGGCGGGATCGTGGCCGATTCCGATCCCGAGCAGGAGTACCGCGAGACGCTCGACAAGGCCCGCGGACTCATCGCCGCCCTCGTCCCATGATCCTGTTGATCGACAATTACGACTCGTTCGTCTACAACCTGGCCCGCTACGTGCGCGAGTTGGGAGAAGAGGCCGTTGTACGACGCCATGACGCTACGTCGCACGAGGAGATCGAGCGACTCGGACCTTCGCATATCATCATCTCCCCCGGGCCCTGTTCTCCGGGCGAGGCGGGGATTTCGACGGACGTCGTGCGGTGGTTCGGGCCGACGATCCCCATCCTCGGTGTGTGCCTGGGGCATCAGTGTATCGGCGCCGCTTATGGTGCCGGCATCGTGCGCGCCGGGCGTCCGATGCACGGCAAAGCATCCCGCATCCACCACGACGGGACTGGTGTGTTCGCCGGTCTCCCGAACCCATTCGCGGCGGCGCGCTACCACTCGCTCGTCATCTCCCGCTCGGGGCTCCCCTCCGAGCTGCGCGTCACGGCCAGCGCCGAGGACGGGGAGATCATGGCCGTCCGACACACGCGCCACCCGGTGACCGGGCTGCAGTTTCACCCTGAGTCCGTGCTCACCGAGTACGGCTACGTCCTCGTCGACCGCTTCCTGCACGGCGTGGCGGCGCGGATCGAGGACCTACCGAGCCGGGCGGACGGCGTCGGGGGCGCGAGCGCCACGCCCCCCGATCTCCCAGACCCCGCCGTCGCTCCACCTCCGGTCGCGCTGGTCCGGTGATCATCGAGTCCGTGGTCACCACGATGGACATTCGCGGGGCAATCAACTTCGCCCCCATGGGTGTCGAGTGGGGAGAAGAAGAGATCGTGATCAAGCCGTTCCTCGAGACCACGACGTTTCAGAACCTCGACGCGACGCGCGCTGCCGTGATCAACCTCACCGATGACGTGATGCTGTTCGCGCAGGGAGCAATCGCGAACGTCCAGTTTCCGGCAGTCCCCGCGACCGTGGTGCGTGGCGTCGTGCTCGAAGCGGCCTGCTCCTGGCGCGAGGTCGAAGTACGCACACTGGACGCGACCCCCCCTCGCGCGCGGATCGTGACTCGTGTCGTGCATCGCGGCATGCGCCGCGAGTTCCTGGGCTTCAACCGTGCCCGGCACGCGGTGCTCGAGGCCGCGATCCTCGCGACCCGCACCCACCTCCTGCCCGCCGAGCAGATCCGCGCCGAGTTTGCGCGGCTCCAGGTGATCGTGGACAAGACGGCCGGCCCGCGCGAACGAGAGGCGATGGCGCTGCTCAGCGAGTATGTCCGCACCGCCCGGGAGGCCGCTCCCGCATGAGCGAAGCGGTGTTCGTCGAGGCGCCGGCGCGTCTGCATTTCGGCGTGCTCGATCTGCGGGGTGATCTGGGGCGGCGCTTCGGCGGGATCGGCGCGGCGGTTCCGGCTCCCTCCCTGCTACTCGAGGCCCGCCCCGCCAGCGAGCTCAAGGCGGAAGGGCCCGACGCGGCCCGAGCGCTCGAGTTCGCTCGCCGGTTCGCACGGCACCACGGGCTGGACCTGCGGCTCCACTTCTGCGTGCATCGGTCCATTCCCACCCACTCAGGGCTCGGCTCGGGCACGCAGCTCGCGCTCGCCGTGGCGCGCGCGAGCGCCGAGCTGTCCGGTCTCCCTACCGATGTGATGGCGCTGGCCCAAGCAGTGGATCGCGGGCGCCGCTCCGGCGTGGGCACGTGGACGTTCGCCTACGGGGGCTTCGTGCTGGAAGGCGGACGGACCGCGGGCACCGAGCGGGTCGCGCCGCTCTTGGCTCGACTGCCGTTCCCCGATTCGTGGCGCTGCGTCGTCGCGGTACCGCGGGGAAAACCCGGGCTCGCAGGTGACGACGAGGCGGCGGCGTTCGCGCGCCTTCCGTCCCCGAGCGCACGCGACGTCGAGCACGTCGCCCATCTCGTCCTGATGCAGCTCCTTCCGGCACTCGGCGAAGCCGACTTGGCGGGGTTTGGCGCCGCGCTGGGCGAAGTGCAGCGCATCACGGGCGGCTGGTTCGCGCCCGCCCAGGGGGGGGTGTTTGCGCCGGGGGAGACCCGCGAGCTGGTCGACCGGCTGCGGACGTGGGGCGCGGTGGGCGTGGGGCAGAGCTCATGGGGCCCCGCCGTGTACGGCATCGTGGGCGATCCGGCTGCGTCGCGGGCGCTGGCGGAGCGAGTGCGTGCGGCGGTAGGGGCCGGGGGCTTGGTATATGAAGGCGGTTTCAGCGTGAGCGGCGCTCGCGTGTGGTGCGAAGGGGGTGCCGTTTCCGGTGCGAAAGGGGGCCCTTTTGCCGGTGATTGAGTTCACTCGAACGCGCGATTGACAGTCGCTGTAACTCGGGATATAACCTCTATCCCTAGCAGAAGTCCCGGTGTGGAGGGAGTCGGACGATGGTTGTCGCCTGTTGGGAACGCGGGCCCCCCGCTGTCGCGCGGGTCTCCGGATTCTGACGGGCAAAGTTTGTCTGGGCCGTTTTTTTTCACACCCTCATCCTCAACATGAGGTCAGCTATGAACCGCTTCAAACTGCTGTCCGGTGGACTCGCGGCGAGCCTGATGGTGCTCGTCACGGCGTCCGCCATCGCCCAGGAGGCGGGCCAATGGACCATGACGGGTCGGACTCCCGACCTGCAGCGGTACAGCCCGCTTACGGCGATCAACAAGGCGAACGTGAAGAACCTCAAGGCCACCTGGACGTTCTCGACCGGCGTGCTGAACGGCCATGAGGGGAACCCGCTGGTGATCGGCACCGTGATGTACGTGCACAGCGCGTTCCCGAACATCGTGTTTGCGCTCGATCTGACCAAAGAGGGCGCGCCGATGATCTGGAAGCATGTTCCGGCCCAGCCGCCCGAGGCGAAGCCGATCGCGTGCTGCGATCTGGTGAACCGCGGCCTCGCCTACCATCCGAGCGGCAAGCTGTTCATCGAGCTGCTCGCCGGCGATTTGCTGGCGCTCGATGCGAAGACGGGCAAACAGATTTGGCGCGTGCCCAACGCGGATTACAAGACCGGCTCGACCATGACGAATGCGCCGATCGTGATCAAAGACATCGTGATCGCGGGCATCTCGGGTGGTGAGTTCGGCGTGCGTGGTCGCGTGACGGCGTACGACGTCAACAGCGGCAAGGAAGTGTGGCGCGCCTATTCGACGGGCCCGGACGCCGAAGTCAAGATCGTCGGCGATGCCAACTCGAATTACGCTTCGCACCGCGGCAAGGACCTCGGCGTCAGCACCTGGCAGGGCGACGAGTGGACGCGCGGCGGCGGGACCACGTGGGGCTGGTACTCCTACGATCCGCAGCTGAACCTCTTCTATTACAGCTCTGGCAACCCGGGCAGCTGGAACCCCGATCAGCGTCCCGGCGACAACAAGTGGTCGATGACGATCTTCGCCCGTAACCCCGACAACGGGGAGGCGAAGTGGGCGTATCAGATGACGCCGCACGATGAGTGGGACTACGATGGCGTGAACGAGAACGTCCTCGTCGACCTGACGATCGGTGGGAAGCCGGTGAAGGCGCTGGTGCATTTCGACCGCAACGGCTTCGGCTACACCGTCGATCGGACCAACGGCAAGGTGCTCGTGGCCGAGCCCTTCGGGCCGGTCAACTGGGCATCGAAGATCGATCTCTCGACGGGTCTCCCGGTCCGCAACCCGCAGTACGGGACCACCTCGAAGAAGAACACCGAGGGCATCTGCCCCGCCGCCATCGGCTTCAAGGATCAGCAGCCCTCCGCGTACTCACCGATCACCAAGCTGTTCTACGTCCCCACCAACAACATCTGCATGGACTACGAGGGCGTAGAGGTGAAGTACTCGGCCGGTCAGCCGTACGTCGGCGCGATCGTGCGCATGTACCCGGGCCCGGGCGGTAATCGCGGCCGGTTCATCGCGTGGGATCCGACCATCGGCAAGGTGAAGTGGGAAGTGAAGGAGAACCTGGCGGCGTACGGCGGCGCGCTGGCGACGGCCTCGGGCATCGTGTTCTACGGCACGATGGAAGGCTGGCTCAAGGCGGTCGATGCGACCACCGGCACGCTGCTGTGGAAGTTCAAGACACCCTCCGGGATCATCGGCAACCCGATGACCTATCTGGGGCCCGACGGCAAGCAGTACGTCGCCGTGCTCTCCGGCGTCGGTGGCTGGGCGGGCGCTGGTGTGGCGCTCGGCATCGGCCCCGAGGATCCGACCGCCGCACTCGGCGCGATCGGCGCCTTCGGTGACTACATCAACATCAGCAACGCGGGCGGCACGCTGCTCGTGTTCGGGTTGTAAGCAGTCGAAGAGTAACGCCAATCGCAGTAGGCAGATGTGTAGAGCACCCGGTGCCGGAGCGAACCCGCTCCGGCACCGGGTGTAGTACTTGGCCACCTCTTCACCTTCTGACGGTTTCCGCAGGGAGCACGCAATGCATTCCATACGGGGTAGGCTCACGGGGGCGCTGTTCGTCGCCGCCGCCACGGTCGCACTCATGGCCGGCGCGCCGCCGCGGCCGGCGTCGGACCTGCGAGTCTGCGCCGACCCGTACGACATGCCCTTCTCCAACAGTCAGGGGGAGGGATTCGAAAACAAGATCGCGCAGGTCGTCGCCCGAGACCTGAACGCGACCGTCATCAACTACTGGTGGCCCAGCCGCCGTGGCGTCCTGCGGAACTCCATCCTCGGGGGATTCTGCGACGTCATGATCCAGGCTCCCGTGGGCCTCGACCCGGTGGCCACGACGAAGCCCTACTACCGCTCGACCTACTATTTCGTGTTCCGTGCCGACCGGGGGCTCCAGCTGCGCTCGCTCGATGATACGATCCTCAAACGCCTGAAGATCGGCGTGAACATGATTGGTTACGATTACACCAACACGCCCCCGGCGCACGCGCTCGGCTCGCGCGGCATCGTGGGCCTCGTCGGGTTCGGGAACTTCCTCAATCCCGATCCCAAGGCCGACCATCCCGACGACATCATCAAGGCGGTGGCGAAGGATTCGATCGACGTCGCCATCGTGTGGGGACCGCTGGCGGGCTATTGGGCGAAGCAGCAGCCCGTTCCGCTCACCATGGTCGCGTTGCCCGACAGCGATGCCGCTTCCGGCATGCCGTTCGCGTTCAGCATGGCGATGGCCGTGCGGCACCGCGACAAGGCGCTCAAGGCCACGCTCGATTCGGTGATCGACCGCCGGCACGGCGAGATCACGGAGATCCTGCGTCAGTACAACGTGCCGATGATCGAGATGCGCCCGTAGCGGCGCTCCGCCGCGGGACCATACAACCAAACGAGGGAGACGGGACTTGAGGACGAAGCATTTCGTGCGGGGCGGCTTGGTCGGCGCCTGGATCACGGCCGCAGTCGTTATGGCCTGGGCGCCGGCCGGAGGGCAGCACGCCGCCGCCGCGGCGGCGGCGCCGCGGGACACCGTGCGGGACAGCCTGCTCGTGTCGGATTCGATCTACCAGGGGTGGAAGTGGTGGCACGTCTACTGCTTCCGCTGCCACGGCGAGGACGCGATGCGCCCCATCCTTCCGAACGCGCCCGATTTGCGCTGGGCCCTAAGCCCTACCGGCGCGAACTTCCCGCGCGACAGCTTCTTCAACACCGCCTGGAACGGCCGGCCCACGAAGGGCATGCCCGCGTGGAACGTGCTGCTCGATTCCGCGGCGATCCAGGAGATCTACGTGTACGTGAAGGCGCGTAGCGACGGCTGGCTCAAGCCGGGCCGGCCGCACCGGCTCGCCGACCTGCAGCAGAAGAACAAGAGTCCGTGACGGGCCGCGCCGGCAGGCTGTCGGGGGTGGTCCTCGCCGTGTTCACCGCGAGCATTGCCCCCGACGCCGGCCACGCGCAGCAGCCCCTCACCCGCGAGCAGGTGCTCGCGGCGCTCGAGCGCGCGACACCCGCGCACCCCGCCGACTTCACCGGGCAAGACCTCTCCGGGCTCGATTTGTCGGGTGTCGATTTCAAGCGCGCCAACCTCACGAAGTGCCGCCTGGTGCGCACTAATCTGGCCAAGGCGCAGCTCTCTTCCGCCACGCTCACGGACGCGGTCGCGACCGATGCCGACTTTACCGCGGCGAACCTGGACGTGGCCGTCGCTTATCGCGTCGATTTGCGGCGCGCCGTGCTGCGTGACGCCAGCATCTTTGCGGTCATCCTGTACGACGCGGATCTCTCCGACGCGGACCTGTCCGGCGCCCGCCTCATCGGGCCGATGAACAACGCCAAGGCGCGGCGCGCGAAGCTCATCAGGGCGAATCTGGGCGTGGATCCCGGAAACCAGGGAATGGGTATCATGCGCGTCGACGCCAGCAGCGTGGATTTCAGCGGCGCCGACTTGACGGGCGCGAACCTGCGCAAGGTGCTGCTGGTCCGCGCCGACCTCACCGGCGCCGATCTCACGGATGCCGACGTCACGGGCGCCGATCTCACCGGGGCGATCCTCAAGGGCATCCGGGGACGCGACCGGCTCCGCGGGCTCGACAAGGCGCTGCACGTCGACCAAGCGATCTTCAACGACTGACCGGGACGTTCCATTGACCGAGACCACTCGCCGGCGGCGCCTCGCCGCCCTGGCCACACTCCTCGTATTCGCGAGCGCCTTCGGCACAGACGCGCGTGAGCCGCAGCTCTACGTCAGCAACGAACTCCCCAATACCATCTCCGTCGTCTCCCCGCGCACCAACGCCGTGGTCGCGACCATCCCGGTGGGCAACCGCCCGCGTGGCATGGCGTTGAGCCCGGACAAGAGGACCGTGTACGTCGCCCTGGGCAAGGACGACGCGCTCGGAGTGATCGACGTGGCGAGCGGCAAAGTGACAGGCACAGTCCCCGCGAACCGCGACCCCGAGCTCGTGGTGCTGAGTCCGGACGGGAAGACGGCCTACGTGTCAAATGAGGAGATCGCGCACGCCTCGGCGATCGATCTCGCCACCGGTAAGACATTGTTCTCGACCCCGGTAGGGGTGGAGCCCGAAGGCATGGGAGTCTCACGCGACGGCGCCAAGGTTTACGTGACCGCGGAGACGAACAACACCGTGTCCGTGCTCGACGCAAAGACGGGCCGCCTGTTGCACACCCTGCACGTGGGCGACAATCCCCGCACGATCGCCCTTACGCCCGACGGGGCCCGCGCCTGGGTGTCGGCCGAGGCGGGGGGCAACGTGACGATCATCGATGTGGCCGCGGACAGCGTGGTGGGGCAGTTCTCCATCCGCGACGGCAAGACCAAGCCCGTGCGCATCGCCTTCACGCCCGACGGCCGGCTCGCCTATATCACGGAAGGCGCCGCTGCGAGCGTCAGCGTCGTGGACGTGGCCAAACGTGTCGTGATCGACTCGATCGCCGTGGGGCGGCGGCCATGGGGGATCGCCCTATCGCCGGATGGACGGTGGCTCTATACGGCCGATGGACGCTCCAACACCGTGTCGGTGATCGACACCAAGACGCGCAAGGTCGTCACGGCCATCCCGGTGGGCGAGCGGCCCAACGACCTGCTGTACATCCCCTAGCCGAGCGGCA
>WNFA01002386.1_pt1 | contig 15469 bp, 12 predicted proteins | sample 5400481 | NCBI WGS metagenome assembly WNFA01 (sample SAMN13153340, study PRJNA577476) | soil metagenome | isolation source: 120 cm saprolite under Douglas fir tree site 2 hole 1 replicate 2 | place: USA:California | collected 2015-04-18
GGCCAACACTAAAGCCAAAGATGGCCCAGAAACTACCTTTTTGTTTACGTACAGGCTCTAGCAAGTCTTCACCCCGCTCGGCCAGGTCTTGCGCGACCTTGCTACTACGCTTTGCTATGCCGGAAGTGATCTTACTGCTACGCTCCACGAGTTCGTCCGTCAGCCGGCTGCCACGTTTCACCAGCTTACTGCCGCGCTCTGACAGTTCCTCGGTCAGGTGCTCACCGCGTTTGAGCATTTCGCGACTCCATTCTTCGCCCACTTTACGCATTTGCTCTGCAATCTTGAGGCTCTGTTCGGCATTCTCATTGAGCGCTACGCGCAACTGAACCGCCTGCGCCTGCAATTGACGAGCCTGTTCCTGCAACTGCCGGGATTGCTCTGCAGCAAGTTGACGGCTGGCCTGCATCAGCTCATCCAGTCGCTGGCGAGCAGCGGATTGTGTAGTAACTGCAGTATTTTGTAGCTCCTGCGAACGCTGGCGCAACCGTTCTACGATGGTATTGACGATTGGGCCCAGCACAGTAAGTGCGAGTAGCGCTACGCGTAGCCAGCGGCTTCCCTCTCGTTCGTTGTTCTGATTGTTCGTCTGCATATGACAGTTTCTCCTCTGTGCGCTCTTCCTAACGTTCAATTTGATTCGGTTTCGCTCAATCTCAAGCAGGGCATATGGATGCTAACCACACCTGTGCAGTAACCTGGAAGAGATCAAAGACAACATGAGGCACACAAACCATAGTATGTCAGGTTGAGCCGTTATATGTCAAGGCAAGTGAGGGCGCCAGTGATCCCTAGAAGTCCTCGATAGCAGACTCGCTCAGACGCAGTACCAGGCGGCAGAAATGGAGCATCGCTGCGGCAGATTCTAAATAAGCTTCGTCGCTGGCCGTGGCTAGCTGACTTGCTGTTGCCTGGCGGCGTAGGGCACGCAGAACTACCATCACATCTTCCTTGGAGGACCTGTCGAGGTCGCCTCGCTGCATCAAACGAATCACCTGCGAGACTATTGAGTCGACTTCGCGGCGCATCATGCTCAAGTCATTCAGCCAGGCATCATCGTCTTCTGGCATACCACTATCCGCCGACCCGTCAGCCCAAAATAAATCGTCTGCGGCCTGCTCGCGCCATGTAGTGTCACTGCGTATCCCCTTGCGCGTTGGTTGGAGGTGAGTCTTGGGTTCTTCCTGTGTTACCCCTAGCTCATTCAGGAGGATAGCCAGTTCTTCTTCCCAGCCGGCCATAGAGACCCCCTTCCTTTCAATGTCATGCGTGAGAGATTTCTTACAGAGACTCCAATTTGGAAGCCCCTGTCTTTTAAGCAGGGAAGGAAAGATTGCCCCCGTAGGGGGAGCGTTTTTGGGTGGGAACGCCCAAACCCACACCGGTTTCCCGGGTAACGTTCGCCTCGCTCGGTTATGCGGCGGTACTTTCTCGTAAGCACTGTCTTAACCCCATTACAACTGTTTAACCTACGAGTTAGAGAGGTTGGAGCTGGCAACGCACCCCAACGTCTGAACTGGAACGCTTCCGCATAACGGTTACCCTTCCGGGTGAGCTGGTCATGTAGCAGCTTGCAAGAAACGGTCAGAAGTCAACCCACCTGCAAGTCCCTGGCTATAGCCAGAGGGTTCATGACAAACACGACGTTGTCGGAGTATCCTGGCAACGCTTCGTCTGGCCAGTCTTCTCGTATTCCAAGACTAGGATACCAGATGTGTCAAGACAGAAACACAGGGAAGCAGGCAGCGCCAGATGCAATAGATTTACGCTGGCAGCACGATCGCCGGGAGATGAGGAAGGACGGGCCATACGGCTGTCACAATGAGCGCAACAACCAGCCAGAGCGTGAAATATACCTCGAGCGCTATCGTCTGTCGCATTGCCAGGTGCAAGCCTACAGGCGTATCTGTACGCAGCACGCCACTTATCGCCACTGCCAATGTAGGCAGTGTCCAGAGGGTGAGGAGGAGAAGGTGCGGTGCATTCTTTGGGAGCGCCAGCACAATAATCAGCGTATACACTGCTGCCAGGAACAGCAAGTACAGGATGCGGCTCCAGCGTAAACCCAGTAGTGAAGCAAGGGTGTGTTTTCCCGCTTGAGCGTCGCTTTCGGCATCGCGCATATCATTGAGATGGATCACAGCCGTTGCCAGCAAGCCAAGTGGAATACTGTAAAGAAGCACACTACGATCGAGGTGGCCGGTCTGCACCATATATGCTCCAAGCGTGATCAGCGGGCCAAAAACTGCGAAGCAGACTAATTCACCAAGAGCGAGCGCAGAGAGCGACCGGGACGGTGCACTATAGAAGTAGGCACAGAGGAGCCCGGTGAAACCAATCAGGTAGGTGAGTAATCCACCTGAAAAGGCTGTAATTGCGCCAAATAATACACCCAGTCCCAGGGCAGTGAGTCCAGCATACAGCACGTGTGTAGGTCGAATAAGGCCTTGTTGGATCAGCCCACCGGGACCAAGTGGATTGCTTATATCGATCCCTCTGAGATAGTCGTAATAGTCATTAACCAGGTTCGCTCCGACCTGGAGTAGTGCTACTGTAACGATAGTAGCAATGAAGCGTTGGGGGTGAAAATGTCCAAGGGGAGTTTTCGATGATACACTCTGTATCCAGGCCAGTACCGTACCGACTACGACAGGCAAAAGCGAAAGGGCAAAGTAGGCGGGACGAATGCCATCCCACCACACATGGAGCCACTCGACCAGACTGCGACGGTATTCTGCTGGCTGCACTACCAGCGGCACCGGCACCATTACGGCTTGAGTGGCGGCTACCGAGTGGACAGAGACTTCGGGTTGAAGTGTATTGATAGTCTGAAGTGATCCCAGTGGTATCGTTGGTACTTCTTCTGCTTGCACCGAATCCGCCTTGACAACTTTAGGGCCAGGCACCGGGACGCCATCCGCCGAACCTTTATTTTGCATAAGTTTGCATATGCCCCCTTCAGTATGTTTTTAAGGAATAGATATCCTGAAAGTATTACATTTTATAGACGAGAAATTGTCTCTGCCAGAAATACGTTCGGCTATTAATATCAGTATACAATCCAGAGAATCATTTACCTTTTGGCTGTTCCGCTGCGCCTGGATGCGCGAATTGACTCCGCACGAGGATAGAGCTACGAGGTGTGGAACTCTTGCAATGCTTGTTGCAAAGCAAGCATTGTCTTCTGTAACTGCGCTTGCCCTGCTGCTGTAGTCAGGTCTCCACGCGTCTTCTCCAGTATTCCTCTTGTAGCATCCGTCGTGCGCCGCAGTCCTGCAGTAACGGCATCAGGAAAATCGATGCTGGTAAGGAGAGCATAGATGTCGTCCATGTAGCCCAGGAACAGCTCACAGCTATCGATGTTGCCCCGGCGCAATTGGTCCAGCAGGTAGCGTCTGAGTTCTCCTACGGCCTCTCCCAGCCCATTGAGATAGGCTGCCCAACCAATAGAGAGTTCCTGGGCTATAGGTAGGGGGCGACCCTGAACGAGCGCTGCGAAGGTCATGGCCTCGGCATATTCTTTCTGGGCGTCCTGTACGAAACCCGCGTAGAAGATTTCTTGATGGTCCAGCAGGTCCAGGCTCATCTCTGCGAGCAGCGCTGCTGCCTGTGACATCAGTTCCCCGGCAGTATGGAACTCCTGGCGATGAGTTGCGCGGATACTATTGGCGCAACAACGAATGGCAGCACGCGACCTGGGGAGTGCCCGCTCACGCGCTGCATGCTTAAGCGTTAAATGTTCAATTGCTGCCTGGCCAACCTGATCCAGATTGTCGGTCATGAGCGACCCCCTATACATTTTCTGCGACAAGCATAGCACGTAGGCCTAGCACCCCGCAAGAGGCAAATTATAGCAATCGATAAACATCGATCTCTGGCGGAAAGCTCATGCTACTCAGGTCACCCGCCCAGAAGAGTTGTTTCATCATTTCAGCGATGGCGTATAGCAGGTGTTGCTGGGCTGCCTCACGGCCACGTTCGAAAGCAGGGCCACCACGATAGGCTGCCAGGGCTGAGAACCAGGGGTTCACAGGGGTCCTCTCGCTCATGCGCACGATATACATCTCCATTTTCAACGCTCCACTTTCAACAGGAACCATAATGCGCAGTTGGGGCTTCTGCTCGATGATATCCAGGCGATAGAAAACCCCGTAGTGGTCGCGCGATGCCTGAAAGATTGAGACTTCCGGAATGGAGTTCTCATCAAACTGTTCGTGCTTTGAGCGTTCCATCTCTACTCCTAAATCCGCCAGGAAGTTTTCAAGCTGCTCATCAATGTTCATCTCTGTCTCTAACCTCTCTGTATCCTCACAAAACAATCATCACCTCATTATTCCCTGCCTGCTGGCAAAAAGCGGAAAAATGAAAATATGTTCCCCTTTTCGGCTATGCTACAATAAGGGCGTATGCTGTCATACTTTAAGACGAGGAGCTAGAGATGGTTTCTGTTGGTGTCATCGGCAGTGGTGCCTGGGGCACCACGCTTGCCCTGCTGCTGGCACGCAAAGGCAGCGTGACCACCCTCTGGGAGCATCGACCTGAGCGAGCCATGCAGATGCAACAGCAGCGAGAGAACACGTTTTTCCTGCCTGGCTATCATTTTCCAGATACGCTGCGTGTCACCTCGGATATCGTGGAAGTTACCCAAAATAAGGGCATACTCTTGTTCGTCACCCCTTCACAGCGCATGCGGGAGAACGTGCGCTTACTTGCTCCTTATATTGAACAAGAGACCCTGCTGGTGAGCGCCAGCAAGGGCATCGAAATAGGCAGCCTCAAACGCATGACGGAGATCATTTGCGAGATTATACCTCCGGCTCGCAGCCGGGTTGCGGCGCTTAGTGGCCCAAATATCTCGCGCGAGGTGGCCGAAGAAAAGCCGACTGCCGCCGTCGTAGCTGCTTACGAGCAAGAGACAGCGGTGCGCGCGCGTTCAATCCTCAGTACTGCGCATTTCCGTATCTATACAGCGGACGATGTAATTGGTGTTGAGCTGGGCGGGGCGCTCAAAAATATCATCGCTATTGGCGCAGGTTTCAATGATGGCATGGGTTATGGCGATAATGCAAAAGCTGCTTTTGTAACGCGAGGTCTGGCAGAAATAGCGCGCCTGGGAGTTGCTGCCGGGGCCAATCCGCTCACCTTCTCGGGCCTTGCCGGTATGGGCGATCTGATCGCCACCTGCGCCAGCTCCTTGAGCCGTAACCACGAGCTCGGACGACGATTGGCGGCGGGCGAGAAACTGGAGGAGATACTGGCCTCAACGCACACTGTAGCGGAAGGCATCTCTACTACCAGGGCAGCGCTACAAATGGCGGCACGCTACCACGTTGAGATGCCGATTACGCAACAACTCAGCCTGGTGCTCTTTGAAGGGCATGATCCCCGTAGAGCCGTGCCAGAGTTGATGATGCGCGACCTCAAAGGCGAATTAGACCCGTAGGACCATTGGTAGAGGCAGGTAGGATGGGTTCAGACAATCCCTTGCCGGATAGCATAAGCGACTGCGGCAGCACGCCCGGGGACATCGAGCCTGACAAAAATATTGCTCAGGTGACGATTGACTGTGCGCGGACTTATCACCAGCATCTCGGCGACCTCGCGGTCTGTATGCCCTTCAGCTACCAGGCGCAGCACTTCCAGTTCCCGCCCCGTGAGGTGGAGTACGAGCCTGTTGCCTGCTTCCCACTGCTCTACGTGGGGAATAGATATCGAACTGCGTGAAGCCTGCCCCCGGGTCGCTGGCTGGGTATTTTGTCTCGGGGATAAAACTTCTGTCAAGGGAGTGTGTAATGCCTGCGCGCCATCCCGTTGCTCTAATTCACGCACCCCTTTTTGTACCGTGTCCACCAGGCTGGCAGCACGCTGCATCTGGTAGCGTAGAAAGAGTTCCCGTGCGCGATCGCACAGATCATGCAAGCGCGTGGGGGCGTGATCTGTCACAAGGGTGATCGTACCGCTACGCAGCAGTGCTGCTCGCACCTGCTCATAGTAGATTGCAGCCTCTTCAGGCTCGTTATTGGCGCGCTGGCAGAGCGCCAGGCCGTCCTCAAAGGCCTGCTCCGCCGTCTCCCAATCGCCTGCCTGCGTGGCTACCACGCCCAATATGCGATCAACCGAAGTGCCATAGTACATAAAGCCACGCATTGAGCGCATCCGCTCGATGTAGGCAGCAGCTCGTGTATGTGCCTCAATACGCAAATACCCTTCTGCAAGGAAGGGGATATAGAAATTGCCGGCCAGCCCTGGTGGTTCGGGGATGGTGGCTGCCCGGTCAAGCTGTTCCTGGGCGGCTTTCCTGCGCCCGGTCACCGCGAGAAAATGCCCATAAAGCGCTGTTGCTCCGGCAATCCACTCGGTTGTCGAAGCTGCCTGGATGCTTGTCTGAAAAAGCCGTTCCGCTTCGGGCCAGTTACCAATGCGGAACTGTAACTCTGCCTGCGCCAGGAGCGCATTTGGTTTGAGACGCGCGTCGTTGTTTGCCAGCGCCTCTTGCAGTGCCTGTTGCAGGCGCGCGTCGCTGCTCGCCCAGTCGCCTTGAGCAAGCGCCATCACGCCCTGGTTCCAGTACAACAGGCCCAGGATACCGCGTGCTCCGTAGCGGCGAGCCCGTTCAAAGCCGCGCAGCGTGCAGAGCCGCGCGTGCTCCATCTCTCCCAGCGCCTGGTATACGATGCCCAGTACCTGGTCTACCAGTGCCGCGCGGAAAGGGTCGCCTATTGATACATAGAGCGAGTGGGCTTGCTCCTGGAAACGAATAGCCTCGTGGATGTGCTCACCCCAGCCACGCAGCCAGCCCAATAACTGCAAGGCAAATGCCTGGCTCCCACGATCTCCGCTGTCTGTCGCCAGTTGGTGTGATCGCCACAGCTCTGCCTCGGCCTCTTGCGTACGGCCAAGCATCATATCGAGTGTAGCTTGCGCTTGCAAAAGCAGGATGTGCTCATTAGTACTCGTGCGCTGCAGGGCTATGCTGCCAGTTGGGAAGCTGCGTCCTGGGAACCAGCGCACCTGTGTTGCCTCGTCAAACGCTGCATTTGTTGCTCTTTCAGTCTCTGCTACAGCGTTAAATGCGCTAGATGCCGTTTGAAGATGGGCCATCGTCTGATCATATTTGCCTTGCATACGGTAGACATCCGCCAGCAAGCGATTCACCTGTGCCAACAATAATGATTGCGCGTATCCTGTTCCGGTCCCGCGTAAGTCTTGTAGCGCCTGTTGAAAAGCAAGCGCGGCCTGCTCGAGCTCCCCTAGTTTGAACCAGCTTTCACCGATCAACAGGTAGAGTTGCGCGGGCACTGGCAGATGAGCGCCCGGGCCAGGTGGATCTGCCTGTATGGACGGATCTTGTACCAGCCTCAACACTGTACGAAAGTGGCCAATAGCTTCGCGATGTGCCTGCTGGCGTACTGCATCCTCACCTGCAAGCAGACTCCAGCGTAATGCTCTTTGCCTGTCGCCGCCCAAGACAAAGTGACGGGCCAGTTCTGCAGCATGGGCTGGAGCAGCATCAGCATAGCCATGTTCCATGGCCAGGCCAATTGTGCCATGTAGCGCTCGCGCCCGCTGTGTAGGAACCTCGGAGCTCAGCACCTCTTGCACAATGCCCTGACAGAACATATAAATGGTGGCTGTCACTATGCCTTTTGCAGGCGCCAGGTCTGAAGCGAAAGATGCCTCGGGGCTCCCTGCTGAGCCGTTTATATACTCCTCCTCACCGGCCTCAGCGGCAGGAGCTCTGGCAATCACTGCAGCCTGGGTCGCCTCGTCGATTAACAACTGTACCTGTTCTTCAGATTCTTCAAGCACATCTGCCAGGACATCCAGCGTGAATGTACGTCCCAGTAAAGAGGCAACGCGCAGCAATTCCCTGCAAGCTGTGCTCAATCCCTGGAGGCGCTGCTCCACCGCCAGGGTTATGCTTTCTGGTATTCCGGCATTGATGGCGCGCGTTGCTCTCCACTCACCATTGCGTAGCACTAGCAACTGGTTCAGTGTCAGCGTGCGTACTAGTTCTTCCAGGAAGAAGGGGTTACCTCCGGCGCGACTGAGCAATGACAGGGCTAGCTCCGCAGAAAATGTGCCGGGGAGAAGCGCATGCAGGTGTCGCTCGGCGGCATCTGCATCCAGCGGCCCAAGCGGCAAGAGCAGCAGCAAACCCTGGCGCACTAATTCACCTAGCATTCTTGTCGAAGCCGTTGATACTACCCGGTCTGCCGCTTCTGCACGCTCGTTGGAAGGAGTGGGCGGTCGTGTCACGCCTACCAGCGCGACGTGACTACCATGCAGGCGCACGGTGAGGAACATCGTGAGTTCCAGGCTTCCACTATCAGCCCACTGCAGGTTGTCGATGCCCAATAGAACTGGTCGCTCCAGCGCCATACGTTCTAATATGGTTGCCATGGCGTCGAAAAGGCGGAACTTCTCCTGGTCAGGTGAGAGTACTTCCGGCTCGATTGTCACATGCAACATCCTGGGCAGGTCGGGGAAAAGGCGAGCCAGCGCTGCGACGAGCGGGGTATCTGTCAGAGAGGTCACTTCTGCCATAGCAGTGCGAGTCTCCTGCTCGCCGGTCCCTTGCAGGTCGCCTGGAGAATGCGCATGCCCTATATAGCGACGCAATTCTTCTGTGGTCGATGTATGTATGACCGGGCGTAATGACTCGATAAAAGGAAGATAGGGAAACATACCACCCGACTCGTATGTGCGGCCTTCCAGCACACGGAAACCGCGCGCCCTGGCTTCCAGGTACATCTCCGCCAGTAGACGCGACTTGCCCATGCCCATCTCGCCGCTGATCATCACCGCCCGAGCTCCTATTGGCCTGTTGAGCGCGACCGTCTCGAGTACAGCGCGTATAGCCTGCATCTGGGTCTCACGCCCTACTAATGGTAATGCGCTACTGAGTAACTCTAGCCCTGAAAGTGGATCAGCGAACGGTGCCTGCATGGTGTTTCCAATCTATCCACCGGTGATTGTGTGCCTGTAGTTATTCTGTCGACTCTGCTACTTTTCTGTGTTCTGGCCGTTCTGACTTACGCCTTTTCAAGTAAGGCCAGATGTCGTGGTAAGTAAACAAGGCGTAGAAGACGATCAAGAAGGGAACATCGAACAAGAAGTAGAACCAGAACAATGGCGAATCGTGCAGCCACAGGAGATGGTAGAGGAGCGCCAGCGCTACGATCGTTCCATATACCACTGCTACGATAGCCAGAGGGCGCACTCGCGCCCATTCACGTTGTGTTGCCAGCCAGAAAGACGCGGCACAATTGCCCAGCACGATTGCACCGATGAAGCGATCGAGCATGTGAGGAATACTTGTAGGCCAGAGCGGAAGAGGCACTTCTGGCAGGAAGAAAAACGCTAAGCCTATGATCAGGTTAAAGCTGCCTGCAATAAAAGCCAACCCGCGCTCAAGCGGGCTAAAAGTGCGATGGTCCATGTGTTCCCCTTTCCTTGTCTACATTGCCTCGATTATACTAGACACACAGGCAGCGTACAATAGGCGGATTAGGGCGAAAAGATTATCGTGTCTCGTGATATAATTATGCGACCCATACAGGAGGAGAAAACTATGCACGGACGACGAGCGCGAGCGGCTTCTCTCGCTACAGCGTACCTGGCCTCTTTGCTGGCAATCGTGTTTGCCCTGGCGGCATGCGGGGGGAGCAATGCGCCGACCGCGCAGCAATTGATCAAAAACGCGCAGGCTGCCATTCAAAAGGTCAAATCGTACCATTTCAACCTGGTAGTCGATAACCCAGGCGAGGGAGGGGTATTGACCATCAAAAGCGCGGATGGCGATGTTCTCGTTCCCGATAAGCTGCAAGCGAAGGCGAATGCGCTGGTGTTCGGCAACGTCGTCAATGTCCGGATCATCGCCATAGGCGATAAGCAATATGTCACCGATCCTATCACCGGGAGTTGGACGGCTGCCAGTGGACTGCTCGATCCACGCACATTCTCAGACTCGAAAACGGGCGTTGGAGCGATTCTTGGTCACATACAGAACCCCAGTACGCCCACCGATGCAAATGTGGACGGGACGCCCTGCTGGAACATCAATGGCCTGCTCGACGCTAAGTACCTGGCTGGCATCACTGGCGGTACAGCGCCAGCGGGCTCTATGGTGGAGGCCACTACTTGCATAGGGAAGGCCGATAATCTGCCCTACCTGTTTCGTTTAAGTGGTATAGCTGCGAAGGGCGATACCGCTAAAACTGTGCGCACCTTCAAACTCTCAAAGTTTGGGGAAACACTGGTCATAACGGCACCCATTTAGCATGCGGGGGTTCGCCCCTGGTGACCGCACAAGCGTCAGGAGAACGGAGCAACATGAAGACGTAGCAGCGCGATAATGAAGTTTACCGACCAAAGTCGGTACTGTCATGCTGAGCGCAGCGAAGCATCTCTTTGCCCATCGAGAGAGACCCTTCGCTGCGCTCGGGGTGACAACACCTGACCGATCTTGTTCGTGAAAAATCTTGATCGAGCGAGGGGCATAGGGGCCATCGACCATCTTCCGCCCTGCCCCGGCGCAATGAATTGCGTGCCTACACCCCTTCATTACGGTATGAGGTGAAAACATGCAACGCAGGCACCCTGTCCCCCGAATCGTATGTGCGGTACCAGCCTTCATTACGGTGTGAGGTGAAAACATGCAACGCAGAGCAGCGTTGTTGGCAGTATTGGCGGCAAGCGCCGCTGTATTTCTCACGGCTCTCGATCAGACGGTCGTCGTGACGGCCTTGCCGCGGATCATCGTTGACCTGCAGATTCCGGTAACTCAGCTTGACCGGGCTGCCTGGATCATCAGTGGCTATCTACTAGGCTATGTCGTCGCTATGCCTCTGATGGGTCGAGTTTCAGACATGTATGGGCGCCGCCGCGTCTTCATCACTTGCCTGTGTATCTTCGCTCTCGGTTCGCTCTTCTGCGCTCTGGCGCCTGTTCTGGGCGATAATGTATCCCTCGACTTTTTACAGGGCATAGGAATTGATGTCAGTTCCCCAGGCTTGATCTGGCTGGTAGCGGCGCGCTTTGTGCAAGCTGCGGGGGGCGGCGCTGTTGTACCGGTCGCTATGGCGGTAGCTGGTGACTTTTACGGGGAAAAGCGGCGCGGCCTGGCCCTGGGGTTGATAGGTATGGTAACCGAGGCCGGCGGCGTACTCGGTCCCCTCTATGGTTCGGTAATTGTGCAATATGGCGGGTTTAGCATTCCACTCGGGTCATCTATCCTACAAACATCTGGCTGGCAAACTATCTTCTATCTCAATTTGCCCATCGTAGCGGTCCTGCTTGTCTTCATCTGGCGTCTTGTGCCACCCGGGAAGCTATCTTTTGCCGGAGGCCAGGAGACGATTAACACCAGGCAGCGTGTCGATCTTCCTGGGGCACTCCTGCTCGGCGCTTCGCTCGTCTGTCTCAGCCTGGGATTATCTCAGGAAGCAGCACAGGTCGGTCCTGCGGCAAGCGGGCCGGGCCAGGCTCTCATACAAAATAATCCCTGGCTGATCGCTGCTGCGCTGGTCTTGCTGGCGACTTTTATTGCTTTTGAAATATACGCCGAACGCGTGAATAATCGCGCTCAGGTCATGCAAAGGATGACGCGGGTATGGCCTATCGTCGAACCGTCACTGTTCAAGCGCGTGACTTTCTCTGCGGCTGCGCTCGCCAGCATGCTGGTGGGGACCGCGCTTATTATCGCGATGGTTGACATTCCGATATTCGTGGCAACAGTGCTGGGACGGTCGGCGATTGATAGTGGCCTTGCGCTCTTGCGGCTCACGGCTATGATCCCCATAGGAGCGCTCATTGGCGGCTGGCTCTGCTCGGTCATCTCGTGCCGCCTGACGGCCCTCCTGGGCCTGGTACCTACAGCGATAGGTTTCTGGCTGATGCACCTCTGGCCTCTTGATGTTGGCTGGACACAGATTACCATCAGTACCCTTATCGGCGGGCTGGGTTTTGGGCTGGTGATTGCACCGATAGGTACGACTGCCATCAATGCGGCCAGCAGTCGCCAGATCGGCATGGCCTCATCTGTAGTGACGGTGCTGCGTATGGTGGGCATGATCCTCGGCCTTGCAGCGCTGACCTCCTGGGGGCTAGGGCGCTTCCGCGCGCTGGCGGCAGCATTCAAGCTACCCCCAGGGGTGTCTGCTTTCAGCGCAACCTACAATACGCTCTATGGCCAGTATCTCGTTGTCTCGGCCCACGAGGTCTATACAGCCATTTTCCTGGCAGCAGGTGTGTTGTGCATTGTGGCGCTTGTACCAGCCTTTTTCCTGGAGGGGAGAAAACCTTCTCCTTACTTTGTACGTAATACAGGTGATGACACGTACTTTACGGAAAAGGCATCAAGCTAAAAAAGTCCATCACTATCCGTAGGGGCGGGAGTGGGGATGATGTGGGGAGGGGGCCTTTATGGCCGCCCGCGTGGTCCACCGCCAGGGCCAGCCCCAGCACCACCAACGGTCACGTTGGTACAGGGGGTCAGACGGGCGACCATAAAGGCCCTCCCCACGCCGCTCCGCCACCCTCGCCCCTACGAAATCCCGGGTCGGCGCCTTAGGTTGATTCCTATTGGGCTCCCGCAAGAGGTGAAAGTGAACGCATGAGCAGAGATAGAGATGCATCGCAGGAGTACTGGGAAGAACCTTCAAATGATGGTTATGAGCATGAGCCGCATCCCAGGAGGCGTCGAAGACGAGATGATGAGGAAGCGGATTTTCGCCCGCGTAGAAGACGGCGGGCTCGCTGGCCCTTTCTGCTCGTAGGCTGTATAGGAGGCATCTTTATCGTTGCCATAGCAGCCGCCATTGGTATATTCGCGATTAGCAGCAGCCTGTCAACTGGAGGCCTGGGAAGCGTTGGCAACGCTCAGACGTTTACGAGCACAAACCAGCAACTAATAGGGTCTTCTAGCATTGCGCAGGTGCAGGTACATAACCAGATTGGCGATGTCTCCATCACAGTAGACCCCGCTGTCACTGCAACAACAGTGACGACCATCAAAAAAGTCAAGGCTGCGAGTAGCGCTAGCGCCAGCAAGGAATTCGGACGTATCCTGGTCCAGGTACAGCCGCCCAGCGCGCCATCTAATACCCTGACGGTGAGCACGAGCATACCCAATGCAAGCGGCACGATCCTGGGCAAAGCCAGTGATACTGTAGACGTGATGATCACATTGCCAGCGGCAGCGAGTGCGAATGCAGGGACGCCGCTGGCGGTTAATGTCGTAACCTCGGTAGGAAACGTGACGGTCAGTGGATTGAACGCTGTGCTGGTAGTGAAGAATGATATAGGCAACGTGACTGCCCATCAAACACGCCTGGTCGATGGCTCGCACCTGGAGACGGGTACGGGCGATGTAATCTTCGACGGGACGCTAGATACATCTGGCAGTTTAAGCTCTGATCCCTGCACCAACCCTACCAACGCCTCACACCCCATGTACAAGATTCAATCTGAGCGGGGAAACGTGGATGTCACTTTACCCGTCACGACTAACGTTATCCTTGATGCCAACGTCAATGTCGGCATGATCAACAGTGAATTTGCCATCAACGTTACGAACACCGGTGGTTCACCGGGTTATTGCGGTCCGCTGCTCTCTAACCCGCTCACACCACCCTCCGGAGTGCTGGTGTTGGATGTGAGTTCTGGAAATATTGGCCTGCACAAAGGGTAACGGTTGCGTGTGTCTCTTTTGCCCCCGGACTCTTGCCAGTTGCATAACGCTACAGTATAATTGTCGAGAATCAAGTTGCAGAGGAGCGCATGTCAGGAACCCGCCCCCTGGAAGGGGGCAGGCTTGCTCGCAGGAGTGAGCCTCACTCTTGACCAGTCTCAGCCACCAGCCTTCTTCTTTAGGAAGAGGGCTGACGGGGCTACGTTCGGAGCGAATGGATAGGCACGTCCGGGTGCTTCACCAGCCCGGACCGCTGCGGAGCAGGATTAATCAGGTTGATGGGGTAAAGCCAGTGTTCTGCTCATGTGAAACCGCTCAAGAACATTGACGAGGTGAGCATTACCCGCGTAAGCGGAGGCTCGGAAGAGTACAACCACAGGAGTCCACCATGTCACAGGTCTTTGTATTAGACACCACGAAACAGCCCTTGAACCCGGTGCATCCAGGGCGTGCTCGCTTGCTCTTGAAGCAGGGCAAGGCCGCCGTCTATCGGCGTTTTCCGTTCACGATCATGCTCAAACGTGCAGTGGAGCAGCCAGCGCTCCACCCGTTGCGCATCAAAGTTGATCCGGGCAGCAAGACCACCGGCATCGCGCTGGTGAACGATGTCAGCGGGGAAGTGGTGTGGGCCGCTGAGTTAACGCATCGGGGTGAGCAGATTCAGCGCGATCTGGCAAAGCGCCGAGCGGTTAGGAGGAACAGAAGACAGCGCAAGACCAGATATCGAGCACCACGATTTCAAAACCGGCACAAACGGAAAGGCACACTGCCGCCTTCCCTAGAGAGTCGCATCTGCAACGTGGTCACGTGGGTGTGCCGCCTGATGCGGCTCTGTCCGATCACAGCCATCAGCCAAGAACTGGTGCGCTTCGATACCCAGGCCTTAGAGCACCCTGATATCGAAGGTGTGGAGTATCAGCACGGGACGCTGGCAGGCTATGAGGTCAAAGAGTACGTCCTGCTCACGTGGAACCATCAGTGCGCCTATTGTGATGCCCGTGATGTTCCCCTCGAACTCGACCATATCTGCCCGCACAGTCGTAATGGCTCCAATCGGGTGAGCAACTTGACGCTGGCCTGTACCCCCTGTAATCAGCGCAAGGGCAATCAGGATGTGCATGAGTTCCTACATGACGATCCTGTTCACCTCGCCCGCATACTGGCCCACATGAAAGCGCCACTGCGGGATGCAGCAGCGGTCAACGCCACGCGATGGGTGCTCTACGCGCGGCTCAAGGGGTTGGGACTGCCCGTGGAATGTGGCAGCGGTGGCTTGACGAAGTACAACCGCGTGATGCGTGGGCTCGACAAGACCCATTGGCTCGATGCCGCCAACGTAGGCAGGAGCACGCCATCGTCTCTCATCATCAAGGACATCGTGCCATTGCACATCATCGCGACGGGGCATGGCAGCCGACAGATGTGCCTCATGGACAAGCACGGGTTCCCTCGTACCGGCCCCAAGCAGCACAAGCGCGTCCAGGGGTTCCAGACGGGTGACCTCGTGCGTGCCGTGGTTGCGAGCGGGACCAGGCAGGGAACCTATGTGGGCAAAGTGGCCGTGCGTACTCGTGGAAACTTCAACATCACCACTGCGCAAGGCGTGGTCACCGACATTCATCATCGCTTTTGTGTGCTCATCGCTAGAGCCGATGGCTATACCTATCAGCAGCGAAAGGAGGCGGCACTTCCTCCCACAGCCTAAGGGCGTATGGGTGCCCGTGCCGTGTTTTTTATGGACGTAGTGAATAGGCCGCCGAGTTTGGCCTCGATACA
>WNFA01005177.1_pt1 | contig 15466 bp, 16 predicted proteins | sample 5400481 | NCBI WGS metagenome assembly WNFA01 (sample SAMN13153340, study PRJNA577476) | soil metagenome | isolation source: 120 cm saprolite under Douglas fir tree site 2 hole 1 replicate 2 | place: USA:California | collected 2015-04-18
ACGAGAGCCCATTGGTTCCTTCCGGACTGATGGCCTCAATCTTGTTGCTGGCGATGTTCTGAACATAGAGGCGCACACCATGATTTGACTCAGTTCCGGACAGGAGAATCCGGTCTCCACCGGGGAACCAGCATGCATGGCTGTGAATGATTCCGTGTCCGTCCAGCGGCTTAGGCTCTCCCGGTCCTGTGGGAAGAAGGAAGAGGTCGGTTTGATTGTCGCCGCGGCTGGAAAGAGCCCATTTCCCATCCGGAGACAACGCCAGGGATTGCCCGTCTCCGAGTCGAACTGCTGGCGAACGATCGGGCTTTCGAAGATAAACGGCGTAGCTGGGTCCGCCCGCCTCTCCTTCCTCACGGAACAGAAGCGTCTTGCCGTCGGGAGCGAGAGTCACCGGATAAGACCAGTCCAGCCAGGTGAAGTCACGTTCCGATGCATCCGTGGAGGCGCGGACGATCAGCCCCCGCCTCCAGTTGTCCCGGGCAAGAAGGGCTCGGCCATCGGACAGCACATCCTGGAGCGTTCACCCGGGCCACCAGCCGCTTTTCTCCCGACAAACTGACCGCATAGAGTGCGCGATCGATTCCCAGTTGGGTTGCGGTAAACCAGACCTCGTCCCCGGCCGGCGACCAGGCGAGGCCAATGGCACCGCCTCCGTAGGGGTCGGCCAGACTCCTCTTCTTGCCCTTGAGGTCCACTACCGAGACGCCGGCGATAGAATCACCCTGAATGGGATGGTCCAGAAAAGCGATCGTGTCGCCACGGCGGGAGATGCGCGGATGGCTGATCCAGCCACCTGTCTCGTAGAGCACTTTGCCGATGGGATATTCCAGGCGATTCCGTCCCCCGACATCGCGCACGACAGCAAATTGGGCGCCGTCTGGAGACCAATCTGCCCACTGGACGCTCTCCAGCACTTCACGGGGAGCGCCGCCGACCAAGGGCATGCGCGCGAGTGTTCCACTGTAGACCTGCGATTTGGTCTGATGGCTGCCGAGCAGGAGAGCCGTCTCCCCAGTCGAGGAAATACCCAGGATCTCGGCACCGTCTACTCCGACGGGGCGGGCCTCAGGCGTGCCAACCCGCGTGGTAAAGACTTCCACCGGTCTCCCTTCCCACGCGGCACTGTAGACCACGGTTTGCCCGTCGGGAGCGAATCTGGCCAAGCGGATAGTGCCCCGGCGATAAGTCAGGAGATGATACGCGGCGAGGTTTGCCGGTCGGTTATGGCGAACGAGGAAAAATGCCATCACGATTACCGCAAGCAGGGCGGTCCCGGCCAGGGCGAGCGCCCCGTGGTAGCGGCTGGCTCGAACCACTTTTCCAGCAGGGGACGGGGCGGCGGGTCTGGTGATACCGGACCCAGTCTGCTTCGCACCAGTCTCGAGCTCGTCCGCGCTGGTGGAAATGCGGGACGAATCCAATCCACGTTTGAGGCGCTTCAAATCGCCGCGGATCTCGGCGGCACCCTGATAGCGCAATTCAACATCCTTTTCCAAAGCCTTGCCGATGATGCGCTCCAGCTCCGCCGGAAGATCGGGGTTTAGGCGTATGGGAGCGGTGGGTGCCCGGTTGAGAATCGCTTCCGTAATGACGCCCGAAGTGTCTCCGCGAAAGGGCAGGACTCCTGTAGCCATTTCATAAAGTACAACTCCGAAGGAGAACAGGTCGGTGCCGGCACCGAGTTCTCTGCCTCGCACCTGCTCCGGCGACATGTACGCCAAGGTTCCCAGCGCCGTTCCCGGGCTAGTCAGATGGAGTGTCGCCACATCGGCCAGGGTTTGGGAATCGCTGCTGCCGGACTTGCCAATGTCGGTGATTTTGGCCAGTCCGAAATCCAAGATCTTGGCGTGCCCGCGCTTGGACACGAAGATGTTCGCCGGCTTGATGTCACGGTGGACAATCCCTTTGGCGTGTGCCGCATCGAGCGCGTCGGTGACTTCGACAGCCAGCGCCAGCAGGCTCTCGATTTCGAGTGGGCGGCCGTCGATGAGATGCTTGAGTGTGGCCCCGTCGAGATACTCCATCGCGATGAAGGATTGGCCTTCATGCTTTCCGATCTCGTAAATCGTGCAGATGTTTGGGTGATTCAGTGCGGAGGCGGCTCGCGCTTCGCGTCGAAAGCGTTCCAGAGTCTGTTCATCGTGGGCTACTTCCTCCGGCAAGAATTTCAAGGCTACAAAACGGCCCAGCTCAGCGTCCTCCGCCCTGAAGACAACTCCCATGCCGCCACCACCAAGCTTGTCTAGAATGCGATAGTTCGAGATGGTTTGGCCGATCATTGACTGTGGGGAAAAGCCCAAGAGTAAGCATGTTAGAAGGAAGCCGGAGAACAGTCAAAACCTCTGAACAGGACGGGTGAAATGAAGGCAATAGCAATCAAGAAGGGCCACAACAGAGAGAAAGCGGCTGGTTTCCAGGAAATGGGCACCTTCCGCTGTGACGGCTGCGGCGAGGAGTTTGTCATCGGTCACCAGCCAGTGCTTATGGATAAATGGGTCGCTGAGGAACAGGCCCGTTGGCTCGAAAGGGTTCTTGCCGAAGAGCCCGAACGGGACAAGACACACCCCGACCCCATCGAATTGCCAGACTAGCCCAAACACCAGGATGTCTATGCGCGCGCTCGACTCATTGATTCCTAAAGTAGACGATCTTCTCGCGCTCGAGGTTGAGGAACTCGCTGGCGTTCTTCGGATACACCTGAGCAGCTATGGCGACAATAGCGGGAACGGGATCGTCAGCCAAGGTAGCCTCAATCAATACAACTTCTTCAACATGCTCGGATAGTATCCCGCATTCTCTGTTCGTCGAGCCGAGGTCATACTAGGCCGGACACAACTCTTGAAAACGATGTGAAGGACATTCCGGAATCGGTCTACGCGATGACCGACAGCATGTACGAAATGATTTCACCGTCTGCCACCGCTGAACTCTTGGCCCAGATGCCCGTAAAGGGGAGCGAACAGTGAAGTCAATTGATCACGTTTTGAACACATGTCGGAAGGGGCCGATCTGGAAGTTGTTGAAACCTGGTGCGCCCTAGAGGACGATTTTAGAACTCTTGCTTCCACGATGGTCGCCTATTTTGACCTTTGTTCTGGGGTATAATGCCGCATTCCTCGTCAAAAGAACCGAGCAGGATTATTCGAGTGGGCAGACATTTTCCTTTTGTACGCAGCTGTCGTTAGTGCTTTCGAATCAGAAGACGGTCCCATCAGCCAGCACAGAGGCTGGTAAGCGTGTTGATCGCCCGGCAGCGAACATGAATCGCATTAACATAGATCATCTGACCGAAGCTGAACTCATAGACTTGAATCATCGCATCGTGCAGCGCCTCCGACTCATGAGTCAGGTGCACGCTCACAAAGCCATGCTGGAGTTCCGCATCGGCGATCGCGTTACATTCGAACCCGAGGGTGGAACTCCTGTGTTCGGAATCCTGACCCGCTATAACAAAAAATCGGTCACCGTGATCACCGACGACGGCCATCGGTGGAACGTGTCGCCGCGCTTCTTGCGTGTGGCTGAATCAACCCTTGAGGCAGCAAAAACACAAGAAGGCGCCCATCCGAGCATCGTGATTCCGTTCAAGCAGAAATGAACCGGGTGGTCCAGCAGCGCGTTGGCGGCGACGGAGCGTGAGTGAGTTCGCGACTGCCAAAGCCCAGCTTGGAGGAGTTTGAAGGAAAAGTGCCGTGGCCTACACTTTTCTCACTTCTTGGTAGTGTCTTAATCACCTGCCACACGCTATTTAAGACACTACCCTTTTCTCTACCCTCTTGAAGCCGTATGCATGAATCATGCATACTGATACATATGCGAACGACTCTGAACATTAACGATGACCTGCTCAAGCAAGCGGCACGGCTCAGCGGTATCTCGGAGAAGACTGCTGTCGTTCACGCCGGACTGGAAGCCCTGGTCGCCCGTGAGAGTGCTAAGAGGCTGGCGGCACTGGGCGGCAGCGAGCCGCGTCTGCGGAAAATTCGACGACGCCGTCCTCAGGCCTCTATGGCCAGCCGCTGATGCTTGTTGATACCTCGATCTGGGTGGAGCATTTGCGCCATGGCCAGCTCGGGCTCGTCTCGCTTCTTCATCGCGCCGAAGTTCAGTGCCATCCTTTTATTATCGGCGAATTGGCATGTGGTTCCATAAGCCGCCGCTCTGAGATCCTGCAATTGCTCCGGAGATTGCCATCCGTGCCGGTCGTGGAGAATGAAGAAGTGATGATGTTCGTCGAGCGGCATCGCCTCATGGGTCGGGGTGTTGGCTGGGTCGATGTACATCTGCTGGCGTCGGCGGCATTGGAAAGCGTACTGCTCTGGAGCGCCGACCGGCGCCTCGCCGCCATCGCGCGATCACTGGGAGTTTATGGTGAGCCGTGAGCCGTAGCTGAAGTCGATTTCAAGATCTGGGACCCGAGGCAATTGTCTCGGCCGCCAGTCTGTCTTACCGGCGAAGTCGCGCAGGCCCTGCGATAGCAAGGAACAGAAGGCTGCAGTCGGCGCCGGAACTGGCATCCTGATTGGCACTGGCGACCCTCGAAATGGTTCGAAACGCCGCAATGCCGTCCGCAAGTGCCTGAACGGACAAGAGAGAAGTGCTGGTGCGCCCGGAGAGATTCGAACTCCCGACCTATTGCTCCGGAGGCTGCCAGTCGCGATCTAATCGACCATTTAGCGGGAGCGGACGCGGACAGACTCTCACGATTGACGGCAATCAATCAGTTTGGAGTACAAGCTTCAGCGCTGCCCGCAGAAGTGCAAGCTGGGCTGTACGGACGGCCACTGGTGGAGCAGGGAGTCAGCTCTCAACCGCAGCCGACGCCGCGAAGACCCCCAGTTTCTGGGATTCATTCTTGCCCGCAATCGCTGGAGCCGGAGGTACGGCTGCTGCTGGTTTCCGCAGCGGAGGCAAGGTTGATCTGACAGGGATTGACATGAGCGCGGGCGCAAACACATGGAACCCACATCCGTAAAGCGGCGACAAGTAATCACGGGACTAGGACGGAACGAGAAAGGACCAGCAAAGCGAGCTCCCGCTGCAAATCCGCGCGGGTGAATCGAATCCTTGGCCCAAGAGGAGGATCTGACCGACGCCATGGCGAAGAGCGTGAGACTAGCAAAAAGGCAGAGGGGACGGTGGGGACGGTAAGCGACGCCCACTCTACGGTGATGCCACGTTACAATAACCGGACAAGTTCTGGGTGTGGCCATCCCCTTTTCCCAAGACCATTTAGCATCCCAGATTAGACCTTCCGCCAAAGAAAGGGGATTCCAATGCTTGACCTCGCCAACTTCCGCGCTCTCTGCCGCTTGGCGGCAGAAGAAAGAGACCCCATCAAACTTGAGGCCATCATTTCCGAACTGAAAAACATACTGATTGCTGATGACAAGAAAGTCGGCAAACGCCCTAAGCGCGTTGCCTAACACGCGCGCCGAATGATAAGTTGCCGATTGTCAGAGTACGAAGGAACGATGGACATAGACCGCCGAGCGGTACAGAGCAATGCTCTGAGGGGAATTGCAGTTCGTACAGTACCATTCAGCCGGAGCCGTCTGCAGTTCATCCTTCGGAACTTTCGCAGAAATCATTGTCTCCAGATGGGGACAGTTGCATTTCTCGCACGTGAAAACGTAGAGGTAAACGAAATACGGAGTGTCGGGAGCATTCTGCATGATGCGCCTCAATTCAAGTCTTGCGCCAATCCAACCAAAGGATAGTTAGGCCGACTGCGGCAACCGCCGCCACGAAGAACGCTTCGCGGTCTGTAACCGGGAGTTCTTTCGGGGGTTGATTTGCCCACCAAAACCAATAGATCGTGGTAAGCAAGTGTGCCCTGAATCGGCGTTATCAGTTATGACTGCGCGATCAGATCATCCCGACCTCACAAGCTGTGACTGGACAGACGAATTTTGCGACTGTCGCGATCTAGGCACGATTTACAGCCTCATCACCGAGGCAGAGCTCTGTGCTCGCCACTATTGGAAGAGGCTAGCGCAATTGCCGACCGCGGCTTTGGATGTTTGCCTCAAGAAGCCAGCCGCAAAGGTCGGCCGCAACCAAGAAAGGCGTGAGTTCGGAGAATTGTGATGAAGGCGTGGGCAGCTTTAGAAATAGGCACATCAACACTCCCGAGCCGCCAAGCATTCAGCGCTTGGCAGCGCTTTTCCGAAAGTGGACTGCCACGCGTTCCGGAATGCTTTCTTCAAACCTTGCGGAGAGCCACTCCCGCAATCCAGATTTTTGTTGAGCAGAGAGAGCCAGGAATCGCACTCCGAGGCGCCCGCTCGGGTCACACCAGCAAACATCCAGCTCCGCCGAGAACTGGCTTGGCTGACCCGGCAAGGTAAACTGAACCAGCGCTTGCTCTTTGGTCTGGAATGGATGAGAGGTCTGCAACCCCATCCCACCCTCGCCGATGTTCACGGTCTGGGATTCAATTTCCTTTCCCTCCGCCATTCTGAGGAACGCCGGAACCGCCAGTGGAAACCGGAAATAGCGCCGCCGCTCCCGCACGATGAGTCCATACGCAGCCTTCAAGGTAAGACTTATTGATTCCACTGAAAGCGGTCGAACGAAGGTAAAGGTCGAGCCAATACTTATTCCCGAATCTTTCTCCGCGTTTCTACTCGTGATCGTGAACGTGACTGCCGTCTGATTTGAGGGAGATAGGTAAACTTCTTTCAGGACTGTCTTAGCACTATCCCCTAGTTCCAGGTCTACGACGACTGCCTCGAACTTTTGGCGTCTTAGAATACTAGCTGCTGTGTCCGCCTGGTGGTGTACGTCCAAAGACAGTGCAAATTGCTGTACTGCCTCAGTAAGCAAGCGGATTGCATCTACGTCCTTGCAGACAAGGAGAACGTTTCCGACCGAAAGCAAACGCGGTCTTGATCCAATTTGTGTCATCGGCGCACGAGTGCCTCTCCCTCCGGCACTCTCGCGTAAGTCTGTGCAGTCCCTAGTGACTACTCTAAATTTGTTACGGAATCCGAACAGGCTACAGATTTGTTGAGGCAACGACTGCATGACAGACGGGCCGAACCATCCCAGCGGACGGGTGCGAGACGGTTCGGGCACGCCCGCCCACCTTACGGAGCACCGCGCGGGCCGCTACTCCAGATTGTGTTGACAGTTGTTCGGCTTTTGTAACGGAGCGGGGAAAGGTGGGCAAGCGAACGGGAGTGAGGAATGATGGCTCTCGATGAACTACTCCGAGGGGCACCAAGGCTCAATTGAAGCGCGGCGATTCCCACGGTATGAGTTCGACACGGAGATCCATGTTGCCACGTTCGGAGGGGAAAAACAGGAGGTCATGCGCGGTCGGGCTCTCAATATCAGTGAAGCCGGCGTGGCCGGTTTATTCGTCGGCGGATGGGACATGGGTACAGCGGTAAATCTCAAATTCTTTGTGCCGGTGGTAAACAGTCCTCTCAGCGTGGGCGCAATTGTGCGCAGTCGCTCCGACTATCGCTATGGGTTTGAATTTGTGGAACTGAATCCTGCCCAACGCGAGGTCATCGACAAGACCTGTAGAACACTCGCCTTGCTCCAATAGAATAGGTGACTACCGCTTGGCGTGTGGATGCGCCCCGTTATATTCCTTCATCATCAATCGCGTGGTTCTGGACGTCTTCCATGGTGTCTCCATGGAAATTTTGATACCTGGGCGTAATAAGCCGTCACATCAAAGCTGTCATGGCCCAAGATGTGTCTGATCGCGTCGAATATTCCGGATCTTACTCTACGGCGCTTGCGCAAACACCCCCGCAGGGGTTTTTGGAACGCCGCAGGGAGATTCGGTGGGCCGTTCCCACCCCAACCCCTAACTCTTTGGAGATTGCTCGCCAAGAGGCCCCAGAAGCGCGAAGGGTGTCCAATCGGTTCTGGCTTACGAATATAGGCGGGCGGCCGAGGCGTTTCCCTTTCGCTCGCGCATTGCGCAAGCCGGCCTTGACTCGCTCCTGGATCACTGACTTTTCAAACTCGGCCATGGCGCCGATGATCTGAAACATCAGCCGGCCGGAGGGTGTGCTGAGATCGAGATTGTCCCGCAGGCTGATGAAGCTCAGCCCCAAGGCCTCGAGTTCCGCGAGGGCATTAACCAGGTGCCGCAGGGAACGGCCAAAACGGTCAAGCTTCCAAACCAGCACCGCATCGAATTTCCGTTGACTCGCGTCCGCCATCAGTCGGTTCAGAGCTGGGCGGGAATCTTTGGAACCGCTGATCCGGTCGACATGTTCCCCAACGATGGTCAAGCCGCGAAGCCTCGCGTATTCGCGAAGCTCCCGCAGCTGTAGTTCGGGATCCTGCTGGCCATTACATGTCGAGACTCTGGCGTATAACGCAACTCGCGTTGTTCTAGATTGAGTAGCCATCAGGCCCCCCCAGTTTCTCTTTTGGAGAACTGGGCAAGCCGCGGTAAGGCTGCCCAGGTGTTTGACTGAAATTCGCGGATCGAATCGCAGAAATCTCTCACGAATTTGGCTTACGAGGGGTTCAGGAAAAGACCTTGACACATGCCATCGCCGAAAGGAAATACGAACAGCTTGCTACTTACAGCGTGATGATTGATGCGCTGTCCCGGCTGGCGCAATGTCCAGAAGCGACCGAGGACAATGTGCGAGCAATTGCCCTCCCAGACCCGAATGGCTTCCGTGAAGATATGACCGTCGGCGAATACCGCGCATGGCGGGATCGCAGATCAAAGTAATATTATTTCTGCGGCGGGATTAACTTCTCAGGCTTCCTCTACGGATTCCCGGATACTCAAAGACGCTCAGAAGCAATTGCGACATGCACGGCCAGATACGACGCTTGAGAATTACGTGAAAGAGATTCCGGATTCCGTCTACCAGATGGTGGACGCTATGTATGACGGCATCGCGCGGCTGGATGAAAAGCAAATGTTGACGAGCGCTCCAATCGCCGGGGGAGTACAGTAATGTCGAGCAATCGCACACATTCTGCACACGAGAGGGAAGGGCTGATGGGTAAGTTGTTGAAATCTGGTGCGCCCGGAGAGATTCGAACTCCCGACCTATTGCTCCGGAGGCAATCGCTCTATCCAGCTGAGCTACGGGCGCGCACCAATGAGCTAGTTTACAGGGCAGCTGGAAAGCCTTCAATGCCGAGCTATTAAGGTGAAACCCAAAAGGCGGGACAGAACGCTTTCGCGCCCGACTGGACGGTTTGCACTGGGGGCAGAGCGCCTTCCGACGCGACAAATTTTCAGCGGTTAAGAAGGGCCTGGGAAAGTACTCGGCTAATAGCGTCCGCGGCCGCCGCCGCCGCCGCCCCGCCCGCCGCGATCTCCACCACGGCCACCACGGTCCCGGTCACGTCCACCGCCTCCGCCATGTTCTGTCTTAGGACGGGCTTCGTTTACGTTAAGCGTACGACCGCCAATTTCTGAACCATTCAGCCCAGCGATGGCTTTTTCGCCCTCTTCGGCGTTGGCCATCTCCACAAATCCGAATCCGCGCGAGCGCCCGGTATCACGGTCGGTCATGATGCTTACCCGGTCAACTTGCCCGTAAGACCCGAACATCTGGCGCAACTCATCTTCCGTGGTGTTGAAACTCAGATTGCCTACGAAGATATTCTTCAAGCGTCTGCCTCTGCACTGAGCTGTCGAAGTGCGAGCTCAATTCGGCGGACTGGCAGGGAGCTGAAGTGGCTTTCCTGAAAATCGATACCGGAGCTGGCGAACAGTCAAATGCGGCCAGAAGTATAGCAGATTTGTCGAGGGACTTTAGTTTAATCGGAAGCAATGGCTTGCAGCGGGCTCAGCACTCATCCACTTTCCAATATCCCTCGCGGTGAAATCCAACTTGCAGCAGCCGGTTCTTGGGATCATGGCGCTTACCGCAGTGCGGGCAGATGAGATACCGGTTCCAAGCCGTGCCTTGGTGGTCGTAATCCTTCGAAACCGTAAATGTTATGCCGCAACTACAAGGCACCAGATACATCCGCAGGCGCAGTTCCTTCTTTGCTGCCGGTTTTCCTGAAGGGCGAGATCTCACGAACTTTCCTCTACCCCTACCATAGCGCTCCGCTTTCGCCTATTGGCCTGTAGAACCTTCTTCCGCAGCCGCAGCGATTTGGGCGTGACTTCCACGAACTCGTCATCGCTGATGAACTCAATAGCCTGCTCCAGATTCAACTGCCGGAAGGGCACGAGACGTATAGCTTCGTCTGCGGTGGAAGCTCGCATATTGGTAAGTTTCTTTTCGCGGACTGCGTTTACGTCGAGATCATTGTCCTTGGCATTCTCGCCGATAATCATGCCCTCATAGAGTTCAACGCCCGGCCCCAGCAAAAGTTCTCCCCGCTCCTGCAGACCCCACAACGCGTACGCCGTGGAGACACCGCCGCGGTCGGCAATCAGCGCGCCGGTTGGCCGATGCGGAATTTCGCCCTGCCACTCCGTGTATCCATCAAAAAGAGAATTCATCACGATGGTGCCGCGGGTATCCGTCAGCAGTTGGCTGCGCAAGCCGATCAGCCCTCGGCTAGGGACGCGAAACTCAATTCGCACCCGCCCGTAGCCGTGGTTATGCATATTGGTGACTTCGCCCTTGCGCGCGCCCAGTTGCTCCATCACCACACCCACGAATTCTTCCGGCACATCAACCGTGAGATGTTCCACAGGTTCCATCAGCTTGCCGTTAATCCGCTTGGTGACGATCTCGGGTTTGCCCACCATCAGTTCGTAACCTTCACGCCGCATCATCTCGATCAGGATGGAAAGCTGCAACTCTCCGCGTCCCAGCACCTTGAACGAATCCGTACTGCCCATGTCCTCCACGCGCAGGGAAACGTTGGTCAGCAGCTCTTTCGACAGCCGTTCGCGCAAGTTGCGTGACGTGACGTAGGTAGAAGGATTCTCCGCGTCCGTGATGGTCTCGCCAATGGTGATGCCTTCCACGCCCGCAACCGCGACGATGTCTCCCAGAGTGGTTTCCGTTATGTCGGTCCGCTTCAAGCCGGAGAATGAAAACAATTTGGTAATCTTGGTCTTCTGTATCGATCCGTCGAGTTTGGCGACGCCCACTTCCTCACCCGTACGCATCGTGCCATTGAACACGCGCGCAATCGCCAGCCGCCCCAGGTAGTCGCTGTAGTCAAGATTCGCCACCAGGATTTGCAAGGGACCCGCGGGATCGCCCTCGTGGACAATAATCGTCTTCAAGATCGCGTCAAACAGCGGCCGTAAGTCTTCACCGCCGCCTTTCATATCCGTCGATGCCGTGCCCGCTTTCGCATTCGTGTAAAGAACAGGGAAGTCGAGTTGATCTTCCTTGGCATCGAGGTCGATAAAGAGGTCGTAAATCTCATTCAGCACTTCCTGCGGACGCGCATCCGCACGGTCAATCTTGTTAATGACCACGATCGGAGGAAGTTTCGCTTCCAGCGCCTTGCTGAGCACGTAGCGGGTTTGTGGCAGCGGTCCCTCGCTCGCATCCACCAGCAGCATTACCCCGTCCACCATTTTTAGAGCGCGCTCCACTTCGCCGCCAAAATCGCTGTGGCCGGGCGTGTCAACAATGTTGATCTTCACATCGTGATAGAAAATGGCCGTGTTCTTGGCCAGGATGGTAATGCCGCGCTCCCGCTCCAGTTCGTTCGAATCCATCACGCGTTCTGCGACAGCCTCGTTGGCGCGGAACGTACCACTCTGCTTAAGCATAGCGTCCACCAGCGTGGTCTTGCCGTGGTCGACGTGCGCGATGATGGCGATGTTGCGGATACTCAGACTCAAAGTGTCGGTTGTCCTTTGCCGCGGATCGTTTGGCGCGATTAAACGCCGCAAGGCCTCTGTTACTACTTTACTATGTGTGGATGGTTCTCAGTAGCAGTTCGCGCATGGAACCACACGGTTTGATGGCTGGAACCCGGAATCGGGAAAATACTTGACTTAGCCGACCACAGCCGTTTCCCTGGGCGCAAGCTTACCCGCCAGACGCGCTTCCGCTTGCTTCGCCGCGCGCTGGGCCGCGAGAATCGCCTCGTTTGTGGTTGATTCTGGACCCTCTGAATCCGTGTTGGCGAAGAACACGCGCTCCATCGGCCGCCGGACCAATGGTTGCACCTGCCCGTAGAGTCCGGGCGTCGACATATACATGGGATGCCCTCGACGGTATATGTGTACTTCGAGGGGATCAACATCCAATCCCGGCATCACCTTTTGGAAATCACGCAGCACGTTGGCGGCGATCTTACGCGCGCCGATTTCGTTGAGCAGGTACCCGCGATCTTCTTCCTTCATCGGCGTGTAACAACTGAGAATGTTGTATTTCTGTTGATCACCTGATTGCCTGCGAACCACCCAGTTCGCGACCACGATGTCAGTAAACGTATTTCCTGGACACCAGGTATCGTATCCACGATGGAAAACCGGCTTGTCGAAGATGAGATTCACCACGGGGTAGGGAATATAGCGAATCTGATGCATGGCCTCACTTTGCTTGCCGGGCAAGCCTTCAACAATGCGTCGAGTGATGAATTTGGGAGTGGCCATGATGACCGCCTTGGCAGCGACTGTCTTCAATTCGCCGCCGAACATGTACGTCACTTGCACCTGTTCTCTCTCCGGAACTACGGCCACGATGGTCGCCCCGGCCTGCATCCGATCGTTGCATTTGGCCTGTAGGATCTCCGCCAATTTCTTGGTGATGGCGCCCAGCCCTCCCGGCCATGTATAACGGTTGTCCGAATGACTTTGAATCACCATCTCCTGCAATTCCGCGATCGCCAGCGCGGCATTGGTCTGATCACTCGTTGCTCCCCAATTCGAGGGTCCGTATGTGTCCCACCATTGTTTGATTTCGCCCGCGTAGTTCTTCATGAAGTCTGAGAACGGAACGTTGTAAAGCTCCCGGCCACGTTTCTCCAGATCGATGGCCACCATCTCCTTCCTGAATCTCTTGAAGCTGTCACGGACGATCGGCGGATAGGGCAGCTTGCTGAGCCCGTCGCCCCAGGTGTCGTGAACAAACTCGCCGTTAATGATGCTGCCGTCGGGCGAGTTTATGGGCAACGGCTGCAGGCCGATTTCTTTGGCAAAGTCGTAGGCTTCTGATGGCCTCCAAAGAAATGCCGAGCCCGTGCCATACGTGCTGCCTTCGTACTCCATCGCGAAAGCGTTGCCGCCCCAGTGCGGCTCTTTTTCCAGTAAAAGGAAGTCGCGATGCTGCAAACGGTAAGCGGCTGTCAGGCCGCTCACGCCACCGCCCACAATCACCACGTCATGTCGAGCCGAAGCCGCAGGCCGCGCGAATATTTGGCTCCCTGCGGTTTGCACTCACGACCCAGTCCCCCCAACCGCTTCCACTACTTCCATGCCCACCTCCGTTCCTCCATCGCGCATGCGCAAGCGGTACCAAACCACAATCGCCACCAACGAAAACACAAAGATAATAGTCGAGACAGCATTAATTTCTGGCGTGATCCCCCGCCGCAACCGTCCCCATATCTCAAGGGGCAGCGTGTTATCCCGCCCAATCAGAAAGAAGCTGACCGCGATCTCATCCATGGAAAGCGTGAAGATCAGCAGCGCCGCGCCAATGACCGACAGCTTCAAATTCGGCAGCGTCACTCGCCAAAACGTCTGCCAGTAGTTTGCGCCCAAGTCGAGCGAGGCTTCTTCCTGTGCGCGATTCAGTTTTTGCAACCCGGCGAATACTTCTGTCGTGGCCACCGAAATCAGCGCTGTGCCATGACCCAGCACAATGGTCAGCAAGCTGAGTTTAATGGCGGCTGCATTGAAGAGCATGAGTAGCGACAGACCCGTAATCACTCCCGGCAAAATAAGTGGCAGCAGTACGAGCCGCCGGAAAAGCGCCTTGCCGGGAAATTGGGCCCGATCGAGTGCCAGCGCCGCCGGCACGCCGATCGCAAGAGAAATCACCATCGCCGCGAAGGCGACTTGCAGGCTATTCAGCACGGAATCCCAGATAGGGCCATCGGAGAACAGTACGCGGTACCAATCGAACGTCAGATGACGCGGCGGGAATCCACCCACGCCCTCCCCATTAAACGAATAAAGAATAAGGACTGCTATCGGCAAATAAAGAAACGCGAACACAGCGACGGCGTGCGCCAACAACCAGCGCGGTCCTTTCGTGGCTTCCCTCCCCTTGCCGCTCACGAGAAGCTCCATTTCCTTTCCAGGCGCTCGGAAAGAAAAATCAAACTCACCACCAGCAACAGCATGCAGAAAGAAATTGCCGCACCCAAAGGCCAGTTATATGCCGCGCCAAACAGGCTTACCACGATGTTCGAGATCATAATTCCGCTCGCTCCGCCCAACAGCAGTGGAGCCAGAAAATCTCCCAGACTTAGCACGAATGCAAACGTGGCGCCGGCCAGCACCCCGGGAATGGAGAGAGGAAAAACTATTTTCCAGAAGGTTTGCCCGGGAGTTGCGCCAAGATCGTGCGAAGCCTCCACCAAATTGCGCGGAATGTGTTCGAGCGCGGCGTAAATCGGCAAAAAGGTAAATGGCGTATAGATGTGCGTCAGAGTCAGCACCACAGCGAACGGGCTGTACAACAGAAACTCCACCGGATGCTGAGTGAGATGCACATATTGCAGCCACGTGTTCAAGACGCCGTCCGATCCTAGAATCGTCTTCCACGCATAGGCCCGAACCAAATAACTGACCCACAACGGAATAATCACCAACTGATAAAAAAGATCCTTCCGCTTGCCGGCGTGAAAGGAAAGAAAATAGGCCAGCGGATATCCCAGCAGCAGCGAAAAGATCGTCACCCGGGCCGCGATCCACATGGAGCGCAATAGCGTTTGCCAGTAAACCCCTACGCGCAGCAACTCGCGGTAGTTATCCAGACTCCAGTGGTGAACGATAACCTGCGCCGCCGAAACCGACCAGAAGCTGTAGCAAAGCATTAGGAGATACGGGGTCAGCAGAAATGCCGCGACCCACACTAGCGGAGGCAAGGTCACCGCCGTTTTGTAAGCCCGGGAAAACAATCAATTCCTTTCGGCAGACTTGCGCACCGGAACGGCATCCCCAGGAGAGAACTCCAACTCGACCTCAGCGTGGCCCGCCACGCTGCTGGGTGTTCTCACGACGAGGACTGCCCCTTCTGCACACTGCACTCGAATCAACTCGGTGGCTCCATGGAACGCCTGGTTCACTACCCTGCCTGGCACACGCACGCGGCCAGAAACAACAAGAGTGGCAGGCGGAACGACAGCAATATTCTCCGGTCGCAAAGAGAACAGGGCCGGCCCGTCCGCAAGCTGGACTGGCCACGATAGCGATGAGCAGCGCGCGATCCCGCCTCGCACTTCAGTTTCCAATAAATTCGTGTGTCCGATGAATTGCGCGACGTATGCCGTCGCCGGACGGCTGTATATCTCTCTGGGCGCCGCTACTTGTTCGAGTTCGCCTGAACGCAAAAGAGCGATGCGATCTGACATCACCATCGCTTCT
>WNFA01003096.1_pt1 | contig 15464 bp, 15 predicted proteins | sample 5400481 | NCBI WGS metagenome assembly WNFA01 (sample SAMN13153340, study PRJNA577476) | soil metagenome | isolation source: 120 cm saprolite under Douglas fir tree site 2 hole 1 replicate 2 | place: USA:California | collected 2015-04-18
AGGGCGACCAACAGGCCGAGCATCGCCAGATGAAAAACGCGCGCAATCCACAACGCGGTATGGATTCCCAGGTGCCGAGGCAGCGAGTGCAGTCCATGGCTTCGATCAAAATCAAAGTCCTGGCAGGCGTAAATCACGTCGAACCCGCCCACCCAAAATGTGACAGCCGCAGTCAGCAGCAGAATTCGCGGATCGAGCGAGCCGCGCACAGCGATCCAAGCCGCTGCGGGCGCGATGCCGAGAGCGATGCCCACAAACAGATGAGACCACCGCGTGAAGCGCTTGGAATAGGAATAAAGCAACACAATCGCGAGGGCAACCGGAGAGAGCATCAGCGTTAAGCGATTGAGCTGCGAGGCCGCCAGAACAAAAATCCCACATGAAATCACGACGAATGTACTGACGAACGAGGGAGTCAGGTGGCCCGCCGGCAATGCGCGAATGCTGGTGCGGGGATTGGCCGCGTCAATCGAGGCGTCGGCCAGGCGATTGAACGCCATCGCCGCTGACCGCGCCGAAACCATGGCCACAATGATCCAGGCGAGTTGATGCCACGCAGGAAGGCCGCCTGCGGCCAACATCGCACCGCAAAGCGCAAATGGGAGCGCAAAAATAGAGTGCTCCCACTTGATCATCTCCAGCGTGATCTTCAGATTTTGGAGAAAGCCCACAGGACATTGTAAAGCAGTGGTTGGTGATTGGTGATTCGCAAACCGGCTCGCCGTGACCGAGGACTGCGCAAGCACTAATCACTAATCACCAATCACTGATCACTAACCACTAATCACTCACCCCCTCCACCAGCGGCACAAACCGGCAGCCTTCCAGAACTTGCACTTCGGGCTGTGCATTGACCTTTCGGATCAACTGCAATTGCTGGCTTGTGGGCGGGCCGACGGGCACTACCATGCGTCCTCCTTCGCGCAACTGCGCGAACAGCGCTGGCGGAATTTCGGAGGTTGCGGCCGAAACGACAATCGCATCGAAGGGAGCGTATTCCGGCCAGCCCTGGCCCCCGTCTCCCACGCGAATCTTCACGTTGGAATAACCCAGCCGCGCAAGCGTCGCTTCTGCGGCTGCTGCCAGTTCGGCGTGCCGTTCGACCGAGTACACCTCAGCGCACATTCGCGACAGCAGAGCGGTTACATAACCGGAGCCCGTGCCTACTTCAAGGACGCAATCTGTCGGCTGAAGCGCCAGATACTCCAGCATGACCGCAACTATGTATGGCTGGGAGATGGTCTGGCCAGCGCCGATCGGGAGCGGGTGGTCTTCGTAGGCTTGGTCCCGCAGAGATTCGGGGACGAACTCGTGGCGCGGGACGTCGAGCATAGCGCTCAACAGGCGGCGGTCACGAATGCCACGCTCCGCGACCTGGATGCGCACCATCCTTTCCCGCTGACCGTCGAAAGAGTCGCTATGAAATGAAACTTGCATTGGTTGCGCCGCCCGTTTCGCTCGCGGGGCAGCCGAGGCGTCTGTTCCTGCATGATCAATACGGCCCGATAATCCCACCGATGTTGCGCGAGGGGGGCGGCTCGGGCCGGACCGTCCTTCGCTTCGCTTCCATCATGTCGAGATACTTGTAGGCGGTCCCGGTATTGAATAGCACGACGACATCCTCCTCGCGGAAAAACCCGGAAGCCCGCAGCCTCTGATACGCCACCAGCGACGCAGCTCCCTCCGGAGCGGCGAACACGCCCTCGACGCTTGCCCAATGCCGGACGGCATCGAGGATTTCGTCGTCCGTCGCGGCCACCGCCGTTCCCTTACTTTTCTTGATGATGTCGAGGATCAGGTAGTCACCATAGGCCTTGGGCACGCGCAGGCCCGAAGCGAAGGTCTCGGCCCCGGTCCATATTTCTGAGGTGCTCTTCCCTGCTTCCCAGGCCTTCACAATCGGCGCGCATCCGGACGCCTGCACGGTTACCATTTTCGGACGCTCCGGACCGATCCAGCCGAGCTGCTCCATTTCGTCGAACGCTTTCCACATGCCGATCATGCCCACGCCACCGCCGGTCGGATAGACAATGCCCTGCGGCAGCTTCCAATCCAGCTGCTCGGCGACTTCATAGCCCATGGTCTTTTTGCCTTCGACGCGAAACGGTTCTTTCAGAGTGGAGACGTCGAACCAGCCTTCTTTTTCCTTGCGTTCGGCGACGATGCGCGCGCAATCGCTGATCAGTCCGTCCACCAGCGTTACGTGCGCCCCGTAATAGTCGGCTTCCATACGATTGGCGATGGGCACATCTTTCGGCATGAAGATGTGCGCTTCGATTCCAGCCGCCGCCGCATAGGCTGCCAGCGACCCGCCCGCATTACCAGCCGACGGAGCGGCCAATTTCTTCAGACCGTAATGCCGCGCCATCGTCACCGCAGCCGACATGCCCCGCGCCTTGAACGATCCCGTCGGATTCAGCCCCTCGTCTTTGATCTGGACGCCCGGGTACTCGCGGCTGGGGAGCATGGGAGTAAATCCCTCGCCCAGCGTTACTGGCTTTGCGTCGGGCAGCACTTCGGCATAGCGCCACATGCTGGCCACGCGACCAGCAAGATCTTGGCGCCGCACTTTGCCACGCAAACCAGCCAGATCGTAGCGGACATAGAGCACACCGCCGTCTTTCGGGCAGACATTCTGTGGCTGCTCAGCGGGGAGATGTTCGCCGCAGCGGGTGCATTCGAGGTAAGCAATTCGCATTCGAAGGGAAGGATAGCATTTCAGCACTTGGCACTTGGCATCTAGCACTTGGCCAAATCCTTCAATGCCAGGCGAATGATAATAGGTGCATTGAAAGTTGCGCAATGCAACCTTTTGCGGTCCGGAAGCATATAACTAGGTACACGCCTAAATTTTATGGTTCGGTAACCTGAAGCTGAACGGTACACGTTCGTCTCCATAGGGATCCCAGGACTGGGACTCTCCTCAAAACTGGCCGGAAAAGGACACTCTGTCAAAAACCACGTTTGACAGGGGTATGCCACGCAAGCTTGTATGGCTTGAAGAAGACCGTTTTCGCGGTTTTGCTTGCTCGGAATGCTCCTGGCGGTTCGAATCTTCTACTCCACCCACGGGTAAGTCTTTCGATGAAATGATGCAGAACTTTGAGTTGCAGCGCGACAAGGCGTTTGCCTCCCATGTTTGCACCGATCACCCGAGAACCACGGGCCCAAAACGCTCAATCTAACTCAAACTGAGCAGTGCTTCTCACCACGCATGAGGGATGTGCCACCCTGTCATGAACGTTGCGGGGTCCTTCGATGTTTTGTCGAAAACACTAAGGGGCCAAGTGTCAAACGCTAAGTGCTCACGGCCGCTCTCGACAGCTTCTTGAGCATTTCGTTGGCTCGCCGGAACCACGGACGCTCCCGCCGCCGCAGATAACTCGGCATGGTCGGTTTCTTATCCAATACTTTCTGTGTCCACTCGCGGGCTTCGTCCGTGCGTTGTTCTGAGGCCAGCAGATCGGCGAAATTGAGGTAAGTTTCCGAGAGCGTTGAAGTCGTAGTCACCCGGCGAAACAACGACTCAGCCTTTTCTTTTTGTCTGGTCTGAGCATAGGCATGCGCTAACAAGCCAGCGGCCCGCTGAAAATCGTAGTCCGATTGTTTCGCGACGACCCTCTCGAGGTCAGGCACCGCAGCGGCAAAGTCGCCCATCTGAATCGCGCAGACGCCACGCCGGTAGAAAGGGTCAGGCGTGTCGGCGCGGGCTGCGATCGCTCTATCGAATGCCTCGCGCGCTTGCGGAATCTTGCCGTCATCCATGTAGAGGTCGCCCAGCTCTTCGTAGTTTCCCGGCGAAGGATTGTCTCGAATTATGGCTTCGAGTTGGCCAATGCGCTTGCGGCGGGGGAAGACTTTGAAGGATTGGCCGACCAATCCGATGTCGGGCAGCGCCTCGACTAGTAGATACACAATCGCTCCGACCGGCCCGAGAAATAGAATGACGTAGAACCAATACGTATCCGGTCGCCGGCGAATGAAGTGCACGATCGCCAGTCCTTGGAGCAGGAAGCCCCATGGGTAAAAGAGAGAGCTCAGAAATCCCATGCCGGTTGCCTAGCGTGAGATTACACATTAACGGAAAACGGAGAAAGTTACTGCTGAGTAGCGGCGGCCCGATTCCGCCAGTGCGACCATATAAACCAGCCAAGCGCGGCCACGATCAGCACTCCGATCACGGCGTCGAACTGGTGAAAGTATTTGCCGAGCGAGCGCCAGTTCTCACCGAGTTTCATGCCTGCCCAGGCAAGAACGAAACACCAGGGCCACGATCCGAGAAAGGTGTAGATGTGAAACTTTCCGCGCGGCATTCGTGCAACTCCCGCAGGCAGCGCGATAAACGTGCGGACCACCGGCAGCAGGCGGGCGACGAACACCGCCGCGTGGCCCCACCGCGCAAAGAAGCGATCGGCCCAGTCGAGTTCGCGACGGCCCATCAGGATCCAGCGGCCGTAACGCTCGACCAGCGGACGTCCGCCGTAATGGCCGATCTCGTAAGCCACCAGCGATCCAAGGTTGCACCCGATAGCGCCTGCGGTCGCGACCCAAAACAGGCTCATGCCGCCTTCGTAAACCAAGTAGCCCGCGAACGGCATGATCAGTTCAGACGGAAGTGGAATACAGGCAGACTCAATCGCCATCAGGATGGCGATTCCGGAGTAGCCGGTCGCCGCGATCGTGGATTTGATGAAGACGAACAGGACCGCGAGAATTTTCTCGGTCATGCGATCAAACTTGCGAGCTCACGAACAGCAGACCCCTCGCTCCGCTTGGAATGACAATTCATAAATCCGCCAGCGGCTGTCAAAACGCCCCTTCCTGAGTAAAGCTGAAGCCCGGCAGCGTCACGCCCTCCCCCGACTTGGCGACCTTCACCTTCACCACGGGCGCGTCGGGCGCGGTGACCTCCGCCGGACGCAGCACCGCAAACTGGCTGAACACTTCGCTGTAAACCTTGGTGACCAGGTAATCCTGACCGCTGGAATCCTGTCGCCAAACTTGCCCGAGTTTGATGCCCTTCACGGCCACGAGTTTTTTCCTTCGACTCTCAGACTACTCACCAGACTCACGCGGAGTCAATTGCAGCCGAGTTACCTTGGGACAGGTTGCCGCACATGCTGGCATGATGAGGATTCTTTGCTACCATGAATCCTCCCGAAGGAGACCTTATGCCCCGCGGAAACACTCCGCGCCAGCCGAGTCGCAGCGGACGCCACGAGGGGACGCGACGGCAGAGTCGTCCCCAGCCTACGGCGTCGCCGATTCATGGATCGGCAGGTCCGCGGTTGCTGAAGAGCAAGTCTCCAACCGCAAAGAGGGCAGGGGCGAGCAAGAAGGCCGCGGCGTACGATCCTCTTGCTCCCGAGCGCGTGCGCGCGATCCTCGAAGGTCTGGATCGGATGTATCCCGATGTGACTTGCGCGCTTACCCATCGAAGCGCTTGGGAACTGGTGGTGGCAACGATTCTTTCCGCCCAGTGCACCGATGTTCGTGTCAACATGGTTACGCCCGGACTATTTCAGAAGTATCCCACCGTCCAACATTTCGCCGCGCTCGAGCCTGAAGAACTGGAGCCCGACATCCGCTCCACCGGCTTCTTCCGCAACAAGTCGAGGTCGGTCGTCGGAGCAGCGCGCAAGGTCGCTTCCGACTTCGGCGGCACCGTCCCGCAGACGATGAAAGAATTGCTGACCCTGCCCGGCGTCGCGCGCAAGACCGCCAACGTCGTGCTCGGCACGTGGTTCAAGAAGAACGAAGGCGTGGTGGTGGACACGCACGTCACGCGGATCACCCGCCGCCTGGAACTGACCAAGCACGAAGATCCGGAGAAGATCGAGCAGGATTTAATGCAGATAGTTCCGCGCGAACGCTGGACGAGTTTTTCCCACCAGATAATCTGGCATGGACGAAAGCTGTGTGTGGCGCGAGGTCCGAAGTGCTCCGAGTGTGGGCTGGAAAAGCTCTGTCACGCCGCCGACAAGACTTGGTCAACTGTGGACATTCACAAGAACGCAAAGCCCTAACACTCGCCGCTATAGACCAACTCGACCACAGTGCAGTCGTCGTTGAGCGGTGTCCCGCCGCAAAAGTCGGCAACCGCTCCGAGGATGTCATCCATCGACAGACTCTTCCCTGCCACCATTTCCAGGCGATCGCTGTCGAACATGTCTCCGCGCGCGTTTTCGGCTTCGGTCACGCCGTCGGTCACCATGATTAGGCGATCCCCCGGTTTCATCTGGCAGCGGTCGCTTTCATAAGTTGCGTCAGCCAGCAACCCCACGGGCAAATTGCCATGCGAGGGCCTGAGCACTTCATGATTGCAAATCCACACCGGCGGCACGTGCCCGCAGTTTACGTACTCCAGTTCACCATCATGGCGGAGGCGAGCTATGATCATCGTGGCGTACTTCTCGCCGATGTGCTTTTGCGTGAAGAAGCGGTTAAGCGCAGTTACGATCTCCGTCAGCGGCATGCCCGCAATTAGGTGCGAGTACACCATCCCCTGAAGAATGGAAGCCAGCAGGGCTGCTGAAACTCCTTTACCGCTCACGTCGGCCAGCACAACAGCGAGACCAGTGGGTGTATTCACCGCGTCAAAGAAGTCGCCACCGATCTCCTTGCAGGAAAGGTTGCGTCCGCGCAGACGCGCGAAAGGAACCTCGGGAATGGTAACGGCCATCAGGCCTTGCTGGATCGAGGCCGCGATCGAAAGCTCTTGCTGATAGCGGCGCCCCGCTTCCTCGGCCTGCACCAGGCGCGCATTCTCAATGAGCTGCGCGCCTTCGGTCGCGATGGCGCGCAAAATGTCGTGGCTGACGCTGGTGATATCGCGGGAGGCAAACCGCGAATCAACATACAAAGCGCCCATCACCGCGGCACTCGCTGGCTGCTCGGGCCGCGTTGCCTGCACCAGCGGCTTGCGCAAAGGCATACAGATAACGGTGCGCAGGTCGAAGGCGACGATGCTCTGCCGCTCTTTCATATCGATCATCTGGCTGGTGTCGGTAACCAAGTATTCGGAGTTGGACGTCAATGCTTCTTCCAACACGGAGCGCGAAATCGTTTTGTCGTCGAGGAGAGGTTCGCCTTTCGAATTTCTCCCCGCCGAAAGCATCAGGTTACCGTCGCCATCGCGAAGAAAAATGTAGCCTCGTTCCGCGCGTGTCAGCCGGAGCGTGGCGTCGATCAGTGTAACCAGAATTTCATCCAGCACGCCAATGGTGTTCAGCTTGCGTGCCGCTTCCAGAAAAAGGGTCAGCTTTTCGAGATCGCTGGCTTCGGGAGCGATCTGAATGCCGGAGATCTGGCTGAGGAATTCGCGCGCCGTGTTCGAAGTCGCATGCAGCGGATGGAAGATCAGGTACGCGATGTCGCGGGCACCGAACTCCAGCCGGTCATTGCGCACCAGCTTGCGCCGATCCACGCGCTCACCATTGACGAATGTTCCGTGCTTGCTGCCCTGGTCGACTACGAAGAACTCGCCGTTTTCGGCGACGATCTGCGCGTGCTCGCGCGAGACGCGAGGGTCCGGGATCACCAAGTCTCGGTCCACTTTGCGGCCGACGGTGTATGGCGTGTGATTCAGCGAGAGCGTTTGCTGGTCATTCCCTTGTACGTAGATGACGACCGGGAAGATGCCCGACACTGCTCCCGACGGCGTAACTGACGAAACCGACATGAACTCCGAATTCTCCCGCGGCCATGATGCCAGCGCTCGGCCCTAGCCGTAAGCATTTTACGCTGTCACACGCCCCGCCGTGGCAACCCACGATCCCCGGTAGGCAACGAGCAGCATTAGCGCTGCCACCGTCACTGGATTCAGCCAAACTGTCCAGAAGGGAACAGTCCAGAACGTTTGGACGGCTTCGGGACGCATCACAAAGGATAGGGCGGCCAGCAGGATACTGGTGATCCACGGCCACGCCGTCGCCGCGGCAGCCAACGTCAGAAGGAGGGTGCTGCCAACCCTTCGCTCCCGGATTGTGCGCCATTCGCGAGCCAGTAAGAGCATCGCCGGAAGTAGCAGGATCTGGTTATAAGGTGCAGCCGTCGGTGCGACCAACACAGTGACCGCCAAGACAAGACAGAGCACTCGCGCGAAAGCCTCCGAGTCTGCGACCTGTTTACGCTCCTTCCAACAAATTAGACCGGTCATCGCCAGGCTTAGAAGAGCTGCGGAAAGACCCACGAACGGAGAAACCATTTTGTCGAGAACGGATGTGGCGCCAGTATACCTTTGATACTCTTGGATGGCCTGCCAGAAGCGCGGTATCCAATGCGGAAGACACATTTCAGAGCTCGCCACCAAAACCATCATGCTGACCAGGAATGACGATGCCAGGCGGTAACGGCGCTTCCATTCCGCGGCAGTCCAGACCGCCAGCCAGAGCAGCAACAGCCATACCAGTTGCGGCTTGATGGTCGCCATAGCCAGCATAGACCCAGCTGCGCTGAGGTGATCGGATACAAGGAGTAAGACGGCTGCAAACACCAGCGCCGCCACCAGGAGGCTCAACTGCCGGAGCTTCAAACCCTGCATCACCGCCGGGCTGCCGACCGTCAACAAGAACAAACTAACCAGCGTCCACCACGGTGTCGACCATCGCAGGACCCGGAGCCAGAGCAGAACGCCGAGGATGGTGGACAACAGAAGCATCCAGAAGAAGGCTCGCTGGACGGTTTCAAAAGGCAGACCCACGGTCGGCGCCAGGAGAAAGACCACGTATACCGGATAGGCAAATCGCTGCTCGTCTCTGGGATCTTCCGGGCGGGAGGCGTCGAGCGGACGACCGTAATAGCCTGCCTGAATTTCACGTGTGACCTCGGCGCTGTAAGGGTCGCGTCCGCGAAGGAGCAGTTCCCTCGCCCCCAGCCAGCGGGGATAAAGATCGGAGAGATTTCCACGTGGTCGTCCGTGAATTGCGGCCTCCGCCACTTGATGGGGTATCACTATGCGTTGCAGGTATAACCACATACCCATCGCGCATAGAGCCGACGCGAAGAGCAGGCAGGAGGGACTGCGAAGAACGCTGGATCTCGTCGTGGAATCGGGAGGGGTTTCGATATTACGTTGCCTCCCGCAAGACTGATTCGTTCGTTGCAGAGGGACGGCCAAGCCTCCACAGAAGCCAAATCAACAGCAAACCAAACCAAGCAAACTGATTCAATTGGAGCCAAAGCAGCACGTAAAGCGGAGTCAGGAAGAACAGCATGAGCAACCCAGTGTCTGCGCGGCTCAGGCGCGTGCTCTCTGAAATCGCTTTGGCAAGCAGTACAAGCACAGACGGAAACAGCAGCACCAAATCATAGGGTAGCGCGTGATAGCTGATGAGGATGGCCGCGATCGTTGCGAGGGCGAACGTATGAAGCACTGACTCGTTCCCCCTTCTAACTCTCCATTGCGTTGCCCAAAACACGGCGATGGAACAAACCATCGTAATTGCCATGCTTCCCACCGTGTCCGTTCGCAAACCAGTCAGAGTATCGATAAGACCGCGCAGGTTCGGCATATCACTCGCCATGATAGCTCCGCCTGCTCCAGTTCTTTCCAGGTTCAGGACGTAGTGGACATAGTGGACAACGCCGCGCAATCCGACGATCAAGATCGACAAGCAACCGAAGCCCAGGCCGATTGGGGCAAAGCCGGCGAGCAACCTCGGCCGCCGAATCGCGAGGATCAGGGCCAGCGGAGCGATAAAGTGAAACTTGAATAGGCCAAGTCCCAGAGCCGCTCCCGCCAGGCTATCCCGCCCGTCCTTTAGCAAAACCATGGAGAGCACGACACTGAGAAGTACGAGAATGGTGTCCTGGCCCTGGATCAGACCAATGGCGATGGGAAAGAATCCGGCGGCAGCCAGCATTAGCAATACCGGAGAAAGTGCCCTGATCTCTGCGAAATGCTTTCTTAGAAGTGCCAGATTCAAAATGATCAGCGCCACGTTTAAAACCGTCCAGAGCGCATATGCCGGCGTGTACCCAAGGAAGGTAAAGGGCACAAAGAGCAACGCCTCGAAAGGAGTGTGAATGTAGGGCAGTGCGGCCTGACGGATGCGAACATCTGGCGCGAATTCCTTCTCTGTGCGGTACTGAGCATCCGGATCGTACAGCGTTGATGCCTGACCCGAGCGCACCATTCTGCCCGCCGTGTAGAAGATCGTAAAATCTTGGTACCCATTCTTCAAGGAATGCGCGACGTTAAGCACCATGGCAACATGACTGACTGCCATCGCCAGCAGAAACAGGGCCGCGACCTTCTCTCTGTGTCGACGAAGTGTAAGCCGGCCCATAGGCGGAGGTTTAGAGACGGTGATTCTATAATTGTTTCCACCGTCCGCAATGAAGATTTCTCGATTAACCCGCGCCCAAACTTTTGCCGGCATCCTGCTGTTCGGCTTGCTCGCTATGACGGCGCGCAACGCCGTTGATCCGGATCTCTGGTGGCATCTCCGGACTGGTCAATGGATCATGGAGTCGGGACATATCCCTCATTCCGATCCGTTCTCTTTCACACGAGCCGGAAGTCCGTGGGTGGCGCATGAGTGGCTCTCGGAGGTGGCTTTTTACGAGATCTGGAAACACAGCGGCGCGGCCGGGCTGATCATCTTTTCTGCCATTGTCACGACTGCCGGTTTCATGTTGCTGTATCTGCGTTCCCCGGGAAAACCCCACTGGGCCGCGGCGACGCTCGCACTCGGAGCCCTCGCCGCCGCGCCCGTCTGGGGTGTGCGTCCGCAGATGTTCACGTTTGCGCTCGCCAGCCTGCTGTTGTGGCTGCTCGAGCGCGGTCAAGAACGGCCACGCCTTCTGATCTGGATACCGCTTCTGTTTCTTCTTTGGCTCAACGTGCACGCTGGGTTTGCGCTTGGTCCAGTGCTGCTCGTCGCTTATGGCGCAGGCCTTGTCTGGGAGGTGGTTGCCGGAGACACGAGTTGGCAGGAAGCACGACTCTACTTGTTGCGCATAGTGCTAGCTTTGACGGCATGCGTGGCGCTGGTCCCTTTCAATCCCAGCAGCGCGCAGCTTTATCGCTATCCGCTGGACGTTCTGCGGTCGGCAGCGATGCGCTCGTTCATCATCGAGTGGTCCCCTCCCGATTTCCATCAGCTCCGCTACCTGCCCCTCTTCCTGATCTGGATGGCTCTCCTGTGGGCGCTCGCCAGCTCCCGGTCCCGCCCAAGGGCGCGCGTGCTTGTCCCTCTCTTTTTGACGTTTCTCGCAGCCCTGGACGCGGTGCGCCACATTCCCCTTCTGGTGCTGCTGGCTACGCCGGTGATCTCGGCCGCTTGCCCTGGGGCTTCGTCTTTGTCGCAGTTTTCATGGGCCCAGCCGTTGTCATCGGGTCGCCAATCACGGTTCGCCTTCCGTGGCGCCGTTCTGCTGCTGATGGCTGGGTTTGCCTTAACTCGATGGTCTAGCCTGGTTCGCAACCAGGCTCGGGCCGAGGCCGAGCTGTATCCCACTCAGGCGGTGGAATTCCTGCGCTCTCACAAGTTGTCGAGCCGCCTATTCGTTTATTACGACTGGGGAGGCTACGCCATCTGGAAGATGTATCCGGAATATCGCGTGTTTGTGGACGGACGGGCTGACCTCTACGGCGACGATCTGTTGCACCAGTTCCAGGACGCCGCCCAATTGCGCGCCGGATGGGAGCAGGTTCTGGACAGATGGGGGGTGCAGGCGGTGCTTATGCCCCCATCCGGCGCGCTGGCCCAGGGGCTCCTTTTGGACTCCCGTTGGCACGCCGCATACCGCGATTCGCAGGCAATTCTGTTCTTGCCCGCGCGCCTGCCCTTGAAAACTGTCGCGTTATCAAGAATCTGTGTCGATAGGGCACAAAAGTGAAAAAATGTGTACCAGAGCCCTCCGAATCTGCGAAACTACACCAAACTGGACTCGTTTCCTACCCTAGGTACGGGTACGAAGCAGCGGTTCTCGTGCACGCAGCAAATGACACAGTCTTGGACTCGGCCTTGCCTACAATCGCCCGGTTGGTCTGGCCTCGGGCACAAAAGAGCCCCGTTCAAACTCGGACTTCGATCCAAATTTGGAGGACACTTATGATAAGAGATCTTGCCAAACTGTTGTGGCGCAATGAAGAAGGGCAAGACATCGCCGAGTACGCGGTGATGCTGGCGGTCATCCTGGTGATTGTGATTGGCACCATCCGCCTCATCGGCGGCAATGCCAATAACGTTTTCTCTTCGGTCGCCAACAGCATCTCGCAGTAATTCGAAAAACCGCGATACCACGCGTGTAAAAACACGGCCAGGCAGCTCGCCCAAAAGCATGGGCGAAAAGAGTCCGGGATCGGCCCGGAAGGAGAGGAATGAACCGAAGCCGTCTGTTTATGATCGGAGGCTTGGCACTGGCTCTGGGCCTTCTGGTCAGCTACCCCGTTTATAACCGGCTGCGGACTTCTGGCGGAATAAACAACGAGCCCGGAGCGGATATCGTCGTCGCGGTTAACGACCTCCAGGTGGGCGCCAAGCTGGAAGACCGTGATATCCGTCTGGCGCGGTTCCCACAATCGGTGATCCCTCCCGGTGCATTCACCAAGAGGACGCAGGTGATAGGTCGGGGCGTGGTGCTGCCGGTTAGCAAAGGCGAATTCATTCTGCCCAATAAGCTGGCAGCGGCCAATGCTGGCTCTGGTTTGCCGGCGCTCATCCCGCCGGGAATGCGCGCGGTTTCTGTGCGCGTCAACGATGTTGTTTCGGTGGCCGGTTTCGTGCAACCAGGTTCGCGCGTGGATGTGCTTGCAACCGGCAATCAGGGAGGCGGCAACGATCGGCAAACAACCACCGTCCTGGAAAACGTTGCCGTGATCGCGGTGGGCAAGAACCTGGAGCGCAATCCCAGCGGGGACACGCAATCAGCCCCGGTGATCACTTTGCTGGTTTCGCCCGACGATGGGCAGAGATTGACCCTGGCTTCCCAGGAAGGCCGTATTCAGCTGGCGCTACGCAATCCGCTCGATACACGAAGAGAACAGATCGGCGCTACGCGCGCCAGTTCGTTGTATCCGGGTGTGGCGCAGCCGGTCACTCAAACCAAACCCAGAGCTCACAGGACGACGATTCCGGTTACGGTGATTCCGTCCTCCGCCTATGCGGTGGAAACGATTCGTGGCAGCAAGCGGGACGAAACCAAGTTTTGAGCCGGGCATGCAGCAACGATTCGCAACTTCATATTCGTACGAGGAACCATCGCTTGGGTCGTCGGAGAGGTTCGAATTCATGAAAGTTCTTACGCTGATCGCAGGTGCGGTGCTCCTGTGTATCGCTCCGGTGTTCGCCCGGCCCGCGGATCCCAACGCCGGTCCGCAGAACCCGCCTGCTACGGCTTCCACGCAGGGCAACGCGGCCGTGCCTCAGACGACTGTTCCAGCCGCTGGGACATCCACGCAGGAGGTTCCAAGTGCTGCTCCCTTACGGGTGATGGTCGGCAAGTCTCTTCTCATTAACACCACCGAGAGACTGAAGCGCGTTTCTGTGACCGATCCCAGCGTTGCCGACGCACTCGTCGTCACTCCTACGCAAGTGCTGGTCAACGGGCTCGCGCCCGGCGAAATTTCGTTACTAATCTGGGACGAACTGGAGCGCTCGCGCAGTTTCGATCTAAGGGTGGATGTGGACGTTACGGCGGCTGCCGAAGAGGTCCACCGCCTCTTCCCCGATGAGCAGATCAGCGTGACTCCCTCGCGCTCTGCCATTGTCCTGTCGGGCCACGTGACCACAGAGGATGTCTCCAAGCACGCCGGGGCGATTGCTTCCGCCTACTCGAAAAACGTAGTGAACGTGCCGTCACGCAGCTCGGAGCGAATCTGTTCATGCCGGGACTGGGCAACACCGTCGCACTCAGCCAGACTGGGCAGTTTGGGAGCGTTAACGTCACGAATACCGCGCAGACGACCGTGACCAACGGCAACACCCAGACGGTGACCACCACCTCGACGCCCCCGGTCGTACATATCAGCGATTTTCTTAATCTGTTTATTGCGCGAACGGACGTAAATATTGGCGCGGTCATCAGAGCGCTACAACAGAAAAATCTGCTGCAGATACTGGCGGAACCCAATCTGATTGCGGTGAATGGCAAGGAAGCGAGCTTTCTGGCGGGCGGTGAATTTCCCTTTCCGGTTGCGCAGCCCAGCGGCCAGGGGCTTTCAACGGTCACCATACAGTTCCGCGAATTTGGCGTGCGTCTCAAGTTCACTCCTGTGATCCAGCCCAATGGAAACATTCATCTTCGCGTCGTTCCGGAAGTGAGCACACTCGACTTCACCAACGCCGTCACCGTCGCTGGAACAACCGTACCCGCCATCAGCACGCGCAAGGCCGATACCGAATTCGAATTGCAGGACGGCCAGAGCTTCGTCATCGCCGGGCTGATCGACAACCGGCTGACCAACATTACGAGCAAAGTTCCCTGGCTGGGGGATCTCCCCGTCTTGGGTAATTTCTTCAAGAGCAAGAGCGTTCAGAAGAGCCGAGGAGAATTGATGGTCTTGTGTACGGCGCGCCGGGTTTCACCGAGTGCCCTGTCGCCTGCAGGTCCAGCCAATCCGCAGCCCCTTCTGGATAAAGAGAGTTTCGACAGCAAGAAGCCTGAAGGCAGTGAAAAGAAGTAAATCCGGACACCCTCGCAGGGGTGAAACCGAAGAAGAGTCTAGAAAGGGCAGTGGTTCGAGTCATGCCGGAGTTGTCAGTTGCCGTGTTCGCCACGGACAATGACCAGCGTGCGGTACTCCAGGTCCTGGTGGATGGAACCAGCGTGGCGCGCACCGTGTGCAGTCACCAGGCGTTGCCGTTGGCGGCCACCGATTCTGTCATCCGCAAGACTCAGGCTTTTGCGCCCAACGTAATCCTGGTGGACATTGCCACCGACGGGACCTCGGCAGCATTGCGGGCCATCGAACTCCTGCATCAGGAATTTCCCGATTCGGCCGTGTTCGCCATTGGAAGCATGGCACAGTCCCAGCTAATCGTCAGCGCCATGCGGGCGGGGGCGCGCGAGTACATCGAGCGCCCTACGACTACGACCGATCTGCTGGAAGCGTTTGTCCGGTTAACGTCCACACGCCGCAAGCCAGGCCGCGAAACTTCCCGCGGAAAAATTCTCACGATCGTGAACGCCAAGGGCGGAAGTGGCGCCACCACGGTCGCTGTGAATCTGGCCCTGGCCTTGCAATCCATTCAGCACAGCACTGCGCTGGTGGACCTTGCCCCACTGGGCCATTGCGCTCTGCATCTCAATCTCAAGCCCACGTTTACTGTCTCGGACGCCATCACCAACCTGCACCGTTTGGACTCTTCGCTGCTGGACAGCTTCATGGCCCGCCACGGAGGCGGCCTCCAAGTGCTCGCGGGCGCCACGGCTCCCGCTCCGATTGAGCCGTCCGCATCCGACTTTGCCCGCCTCTTCGACATGATGGCCGGCCTGTTTCGCTACATCGTCGTGGA
>WNFA01005632.1_pt1 | contig 15464 bp, 15 predicted proteins | sample 5400481 | NCBI WGS metagenome assembly WNFA01 (sample SAMN13153340, study PRJNA577476) | soil metagenome | isolation source: 120 cm saprolite under Douglas fir tree site 2 hole 1 replicate 2 | place: USA:California | collected 2015-04-18
CGTCGGCGAAATCGGAAAGGCCGCCAGCCTCGGCGAGAGCCTGTGACAGAACTTCGCCGGAGCGCAGCTGAAATCCTCCTGGTTTTCGCACCTCACCCACGACGTAGAAGATCTTGCTATTGGGTTCGGCTACCCTCACTGTGACGTTTGGGTCGTCGCTGAAACGCCCGAGCTTATTATGCAGGCTTTTCTCTAACGCTTCGCAGGTAAGCCCTGCAGCGGGTACTTGGCCAGCGAGTGGAACCGTGATTGTGCCGTCGTCAGCCACTCGGATCTTTCCGCTCAACTGCGTTTGGTTCCAGACGATTATGTCCACCACATCATCGGGACCGATGACGTAGGGCTGGGGGTCGGTGAGTGGGTGCTCGGTCACGTGGGTCGTGACCGCTTGCGAACTGCATGAGACGATCGCGACCGCTGAAAAAATCGTAAGGTATTTTTCGAGAATGCACCGAAGCCGCACCTTGATTACGACCTCCGAAAATAAATATCGCGTGGCCTCATTCGTTTCGAACTTCGCGCCAGAATTTCCAACGACAACCTAAGCTTACGCTCGATAACACGTGCTTCTAACGATTATTCCTTACCGGCGCTCTTTGTGACAAGAACTTTAACGCGACAGGGTCCAAACAGGCGGCTAATTATGACAACTTCAGACCAGAGTTCAGCTAGAATCTCCCGAAACGGGAGGCAATGAAAGGGTGCATTTACCGCAAGCGCCCAAAGTAGCGGCTTATGTTATGCCGTGACGCGAAACCGGATGACCAGGAACAACCGAAGATTGCCGCTGTTATTTTCTCTGTTCGCTCTGCTAGTCGGAGTTGCGCTTCTTTATAGACCTTTGTTGCTTGATTGGTTTAGCTCGCTCTACAATGACCCAACCTACTCCTACGGTCTCTGGGTCCCATTTCTGGCAGCCTACCTCATTTATCTGAAAATCAGCCAGATAGGTCCGGAGAGGATCAGGACCTACTTCGCGCCGGGCTATACGGGCTATCTGGTCATCGCTGCCGGATGTCTCCTTCTGCTTGTGGGTGAAATCTCGACCCTTCTCTACATTGCGCGGCTCTCTTTTCTTATTGTGCTCGCCGGTATCGCTTTGACCATAATCGGTCGTCGGGGTCTTTCGGTATTCAGTTTTCCGGCGGGATATCTCCTGTTTGCCCTTCCCTTACCGACCTTGGTTTACCTTCCGCTTTCGGCACGCCTGCAAATGGTTTCTAGCATCCTGGCCGGAAAATCCCTCGATCTACTGGGCGTGCCAGCGATCCGGGAAGGGAACATAATCACTCTACCCACAACCCAGCTCGAGGTCATCGAAGCTTGCAGCGGTATTCATACTTTATTCGCACTTCTCGCGGTTGCCACCTTGGCAGGGTATCTTTTGCGCAGCCGAAAGGCTGAGCGTCTTCTCATCTCACTGAGCGCGATACCCCTAGCGATCCTGCTGAACGCTGCGCGCATCACTTCACTCGGCGTCTTGAGCTATCAGGTTGGGCCCCACGCGGCTGCGGGGTTCGCTCACATGACTACCGGCGTGGTCATTTTTGCGATCGGCTGTGCGGTGATTCTCGGGCTCTGTAAAGCAACAGGAGGACCGCGAAGCGAGCGGAAGACTGTGGTACAGGAAGCTTCCGCCAGCAGCGAGGCCGGCATCGCTTTTCCATGGGTGAATCTCACGGTCGCAGTCGCGCTATTGGGACTGGCTGTGGCGCTTCGTGGTAATATCGGCTTCGATAGGCCGGTCTCGCTTCGGCAGGAGCTGAGCCACTTCCCGGTCGACCTCGGCGGCTGGAAAGGCCACGATTTGTCAATTCCAGCGGCGCAACTGGCTGTTCTTCGCGCTAGCGCAGTGCTAATGCGGGAGTATACAAGAGCCGCTGACCCCCCAACCACGCTCTACGTCGCGTATTTCGCGACACAGCGAGAAGGAACCTCGATGCATTCGCCACTGCATTGCATACCGGGTGCCGGCTGGGAGGTGGAACAGCAGTCCGTTCTGCCGATCTCGTCGATCGCGCTCGGCTCGATCCGTGCGAACAAGGTGATTTTCGCAAATGACGGCAATCGGATGCTGGTTATTTATTGGTACATGGAGCAGGGTATATCGGAGCGGAGTGAGCTGCAGGGGGCGTTCGCGACGCTGTGGCATGCGATCTTCGAGCAACGGAGTGATGGCTGCTTGATTCGCGTCTCGGCACCGATTGTGGAGAGCGAACAAAAGACACTGAACGAGGAACTCACATTCATTAGCGAATCAGCTCCATTGTTGATTAACCAATTTCTGCCCAGCAGGACCACTACGGAACCGGGGACCCGAGTGATCAGCAGCCGTTAGTTGGAGAGCAAAGATGAAGAAAATAACGCGAGTGATGCTCCTGTTCGCTGCTGCGATGATTGTTACGGGTTGCCTGCGGCGAGACTATATCGCAAGAGGTGAGCAGGCCATGGCCGCGGAGGACTACAAAGCGGCCGAGATATATTTCAGGAAAGCCATCCAGAAAACACCGCGCTCCGACAGAGCCTATTACGACCTGGGAGCGGCTTATCTAAAGGAACAGGATTACAACTTCTCTTACGCGGCCTTCTCGCGTGCCGCGGACCTTAATCCGCGAAACGGAGAGGCTCGGGTCGGGGCCGGCAAGATTTTGCTGTTGGCCGGTCAGCCGGCAAAGGCCGAAGAGCAGGCCCGTCAAGCGCTGCAGTACGACCCACATCTGCTTCCGGCGAGCTTGCTGTTAGGGGAGGCGCTGATGGCGGAGGAGCAGACCGATGCTGCGCGCGCGACGCTCGAGCAACTCGTCCACGAGCAACCCAAAAGCAGCGAAGCCTACCTGGCGCTGGCAGCCCTCGAGTCGAAGCTGCGAAACTCCGATAAGGCGCTGGGCAACCTCGATACTGCAATCGCGGCCGACCCGCGCAACCCGCAAGCCTATCTGGTCAAGGCGGCCTACTTGCGCGAGCAAGGTGAGCTCAAACAGGCGATAATGGTGTTGCGGCAGGGACTGGCGGCCAACCCGGCATCTGATCAGATTAAATTGGCATTGGGCGACGCTCTCGTGGCCGACGGTAAGGCTGCCGAGGGCATGGCGATGCTACGCTCGATCGTAAAAGCGGGTTCGGAGAAAACGCTCGCGGGTGCGCGGCTCGCGCTCGCCGAAATTGAAAGTAATCAGCTCGAGGCCGCCGCGGCCGATCTCACTGAGCTGGTAGACCGAGGAGCACGGAGTGTGCCCGAGGTGATCTACGCGCGGGCACGTCTGCTGCTGGCGCAGAAGAAAATCTCCGATGCGCAGCATCTTCTGATCGAGCTTACCGACGTCGCCCCCAAATTCGTTCCGGGGTTCTACTACCTCGGCCTCACCTACGTTGACACAGGAGAGTTCCAAAAAGCGAGGGACCAACTGCAGACAGCCTCCAAACTGGCGCCCAAGGTCCCCGAAACATATCTGCTGCTCGGGAGCATCGATTTGCGGCAGGGTTACTACCCTGCGGCACTCGAAGAAGGCGAGCGCGTATTGCAATACGCTCCCGAGAATGTTCCCGCTTTGCTGCTCAAGGGTGATGCGCTTTATGGCCAGGGGCGCAACCAGGAGGCCGAGGAACTGTTTCAACGCTTGACCAAGTTGGCTCCTCAAAACAGCGTGGTGCACGAACGCCTCGGGCAGCTCGCGGCCAAACGCGACGACCTGAACACCGCCGCGAAGGAATTCGAGACAGCACTCCGCCTCGACCCATCGAATGTCCAATACCTCAATGATGCAGCCGTGGCGTTGCTGAAGACCAAGGGACCCGAGGCAGCATCGGATCGCATTCGCGCGCAGCTCAAGCTGCAGCCGAAAAATGTGGAATTCCGTGCTTTATTAGCCTCGTTCCTGATTCATAATTCGCAACCCGCGGCCGCCGTCCCGGAGCTCAAAACCGCCATCGACGAGGCCCCGAATGTACCAAACCTATATCTGATGCTGGCTCAGGCTTACCAGATGATGGGCAAGAGCGAGGAGGCCCAGGCCGAGCTTAGGGCTTCGCTGGTCAAGCGACCCAAGTATGCTCCAGCCCTGATGGTTTTGGCGACGATGGCCGACCAGGCAGGCCGTTTGGACGAGGCCATCGGATACTATCAAAGGTTGCTGGCGATTGCGCCAGATTTCGCTCCCGCGGCCAACAATCTCGCCTACGACTACCTGCGCGAAAACAAGAATCTCGATCAGGCGCTTGATCTGGCGCAGCGCGCGCGTCAATCGCTGCCGCACGACCCGCACGTGGCCGACACGCTGGGTCAGGCGATGCTCAAGCGGGGCCTGGCGGAAAACGCCGTGCCGCTATTTCGTGAAAGTGTCCAAGCCAACGCTAACGCCGCGGCGCCCCATTACCATCTTGGCTTTGCATTGCTAGCACTCAAGCAAACCGACGAGGCGAGCAAAGAATTGGCAACCGGCCTGAAGCTCGGCCCCGATGCACAGGAAGCTGCGCAGGCCCGTGACGACCTGGCGCAGATAGCAAAGACCGAGGGGCGGTCCGCCACACGTTAGAAACCGTTTTGGAGTTGGGGACTCGTTCATCAAATCCCGATAGTTGCTGCACATCGTGCTTGGAAACATCTTGCCGGTTGGTGCCCGCCGATACCGCGGGCTCAATGTAAAACGGTAACTTACGAAGTGCATCGCATGCCGTTTGACCGCGCCTGCGACAGCAATCCCGCCTAGTCTATCAGTTAATTAGCTGATATCTCGATACGCCGGCATTGTCGCCTAAGCCAAGCGTCCGCAGTCCAGTCCTGAAATTTAGCACCGCGACATAGCCCCCGGGACCTTTCGTGTGACGTGATTTTGAGGGGCGGAGACGTAAGTCGGCGCATTGTCACATTTCCTTACGCCTGGGCGGTCATCGGCGCCGGTATTGCGGGTGGTCCTTTCGCCCGGCACATCGGATGGGGGAGTCGCCCGCTCGGCGAGCACGGCGTGTTCTAAAATGGCGCCGTACACGCAGCAGAGGGCGAGTAAGCTCTTCAGCGCCTATAGGTTGATCCAGTTCGATTAGCCGCCATTAGTCCTAACGGCCAATTGTAACAAGAACTCCTAGCGTTGCTGTTAACGCAACCGGAGATTGAGGTGACGAGATGAAGAAACTGAGAACAACGGGGAGAGTTTTCGTGCTTGGTCTGATAGTGTCAGTGTTGCTTGCGTTTGGATTATCTTCGAACGCGCGAGCCGATTCTTTAACCTTCTCCTTAACCGTCGCAAACCCGAACCTGGCCACGCAGGGCGCCGGGCCCTATGCTTCAGTCACCATAACCGGAAGCGGCACGAGCTGGTCGGTTACGGCGACGGGGCAGAACGGCTTCGTGTTTGGGGACGGCGGCGTCTTCGCCCTTAACCTAAGTTCAGCCGCTGGGACTGGAACTTTTGTATCGGGTACCGGACTCTCGCAAACAGCTGCTGGCAATGAAGACGGATTTGGAAGCTTCAATTTCGTTCTAAACGACGGTTCCGGTTTCTCAAGTCCCATGGCGAGTCTATCATTTACATTCACTACCACGGGCTCGGTGTCGGGGGTGGCGGCGTTGCTCGCGTTGAATGACCACAACGCCGATATCGCGGGCCACATGGCCCTTTCCACGAACTTGGCCTGCACGGGATTTGCGGCGAACACCGGCGCTACTAAGCCCACAGGTAGTCCCGACAACTCGGCTTGTGTGACCAGCGGTGTCCCCGAGCCCTCCTCGGCGGCTCTGCTCTTCGTCGGCGCTATGCTGATCGGCGGGACATATCTCCTGCGCCGTCGGGAGACAGACTATATGGCAATATAGGCGCAGCTTTCAACTTAACTGGCAAACTGGGGCGGCGTTCGAGCTGCCCCAGTTTTGCGTTACGGCTTTTGCATCGCGCTTATGCCGCTTCACGTTCATCGGAGAGTCGGTCTGAAAGCGAGGAAGCCCAAAAACGTGAATGACGACTATCGGTGTTGGCAACCATGGTGCGGCAGGCGTTCGTAGCCGGCGAAATGAAGGCACTCAGCACACCCCTATCGCCTTCGGGATGCGTTGGCGCGAGCCTCGCTGGGCAGCCGCCGATGGGCTCCTTCGCTGATTGCTTCGACAATGCGAGGGCTCGTACAACCCGCACCGCCGCCACTCCGCCCTCGACTATCCTCCCGAATCAACCCATCCCCAATCAACTATGAAAGGACTCACTACTCATAGGAACTATCCGCAAGCCCTCCGCCGTCCGCAGAATCAAAGGTTATCTTTCACAAAAGAAGCTGCCGTGGATTTCATTATTCACCTGGCTAGCCGAAGGATCAGTAGCTCCTTGGCTGAAAAACACCCCGGCGGACGGGCATAATCTTTATTGCGCTGCCCTGACTCGCGCGGGATCTAGCGTAGCGAAACTCCGCTGTGGCACGGCGCGTAATGGTGAAGGCCACTCTAGGGATTCAACCAGGCAGCTGTTTGGTTTGACGCAGATATATTAGCGAAATCCAATGTCAGCCGCACCGGATTACTCCAAGTTAAGAGAAGGTGTAGAGAGGAGATCTTCTTTCGTCAGAACCATTTCATTCAGCAACCGATATTTCGGGTCGCGCACCCTTCTCATGCTGATGGTGGAGTTGCTATGGCTTGTCGCCACTAGCGTTGCGCTCGTTATTCTGAGTCAAATGATAGCGGACGAGCCACCCGATTCGCTGGTGTTAATAAGTCGCGTTGGAGTACTGGTCAGCACATATCTTTTAGTCTTCTATCTAATGGATCTCTATGCGCTAGACCTGGTCATCCTGCGCAGGACATTGCTATTGAATCTGACGCAGGCGATCGGGCTGGTTTGTATTACGATCGCTATACTAGAGCACGTTGGTGTCCTTGCTTTCCCTCCCCTGCTAGTGCTGCTTCATCTGTCGTTCGCGGCGGCCTTCGTCGTCGTTGCGCGAACGGCGATCGATCATTTCGTCAGTACAAGATGGCCCTTAGTGCGTATCGGGTTCGTGGGTGGTCCCACGGCAAAGGCAGAGCTTGAGAAGGAGAGAAAGAAGCTGGCAGTCCTAGGTTTCGGTCTCGAGTTAGTCGGCGATGGCCTCCGGCAAGCGAGGAATGATCTTCAGCGGTCCATTCGCCCAGCCAGCATTCGTCGCTTTGTAATCGACGAAGCCTGTCTTAGTGAACGAGAGGCAGTCGGGTTTCTTCAGGAATGCAAGCGCGCCGGAATCAAGCTAGAGAAGCTGAGCTCCTTTCGTGAGCGTGCGTTTGGGAAGGTACAACTGGGACCACATCTGGTCGACGAGTGCGCTCTTTCCGAGACCCGTTCGTTGACGATGGTAAACTCGGGTCTGCGCCGGTCGTTTGACATATTGCTGGCGGGAATGGGGCTGCTGCTCACGCTTCCGCTGAGCCTGATCATCGCAGTGGCAATCAAGTGCGACTCCCCCGGGCGTGTGTTCTTTTCGCAACATCGGATCGGAAGGAATGGCCGGCCGTTCAAAATGCTCAAGTTCCGCTCGATGTACCAGAATGCTAGGCCGCTCGACGGCCCCGTCTGGACGACGGGCAAGAGGGATCCGCGTGTGACTCGCGTCGGCGCTCTTATGCGCGGATTTCATCTCGACGAGCTTCCCCAACTTATTAACGTAATCAAGGGCGACATGAGCCTGGTGGGCCCTCGGCCATTTCATCCGCTGCACTTCGCGCAGCTGGAAGCCGCGCCTTATTTCAAACTGCGTCTTCTGGTATTGCCCGGGATCACGGGCTGGGCCCAGGTGAGGTGCGACTACTCTGACAGTGTGGATAATCACGAGGAAGTGTTGGCTCGCGACCTGTATTATGTGAAGCATGCTAGTCTTATTTTCGATTTGCTGATAATCATCGAGACGGTTCGCATTTGCCTTTGGCGCAGGGGTGCGCGCTGAGACGCAGAAATTTGCGACACCGGTTCGGTCGCTGTCCGCGCAGATTCGACCTTCGAAAACGATACACGAGGATAACGGTGCATGCTCCCAGGGAGGGCGCTGAGAACAAGAACAGTCCCCCCTTCCTTGTGGGATGCCTCGAGTTGCCAGCGTTTGTTAGCAAAGAGCGTTGCATCACACTAAATATCGAATTCCATGTTTACTCAGGTGGTCTTGTTTAACTCTAAGTGGGAGGCTTCGGGTCAGCGATCTAAGCGAAATTTAGGCGTCCCGATTCGTTTTTATCTGTTGTGCACTTCTTGGGCGAGTAGTATGAACTAGTGAAGAGGCGCGGCTACGCTTGAGAAAGCGCGGCGCTAAGCAAGCGATGAGCAAAGCAAGAGAGCCGGTGCGGATCGTGTCGAAAGGATGGGGTCGTGAGGTATGGATCGCGAACGGCGATCTGTATTGCGGTAAGATTCTTGAGATCCGCAAGGGCAAGCGATCCTCCCTCCATTACCACAGGCTCAAGACCGAGTCGTTCTACCTGCGTTCAGGCCGCCTCAAGCTGCGAATCACGGAATCGCCCGACACGACCGAAATCGAGGAGTTAATCCTCGAAGCCGGCCAATGTATGGACATACCGACTGGGATGGTTCATCAGCTTGAGGCGCTCGAGGACGTTGAACTCTACGAGTTCTCAACGCAGCACTTTGACAGCGACTCGCATCGATTGGTGCCGGGTGACTAAGTAGCGCCGGGTGACCGCGCGGTGACAGACGTGGCCGCTCAAGACACCGCGATGGTCACGGAGTTGTGAACGGAGGCGAGGCAGCCTCGCGGGAAACTCGCGAATGGCAAAAGTGGCACTGATAACTGGGGTCACCGGACAGGACGGCTCGTACCTCGCGGAATTGTTGCTGCGTAAGGCCTACGAAGTACACGGAGTAGTCCGCCGTACTTCGAGTTTCGCCACCGGGCGCATCGACCATCTGCGGAAGGGGTTCGGCGCGGGCGCCTCGCCGCTCCAGCTCCATTACGGCGACCTGGGTGACGCGACCGGGCTGCGTCGTATTATCGAGCAGACCCGCCCCGACGAAGTTTACAACCTCGCTGCGCAATCCCACGTGCGCATCTCATTCGACCAGCCCGAGTATACGGCCGACGTCGTAGGTCTCGGCGCGCTGCGGCTCCTCGAAACTATCCGTGATCACAACAAACGCCACGGCCGTTCGGTGCGTTACTACCAGGCGGGTTCGTCCGAAATGTTCGGCAAGGCGGCCGAAGTTCCGCAGCGCGAGATCACGCCGTTTCATCCCCGCAGCCCCTACGCATGTGCCAAGTGCTATGCGCACTGGCAGACCGTGAACTATCGCGAAGCCTACGGGCTTTTCGCCACAAACGGGATTCTTTTTAATCACGAATCGCCGCGGCGGGGCGAAAACTTCGTCACGCGCAAGATCACGCGCAGCGCAACCCGCATCAAACTCGGAATGCAGGAGCAACTCGGGTTGGGCAATCTCGATGCACGCCGCGACTGGGGCTTTGCCGGCGATTACGTCGAGGCGATGTGGCTGATGATGCAGCAGGACAAGCCTGACGATTACGTCATTGCGACTGGCGAGAGCCACACGGTGCAGGAGTTCCTGGAACTGGTGTTCGAACGGCTCAAACTTGACTGGCGCAAGCACGTCGTCAGCGATCCGCGCTACCTAAGACCCTCGGAGGTCGACATCCTGATCGGCGACTACAGCAAGGCGCGCAACGTGCTTAAATGGGAGCCTAAGCTGAAATTTCCGGAACTCGTCGAGCTAATGGTCAACGCGGATATGGAACTGGCGGAGCGCGAACGGAGAAGCCTGGGCCGCTGAGCCGCATCCAGCCTCAGGCCCATCCGGACCCAAAACTTCCATTAGCAATTGACCATGGAAACGGAACGAAAATTAGCATAGGGGAAGGTCTCTGCTCGTCACATTTAACCGTCGAGTGGTCCTGCCTGCACTAGGCTGTTCCTGCGGCAAAGGCCGTTAGCGCTGGACTGGTCTCAGCAGAAGTGTTGTGGAAACTGTTATGGATTTATCGATCGTCCTGCCGGTTGTTAATGAATACCAGAATCTGACCGTACTCATACCGAGAATGCGAGCCGTCATGGAGCGTGAGCGGCTCAGCTTCGAATTCATTGTCGTTCATGGAAATTCCACCGACGGCACCCCGTCGGCCGCGAGCGAGCTCGGCGCACGGGTGGTGCGCGAGCGCCGGCCAGGTTATGCGGGTGCACTGGAGACTGGGTTTTCCGAAGCGAGCGGGAAGTACGTGCTCACGATGGACGCCGATCTTTCCCATGAGCCCGACTTTGTTGCGAAACTCTGGCGTGCACGCACGCAGGCTGACATTGTAATTGCCTCGCGCTACACGCGCGGTGGCATCGCGTACACATCGTTTTTGCGCAAGTTCCTGAGCCGCGTACTGAATCTGGGAATGCGCCGTGTGCTCTCGATGCCGGTGCAGGATCTTTCCAGCGGCTTTCGGCTCTACCGTCGAGAGGTTTTGGCAGATTTGGAACTGGAGGGGCGTAACTTCGAGGTACTTGAAGAAATCCTGGTTAAGGCCTATGCGCACGGCTGCAGCATCGCCGAAGTGCCTTTCACCTACTTCCCGCGCGAGAGCGGACGCTCGCATGCGCGGTTGATACGTTTCGGATGGGACCTGACGCGCTCGGCTTTCAACTTCTGGCAACTGCGCAACTCGGTGGCATCAGCCGACTACGATGACCGGGCCTTTTACAGCGTAGTTCCGGTGCAACGTTACTGGCAACGGCGGCGCCATCGCATCGTTACTTTCTGGGTGAGGGGCGCAAGCCGGATTCTCGATGTAGGGTGCGGCTCGAGTCTCATTATACAGAGTCTTAACAACGCAATCGGAATGGACATCAGTCTTGGCAAACTGCGCTTTCTACGCCGCCACGGGATCCCACTGCTGCGCGCGTCCGCGTTCTCACTGCCGTTCAGAGACGAAAGCTTTGACTGCCTGATTAGCTCACAGGTGATCGAGCACATACCTTACTCGGACGAACTCTTCGTCGAGATGAACCGTGTGCTACGGCCCGGAGGCATGCTTGTGATAGGGACTCCAGATTACGCGACCATAGGATGGCGCGTGATAGAACCACTCTATGGATTTTTGATGCCGGGCGGCTATCGCGACGAGCACATCACCCACTACACACGTCAAAGCTTGACCGAGATTCTGGCACGCTACGGCTTCTCCCATGAGGAAAGCGCATACGTCGCGCGAAGCGAGCTGATCATGCGCATGCGGAAGAGAGAGGCTGGTCGCGTCGGCGCAACCACGCTCGCCAAGGCAGCTCGTTCGAATCTAGCGGCCTAACGATTCACGCCCACTTTCGCGCCAAATGCATTTCGGGTCGCGTTTCCGATGATGTCTTCGCACCGGAATGTCAGCGCGATACCAGACCGAGCACGCCTCTCCTATGCTGTGGATTGAAACTGTCGGGCAATTGAGAGAATTTGTCGCATTCGCCATGGTGTTTCGATCTTCCCTCGCCGAAGCTGTCTCGAAAAAGCTGCTGGCGACACTCTGCATAGTCGTAATCTACGGCCTATTTGCGTTGTACCGTGTCGGATGGACCGATCTGACCAGCGATGAAGGCAGGTATGGGCTGGTCGCGGTCAATATTCTGACTGATCATCGACAGCTTGCGTGTCTTTCCGAAGATCCGTTGGGCGCACCGGGCAGCAAACCATTTATGTATGCGGTGTCCTTGGCTGCCTCAGTCCGACTTTTGGGAAAAACCGAATTCGCACTGCGTTTTGTCAGCGTCGCCGCGCTGCTCGGCGCAGGTTTGCTTCTGTTAGGAGTGGTCGATTCCTTTTTGAACGATCGATGGCTGCCACTCCTTACGCTGCTTTTCTTCCTCCTCAACCCCTGGACTATTTCATACGCTCGGAGCGCTATGCCCGAGCCAACTCTCGTCTTCTGGGGATCTCTGGCCCTGTTCTCAGCCGCGCGGTTCAGCAGAAACCGGGACCTACCATCGGCATTCGTCTGCGGGCTGACGCTTGGCTTCGCTTTTCTAACCAAGCTTTGGCTCGTTTTTCCGTTCGCATTGGCCTCATTGGTGATTTTCAGTGCAGCGTACTTTGTCGGGCCGAAGCCAAGAGTTGCTGTGGCTGCACTCCTTGCATCTTCGGCATTCATCCTTACATGTGTGTCGCACCTTTTGCTGGTGCTCTGGTGGACACCGAGCGATTTCCGCCACTGGCTGCAACTGTATTTCGTTGTGAGCTTTTCAAGCCGGGTCGGGGGGGAGGGCCAGGACACGACAATGTGGTTTCACCCTTGGTGGTTCTACCTGGCCGGATTGTTCAAGGCGACCTTTTTCGCATTGCCCTTGGTCTATTTGGCCGTCTACACATTGCTTCGCCAAGGTAATCGTTTACTGGTAGCCGTGCTCGCCGCGATGCTCTCGCCGTTTTTGATCCTCTCGCTGTTTACGGTGAAACAAACCAGCTACGTTTTTCCAGCCTTCCCCGCCGTCGCCTTTCTACTCGCCTATGGCACCCTCCTCGCTTTTCGAAGCCGCCCTGCCAAGCCCCTGGTTGTGGCGACAGTGTTGTCCGCAGCGACGGCTCTCTTTTTTTTCAGCCTATACGCCATCACGCCGAAAGAACTGGCCCTGATTTGCGGACTCTATTTACTGTACATCATCGTAAGTCTCGCTGGGCAAAAATACATACTCATCAGCGAAGTAGCCCTTGCCAGCTCCGCACTCGCGGCGATGCTCATCGCGAGTGTGCTGGCGGTCACAATCTCTCTCGCCCATCGAACCTATTATCGGGAAATTGCAGCTTATTTCCGCCCATCGCTTGCCCATTACGCTCCGCAAACCGTGGTCTTCCAGGCGCCTGAATTTGCCGCCTTGGAGTTTTATCTTTTCCGCAGTGGCCAATATTGGCAAACCTACTACTTCCACCAGAGCTACCACGACTTTCTCGAGAAATTGAAAAACGGAGCGATTGTTTTCTACGTCGTCGACCCGAACGGTGAATTGTATGGCGGCAAACTGTCGCCGGAGAAACTAAACGCGCTGCACGAATACGCGACCGACGAAACACTCGAGGTCGAGCGAGCCGTAGGCAAGAAAATCCCCGTCCAAGTGTTGGTGCCTCGGGGCGAGAGCTGCTTACAGCCCTCAGGTGGCCATGCTCCCACGCCGCTGACGTCGAGTTCACCGCATCGCCACGCATTTCGATCGGGGGCACGCTTATAGGGGCGATTTTATCTGGGGCCGAAATCAAGGAGCGGCAGGCTGTCTCCGCAAGGCCGATCGTTGCCGCAGCCTGACGGATCGAGATCGCCCCGACAACCTCCCACGCGCGCGCTGGAAACTTGGACTCCGTTCGGTGAAAACTCGGGACGGCTGACTTTGGTTCGACGCGATGAAGGAGCGCACCGCTTCCCTCAATAACGCCCTTTAGCGAACTTCAAGTGCGTCTCAGCAGAGATCGGTAGACGGCGTGCTCCCTGCTCCGCACCACTGTTTCGAGGGCCGAATCGGTCCCAAGTAGCTGAGCGATGACCGGGTGCGGTTCATAGTTTACAATAATGACCTCGGTCACCCGAGTCTTGAACGAATTGTGAATCATGGCCATCACGGCCCTCATAACGGGTTCATGGAACGGGAAGTTGAAATACACCACAGAATTGCCGGGAGGCAGCATGTATCGCGCGGCGTCCATACAGACCGATTGAATCTCGCGGCATCTTTGTCGGCCACGAAATGATCGTATATTAGATTCCGCGATCTTATGAAGTTTAGGGCCGAACTCGACGCCGATGATACTCCTGAACGGAAATTTCGAAGCCAGCAGCAGAGTGCGCCCCTTGCCGGAGCCGAAGTCGATGAAGTTGAACTCCTCGTATGGAATTCCAAGGCTACGAATCATTCTTCGAAACACCTTTGTTGGCGTAGGCTGGTACCGAATGCCGTATTCGACGTTGTCGCTAGGAATACCCAAGTCATCGATTTCGACAATTTGTGTAGTCTCAACTCCGTGCATGCGATCCCACAGCCAGCCGCCAAGTGAACGTGGCGGCTTAAGCAGCGCGAGACGAAGTGTGCGAACGACTCCCCTACGCTTCAATGACCACCTGATCTTTGTTACCAAGGACGGTCTCATTAGAGCAGTTTGATGCGTTGACGATAGGCTATCTTAACCGCGTCCAGTTTTGCCTCTCCGATTCCAGCTCGCCTTGTAGACCAAACGGCCTCCCCTCGCAAGGTTTTAGCCCGGTTTTGATCCACGGTGTTTCGACGGCGCCGAAAAGGTGGCGGTTGCGCGTCTCTAGTGGGCATGCAACGCCCGGAAATCATTTTTCCAATCGATTCCGCCCACTTCTCCCTCCTTTCCACGCGTCGTCACCGAAATCTGCTCTGCACTCCGTTTATCCCAGTGGCGACGGTAGCATCGCGATCCTTTGCCGCAGGCTCCCAGAGCCGGTGCGTCAGGCGGGCTCTCCGCCAGCAACAACCAGTAGCACGGGGCATGCTTTATCAAACGCCCCCGGGTTTTCACCGGCCGTCGCTGCAGGCTGGTCAGCGACCATGGCGACCCGCGTTGGCAGCACCAGCCGCCGCCACAAATTGGCGAGATTGTAGGCGAGCAGACTCAGCCACAGCCCCACCTCGGTGACGCGGAAGCGATGGCAGCTAAGCCGCGTCAGCTTCATCGCCTGCCTGCGTTCCTTGATCCACTTTCCGCCGTACCGCGCTTGTTGTAAAACCCCACGACTGCATGGCTTGATGCTGCCAAATTGGTCACGAATCCCACGCGAGGGAACAGCTCCCCAAGGTGGTACTCCACCGTTGCCGCCACCGCCGGACCGTCTTCGAACGCGCCGACCGATAGAGAAAGCTCTTGTTCCGGACCACTGGCTCGTGGCGGCCTTCCCACTGGCCGGCTCGATAACTCCGCAATATCCGGCTCAAGAATATCGCTAGCGGGAAGCCGGATGGCGTACTTCACGTCCCGCTCTTCTAGTGCATCGTAGAGCTTCGGCTCGGCGAAGGCCACTTTGGCGCGGAAGACTGCCTCCTGGCCCAGCCGCCGTTGGCGTTCGATCTCGGGCAGCAGCAGTTCCGACCAGCCCTCGGCACTAGGCACGTTGCGGGAGCGCAATTTAGCCGCCAGCCTTCGCGGTTGAACAGCAGCAGCGGGTGATAACAGACTCGAAGTGGACAGTTGTGGAGGTCACCGCAATAGGTGTGTAAACGAGATCAGGCGGCGCGGCGCTTCGGGGCGGTTTGGTTTACTGGCATTCCGTCTTCGAATAGCTGTCCGTCGTAAACTGCCGCAAGTAGTTCGGGCGAGTTGAGGCGGCGGAATTTCTTCTCCGCGATCATCAGGATCTTCCAGATCAAGGCCTCGGCATTGGCGACCTTTTTGTAACGTCTGGCGGCGTCGGTTCTTAGCCGCACCGCCGCGAACGGCGATTCCACCGGATTGGTGGTGCGCAGGTGGAGCCAATGATCTTTCGGAAAGCGATAGAAGGTCACCATCCGCTCC
>WNFA01012384.1_pt1 | contig 15461 bp, 12 predicted proteins | sample 5400481 | NCBI WGS metagenome assembly WNFA01 (sample SAMN13153340, study PRJNA577476) | soil metagenome | isolation source: 120 cm saprolite under Douglas fir tree site 2 hole 1 replicate 2 | place: USA:California | collected 2015-04-18
GCGATGACCCGGCACCTCAATCACGTGGAGATGTCGTCGCTCGAGGGCGACTTCATCGCGGGCTGTCTCGCCAATGACGTACCCCGCGAGGTGGCTGACATGCTGTTTGCGGCGGTGCAGGGTTTCGCGGTGTACGGATTCTGCCGCTCGCACGCCGCCGCCTTCGCGCGCACCGCGTACGAGACCGCGTGGCTGAAGCTCAATCACGCGGTCGAGTTCGGCTGCGGCCTCCTCAACAACCAGCCGATGGGGTTCTATCACCCGAGCGTGCTGGTCGAGGACCTGAAGAGGCATGGCGTGGTGGTGCTGCCCGTGGACGTCAACCGCTCCGATGTCCGCTGCCTGCCCGAAGCCCTGACTGAATCCGCACGTTTGGCGCCAAACGCGCCCTTCATGGGACCGCGAAGCACACTTTTGGCGCCAAAAGGGCGTAATGAGAAGACTCACGCAATGCGCATCGGCTTCAACTACGTGCGCGACCTCGGCGAGGACGGACGCAACGCGATCGTCGCCGAGCGCACCAGCAGCGGCCCCTACACCTCTTTTGAGAATTTCCTCGACCGCCTCCGTGGCGGCCCCATCGGCCCCCACGCCGTGCGCAACCTCGTCATGGTCGGCGCCTTCGACGGACTCGGCCGGCCCCGCCGCGAGCTGCTCTGGGGCTGGCAGGAGCGATGGCACGGCCGCGGATTGCGGGGCGGCATCCAGCCACAGTCGGAGCTGAAGCTGAAAGCGGTCGCGCCCAGCCTGCCCGAGCTCGACGACTTCGACCTCAACCAGCTCGAGTACCGAATCTCGGATCTCTCGACCGGACACCACCTCATCCATTTCTGCAGAGAAAGGCTGGAGGAGCTCGGCGCCCTCCAGAGCAACCAGCTCCCCCACATCCCCAACGGCAGAAAAGTGAGGGTCGCCGGGCTCGTCATCACCCGGCAGGCCCCCTCGACCGCGAAGAAGATCCGCTTCTTCACGCTGGAAGACGAGTTCGGACAGGTCAACGTGACGATCAAGCCCGATGTCTACGACCGTTACCGGCAGGTTGCCAACCGCCAGCCGATCCTCGTCATCGATGGCGTGATGCAAAGGCAAGACGGCGTCTGGTCGGTCCTCGCCACCCACATTGAAGCGCTCACAGGAGTGCCAAGGCCTCAGCCGCGCTCACACGACTACCGATGAGACCATGATCTCCGCTGATGTCGCGCGAGCACTGGGAGCACGAGTCCTCTAACTGGGCGACCTGGGCGCGACGCCCCGACTTCGATGCTTACTGGAAGTACTCCGCAAAGTTCTTCGAGCTGCTCCCACCTCCCGCCGGGCGAACTCTCGAGGTGGGCTGCGGCGAAGGCCGCGTCTGCCGTGACCTCGCCAAGCGCGGCCATCGCATGGCTGCCGTGGACGTGGTCCAGACACTGATTCGCCTGGCCAAGGACGCCGACGAACAGAGCTCCTACATCAGAGCTGACGCTGCCGCCCTGCCTTTCGCCGACGAATCGTTTGACCTGGTCGTCTTCTACAACACGCTGATGGACATCGATGAAATGGAGCTGAGCGTGCTCGAGGCCGCGAGGGTGCTGCGCCACGGCGGCGCCTTGTGCGCCTGCGTCACGCATCCCCTCGCTGACGCGGGCCGGTACGAATCTGCCGACTCAGACGCTCGGTTCATCATCGAGGGCACGTACCTGGGCGAGCGGCGGTGGTTGGCCATCGAGATAGAACGCGGTGGCGCCCGCATGAATTTCGCTGGTTGGGCTTATCCGCTTGAAGGCTATTTCGGCGCTATGGAACGGGCTGGTTTCGTGATCCAGGCCGTGCGGGAGCCCTCCGCCAATGAGGACGGCGACGACAAACGGTGGCGCCGAATTCCCCTCTTTCTAATGTGGCGGGCGGTCAAACCGTGAAAAAGTTCCTTACTTTCTGTAGCCACGCAAGGGTCTTTTGAGCGAAGCTATCGAATTGGCGCGCCTGCACCACGCAATGCAGCAACCCCAGAGGAAGACCAAATGTCAATCGGCAGAGAAATCGAAGACATCGCCCGGGACCTGATCAAGCACCAGCACGACCATCCCCCCGTGCGCGACCTCAACCGCGAATTCGACCGCAAGCTCAAGCTCACCGACCGAATCGCATCCGATTTCGCGCGCCTTGTCGGCAGCTGGGTCTTCGTGCTCGCGCAGCTTGGTCTCATGTTGCTCTGGGTGCTGTTGAACGCCATCGGCGTTCTGCGCCATTGGGACGCATATCCCTTTCTGTTTCTCAACTTCATTTTCAGCCTCGAGGCCGCCATCTGGGTCTCGGTGGTGCTGATGGCCTTGAACAGCCTCGCCGACCGCGACCGCCTCAGGGCCCAAAGCGAGTACGAGCTCAACGTCAAGGCCGAGGAGGAGCTGAAGGCGCTGATGAATCACCTGATGCACCAGGACGAGATCCTGCTGCAGATAGTCAACCGCCTCGATCGCGGCGATCGCGAGATAAAGAGACTTGCTCGCCGGCTCGAGCAAGCTCTCGAACCGATCGCCGATGCGACCCGACCTCCGCCGCCTCCGCATGCACCCCCGCAACCTCCGCCCGCGCTCGCGGGGCCGCCGCAGCCTCCGCCGACGGCCGTACCCTCGCCCGTTCCACCTGAGCGCCCGCTCGGGCTCCCAAGGCCCTGACTCCCGGCGCGACCGCCGATCAGACCCTGTAGACGAAATACTCCCCGTTCGAGTAGACCAGGGTTCCGTGCTGCTGCCAGTACGTTTGGCTCGTGCGTCGCGCCGGCGCGAGCTCCTGTGGACCGATCAGGACATAGTTGACGCCGTACCGGTCGACCAGGTCCGCGGTGTTCTGGTCGCCGCGGAGAATCGCCGCTTCGTCCGATTGCTTCTGGGCATAATCGCGCAACCCATAGGTCCACAGCCAGCCCGGATACCCGCTCATCACGCGTCTCCCAGCCAGAGTTGGAATCGGACTGTTGTGCTCATCGGCCACGGCGAACACCGCGTCTGCCGCGGTGTTCTGCCTGACCCAGTCCGCGACCTGCAGCCCCTTGGTGTCCGTGAACTCGTAGGAGCTGACGCTCGCGTCCGAAGCCCGAGCGAGGTCCAGCGCTCCTGACAAGCAAAGGAGGACCAGCAGCGCAGTCGCAAACGCTGCCGTCCACGGCCAGCGCCGGACCATGCCCGCGATGAAGCCTCCAACCATGATGCTGCCGAGCAGCGCCCAGAAGATGAAGAACTTCGTGTTGTCCCAATCCCATGGCTGCAAGACGATGAAATTGGGGACGAGGAACCACAGCCACATGGGCGCAAACCATTTCGGGAGAAGTCGCCCGGGAACGACAGCACACCATCGCGCCGCCAATCGGTGTACGAGAGCCAGCCCGGCTCCAGGCAGTATCCGTAGAGACTGACGCCCGCTCCGCACGCGCTGTTGTTGGCAGGCGGCCACATCCAGACCAGCACCGGGATCGCGAGCGCGAGAGCAGGAACGAAGAATGCGATCCATTCCCTGCGCCGGTTGAAAGCCGCCCAGAACGCGGCCAGCGCCACCACCGTCCCGTATGCGTGCACGTGGAACGCAGGCATGAGGCCCGCGACGATTCCCGCAAACAGGAATGCCTTCGAATCGTGCCGCTCACGCACGGCGAGCCACACGAGCAGCAGGACGATCAGCGCGAGGCTGAAGCCGAACAACGTCGAGCGCTGCGGCACGAGGTACGCGAGGACCGGGTTCAGCCACTGGAAGTTGAGGTCGCGGTCAAGCGTGTACTCGCGCGGCAAATGCACCAGCACACCGAGGCCGCTATGGACGATGTCTCCGGCCAGGTACACGAAGCCCAGGCCCCCGCCGAGCAAGAAGACGAAGACGGCGAGGGCCGCCGCGCCACGGCTGCCTGTGAATCTCGCCGCCGCCAGATACAGCACGGCCGGAAACGCGAGGCCCAGCAGGCCCGACGTGAGGGCCAGCGCCGAAGGCAGCGAGCTGCCGAGGGGGACGAGGTTGGCGGCGAGGAAGTCGATCATGAACGGGTAGCCGAGGTGGTTGCCCGGGTCGATCGGATACTGGGGCGGAAAGTTGTGTCCGTACGCAAAGGAGCCGGCGAATGTGAGGTGCGCGGCCCAGTCGCCCCAGATGTTGACGTAGCCCGCCCACAGGCCATCGGGCTTGATGACGTACGCCTGGTGAAAGAAGTGCACAGTCCACGTCCCGCAAACGAGGAAGACCGCGGCGAGCGGCCATGGATGGCCGGCCGTCCGCACCGGCGCCGACCAGCGCGCAATCGCGTCGGAGATGTCGGTAGCGACGCGATCGCGTTTTGCGATTGCGACCCCGGCTCCGGCCCCCACCGCGATGCCGAGGCCCGTGATGACCGTGCCAAGAGTGACATCGCGCACCAGCATCGACACCACGAAGCTCGCCAACGAGACGGCCATCGCGCCGAGCACCGTCCCGAAGGCGAGCCGCTCCTCGAGGTTGAGCGCGATCCCGCTCAGGTAGGTGATGCCGAAGCCTGCAGCCACGCACCCGACCAGGAGGATCGCGGCCGTACCCAACAGAAGACCGGCGGCGGCCAGCAAGACGACCAGAGCCAAGAGCGCAAACCAGCGGCCCGATGACCCGATGGCCGGAACCGCCGCGGAGCGTACGGTGCCTTCCGCCATCAGGCGTCCTCTAGTTCCAGCACCACAGCTTCTCCTCAGTCCCCTTGAGGTATGGCTGGCAGATGGCAAACCAGATCTTGGGTCCCCATATGGGGGTGCCGGGGCTCGGGTCGTAGGCGGATACAGAGAGCGGCAGGCCGGTCCAGACGGGATAGAAGTAAAAGAAGAAGGCGACCGCGATGCCGAGATGCGCAGCCAGCAAGGTGCGGCCGGGCGGCCGGAAATTGGTGGCTATGTGAGCGAGCACGAACGCGAGCGCCAGGATCATGAAAATCAGGCCGCCGAACATGTGGTACATGAACAGCACCCTGCTGATGTGCGACCACGGCAGGTACTGGGTGATGAACCCGATCAGGATCACGGTGGCAGGGAAGCTCCGGTGCCGGATGATGAAGTACGGGAGCGAGAGCACGCAGGGGAGGCTCGTCCACCAGATCCAGGGATTGCCCAGGTCCTCGATCCGCGAGATGAGCGCCTGCCCGGTCCAGTGGTCGAAGCCGAGGTTCGTGTACTCCGCGTAATAGAGCACCGGCCTCGACAGGAACGGCCACGACCACCACGGGGAGCCGTAAGGATGCGTGGCGGTCAGGGTCGCGTGATAGATGTACGACTGCCGCTGGTACTCGATCAGGTCGGCCAGGTTTTGGAATTGGCCCCGCGCGAAGAATGGATACCACGATGCGTAGTAGATCGCGAGCGGGATCACCACCAGAGCGGCGAGGGCGAGCAGCACATATACACCCGCCGGAGCGCCGCCCGCGACGGCCGGACCGTCCCCACGTCCCCAGCTCCACAGCGGATTTTCGTGCGGGCCTATGCGCACGTCGACATGCCGTCTGATCGCCCTGGCCACGAGCAGGAAGACGATGCTCGCCCAGGCGGCGAGGACGATCCACTTCGACGCGATCCCGAGCCCAAGCACGATGCCCAGCAGAATCAAGGTCACGATTGAGGCGCGCGGCGTTCGACTGTGGATGTGGACGAGGTACAGCGTGTACGCAAGCAGGATGAAAAAGATCGGGAAGATGTCGATCATGCCGATCCGGGATTGCAAGAAGAACATCCCGTCGAAGCACACGAGCGTCGCCGCCGCCAGTGCGAACAACCGATTCGGCCACAGGCGCCTCGCCAGGAGGTACATCAGAGGGACGCACAGGGTTCCGAATATGCAGACCGCGATGCGCCAGCCGAACGTGTTGAAGCCGAGGTCGACGTAGTCGCCGGTCGCGCCCTCGAAGTGGGCGCGATACCACCCGTACCCCCATTCGCCGGCGCCGATGATCAACTTCGAAAGCGGCGGCTCGGGGTCAAAGTAGGGGCAGTACAGGCCACGGGGGTGGCACTGTACGTTCTTGAAGTCGGTGTGCGCGAAGACCGGGAAGTAGATCTCGTCGAAGACCTGGCCGTTGGGCGGTGAAAGCTGTCCGTTGCCGTCCGGGTAGCCACGATTGAAGGGATACGCGAGACCGCACAGCGTCCCCGGCGTGCCGTGGGCGTCGATGGGAGTACTGGAAACGCAGTTCGAGATGACGGGCCCCTCGAACGGATGCAGGAAGAAGTCAGGGGTGATCGGGCTGTAGAAGCGAAGCACGAAGGCGACCACCGTGAACGCGAGGATCGCCAGCGCATCCCAGCGGTCGAAGTACACCGGCTGTGCCGGGTCGGCCGCGTGGGTGGACCCCTCAGTCACCGTCGACGCTTTTTACGCCGGCCCCCGCCTTGGTTCTGTCCGATCCGATAGGGCAGCCGGGCGGTAATCTCCCATGAGGCTGCGTCAGCGTCCGGCACCGGCATCGCGATCGTGTCTTCGTAGAACAGACGCGAGCCCAACCGTTTCTTGATCAATGCCAGCCGTTCCTCGTCGCCACGGACACGAACGAATAGGGCCGGCTTCTCGAGCAGCGGCCTCATGATGCGAGCCACCTTCGCGCGACGCGCGTCCTGGAACGCGACCTTGAGCGGTTGCACCTTCACCATCCGGATGCTGTCGTACTCGATCACGATGTCGGAGAAAAGCGTCGAAACCTTCAGCCCTTTGTCCAGCGGCTCGACGAAGCTCCGCCACCGATACACGAAGAACGCGGCCCCGAGCAAAAGCCCGACCGGGGCGTAAAAGAGCCAGATGAGGTTCTGGGAGTTGATGGGTTGGCGAGAGTACACCTCGACGCCGGCGGCCAGGACGCCCACGACTACGAGCAGGCCGGCGTAAAACCGCTGCCAGCGCCACAACTCCTCGGCGTAGAGGATTCGCTGCCGTCCCCGAGGGGCGCGGGCTCCATTCGAGCTCAAGCTACTGATTATCGCTGGGCGACCACGCCCGGCTCCTTTCCACGGCGCGTCGCCACTGCGCATGGAGCGCGTCGGCGTGGTCTCGGGAGATGGCGGGTTCGAAGCTCCGGTCGAGCTTCCACAGGTCTGCGAGGTCGGCGTCGGTCCACACGCCGGCACCCAGGCCGGCCAGAAAAGCCGCGCCCAACGCCGTCGTCTCGGTCTGGCGCGGCCGCCTGACCGGGATCCCGAGCAGGTCTGCCTGGAACTGGCAGAGAACGTCCATGACCGAGGCGCCGCCGTCGACGCGCAACTCATCAAGCACCCGGCCGGTGTCGCCCTGCATGGCGTCGACGACGTCGCGCGTCTGGTACGCCATCGCTTCCACGGCCGCGCGCACCAGGTGGGCGCGCCCGCTCCCCCGTGTGAGGCCGACGATGGTGCCCCGCGCGAACGGATCCCAATAAGGAGCGCCCAGACCGACGAACGCGGGGACCATGAACACTCCGCCCGCATCAGAAACCGATGAGGCGATCGGACCTGCTTCCGAGGCGCCGGCAATTATCCCGAGGCCGTCGCGCAACCACTGCAGCGCGGCGCCGGTGACGAAGATGGCGCCTTCGAGCGCATAGCTCAGGCCGCCGGCACGCCGCCACGCGACGGTGGTCAGCATCCCGGATTTCGAAGGCACGCGGTTCGAGCCCGTTTGCACGAGGACGAACGAGCCTGTGCCGTACGTGTTCTTCGCCATGCCCACGGCGGTGCACGCCTGGCCAAACAGAGCAGCCTGCTGGTCGCCGGCGATTCCGGTGATGGGCGCCTCGATGCCGCCGAACGCGCCGGGGTCGCTCCTCGAGATCGCGCCGCTCGAGTCGCAGACGTCGGGGAGGTTGGCCAGCGAAACGCCGAACAGATCGGCCATCTCCTCGCTCCATACGCCGCGCCCGATGTCGAAGAGCAGCGTGCGTGAAGCATTCGAAGCATCGGTCATATGGTCTCGGCCGGCGGAGAGGCGGGCAATGAGCCAGCTGTCCACGGTCCCCAACGCCGCGTCTTTCGCGCCCGGGACGTGACTGAGCACCCATGCCAGCTTGGTGGCGGTGAAGTACGGATCGATGACGAGGCCGGTCACCGCGCTCACACGTTCCTCGTGACCCGCCTCGCGCAATCGCACACACTCCGCCGCAGTCCGGCGGTCCTGCCACACGATCGCACGGGCTAGGGGCTTCAACGTGCGGCGGTCCCAGACCACCAGCGTCTCGCGCTGGTTGGTGATCCCGATCGCGACCACGTCGCGAGGTTTTGCGTCCGCGGCGTCGAGCGCTTGGCGCGCGCTCTGCTGAACCGCGGCCCAGATCTCCTCGGCGTCGTGCTCGACCCAGCCCGGCTGCGGGAAATACTGAGTGATCTCGGCGTAGCCCTTGCCTCGCACGAGGCCGTCCATCCCTACCACGACGGATGTGGCGCCGGTCGTCCCCTCGTCGAGGCTCAGAACGACCCGGCGGTCAGCCACCTAGCTGGTTGGTTTCCACGTCCGATTCAGGCTGCCGGTCGCATAGCCTTCGAGGTCGAGCGAGACAAATCCGTAACCGGCCGACCGCAGCGCCGCGACGACCCGTTCGCGTTCCGACACCAGGCGCGCGATCTCGGCCGGTTCGACCTCTATTCGCGCGACATCGCCGTGATGGCGAACGCGCACCTGTTTGAAACCGAGGGCTTTGATGGCGGCCTCTGCCGATTCGATCTGACGCAGCGCCGCGACCGTGACCTCAGTGCCGTGCGGGATGCGCGACGACAGGCAGGCAAACGAGGGCTTGTTCCAGTTGGGCAGACCCAGGCGGCGCGCCGCTGCGCGAATCTCCGGCTTGCCCATGCCCGCCTCGAGCAACGGGAAGCGCACGCCGCGGCGGACCGCTGAGCCATGGCCTGGCCGGTGGTCGTCCGCATCGTCGGCGGTGGCTCCGTATGCGATGTGGTCGAGTCCGAGGTCGCGGCGGACCGGCTCCAGGGTTTCGAAGAGCTCTTCCTTGCAGTGGAAGCAGCGATCCGGGTGGTTGCGCTTGTACGCCTCGAGCTCGACCTCGTTGGTGGTGACGTCGACCAGCCGCGCTCCCAGGTTTCGGGCCAGGATGCGCGCCTCCTCCTGCTCCGACTCGGGGTACGCGGGCGAGCTCGCCAGCACCGCGACCGTGCGGTCGCCGAGCTCGTCCAGCGCCAGCTTCAGCAGCAGAGAGGAATCGACACCGCCCGAATACGCCACCAGGACGGAGGACAGGTCACGCACGATGGCGCGGGCGCTGTCGAGCTTGCTGGCGTCGTGCCGGTCGAGCTGGATCATTTCCAGCTTCGAAGATTAGACCGCCTGGGCTTCGGAGGGCTCCATCGCGGCCGTGCCACACCAGGCCTCGTAGTCGATGAGCTCGTGCAGGGTCGGGTTGTCGCCGCAGAGCGCGCAGCTCTTGCTGTGGGGCAGCTTGAGCTCGCGGAAGGTCATGTCCTCGCCTTCGAACAGGAGATAGCGACCGATCATCGGGCGGCCGATGCTCAGGAGGTACTTGATCGTCTCGAAAGCCATCATGCTGCCGATGATCCCCGGCAGGACTCCGAAAACGCCCGCCTCCGCGCAGCTCTGCACCTCGCCCGGCGGAGGGGGTTCGGGGAAAAGACAGCGGTAGCACCCGGTGCCGTTGGCGGAGTCGAACATCGCCAGCCGTCCCTCGAACCGGAGGATGCTTCCATGCACCAGCGGCTTGTGCAGAAAATGGGCAGCGTCGTTGGCGAGGTAGCGCGTCGGGAAGTTGTCGGTGCCGTCGACGATGATGTCGTAAGGCTCGAAGATGCGCATCGCCGTCTCCGAGTTGAGGTGCTCGTTGATAGGCACGACCTCGACGTCTGGGTTGAGGTTGCGAAGGGTGTCCGCCGCCGACTCGACCTTCAGGCGTCCGATGTCGTCGGTGCCGTGCAGGAGTTGGCGCTGGAGGTTGGAGGCGTCCACGCGGTCGAAGTCCACGATCCCGAGCTTGCCCACCCCCGCCGCGGCCAGGTACATGCTGGCGGGCGAGCCGAGGCCGCCGGCGCCCAGGAGCAGGACGCTGGAGGACAGCAGCTTGCGCTGCCCCGCGCCGCCGACCTCCGGCAGGATCAGGTGGCGGGCGTAGCGGGCGACTTGGTTGGGCGTGAAACCCTTGGCTGGAGCCATCTGCAACTCACTATACCCAGGGTCGCTCGGCTGTTATTCCTATAGTGGAGAGCCGGTGGAAACTGAATACCTCGACGAAGAACAGGTGATCGCCCTGTACAACAAGGTCCAGGTCACGCCCGCTTTGCTCGAAGAGCACAGGCTGGCAGACCTCGTCGAGAGCGTTTTCGTGCCCGAATTTGGAGACGACTGGCTCGACTTCGAGATCGTCCTCAACGAGAGCATGCGGCTCTCGGAGGACGAGGCCTGGGCGCCCGACGTCGCCGACCGGCAGGAGCGCGTGGAGGCCGCTTTCGAGCACGCCTTCGAGCAGCTGATCGGGTCGTCTAAGCAGCAGCCGAAGTTGCTGCCAACCTATCACCGGTTCCGCAACCACCTGCTGCGCATGTGGAGCGCGTTTCAGGAAGCCCAGGCAGAGCACGACAAGGCGGAAAGGGAGTCGGCCGAGCGCTTCTGGGCTCCGCTGCGGTTGGTGCGCAGCACGCGCGGACCAGGCGCGGAGGCCTGGTCGATCGTGAATGTGGATGACGAGCGGCGCGGCGAGGTCAACGTGATCTGGGGTGAACCTCACCCCTACTGTCTCGTCGTCCTCGACGACACTATCGAGGCGGGCGGATGGGAGCAGGTGATCTACCGACTCGAGCAGGAGGTCCTGGTCGAGGAGCCTGGCGTAGTGAGCTACGCCGTGTGGCACAAGGGGTTCGTCGGCGAGTACTACCGCTGCGCCGACTGCGGCGAACTGCACAGCCAGTTCGACGAGGACGCCGGCAAGGAGCTCCGACTGGACGACCTCGATCCGCCGGACGAGCGCTAAATCCCTCCCCATCGGGGAGAGGGGCGTGGAGAGGGGCGTGAGCTGCCCTAATCGACCGTGATGAAGTAGTTCTTCCCCTCCCAACCGGTCACGTAGTGCGCGGTCCAGGCGAGCTGCGAGCCTGACGCCAGCTTGTTCGAAGGGATCTCGGCCACCCAAACACCGAGCGTCGTATCGATCGCCTCCGCCTCGGCGAACGTCTTCCAATCGTCGAAGGTGTAATGCACGGAACCGGGTCTCGGCAGCTGGACGCGCAGCCTGCGGCCGGCCACGATGTGCGCGATCTGATGGCGGTGCGACCAGACAAAGGCCGGATCTTGCGGCGGGCCCTCGGTGTAGCGGTGTCGCGCGGGCAGGACCAGGTCAGGAAAACCAGCGAGTGCGATCGTCACCAGGAGCTCGAGGTACTCCGCGTGCGCCCAGCCCAGCGGCGACACCGAACCAGTCGTCTTGCCGAAAAACAGACCGCGGCCAGGAATGTCCTGCGCGTCCCAAACTTGTTCGGGCATCATGGAACCGGGACCGGCGAAGCCCTCGAGGGTTCGCACGAGCTCGGCGGCGGGCAGTCCCATCGAGAAGAAGTGGCGGGCGCGCTCACCTGTGAGCACCGGCCATGGCCTTCCCTTGCCGCTCCCGTCCCAGGGCGCACCGTCGTCATGCTCGCCATAGAGGTCACCCACGTAGCGGCGCCATGACGGGCCCGGCGGAAGGCCGGCCTTCAGGGCCGAGTCCACGCTCTGCAGGCTGCGCAGGATGCGCTCGTCCTTTGGCCGTCGCAAGCCGTACCGGACCAGCTCGAGGAACTCTGGCGCGATCGCTCCTACCGTCGGGCGGTGATCCGGGTCGCCCGCGAGGCGCACGTACTGACCCGCTGCGGTCGAGCACCAGGTCTCGACTCGATCGTTCCAGTAGTCCGCCACCGCGCGCAGGTGGCTGGCCGCGACATGCTCGCCGGCTTCGTGCGCAAACTCGGCTGCCACGATCAGGGCGGCGATGCAGGCGGCAAGTGTGGACGGTGACAGGCCGCCCAGATCTTCCCAGCGGTCGAGCTGGGTCAATGGACCCTCGCGAATGATGAACTGCGCGGCGGGCCGGACCATGACCGGGTACGGGTCGTGGTCGAGGCACCCGGCGATCCCCAGCCGCCAAGCCAGCAGGATGGGAAGCGCGACCTGGTCGAGCTCGGTCGAGGTCCAGTGCGGGGTCCCGTCCACGAACCAGTTCTGGAACCACGCGCCGTCCGCGCGCTGGCGCGATTGGAGGTGGCGAAAGGCGCGGAGGGCTGCAGCCTGGTCGCCCGCATCGAGCAGGGCGGTCGCGATGCGACACAGGTCGCGCGGCCAGACCAGGTGGTAGATCTGGTTGCCGTTGTGATTGGACTCGCCCCATGGAGCGCCCGGCGAGGCGACAAACGCGCCTGCGTGCGACTTGTCCTCGAGGCAGCGCAACACGGCCAGCGATGCCTGGGCGAGCATGCCCTCGTCTCCACTCACCTTGCTGAGGGCAGGCGGTAGGTCGGGCAGTCCTCGCCATGCGCGCTCGAAGGCGTGGCGGACGTTGCCGGAACCCTTCTGGAGCGTCGCGCGCGCGACCTCCTCGGCGTCTGCGCGCGTGTGGGCGAATCCGATCGCGATTTGAAACGAGCCGGCGCGGATGCCGATCTCGGCGCCCGCCGCCACGTTGCCCGGGCCTGCGCGCTCATACGTGTAGGTGAGGTAGCCGTCGCCATCGTGGAGGTCGATCTGCAGGTCCGAGCTTCGGTAGTAGCCGACAGTGGCGCGACTGAACGGACCGACGATGCACATCCAAATGTCCTGCTGGCGCAGAAGGAGCGCAGGTGGGTGTGTATCGAGAACCTGGCCGAAGTTGCCCTCGCTCCCGGGCTGCCAGTGCGCGGAAGCCTGCATGTACAGGCGCACGTCCGGGAGCTCAGGTGTGAAGGTGGCCGCGATCAACATCGCGTTCTCATCGGGATCCGAGAAAAACTCTTTGGTGAGGCGATATTCGTGGTGAGTGCTGTCAACGGTGAATGCCGGAATGCCGGGAGCGAGCCAGGTGACGCGGTGCTGACCGTCGCCCGCGTCATCGACTGGCGGCGCACCTCCGGCTGAGGCAAAGAAGCGCAGCTCGTGCAGCGCTACGCGATCGATGGTTGGGAAGAAGACCTCGCTGAGGTTGCCATCGACGAGCGTGTACCAGAGCTTGCTTCTCGGACCAGGCGCCGCCCCGAACGCCATCTTGCGGCCGGGACCCCACATCGGGGGCGCGCCTGGACCGCCTGGAGCCTCCATCGGGGAGTAAGTATGGGAGAGGCTCACGGCGGATAGAATCGAACCACGGCGCAGACGCACGGGGAGGTGGCTGAGCGGCCGAAAGCACCCGCCTGCTAAGCGGGTAGGGGGTGTAAAGCTCCCTCGAGAGTTCGAATCTCTCCCTTCCCGCCATTTGCGCGGCCAAGAGTCACGCCGGGCGGCGTGGTGGGATAGCTAGACTCGGATCGTGGGTCCGCGAGTCACCGCGGTCGCGATCGCGACCATCCTCCTAATCTCGGCGTGCACCGGCGCTGCGCCGCCGCAAGGCAACGCAAGGTCTGGCCCGACTCCAAGTCCCACGACGGCCGCGCCGGGAACCATCGCGTGGACAGATTGCGGTGGCGGCTTCCAGTGCAGGTCGGTCCCCGTGCCCCTTGACTACGCGCATCCCGCTGCCGGAACCATCGACATCGCGCTGAACCGCAAGCCCGCGACCGATCAGGCCAACCGCATCGGCTCGTTGCTCATCAACCCCGGTGGTCCGGGGGCGTCAGGTGTGGACTGGGTCAGGGGCTCGGCGGCCGCGCTGTCGATCCTCAACCGCCGGTTCGACCTCGTCGGGTTCGACCCGCGAGGCGTCAGCAGAAGCTCGCCCGTGCGCTGCTTGGATGGGAGCGGTGCGGATGCGTTCAACGCCATCGACTCAGTGGCCGACGATCCCGCCGAGAAGCAAGCTCTCATCCAGGCCGATATGGACTATGCGGCCGCGTGTGCTCAGCGCAGCGCACGGATTCTGCCGTTCCTCGACACCGCGAGCGCCGCCCGGGATATGGATTTGATTCGCGTTGCTCTCGGCGACACCAAGCTGACCTATTTGGGTTTCTCCTATGGAACGTATCTGGGCCAGATGTACGCACACCTTTTCCCGACCCGCGTGCGCGCGCTCTCGCTGGATGCTGTGGTCGACCCGGCGATTTCATTCAACGACCTTGTTTTGGCTCAGGTGGTCAGCTTCGAGAAGAACCTGCAAGCCTTCCTGGCCGATTGCATCGCCCGAAAGGCAGCCTCCCCGCCGTGCGAGTGGGCACAGTCGGGCGATCCATACGCGAAGCTGCTGGCGCTTATGCAGCGCCTTGACACCAACCCGATGCGCGTGGGTAACCGTTTGCTGACACGTTCACTTGCGATGACCGGTGTGCTCTGGAGGGCGTATTACCTGGAGACATTGCCGCTCCTGGAAAGCGAGCTTGCGCAGATTGACCGGGGCAATGGAGCGCAGCTGCTCGCGTCCGCGGACGACCTCAACGGTCGTAATGCTGACGGCACGTACACCAACGAGACGGACGCTAACAACGCGATCAACTGCCTCGACCACCCCGTTCCAACGGACGTTTCCGCCTACGACGCCCTGGGGCCGGCCTTCGCAAAGGCTTCTCCCTTCTTCGGACCGTGGACCCAGTACTCGACGCTTACCTGCGCGTATTGGGCTGCGAAGCCCACCCAAGCCGTAGGCCCGCTGGGGGCCGATGGAGCGCCTCCGATCCTCCTCGTCGGGGGCACGAACGACCCTGCCACTCCCTACGCGTGGGCGCAGGGTGTGCACCAGCAGCTGGCCGGCTCAGTGTTGCTGACGCGCGTTGGCAACGGCCACGGCTCCTACGGCGTGAGCGTGTGCGCGACACGGGCCGAAAACGAGTATCTGATCAACCTGACGCTCCCGGCCGACGGCACCGTCTGCCACTAGCGGCCGCCGATCGGGCGGTCGTCAAACCGGCCGCCGTATCTTGGCTCCATGCCCGAATTGCCTGAATTGGAAGCGCTGCGGATCCGGCTCGGCCCGCGCCTCGAGGGCCGGCTGATCACAGCCGCCACAGTCAACCCCAAGAAGGGCCACATGCTTCGGTACCCCGTCGAGCACTTCGCCAACGAGCTCCCCGCTCGCCGGATCGTCTCACTCTCGCGGCGCGGCAAACACCTTGTTTTTGCCACCGAGTTGGGCGGAGGCGGCTCGGAGCGCTGGCTGGTGATCAACCCGATGCTGGGCGGGCGGTTCCAGCTGGTGGATGGCGGCACGCCGGTACCCGCAACAGAGGTTTTCACGATCCGAATCGAGGGCCGCCAGGAACTCAGGTATCTCGACTTCCGCGACATGGGGCGGATCTACTGGGTCGGCGACCTGGCGAAGGAAGTCCCCGGCTGGGCCGAGGTGGGACCCGAGGCGGACTCGGTGCCGGCGATGGGCATCGACGCGTTTCGCAAGCGCCTCCGGCGTTTCCGCGACGAGC
>WNFA01002391.1_pt1 | contig 15456 bp, 15 predicted proteins | sample 5400481 | NCBI WGS metagenome assembly WNFA01 (sample SAMN13153340, study PRJNA577476) | soil metagenome | isolation source: 120 cm saprolite under Douglas fir tree site 2 hole 1 replicate 2 | place: USA:California | collected 2015-04-18
GATCACGGGTCAACTCCTCAATAGCGAGTTCGATGACCTCATGCGATAAACCAGGGTTGAGCCGTTGCAGGGCAGCACGCAACCGGGGAACGAGTACAACTTCGCTATAGGTCTCTCGCCCTAGCGTTCCATTTTTGCCCAATTTCTCATAAAAGGTGTTGGCTGTTTCGTAGCCTAAAGTGGCAAAAAGGGCGATGGTAGGTTGTTCAACAAGGACATCTTCAGAGTAGTCGTGCATCGCGGGTTATCCTTTGATACTCCTCCAGCCTTTCAATGACGACCATGAAGGTCGCCTCTACCATATGCGAAAACAACGAGCATTGTACCTACAAACAGATTTGGATAGACTTCAATCATACCTCGATTGCCTTGGTATCTATTTCGAGGCTCTCTAGATCCAACTCACCGGAAATAAGCTTTGGTAACAGCAGATCACGAGTTTTGCGAAGGTTACCATTTCGTCGAAATAGGTTTTGTTTCTGAGTGAGTAAGCAAGAAACAATATCATGAAATGTAGTTAAGAATGTGCTTGGAGGCAATAACACCAAAGCATTTCGAAAATCACCAGCATTTACTGCCGGATATGCTGAACCTGTAGCATGATTGCTTAGATAATTTACAAAGTCATCTGTAGTCAATGCATAATAGAGATAGGTATAAGGTACCTGAATTGCACTAATAACGGCAAATCCAGTTGAAACAATCAAGTTCACAGGCGGATTAAGTATGATACTATATGATCTGCGGTTGGGACGGACAGTAGACCAGATAATATCTCCGTGTTTTACAATACGACGCGCTCTGCTTGGCGCCTCCTCAAAAGCAATCCTTTCAATGTTATCGATCTGACCTATGGAAACTGAGGCAATATCAATATAATTGATCTCAACAGGTTCGTACCCTCTCTTAATGCTGGACATGTTTTCACCAGCAATATCCCCCAATTTCACCACCCCCCATCCCTCCGGTATCAACCCCAACGGAGACTCTACCATTCTCTTCCTTTCATGCCCAGGGAAACGGAAATGCACGAACCATTCGCGGTAAAGCGATTAGGCCGTCTCCTCTAAAATGGCAATACGATGTGTGTTGTTCTCGATCAAGTCGTCATAGGCTGAAAGGATGGCGGCAATTTTGAGTTGGGAGGCAAGCGGAGGAATAGATACAGGGAGTAGGTGTAATGCATTCCGATTTAAGCCAGGGACAGCTCCTGCAACATTTTGATGCGCTAAATTTAAGGTACGCAGAAAGTAACTGAGAAACAGTGGATCATTACCCTTGAAGTCACGAACATATAAAGTAGTATTTAGAGGCCAAAAATCTTCACGTATGTAAAATACTTCTCCCAACGTTCCATATCTCCCTGTTACAACACCTGGACTACATACTTTTGCTACATTATGGTATCCACTGATTCCCGATGAAGAACCTATTGGAACATTACCCTCCTGCCGATTACGTTCGGGAAGATCAAAACCTCTTTGCAGAGTCAAAACATCTCCAAGACTGCAGTGTTTCCATCCGGTTGGTATCATTGGATTCCCTCCAACAACGTCGCCACATTCTCACTAATCCGCTCCTCCAACTCACGCGCCTCGGCATTGAGCACCTCTAGCTCCTCATTCAGTGCCTCCAACTTCTGTTTGAAATCGAAATCGTCAACCGCCCTTTCGGCTATACCCACATATCTCCCAGGGTTGAGGCTCCAGCCTTGCGCCTCTATCTCTTCAATTCTCACTACTTTGCACAGCCCAGCCACATCGGCATATCCACCAATGGGAAACACCTCTTGTATTTGTGCTGTGCTCCCGTTGGTTGTCTCGACAGCTTCGCCACGGTAGAGTCGCACGATATTGGCAAGAAATTCGATATGTTCGGGAGTAAATTCGCGGTGGGCGCGGTCGATCTGCTTGTAGATGTGGCGAGCATCGATGAATAGCACCTTATCGCAGCGGTCGGTGTTGCGCTTGCCCCTATCAAAGAACCAGAGCGTACAGGGCAGGGTCACAGTGTAGAAGAAGTTGGAGCCTATAGAGATCATCACATCGACAACATGCGACTCGATCAATTTGCGGCGGATATCTAGTTCAGAAACACGGGCATCACTGGCTGAGTTAGCCATGACGAAGCCTGCACGTCCATGCTCGTTAAGGGCGCTGTAGAACTCCTGTATCCAGAGGTAATTGGCGTTATCGACACGGGGCAGGCCAAAGGGATAGCGCGGATCGTTTTTGATTTTTTCTTTGTCCACGCCATCCACGTTGAAAGGCGGATTAGCCATGACAAAGTCGAATCTGCCGAGACAGTTGTGCACATTCTCGTAGTAGCTATTGGCCTGACGAATATCACCCGAAAGGCCATGCACGGCCAGGTTCATTCGACAAAGGCGCACGGTCTCAGCGGTCTTCTCCTGCCCATAGATGGAGATATCAGTGCTCGGGTTCTGTCGATGGTTCTGTACGAAACGAGCGCTCTGCACGAACATACCGCCCGAACCACAGGCGGGATCAAAGATACGTCCCTGAAAGGGTTCAATGATCTCGACTATCAGTTTGACGATGGAGGTGGGGGTGAAGAACTCGCCGCCTTTCTGTCCCTCTGACATAGCGAACTTGCCCAGGAAGTATTCGTAGATTTTGCCAAAGATGTCCCCCTCAATATCCATAGGTATCTCAGAAAAGGTCTTGAGCAGGGCGATCAGGGTATCATTGTTGAGTTGCGTATAGTTAGTGGGAAGGACGCCACGCAGTTCTTCGTTTTCGGCTTCGATGGCTTTCATGGCATCGTTAATAGCCTTACCAATGTTTTTCTCTTCGGGGAGTCTGAGCAGGTAGGAGAAACGCGACTGAGGAGGAAGGTACATAACGCCACGTGCCTGGTAGTCGGCTTTGCCGATAGTGCGGCGGCTCCCAACGTAGACCGTAGCATGTAGTTCTCGTTCGACCTGGGTGAAACGCTGGTCGGCGAAGCGTAGGAAAATGAGGCCAAGGACGGGAACTGAGTATTCGGACGATTTGAGGTGAGAGTTGGCGCGTAACTCGTCGGCGGAGGCCCAAAGTTTCTTTTCAATTTCGCTATGATTTGCTGGCATCTACAAAACCTCTACTCTACTTTAGCCCTTTTCATGAGATGAGAGACTACTAACGCTTGAATTTAGTGTACTTGAGTTAACAGTATAGCAGAGTAGCGGGGAGTTAGGAAGATTTTAGGAGGAGATATCTTTGCGGGTGTATGAATTAGGTGTAGGCAAGCGAGCTTCATCAAAAACGTGTTAGAGCCGGTAACAGGGTTCACTCCAAGCTGGCTCTTCCTGGATCTGCTTTTTGTTTAATCAAGTGAAGTATTGTCGAAAAATGCTCTCCGCTGGAACACGCTTCGCAATCCTGTGCTCTATTCCACCAGAGGCAAAGCAAGACAGACAATCTCCTCCTGCTCTCCTCCCTGCTCATTCCAGATCCGTCCTCCATGTTCTTGAAGCACTTCACGACACACCGCCAGGCATATTTCCCGATCGCTTTGACTGAGCACCTGTGACCACGTTTCAGACATCTCTTCTTTTCCTGGATTGGGGCCAGGAAGCGTTCTTTTAATATGAATCGCTATCTTTGCTTCCTGAACCATGGGGGAAGAAGCGGTCGATGGTTCGAGGCGGATATCGATAGGTGTGGAAGCGGTATGTGCCGCGATCGTGTGGCTCATGATATGTTCTAGAATCAACTCTATGCAGAAAGGATCGCACATGATAAAGAGCGCTTGGATGGGCATATGGACTCGCAGTGTATGATCAGGGTAGAGTGGAACGAGTCGTTCAATAACTCGTCTGAGCACAACCACAAGATCCACCTGTACAAAGCGCTGACAAAAACGCTCATAGGTCGCGCCAAGCGAGAGCGCGCGTAGTCGTGCCAGAAAGGTATGCAAGAGCGTTTCCCGATCGTGCATAATGTGCAAATAGCTTAACCATTGCTCGTTCCGATGTCGCCAGACATCTGGCTCAGGCGGGGCTGTTTCTTGTGCTTGTAGAGAGATCTCACGTTGTAACAGATGCCGATAGCCTGAAAGAACGGCCAGTCCATTGCCCAGTTCATGATGGATCTGTTTCCACAGCGCAGAATTGAGAGGACCCTTGCTTTTGCGTTTGACCAAGTTGCTTTCTCCTTTCGTCATTGTCTCAGCGGCTTGAAGACTCAGCGCAAGCTCTCCCTCTGTCCGCTCAACCAGGGCGATCCGTTCCTCTCTCGTCAGAGTTGTAACTTTTTTTAAGCCAGGTGACCTGGGTGGTCAGCTTGCCAATTTCGGTGTACAGCCCGGTGAGTTGCTGTTCATGGGCGGCTTTCAGTTCCGCCGTGCTATCCTGTTTCTCAAAGAGCGCCGGCAGCCCTTCCAGTGCGATCGCTCGCCAATTCTTCAGTTGGGTTGAATGCGCTTCATACTCGGCGGCGATTTGTGCCAGCGTCTTCTCTTCCTTCAAGAGTTCCTGAACTACTCGTGCTTTGAAAGCGGCTGAATACTTTTTTCTCATCATGCCTTGAGTATATCTTATTTCAGCCTCTTTCCGTGTCTAAATTCCTAGGGCCATTATATTCCCTTGATTGCCATGCAATCATACGGTAGTATTATAACCAGCAGATAGTGATTAGGTAATAGCGGGCCCGTCTTGCAGAGAGAACAGGAGAAAAAACAGATGCAATGGGCGATTGTGATCGCGGCATTTCTCGCCTCGGCGGTGGAATTTGTGGAGGCTTTTACGCTGGTCCTGGTGGCTGGGATCACCGTCAACTGGCGCAGTTCGATTGTGGGAGCGTTGGCAGCCGTCGCGACACTGGCGGTGATCATCGCCACTCTGGGGGTGGCGATAATCACATACGTCCCTCTCGAAGTCCTACGCTTCGTGATTGGCTTCTTGCTCTTGTTGTTTGGTCTCAAATGGCTCAAAAATGCGATTCAACGCTACAGTGGGCTCAAGTTCCTGCATGACGAAGAGGCCATTTATGCAGCTAACCTGGAGCAGGCACGCGCTCGAGGCGAAAAGGGAGGGACGCGTCTCGATCCTTTCGGGGTGTTACTCTCCTACAAGTCGGTGCTGCTGGAAGGGCTCGAAGTGGCCTTCATCGTCATTTCCTTTGGCGGGGGTGGTGCCAACGGCATTGGCTTTGCCGCTCTGGGTGCGACCGCGGCTGGCCTGCTGGTGATCCTTGTCGGTGCCTTTGTGCAGGCTCCTCTCCAAAGGGTCCCGGAGAACACCTTGAAGTTTATCGTCGGTATCATGCTCACCACCTTTGGCACGTTCTGGTCGGGGGAGAGTTTCGGCATCAACTGGCCATTCTCCGACCTGTTTCTGCTCCTGCTGGCTGCCCTTTACCTGGCGGCATCGTTACTGCTGATCTGGGCCATCAGGCAGCGTCAGCAACGCGTGGCACCGGCAACGACAGCATCCCAGGCAAAGATGCTCTCAAAAGAAGGAGGTTCGTCCATGAACGCCATCTTGAAAGTCATCCTGGCCGTCTACAATTTTTTCGTCGGCGACCTGGTGATCCTGATTGGTATCACCCTCACGATGGGCATTCTCGCTCTGATCCACTTCGTAGACGTATTGGCGCCCCTGCGAGGAGCATCGGGAATCATCCTGATCGTCGGCGTGCTGGCTACGCTTGTGGCGACTCTGGGTCGTGAGGTCGCGAGACCCGAGAACATGCAGAAGGCGTAACATGTCAGATCTGTCAATCTCGGATGCTCAATGCAGCAATCTTGTCGCCTGTCAGGGTGAAATGATAGTGGAGCTGAACTGGACTGCCCTCGAAGTTGCCTGAAACCTCAGTGAGGACAACCGTCTCGTTGTCTCCCCCGGTCACATCGGTGACCTCGACCGTGTAGTGGTATTGCTCATTGGTCTTCTCTCTCCATGCCCTGATCTGGGAGACGCCGTGGTACTCCTGCCCTTCGTCGGACACGACGGCGTCGGCGGTGAAGCAGGCGAGCAAGGCATCGGTGTCATGGGCATTGGTTGCCTGAATATAGGTAGCGATGGGCTGAGTGAGTTGTGTCTTCATGGTATTCCTTTCATCATCTTCTTGTTGGTTGTTCGTTCCGTTCCAAAAATTCGTCTAGTACGCGTCAAATCGTCCGAATGGTTCCCCCGTCGATGACGTGCTCACTGCCGGTAATATACGAAGCCCGCTCGGACACCAGGAAGGCGACGAGCTCGGCGACTTCTTCGGGACGACCGGGACGACCGAGGGGAATCCCTCCCAGGGAATCCATTAGTCCCTGTCGAGCGGTGTCGCGGTCGGTCCCCGAACTGCTCGCTAACCGGTCGATGAGCCTGCTTGCGGCAGCCGTTTCAATCATGCCGGGAGCCACGGAGTTCACACGGATCCCGTAAGGTGCGACTTCGTTCGCCAGACCTTTACTGTAGGTTGTCAGAGCAGCTTTCGCTGCCGCGTACGGCAGCGTTGCCTTGAGGGGCAGCAGTCGTTGGATGGATGAGACGTGAATGATCACGCCAGACCTCTGTTCCACCATCGATGGCAGCAGCCCGCGGTCCAGGCGCACAGCGGAGAACAAATTCGTGTTGAGGTCCTGCTGCCAGTCATCGTCGCTTAAAGCAAGAACTCCTCCAGGAGGGGAGGATGAACCGCCGACGACGTTAACCAGGACGTCCACACCACCAAGACGATCAAGAGTCTCCTTGACGATCTTTGCCGCGCCCGAAGCCGTGCTGACATCCGCCTGGATGAACAGGTCTGGCGTCTGGAGTTTGGGTGAGACAGATCGAGCGGTCGTCATTACCGTCGCTCCGGCGGAGATCAGGCGCTTCACAATCGCTTCGCCGATGCCCTGCGTTCCACCAGTAACCAGGATTCGCTTCCCATCGAGTTCGTGTGTGGTATCAGTTGTTGCGAGCATATGTTCCTTTCTGTCGTTCACTTGAGGGCATTTCCTCAAGCAAAGGCCCACCCTGCAGGATTGCGGGCCACCACTCAGGTGATGCACCTTGTCCTACTCTAAGGAGGAAGTGTCATGAAAGCGTCATGAGCTTCGTCATGTTTGAGCACAGACGAATACTCACTATTCCTCTATTGATGGGCTTATCACAAAATCTGTGTCAGAGCCATTTAATGCCTTGAGTCACATGGGCACGTACACTGTTGAAAGCTGTAGCAGAGTATCGTAGCTAGTGCGACGGGAGCTGTTCCAGGGCATCCAGGACTCGGTCGATCTCCTCCGGTGTGTTGTAGTGGGTCATGCCGAGGCGCAGTGCGCCGCCGTGCTCTTCGAGTCCCAGGCGTTCCATGATGCCGAGGGCGTAATAGTTGCCATCCCAGGCAAATATTCCGTACACGGCCAGGTGTTCGGCCAGTTCGCGTGGCGCATGACCCTTTATGTTACAGGCAAAGGTCGGCACGCGGCGCGCGAAGTCCTGGGGATTGGTGATGCCGTGGACCTGCAAGTCCCTGATCTCGCGCAGGCCCGCCAGCAACTGGGCCGAGAGCCCACGCTCGTAGTCCATGATTGCTTGCATTGCAAGCTTGAGTTCTCGCTGCCTTGCGCTGTAAGGGCGACCAGCGGTATCTGCTGTGAACGCTTCTCTATAGTGGTTGTCCTGTTCGCGGCCGAGCAGCGCCAGGTAATCGATAGCGCCAAGCAGTCCGGCCAGCCCTTCGTGGTTCTGTGTTCCCGTCTCCCAGCGGTCGGGGGCTTTATCGCTTGCAGGGCGTACTTTATAGGCAGGAAAGCGCTCCAGGTACTCAGCCTTACCATAGAGGATGCCCAGGTGTGGCCCAAAGAATTTGTAGGATGAACACACAAGAAAATCGGCGTCGAGCGCCTGCACATCGATTGGGCCATGGGGCGCGAACTGCACAGCGTCGATCCACGCCAGGGCTCCAACTTCGTGCGCCCAGCGAATGACGGTTGCCACGTCGTTTATCGTGCCCACGGCATTGGAGGCGTAGCCCACTGCTACGAGCTTGGTACGTTCATTGATCTTCGCCCGCATATCTTGCATGTCCAGGGTCACGTCCTCGGGATGCACATCGACAGTGCGAATGACGACTCCTCGCTCCTGCAGCGCGAGCCAGGGGGCGACATTGGCATCGTGATCAAGGGTGGTTACGACGATCTCGTCGCCGGCTTGCAGCGTCTTGCCGATGGCGCGGCTGAAGGCGAAGGTGAGGGTGGTCATATTCGGGCCGAAGACGATCTCACCCAGGCTGGCGGCATGCAAGAAATCGGCCATTGCACTGCGAGCAGCAGCGATCACCTGGTCGGTGCGCTGACTGGTGATAAAAGCTCCCTGGGTGTTGGCATTCGACTCGTGGAAGTAGGCTACCATGGCGTCTATGACCTGCTGCGCCACCTGGGTCCCACCGGGGTTATCGAAATAGATGGCTTGTTTGTTCTTGATGGTCTGTGCAAGGGCGGGGAAGTAACGGCGGTAAGGGCTCAGGTTGAGCGTCTGGGGCATAGGGATCAGGCTCCTTGTATTCTACGGCTATAGGAAATGAGAGAATGGGTGTCATTTTTGTTGTATTAATCATATCACCTGATCAATCAATCGATGCTTGCCAATTTGCTTGAGCCCATGTACACTTTCTTCATAAAGCTGCAGCGGCAAAGAGGAGAGGCAGTTGACAGAAGATTGGACTTTCGCACACTTGAAACGAGTAGAGACCTTGTGGGGACCACATGGCTATCACCGTTATCCTGCCAAATTTATTCCTCAACTTGTTCATCGCGTTATCGAAGTCTACTCTGCTCCTGGGGACCTGGTAGGCGATCCCTTTCTTGGATCGGCCACAACCGGTATAGAAGCACTACGTATGGGAAGGCGCTTTTGGGGATCAGATATCAGTCAAGTCGCACTTTTAATCAGTCGCGCCAAATGTATGCCTATTTGCCCTCAAGACCTTGCCGAGGCATGGAAACAGGTAGACAGGCAGCTTAACGAGGTTCCCCGCGTTGGGCGGAGACACCTGACCCCGGAGGAAAAAGAAGCTATTACTGCTATTGATATTGTGCCTACAACTTCTATAGAAGAACGCCTCGGCTGTTGGTTTCCTGCTCAATATCGTGAGAGCTTAGCTGGTATCTTCCGGCAGATACTTGTAGAAACAGAAGGCGACTTACGTATCTTCTTTCTGTGCGGGTTTTCCAACATTTTAAAACGCTGCTCCATCTGGTTGAGCGGCAGCACCAAGTCTCAAAAAGACGTATGCAAGGTGCCGGGAGATCCTGTAGAGGAGTTTCGCAGGCAGATACGCGATATGATAAAGCGAAACCACTGCTATTGGGATGATTTAGTGCAACACGGACTCCATCCGGCGGAGCTTATAGATCAATGCTGCATTCGTGGGGAAGATGCGCGCCAATTGACTCTACCAGACGCGACGCTTGACTTAGTTGTCACCAGTCCCCCCTACGCCATCTGTTACGAGTACAAAGAAATACACCAGCTCACCCAGCTCTGGTTTGAACATTATAGTATTCTTTCCCCTGCCGACTCAGCAGAAGTATGGATCGGATCGAAAGGAGTCTCTCATCGTACTTTGTCCGAGGCTTCTTCATCATGCAATACAGGTTCCACTCAAGCAGATGCTGCACTAGCCGAGTTATCACTCCTCGCGGCAGGTAACATCGCCCGGCGCGTGAAACGCGAAGTTCGCGCGTTGCACTACTACTTTCAGGACATGCATGCAGCTCTTCAAGAGATGGCCAGAGTGATAGTGCCAGGTAAGCGACTGGTTCTAATCATTGGAGACTCTTACAGGCGCGGTGTTACTATCCCAACCTCGGCAGCTCTCTGCGAAATGGCTCTTGGCAGCGGTTTCGCGTTAGAACGCAGAATAGTACGTAAGATACCAGGAAGGGTACTGATAAGTACCCGTGATAAGAAGACGGGGCGTTTTTCCTCAACTGGGCAAAGTAATATACAGGTGTACCCTGAAGAATTTGTACTTGTCTTCAGGCGTCTTGCTTGAGGTCCGGTTACGAGTGGTAAGGATCGAAACAACGTGTCGAATTTTAGCTCTTCGATGGGAACATAATATAGCACGATTGAAATAGAGTCTGAGGAGTCACAACACTATGAAAGCGACGCCACAGGAATATGACTTTCACCAGCGTATCCTTGCTCGAGACGATCCTATTGCCTTTGCGGGACTCGCCGAGTGGCTCTACAATCCCCTGGTGCAGGAGGTTCATCACCGCGCTGGCAGCAACGTTGACCCGATGCTCGTTGAGGAGGCAGTAGGACAGGCACTGCTGGATTACCGGGATACACCCGCGAGATATGATCCGGACCGGGCCTGCCTGCGAAGCTACCTCAGCATGGCAGCCTACCGCGATTTCCAGAATGCGCAAGCTAAAGAGCATCGAGTGCTGGCACACCAGATATCTCTCTTCGATCCTACTCTTCAAGAGCAAGACATAGTAGGAAGTCAGGAGGCGGTGGAGAGCCAATTGCAGGTAGAAGAGCTGTGGAGGCTCATCGACGAGGCTTTCCCTGATCCCACCGAACGACGCATTGTAGCACTCATCATCAACGAGATTCATGCGCCAGAACCATATGCTCGAGTACTAGGAATTGACGATTTGCCTTACGAGGAAAAGCTAAGACAGGTCAGGCTCGTAAAATACCGCATTAGCAGGCGATTACGTCGCAGGATGACACAGCAATTAGATCGCATAGGAGGAAAAGCTCAATGAACAATTATAGCCCATCCCTTGAGCGCCTCGCACGGCTCGCGCAAAAGCGCCCAGATTTACTGGCCGGGCCACTTGCTCTTTATAAGGAGCAGGAAGGGCTGGATGACCAGCAACTAGCGGCATGGCTGGGATGCGAACCCGAGGCACTGCTCCGGCTTGCGCTCTGTGAGCGTCCGCGACAGGCACCACATTTCCGCGAGGACGTTGAGCGCATTGCCCACTACATTCACGCTGATATGATGCAATTGGCAAGGTTGATTCGTGCCGCTGAGTCACGGGAAGCTCTAGGTCAAAAGCCAGGTGCAATTAGACCTACACTTCTCGCTGCCCGTGATTACGAGGATAGCGAAGAGTTCAGTACAGAAGATGAGGACGCGCCATCCGATGGATAGTACCGTTCTCATCGAGAATACAGCTCAGGAGTTTTGGGCGCTTACAGGAGGAGCGCCCAGGTATCCTTGCGACATAACAACGGCTATCACTTTGACATTACCGCTTGAGGTCTACCCTATTTCTGGGTTGCGAGTCAGCAATGTGCATGCCTGGGCACGACGGGCTAATATCATCCAGCGCTTTCGCGGACGCAATCGTCGTCTTCATGGATGTCTCATCGCTTATAGAGGGAAGGGGACTATCTTCTTTGATATGCAAGACCCTGACGACGAGCAGTATGTCACACTATCGCATGAGCTGGCTCATTTCCTCCTCGATTACCAGGCTCCACGGCAAAGGGCAGTAAGCGTACTTGGTGAGTCCATCCTCGCGGTGCTTGACGGAGATCGTCCTGCCACACTTGCGGAGCGAGTACATGCCGTGCTCAGCACTGTGCCTTTAGGGGTGATGAGTCATTTAATGGAACGGCCTGACGAAGGTCTTCCTACCAACGCCGTGATCGACATTGAAGAGCGGGCGAATCGACTCACTCTGGAACTACTCGCCCCGGCTCTTCCCCTGCAGGAACTGATGGGCCAGGCCAGCGCACCGCGAGGGTTCACAGCTCGACTGGCATTTTTGATACAACATCTTGTTGCTGAATATGGGTTGCCCAGAACAGTCGCATCTCCCTACGCACATTATTTACTGCACCAGCTCGGGGAGCCAACCTTTCGCGACTGGCTTTTTCATAGTACAGAATAAAAAATCCTGGCATACGTGCAAACTCTGCCTCTGGGGCAGGAATAAAATAGAGAGACGCTAATGTGGTGGCGACCACGTGCTCGATACATCGCTCCCTCGATGAATCGGGGAGCTACAACGGCGGTCGCCAGGATAAATGATGATGGCAAGCAGCGAACCTGGTCAACCTGCTGAAAATGGTCCACTGGATTTTTCCAACGTGGAAAACATCCTGGCCATGGAGGGCAACGAGTTTCAAGCTGCATTTGGAGAGCCAGTAGCCAACACACTGAACCTCGATACATGGCATGCCGGTGAAGACCTTGCTGCCAGGTACCAGGAGCTCGAACAAGAAGTTGCCAATGCTGTAGAGCAGGGAGGACGTATCCGCGAGCGTATACGTGCGGAGCTGTTCCCTCTTGTCTTCAAGCATCCTGATGCGCCAGTGAATGCCGGATGCTTCAAGGTTGACGTTGCAACCATCGAGCGGATTCATCGTGGACTATTGTTCAATGGAGGCGTTGAGGCGTGTGATGGCACGAGCCTTGTGCATGACACGCTGCCCATTACGATTGCACAAATCGGTGTCTCACTCGTTTCATATCACGGTGATCAAGGAACCTGGGTACACCGCCTGTTCCGGCGTGACCTGCGTGTAAGCGGGCTTGACCCGATTGACGAAGCGATGGCCTTGCTCGAACGCCGTCGTAAGCGCGACAGCGCCGATGCACAAAGCACGCGGGACAGGCTCAGCGACTTCACCCAGCGCGGCATCATGGCGTACGCGGAGCGCGCGATCCTCCTGCACAAATCACAGGCCCCCTGGCGTATGGGCCATGGGCACCCGGTGCCATACGAGTTACTCACGGGCGGTGGATTGGTCATCGATGGGGATATGCCGTTACTGCGCCAGAGTATGCAGATGTGGCGCGAATTGCTTGTGGAGCATAAGCGTTGGGTGTTTGTGACAGGCGCACCTTCTGATCGCGTTCTGTTGACACTTGGCGATGCACTGTATCCACTCGAATTTGCCCTGGTTGGAACACCATTACAGGTAATGCGCGATATCGCGGGGGGCCATCTTCCAGAGAAAACAGGATTGAAGGCCAAAACGCAGGCATTTGTGGAAGAGGTCGGGCCACAGATTGTAATCGGACTCTATCGCGCATCGGCCCAGGCTCCTGTACGCCTGTTTTATGCACATCGTGATTGCGCTCACCTGGCGGCGCTGATCGTCATGGCGGACAGCGTGCTCCAGGAACACCGGGGCTTTCCGATGCTGATAGACCTGGCCGATTTGGTCTGCCGCACGACCTTTGGCTCGAATACGTTTCATGCCATGATCCAGCAGGCATATGTCGAAGCTGGCGCCCCGTTCCGCTACCTTGGCGAACGAGAGACCAGGCGCTGAAAGAGGAGGTTCAATTATGACGGAGAAAACAAACAAGGACGCCAAGGCTTCTCTAGAGCAATATCAACTGAGCTTTCCGCTTCCTCAAGAGGTGTTTGAGCAGATCGATCAAGAGATCACCCAGGCAGGCGGCGAGTGGAGTGAGCCTCCCGAGTACGCCGATGCTGTAGGCCGTACGATGTTCGACTTACCCAATAGCGAAGATAACACGGTAACGGTCCTGCTGCCCAGAGATGAGATTCATGCCGCACCTTCACAAGCGCTGGTACGTATTCGCAGTGTACCAGACAGCCGCAAGTATCTCGGCATTGTCGTAAAAGGCCCATTTGCTGAGCCGGACGGCTTGCGCGGTGATGCGCCCATTATGATCACGACAGCAGTACGAGGCGGCATCTTTATGCCTCGCTATCATGGCCGTGTACAAGTCGAACTGCTTGGAGAGGAAGTAGATGGTGTGCTCATCCCGCCGCGACTTCGACCACTGCCCAATAGCCCCGTGTTTGTCCTGGATACAGAAGAGACGTCACGTACACTGCGCTTAGGCGGCGATATTCCCCTGGGTGTACCTGTCGGCTATGAGCAGATCACGGCCGCGATTCCTTCGGATAAAAAAATGGTCTTGCCGAGGCATCTCGGTATTTTGGGAACCACCGGAGGAGGAAAATCGACGACTGTTTCATTACTCGTTAGCGGCTTTCAACAGTCCGGCCTTGCGACGGTCGTGATCGACACGGAAGGAGAGTACACAGAAATCTACCAGCCTACACAGGACCCTACTATGCTCACAGCACTTGAGAAGCGAGGCAAAAAAGCCCTTGGAGTTGAGCACATGTCTGTTTACCATCTTATTGGACGCGAGACGACCTGCCCGGAGAAAGGTCGCACGAAAGCATTTTCCCTCCAATTTTCCCAACTGTCACCTTACCTGGTGATGGGCATGCTCGACCTCAACGATGCGCAGCAGCAGCGCTATCAGAAAGCCTATGACATCGCAAAACGCATCCTCTGGGATTTGAAGATCTTTCCGTCAAACGACACTGAAAAACAGCAGGTGTTTGAACTTGATGAGATAGAAACGGGCTACCCCAGGATGACGTTGAAACATATGTATGACGTTGTGAGAGCCTGTGCCGAGCTTGCGGCTGGTGAAAAGAAAGTGGATGATTTCGCTGCCCCAGATTACCGATTCTATAGTCAGCACTTTATGCAGAATAGGGGGCAAGTCAGCGCTACGCTTAAGAAAGAGGCTACAGAACATGTTACACACCCGACGAGCTGGCGTGTGGTGCAAGGAAAACTGGGGCAATTCATCCGTTTAAAGATTTTTGACAACGAGGAGGCAGGCCCACTCAGTTACAAGGACCTCACAGTGCCAGGAAGCGTGAGCATTATCGATCTAAGCGATACGGATTCACCTCAGATCAACAACCTGGTGATTGCCGAGTTTTTGCGCGGTCTGCTGGAGGCGCAAAATGAAAATTACCGCGAGGCCGAAGAGGGTTCTCCCCAACGTCGTACGATGATCATTATCGAAGAGGCGCATGAGTTTTTATCCGCTGAGCGCATACAACAAATGCCAATTCTATACCAGCAGGTTGCTCGTATTGCGCGTCGTGGTCGCAAACGATGGCTAGGGCTGGCATTTGTGACGCAACTCCCTCAACATCTGCCTGATGAGGTTTTAGGGCTGGTCAATAACTACATCCTCCACAAAATCGGTGACGCTAACGTGATTAGTCGGCTCAAGCGCTCGCTCGGCGTCGTCGACGATTCGCTTTGGAGCAGGCTGCCAAACCTGGCCCCTGGTCAAGCCCTGGCAGCGATGAGTAGCTTCGCGCGCCCTCTGCTCATCAACATCGATCCAACACCCTGTAAACTACGCATGGTAGAGTGATGCCTGGCTGCAGGGCAGGGGCAAGCCCTGCCCACGTGCTGGATAAATCCGCACTCTACATCTGTAGAGAGCCGATTATGGAGATTAAGAAATTACTGCGGGTTTGGCCCCACCCCGGGCGCCATAAATGTCGCGGCTACGCCCCTTGATCACCATTGACGCACCAGCAGGAGGCGTTTGAAGACTCTGGGGCGCCATAAATGTCGCGGCTACGCCCCTTGATCACCCGCCTGATTTGTCAATTTCCATTATTGTCCGATAACCACATACTCATGCCCACAGGCGAGCGTCTTGATCACCCGCCTAATTTGTCAATTTCCATTATTGG
>WNFA01002394.1_pt1 | contig 15451 bp, 16 predicted proteins | sample 5400481 | NCBI WGS metagenome assembly WNFA01 (sample SAMN13153340, study PRJNA577476) | soil metagenome | isolation source: 120 cm saprolite under Douglas fir tree site 2 hole 1 replicate 2 | place: USA:California | collected 2015-04-18
GCTCATAAGGGCAGCGGCAACGTGTTCGCCGACCTTGGCTTGCCCAATCCCGAAGAACGGCTCTTGAAAGCCAATATTGTGAATGAACTGCACCGGCTGATCAAAGAACGTGGGCTTACGCAGGTGAAGGCGGCGAAACTGGTCGGCATCCATCAGCCCGATCTCTCGCGTCTTCTGCGCGATGACTTCGACGACTATTCCGCCGAACGTTTGATGAAAATGCTCACGGCGTTCGAACAGGATATCGAGATCACAATGAAGCCGAACCGAAAGGCCGGAAAGGCCGGACGGATCACCTTCAAGTCTGATGCTGCGTGATAAGAAGGTCTAGACTACGGGCTGTTCGGCGGCATGATGGGTGGACTGTTCGGACGCAGGTAAGTTCTCCGCTTCGGAGCCGATGGAATTTCGCCAGCAAAAGGCGGCCTGCGGGCCGTCTTTTTGCCGTGGCTTTCCGGCATGGTGATCGTTGGCGCGGCGAGTCTCAAAGCCGTCGCCGGAACGCCGATCCGCGAACAACAAATGGGCTAGATGGGCGCGTAACAAAGCCGTCCGCCAAGAAAAAATCGAAAAAAAGAAAAAGGCAAACCAGCGTGGCCTTGTTTCAGTCACCGAAAAGACCAACCGAATATCAGGGATATCGGGCGGCCACGCCGGATCGTGCGCCCTCGGGAACCTCGATGCCCATCGTGATCGGCGCAATTATTATTGCCGTGGCAATATTGCTGTCCACGCTGATTACGGCGGTGGGCACGCGGTTCGTGGGAATGGAGAATCCCACCGAGGAGAGCGTGTGGCTGATCGATCGGCTCACCGGCAGCGTTTACAAATGCCGCGCCCCGGAACGCGGCAAGGCGTCCTGCGAGGCTGAGATCGCGACCGGGGCTATCGGAGAGCGTTCAAAACATTGATCGGGATTCGGATGCCGGCTGGCATTTGAACCGCGTCCGGTTGAAGTTGCGAAAAAAAGCCCCGGTTGGTACCGGGGCTTGGCGGCGGTTTGCTGCCGGTCAAGTGGTCTGCGCGCAATCTTGCCGATTACTTCTTCTTTTTCTTCTTCTTTTTCTTCTTCATTTTCTTCTCGGTCGGCGCCATGCCGTCCTTGGCGGTATCGGCCGCCGGCGCGGTCGCGTCGGTTCCCGATTTAGCTGCGGCACCGCCGCTGGTGCCACTGGCGCCTCCGGTTTGGGCAAAGGCCGCGCCAGACAAAGCCAAGGCAGCTGCTACGACGGGAATCAAAATCTTTCGCATTTACGTCTCCATTTTTCCGGCGCAGATCAGCTCATTGTGCGACGCCGGGTTCCCGGTTCATTGACGGTGGTCTTGGCGAAAAAACGGCCTGACCGAGTCTTTTCCACTGCATCGCAGCACACAGAATTGTCTTGGTTGAAGAAACGCGCCCGAAGCCAAAACGTATCTCGATAGCCAGCAACAGGCTGGTAGCTGCGCGGCCCTCGGGCGGCGCGGCTTTTTTCGTGCCTTGCGAAGGGACGACGCACGCATTTTTGCGGAATCCGCTGGTCTTCACAGCCGCGAATCCGGCTACATTGCGACGCCATGCCCCGCGCCGTTCAATGCCACCCCCTGACCAAGACGCAAGCCCGGCGGATCTGGCTGCGCGCCCAGCGACTCGAGAAGTCAGCGCCGTTCGGTGAAGGGCCGCAGGCAACGGCCGCGGCGGTGGAGCATCTCGGCTATGTCCAGATCGACACCATCAACGTCATCGAGCGCAGCCACCATCACATTCTGTGGACCCGCATCCCGAATTACCGGCGCGCGGATCTGCGCCAGGCCCAGAGCATCGACAGAAGCGTGTTCGAATACTGGACCCATGCGCTGTCCTACGTGCCGGCAAAGGATCTGCGCTTCTTCCTTCCCGCCATGAAACGTCACAAGCGCGAGGGCCATAAATGGCTCAGCTCGGTCAAGCCGGCCGACTTGCGCAAGGTGCTGCGCTTGATCCGGCGCGACGGCGCGCTGACCATCCGCGACATTGACGACGATGTGCTGGTTGACAAGGAGCATCTGTGGGCCAGCCGCAAGCCGTCGAAGCGGGCGCTGCAACTGGCGTTCTATACCGGCGTGCTGACGATCAGCGAGCGCAACGGCATGCTCAAGACTTACGACCTGATGACGCGGCACTTTGGCTGGGACAGGCCGCCAAAACCGGCTTCGGCGGGCGAAACCACCGCCTATCTGCTCGACCGCGCGTTGCGCGCGCAAGGCGTCGTGAGTCTGGATTCGGTCTGCCATCTCGATGCGCCGAGCAAGCCCTCGATCCGGCGGTTGATCCAGACAAGGGTCCGTCGCAACGAGCTGGTGCCGGTCGCGCTGGAGGGCGCGGGCAAGCAGGAACATTGGGCGCGGCCCGAAACGCTGGAGATCTCGGACGGCGGCGCTTTCGAACTGGTGCACATCCTCTCGCCGTTCGATCCGCTCATCATTCAGCGCAAGCGCACCGAACTGTTTTTCGGCTACGGCCATCGCTTCGAAGCCTATGTGCCCCGGGAAAAACGGGTGTTCGGCTATTTCGCGTTGCCGGTTCTAGTGGGTGAAAACATCGTCGCCGCCATCGATCTCAAGACCGACCGCAAGACCCGCAAATTGCTGATGCAAAAATGGAACTGGGTCGACGCCGCGCCGCGGGGCGCGCGCAAGGATCTAAAGCGTCGCATCGAGGAAGAGCTGCACCGGTTCGAGCGGTTTCAGCTCGCGGAGTGAGGGGTGTTTCGTGCCGAGGGTCTTGCTCTTGTCAAGACCGACATCCCCAGGCGATCGAGCCACATTCCCAAACCGATTCCGACGCCATAGGCGAGCATGTTCCATGGCGAGAACACGCGGCCGATCAACAGCGCGCCTAAAGTCGTCAGCCGGAAATCGTCGAGCCATGGGGCATGGACAAGCCGAAACAGTTCGACGCAGATGGCGATCGAGGCTGAGATCATTGCGATGCCCGACGGTGAGCGGGCGGGAGCGGCCATCGCTACCAGAAAGAAAACCATCGTTCCCCACAGCACGGACCCGCCATATTTTACGAAAAAGAAGGGTAGCCCAAGGCCCGCTCCGAACTTGCGCAAGGCGAGACCGGAGACGATGATCAGCAGGCACAGGCCGGCGCGCATGATCATTGGAGCGCCAAAAGTGCGCTCTCGCGTCAAGTGGTTTGACGCTGTGTTCATGAAACCAGTGCCTCATCCGCTATCGGAATTGTCAGTTCGAACGCCGTCCCCCATTCGCAGTCGCTAAGCCTTACCGCGCCACCATGGGCGTCGAGCATGGCGCGAACGATGGCAAGCCCCATGCCGGTGCCGCCGCTGTCGCGGCGGGTGGTAAAAAAGCTGTCGAATATCTGCGTCCGGTTGTTGGGCGAGACGCCTTCGCCGTTGTCGATGACCATAACCTGCAGCAGATTTCCTTGCCGCGTCGCGGATATATCGAGCGTCGCGCCGCCATGGCGCACGGCGTTGTCGGCGAGATTGGAAAAAATGATGCCGGCGTTCTCCTCCGATATCCGCATCGGCGTATCGAGGTCGCCGCTCGTGCGTATGTCGAGCGACGCGAACGCCGAACGCAAGCCGGCCATAAGGCTCGACAGTTTCGCGGCGCCGACCGCAACCGGATTTTCCGCGCGTGCGAAATCGCGCAGGCGGCCCGAGATTTTCGCCAGCCTGTCGGTGTCGGCAATGATGTTGTCGAGAAATTTTCGCTTGTCCCTGTCGGCCATCAAGGGCGTCGTCGCCGCGTCGATATCGTCGCGCAAAAGCTCCGCGGCCCCCTGAATCGAGGTCAGCGGCGATTTCAGTTCATGCGATACATGGGTGGCGAAGGTCGAGATGAAACTGGAGCGCGCATTCAGCCTTCTTGCCATTTCCAGAAAACTCTGCGACAGGCGGGCGAACTCGCTGGTGCCATGGCGCTTGAGCGGGCGCAGCGCATCGCGGTCGCCCTTGCCGACCAGATTGGTTCGTTCGACCAGTTCCCGCATCGGTTCGGTGATGGTGCGATGAAACAAAAATCCGATCAGCAGGGTCGGCACGATCATGGAAAGCATCGCGAGCATGAGTCTTCTGCGCCGCTCATACAGGTATTTGAAGACGTTGCTGGGCGTGCGCGAGGCATAAACGACGCCTGCGACCTGATCGCGTACGATCACGGGCATTGCGGTAAAGATGCGCATGCCGGTGCCCCGGCTGATCGAATAGAGCGCCGGTTGGTCATGCTTTGAGATGCGCACACGCAAGACGCCGCTGAAGCGCCCTTGCAGCGCCTCGCTGACTTCCTCGAGATGCGCGAGCGACATCCCGACTTCCTCGTGCCCCGCGATGACGACGCCGTTCGGGTCGAGCAGCCGAAACCCGGCGAGCGTCACATTTTGCGTTGCGACGAGATCGGGCATCATGCGCGCACCGAGGGCGACGAAGGCGGGATCGGCCGGCGTGGGCGGTGTGCGAGCTCCCGGCCTTGGCGGCAGCACGCTTTCGTTGGCAAGCTCCAGCGCCGGCCAGATTGGCTGATAGGGTTCCTCGGACGGCTTTCGAGCGATCGGCGAAACCTTGGTGCCGAGCGCGACAGCTTGGGGAATACTGGTTTCGATTTCGCGATGGAAAACCGCCGACAGCGCCGCGCTCTGCGCGATCAGTTCGGCCTCGGTCTGCTGGATCAGCTCGTTCTGGTAGACTTTTAGAAAATACAGGCTGAACAGCGGCAGCGAAAGCACGCTGGTCAGAACCAGAAAGACGACGAGGCTGAGACTCGGCCGCCATTTGCGGCTGGTGTTGGCCGAGGCGTCGGTCAACGCGAGGCCTCGCAGCGTCCCAGTCTGAAGCCGACGCCGTGCACGGTTTCGATGACAGACTCGCAGCCCGCGACCGCCAGCTTGGCGCGGATGTTCCTGACGTGGCTGTCGATGGTGCGATCGGCGACATGGATATTGCCGGCATAGGCGGCGTCGAGAATGAGCTCGCGCGTGAACACGAATCCCGGCCGTGCCAGCAGCGTTTTCAAAATGTCGAATTCGAGCGCCGTCAGCGAAACTGGCTTGTCTTGGAAGACAACGCTGCGCCCATCCGGATCGACCGTGAGCCCGCCCTGGTTCATGGCCTTCGGCGCGGCCGGCGCAGCCGTGGTCCGCGCCCGCCGCAGGATCGCGTTCACCCGTGCCACCAGTTCGCGCGGGCTGAACGGTTTTGTCACGTAGTCGTCGCCGCCGATTTCGAGGCCGAGAATGCGATCGATCTCCTCGTCGCGGGCCGACAGAAACAGGATCGGCGTATCGGAGGTTTTCCGGATCTGGCGGCAGACCTCCAGCCCATCCATCTCCGGCATGCCGATGTCGAGCACGACAAGCTCGTGGACGTTGCGGTCGAACTGCCGCAACGCCTCCTTGCCATCCTGCGCGGTGGAAATCAGCATGCCCGTTTTTTCGAACGCGAAGCGCACGACATCGCGAATATGCGGGTCATCGTCGACGACCAGAATGGAATGAGCCACGTTTGTCAGCCTTTGTCGCTTTTCGAAAGATACGACGGCATGCAGGGATTGTTACTCAAATACCGTTCCAGACGCCATGCCCGGAAACTCCATCTCCGCCAATTTGCCGGATGCAGTGAAAGGGCATGACCCCGACAATTCCGGCGGTCCTGGGCGATCGGCCCGAGCGCGGGGATTTGCTTGATATGCGCCTCCAGGGCCGGCAAAGCCTGAGGACCAAGCCCCGCAAGATAGATCAAATCGAGAGACGGCCCTGTCCCGCCGAGTTCCTGCGAATGTTCGATATTGTAGGACGCAATGAGCTGCGGCGCGTTGAGGAAGCAGCATCCGTATAGAACAAGGGCCAGCGTGGCGGCGTTGGCGGTGACCAGCCAGGAAATGGGCTTTTTCAATGCGATCTGGATCAGCATCAGCAGCAGTCCGGCCGCGACGAGCCCCATCCAGATCAATGCCGCGAGCCGCAGATAGGTCAGCGAGTAGGCGGCGACATACAGATCGAGTCGCAGGATCGACGAGACCACAAGCAGGATGTTTTGTCCGGTCCAGACCAGAACCAGCGGACGGATCAGCCTGGACTGCTCCGCGGGCCCGCCCGGGCGCATCGCGATCAACGCAAAACCGGCGGCGAGCAGCGCCGTCACGATCAAAGGGTAGGCGCCCCGGTGGGCATATTCGGCGTGGCTCATGCCGTCGGGCAGGGTCACGCCACCCCAGAGATAGACCAGATCAAGCCCGGTCTGCAGCGCGAACAGCGCGTTGAAAAGAATAAGCGAGCGCGTTACGGCCTGTATGCCGAGAAGATAGTCCAGATCGGAAGACTCGACGGCGTTGGCGGCGCGGGGTTCGGGTTCTGGAGTTGGTTTGCGTCGGATGCGCCGCCGGAGCAAAGGCCAGATGGTGCAAGCGACCAAGATCCAGAACCAGATTCGGCTAGCGTCGAGAAGGTTGAAGAAGGCGCGGAGGTCGACCTGCATCAAGCGATTTTCGATCAATGGATTTGCCGACGAGAACAGAGCCAGGAAGACTGCGAAGACGCTTAAGGGGACAATCCAGGCAATCAGAGAACCCAGCCACCCCGGAGTCCAGGTTTTCATGTGTCGGAGTGCGCCGAACACATCGCCGGCCAGCCTAAAAGGACCGCGAAGTGGCGTCGTCGCGGCTGCGAACAGATATCTCTGCCACGACGAGGTTTCCTCAGCGGTGATGACGATGACGAACATCGCGGTCGCCAGCGCGCTCACGATCACGGACAACATGTTGACGTCCTCGATCAGGGCCAGCAGCCCGGCGACAAATGCAGCCGACATGACGATCTGAATGTTGCGCGTCCTGTGCACGCCATTGCTGGCGGCGGCGATCACGCCGAACACGCCGAAAAACAGGGCTAGCGAGATGCCGATCTGCCAGCCGTAAAACAGCCAGTCCGCCAGCGCAACGCACGCGGTGGCGGATATCAGCGGCCTCAACAGCGGGCGAGTGGGAGCAATTTCGAAATCGGACGCGGTCGCGATCGACATGGTTTTATGTTCCTGATGTGATTTTCCCCATGACCCGACGATGCCCCGCCGATTGGCAGCGCATATGTGCGGCATGCTCAGAATTTGCGGATTTTTGTGCAGATTTCGCGCAGACGCGGGGACCGTCTGAACGCAGGGCGGGCGACGCGGCGAAGAAGCCGCGATCTATTGCCCGTCGTGCTTTGGCACGCGAAACTTCAATTCATCCAGCCTGGAGAGCAGAAATTTCAGCAGCGGCGATGTGTTGGCCTCGTTGTAGCCGATGACGAGGTCGACCATGGGAGGCGCGCCCTGAACCGGACGGCTGACGACGGTTTTCGGCAGCAGGTTCTTGGCATAGAGCGGAAGCAGGCTGACGCCGCCGGTGGACGCCACCAGCGAAATCGCCATCGCCAGATTTTCGGCCTGGTGGTCGGGCTTTAGATCAAGGCCGGTGCGCCTGGCGTAGTCGTCGATTACCGCCCGCAGCGTCGGCGCGCGGGTCGCGGATACGCCGATGAAGGTCTGGCCGGCGATATCCTGCGGGCGAACAGAGCCGCGCGCGGTCAGGGCGTGATCGTGCGGCATCAGGACGATCAGCGGATCCTTTCGCAGTGGCCTGAATTTCAGCCCGGGCGCCTGCTTTTCCGGGCGTAGAAAGGCGAGGTCGATTTTACCGCGCATGAGTCCCGCCGCGAGATCCGGTGAGTCCTGGCTATGGATGATGACTTCGGTAGAGGGTAATTCGGCGCGCAGGATGCCCATGACAGCCGGAAGCCAATCCATCTCGTAACCGGTCAGGAAACCGATGGCGAATGATGTCCTCGCCGGTTGCGCCGCCCGTCGCGCCGCCTCAGTGGCCGCCTCGACTTGCAGCAGCGCCACCCGCGCGTGATCGAGAAACACTCTTCCCGATGCGGTCAGTTCGATCCCGCGCGGACCGCGGATCAGCAACTGAACGCCAAGCTCCAGTTCGAGATCGTGAATCTGCCGGCTCAGCGAAGGCTGCGCGGTGTGCAGCCGTTTTTGCGCCGCCACCGTCAGACTGCCTTCTTCGGCCACGGCGACGAAGTATCGGAGGTGTCGCAGCTCCATCCCAGCCATTCCTTAAAAGTATGGCGTCGAGCTTACAAAGTCTTTCTCCGGGATGCCAGCGAGATCTAGATATCCTCCAACCGCAGCAACAAAGCGCCAGTCGAGCCGCGCAGCCGCTCCGAACCCGAATTCGTCGCAAGGCTCGACAGGCATAGCTGACATTGAAGGAGAAACCAAATGAACCATCCCGTTGTACTGATCACCGGCGCGCTGACCGGCATCGGCCGCGCCACCGCGCTCGCTTTCGCGCAGGAAGGCGCCAGTGTCGTGGTTTCCGGCCGCCGCGATGATGTTGGCGAAGCGCTGGTCGCCGAATTGCGCGCGCTTGGCGCGGAAGCGGAATTCATCCGCGCCGATGTCCGCCACGAAAGCGACGTGCAGAACCTGGTCGACAAGACGGTCGCCCGGTTCGGCCGCCTCGACGTCGCCGTCAACAACGCCGGCACCGAGGGCAAGCCCGGCCCGGTGACCGAGCAGACCGCCGACAGCTACGCCGCCACCTTCGACACCAACGTGCTCGGCGTGCTGCTCAGCATGAAGCACGAGCTGCGGGTGATGCAGGCGCAAGGAGCTGGCAGCATCGTCAATTTGTCGTCGACCATGGGCCAGCGCGGCGCGGCCGGCGCCTCGCTCTACACCGCCAGCAAGCACGCCGTCGAAGGGCTGACAAAATCGGCGGCGCTGGAAGCCGCCGCGTTCGGCGTCCGTGTCAATGCGGTGGCGCCGGGGCCGATCGAGACCGCGATGCTCGATCGCTTCACCGGCAACGCCGACCGGAAAGCCGGCCTGGTGGCAGGCGTGCCGCTGAAGCGCGCCGGCCGGCCCGAAGAGATCGCCGACACGATCGTGTTCGTCGCCTCGAGCAGGGCGTCGTTCATCACCGGCCAGATCATCAACGTCAACGGCGGCAAGACTGCTTCGTAACGAGACCGCTTCGTAAATCTTCCAAACATTTCTCATCCCAGACCGGAGAACGATCATGACCGACCTCATCAGCAGAACCGCACTTGTTACCGGCGCCTCGCGCGGCATCGGCCGCGCCACCGCCCGCGCGCTGGCCGCCAGCGGCGCGCGCGTCATTGTTCATTACGGCAACGCCGCCGGGGAAGCGGAAAAGCTGGTCGCCGAAATCCGCGCGTCCGGCGGGCATGCCGATGCCGTCGGCGCCGATCTTTCCGCACCTGATGGCGCCCAAAAACTGGCGGCGGAAGTCCGCAAGCTGGTCGGCGACCGGCTCGATATCCTGGTCGCCAATGCCGGGATCGCCACCGCTGCGACCATCGAGGACCAGACGGTGGAAGAGTTCGACCGGATGTTCGCCGTCAATGTCCGCGCGCCGTTCTTCCTGGTGCAGCAATTGCTGCCGCAGCTCGGCGAGGGTTCCAGCGTCGTGCTGATGTCGTCGCTGGCGGCGCGCGCGTCGGTCGGATTGTTACCGGCCTATGCCGCGACCAAGGGCGCGATCGACACGCTGGTGAAACACTTTGCCGCGCTGCTGGGGCCGCGCGGCATCCGCGTCAATGCCGTGGCACCCGGCGTGATCGACACCGACATGTCGAGCTTCGTGCGATCCGACGAGGGCCGCGACACCACCTTGGGGATGCAGGCGCTGCAGCGCATCGGTCACCCCGGCGATGTCGCCGATGTCGTCACTTTCCTCGGCTCCGACGCCGCGCGCTGGGTGACCGGCGACACCATCCAGGTCGGTGGCGGCTCCAAAATCTGAGGGGGGACGGCCGCGGCGACAACCGCTGCTGGCCGTTCCAGGCGATCGCCCCACCAGTACGTCTCAGGCTTTATCTGGAGATCAAAATGAAACTCTACCAATCGAACGCATCGCCAAATTCTCGCCGGGTGAGAATCTACCTCGGCGAGAAAGGGATTTCGATGCCGCTGGTGCCGGTCGATCTCGGCGCCAGGGAGCAGTTCTCCGACGCCTATGCCGCGATCAACCCGCGCTGTGTCGTTCCGACCCTGGTGCTGGAGGATGGCACCGCGATCGGTGAAGTGCCGGCCATCCAGCGCTACCTCGAGGAGATCCGTCCCGAGCCGCCGCTGCTCGGAACCACGCCGAAGACCAAGGCACAGGTCGCAATGTGGGAACGCCGCGTCGAGATCGAGGGATTTGGCTCCGTGATGGAAGCAGTTCGCAACGCCGTCCCCGCTCTCAAGGGGCGCGCGATCGCCGGACCGCATGATTACGAGCAGATCCCGGCGCTCGCCGAGCGAAGCAGGCAGCGCGTCGGCCATTTCTACGCCGACTTCAACGCCCGGCTCGCCGACGTGCCGTTTGTGGCGGGCGATGAGTTCTCGGTTGCCGACATCACCGCTGTGGTCGCCGTCGACTTCGCGACCAAGGCGGCCGAGCTTCCGATCAGGGGCGAACATACGGCATTGAAGCGCTGGTATGATTTGGTCTCGGCGCGGCCCAGTATGGGGGCTTAGCTGTTGCTGGTGTTATCCCATCCCCTTGATCAGCATTTTGCAGACGTCGGCGACGAACGCCTTGGTTTTCGCGGGCGCCACATGCAGCCGGTCGTGCAAGATTTGCGTGGTGACGCCCTGCAGCGCCGCCACGAACACCGCGGTGCGATGGACCACAATGTTGGGCGCCATGCCGGTGCCGGCAAAGCCCACCGCGAAGATTTGCAGGGCATCGACAATGGCTGCCTCAAGATCGGGAAATTTGCCTTCGGTGTTGATCCGGGCGCCGGCCATCAGATGAAACAGATTCGGAAAATCCCGCGCAAACAGGAAAAATCCGACACCGCCCGCAATCAGCGCGGGTTCGCCCGGCGCCTTGCCGGCGGTGGATTTCTGCAGCCGCTGCCCGAGGCGCTGCCAGCCGGTTGCCGCGACGACGGCCAGTAACGACAATTTGTCCGGGAAGTGACGATAGACCGCGCGGTGGTTGACGCCGGCGTCGCGGGCGAGATCGCGCAGGCTGATCGATTCCACGCCCTCCGCCTCGAGTCGCAGAAGTGCCGCATCTACCAGCGCTTCCGGCAAATTTCCATGGCGAAAGGTATCGCGCTTCGGCTGCGATTTTCTGGCCATTGCTCAGTCCCCGCGGATGCTGCGGCAATTTATCACCCCTTGACGGCCAGGCGAAGTTTTTTCATAGGATGTCTCCATTGGAGACAATTGCCCGTTATTACCGAATACGAGGAGAAATCATGACCCATGCCACTGTTGATTGCCCGGATGCCGCTCCGGATCGCCCCGATGTCATCGTCTTTCCGCCCGGGATCCCGCTTGCCACGCTCGCCATCGCCTGCGCGCTGCAATGGCTGGCGCCGCTTGGATGGATCGCGAACTTCGATCAGGGGTGGCGGATCGCAGCAGGCGCGTTCACTGTATTTGTCGGGTTGCTGACGACGTCAGCGGGGAGACGCGCGCTGCTGCGTCACGGCACCAACGTCAATCCGTCACAGCCCACCATTGTGCTCGTCACCGAGGGCGTCTTCGGGCGAACCCGCAATCCGCTGTATGTCGGCGTATCCGTAGCACTGTGCGGGATCGCGCTGATTTTCGCACTCGACTGGTTGCTGCTGCTGATTATTCCGAGCTGCGTCATTCTGCATGTCGCCGTCGTCAGGCGCGAAGAGCTTTATCTCGAACGGAAATTCGGTGAAGAATACCGGCGCTACAAGGCGCGCGTGCCGCGCTACCTCTTGGGCTATTGAGCAACGCAGCGTTGCTGCCCACGCTTTGCAACAAAATCATTGGCAAGAAAATCAAAGGACAAGATCATGATCAAGTCGCTTTTCCGCATCAGCGTTTCACTGGGCCTGGTTGGCATCGTGCTCGGCATCGTCATGGGCATCCGGCAGGATTTTGCGCTGATGCCGGCGCATGCGCACCTCAATCTGCTTGGCTTCGTCACCCTGTTTCTCTCGGCGCTGTATTATCGCGTCGTGCCGGAAGCCGCGGCGAGCAGGCTTGCCCGGTATCAGGCCATCGTCAGCGTGGCCGGCGCCGTCGTGTTCCCGATGGGGATCGCCTGCGTGCTGCTGGGCGGGCATGAGCGCTTCGAACCCGTTGTGGTAGCTGGCGCACTCACGGTTTTGCTCGGCATGGTATTGTTCGCGGTGATCGTGTTCCGCAGCTCGGGGCAGGAACGCGCGATGCCCGTCGGTGCCGAACAGCGGCAAGCGGTTTTTCAGTTCGAAAATGAGGCTTGAGGCCAGCGCTGCGATGATGCAGACACCGGCCGATACCAGAAGTGACGACAGTGGATGATCGTCACGAATAAAACGCCGGGGCCGCAGCGCATCTCACGCTCGGGCAGGCGCTGGCTTCGCCAAAAGTGATCACGCTGAGCCTGATCTATTTCGGTTTCGTCGGCGCGCTCTATGGCATGTAGTTCTGGTTGCCGCAGATCGTGAAGGCCTTCGGCTTCTCCAGCGCGCAGACCGGTTTTGTCACCGCGGTGCCGCTAGCTAGCCCGGTCTTCTGTGCGCCGCATTTCCACGGGTCGTCCCGGACAAGTGAGCCAACGGGTCCGGCCTCTGGCCGGCCCGATGACAGGCTCCCCGACCGCGATCCGGGATCCATACGCCGTGTCCTATCCGTGCACTGGGGAGGAAACCTTCCTTCATGACTGAGGTCAGGGGTTATGGGTTCCGGCGTGCGCCGGAACGACTGGGGACCATTCATTAACACTCACGAAATCATGATCTATGACGAATATTGACAATCATCAGTGAACAATCAATAGTCTTCATCAGGCTTAGCCGATGGAGAGTCCGATGTTTGTCCGTTCCGTTTTGTCGAGTTACTACAGGCTTTTAGCCGGCTTGGCGCTGGCTTTGATGGCAATCGCTCTGACCGGCTGCAACGAGGTGGTCGCCGAGAAAGCCGCACCTTCGCGCCCAGTCCTGGTCTCCACCGTCCACTACGAGCCCGAATCCCCCGAACGCAGTTTTGTGGGCACCATCAAGCCCCGGATTGAGACCGACATGGGGTTCCGGGTCCCCGGCAAGGTGGCAAAACGGCTGGTCGAAGTCGGCCAGACCGTCGATGTCGGCCAACCCCTGGCGACCCTCGACGAAGTCGATCTGAAGCTGCAGGCCGAGCAGGCCGATGCCGAATTCCATGCCGCCACTGGCGTGCTGGCACAGGCCGCCGCCGCCGAAACCCGCGCCAAGGATTTGCGCGTCAAAGGCTGGACCACGGATGCGCAACTGGATCAGGCCAAAGCCGCCGGCGATGAAGCGCGTGCGCGGCTCAATCGCGCCGAGCGCTCGGTGGAACTCACCAAGAACTCTCTCTCTTACGCGACGCTGGTCGCCGATACCCGCGGTGTCGTCACCGCGACCCTGATCGACGCCGGACAGGTCGTGGCGTCCGGACAGACCGCGATCCGCGTGGCGCGCTTTGCCGAAAAGGAAGCCGTGGTCTCGATCCCGGAAACGCTGGTCGGACGCGCCAAGGACGGCGCCGCCAGCGTCACGCTGTGGTCCGAGCCCGACAAGAAATATGCCGCGAAGCTGCGCGAGGTAGCACCCTCGGCCGATCCCGCGACGCGCACCTATCTGGCAAAATTCTCGCTGCCTGACGCCGGCGAAACCGTCTCGCTCGGCATGACCGCGACGCTGACGCTGACCGATCCCGCCACCACCCGCGTGGCGCGGCTGCCGCTGTCGGCGCTGTTCAGCCAGGGCGGCGATCCCTCGCTCTACATCGTCGATGACAAGGGCGAGGTGGCGCTCAAGCCGGTAACGGTAAAATCCTATGAGAGCAATTGCGTCGTCATCAGTGGCGGCGTCGATGAAGGCGCCAAGGTTGTCGCGCTCGGTGTGCAGAAACTCGATCCGGCCCAGAAGGTCAGGGTCGTCTCGTCATTGTCGTTTTGAGCTGAGGAGGGCGTGATGAAACACTTCAATCTTTCGGCCTGGGCGGTCAGCCATCCGGCGCTCATTCTGTTCCTGGTCGTCGCCTTGGGCGCCGCCGGGTTCGTCTCCTACCAAAAACTCGGCCGCGCCGAAGATCCATTCTTCACCGTGAAAGTGGTGAACGTGTCGGCGATCTGGCCGGGTGCTACGGCAGCCGAGATGCAGACCCAGGTCGCCGACCCCATCGAGAAGAAGCTGCAGGAACTGCCGTTCTTCGAAAAGGTCCAGACCTATTCAAAACCGTCGTTCACCGCGATGCAGGTCACCTTCAAGGATTCGACGCCGCCCAAGGACGTGCCGTATCTGTTTTATGTACTGCGCAAGAAGCTGGCCGACGTGCAGGGGCAGCTTCCGGCCAATCTGCTCGGTCCCGTCGTCAACGACGAATTCAGCGACGTCGATTCGATCCTTTATATGATGACCGGCGATGGCGCCGACTACGTGCAGCTCAAGAAGGCAGCTGAAGGTATGCGTCAGCGCCTGTTGAAGGTACCGGGAGTGACAAAAGTCGATCTCTACGGCACCCAGGACGAGCGAATCTATGTCGAGTTCTCGCATGCCAAGCTGGCGACGCTGGGAATTACGCCTCAGGCGCTGTTTGATTCGCTGGCCAAGCAGAACAACGTCGTGCCGGCCGGCACGGTCGAAACCGCCTCACAACGCGTGCCGCTGCGCGTCACCGGCGCGCTCGATGGCGTCAAGGCCGTCGCGGAGACACCGGTCGAAAGCAATGGCCGCGTGTTCCGGCTTGGCGATATCGCGACTGTGACACACGGCTTCGTCGACCCGCCGACTTTTGTGGCGCGTCAGGAAGGCAAACCCGCGCTCGGCATCGGCGTGGTCACGGCCAAGGGCGCCAATATTCTGGAACTCGGCAAGGACGTTGCCAATGCAACCGCGGAATTCATGCAGGCGGTGCCGCAAGGCATCAATGTCGAACTGATCGCCGATCAGCCCAAGGTGGTCGAGCACGCCGTCACTGAATTCTTGCACTCCTTCATCGAGGCGCTGGCGATCGTGCTGTTCGTCAGTTTCGTGGCGCTGGGCTGGCGCACCGGCATCGTGGTGGCGGCGTCGGTGCCGCTGGTGCTGGCGATCGTCTTTATCGTCATGAATGCGATGTCGCTCGACCTGCATCGGATCACGCTCGGCGCGCTGATCATCGCGCTTGGACTATTGGTCGACGACGCCATCATCGCGGTCGAGATGATGGTGGTGAAGATGGAGCAGGGCTGGGACCGCGTCCGCGCGGCGTCCTTTGCCTGGGAATCCACAGCGTTTCCGATGCTGACGGGAACCCTGGTCACGGCCGTTGGTTTCCTCCCCATCGGCTTTGCCAATTCGGCGGTCGGTGAATACGCCGGCGGCATTTTCTGGATCGTCGCCATCGCGCTGGTCGCGTCATGGTTCGTCGCGGTGATCTTTACGCCCTATATCGGCGTCAAGCTGCTGCCGAACATCACGGTCAGCCAC
>WNFA01002396.1_pt1 | contig 15450 bp, 12 predicted proteins | sample 5400481 | NCBI WGS metagenome assembly WNFA01 (sample SAMN13153340, study PRJNA577476) | soil metagenome | isolation source: 120 cm saprolite under Douglas fir tree site 2 hole 1 replicate 2 | place: USA:California | collected 2015-04-18
TCGATGCGTGACCGAGCGCGCGCAGGAGACGACGCCCGGATCGGCCGCATCCGCGCCCAAGATGCAAGTTCGCCTCGGTGGATTCGGGCTTCGGCAGGGGTGGCGCAAGGAGAGGCCTATCCGCCGCTAGGTGACGACTTGCGCCGGGCCCCGTAACGCAGGCATCAGCGCCGTAGGCGCCCGACCGCCCAGGCCGATGAATTTCCATCGTATCTCCGATCCGGGACACTATATTGACTAGGTGGAGAAACCGGCCCTGACGGTGACGCCGGATGCCCGGCACAAGATCGGCACGGTGCGCGAGCGTGCGGGCCATCCCGACGCCTGCCTGCACATCGCCATCACCGGGCGGCGCAGCGGACGCTTCGTCTACCAGCTGGACCTGGTCGACCCGCAAGACGCTCCACCCGGCGAGCTCGCGGTCGACCTGGACGGGTTGCGCGTGTTGATGGATCCCATCAGCGCCACCCACCTGGATGGGGCCACCATCGCCTACGACGACTCGCGGCTGGGAGGCGCGCTCCGCATCGACAATCCCAACGAGGGCTGGGCCGACCCGATTGCCGGCCGGGTGCAGGCAGTCCTCGACGAGCAGATCAATCCGGCCATCGCGGCGCATGGGGGGTATGTCGACCTGCTCAACGTGGAGAACGGCACCGCCTACATCGCCATGGGCGGCGGCTGCCAGGGGTGTGCCCAGGTCTCGGTGACCCTCGGCCAGGGCGTGGAGGTGGCGATCAAAGCCGCCGTCCCGGAGGTCACCCGGATCGTCGATACCACCGACCACGCGGCGGGCACGAACCCCTACTACCAGGCGTCGAAGAAGTAGCAGCCTAGGAGACCGCGGCCCTCTGCGCCACTCCGGTCGGCAACATGCGGACCGTTTCCCCGATCCCTCGATAGAACGTGGGGTAGGCGTAGATCAGGTGGCGCAGGCGGTCCACGGGGATGGATTCCCTGACTGCTAGCTCCAGCATCGACTGCATGTCGCCGCCGCGCGGGCCGACGCAGGTGGCGCCCACCAGGACGCCTCGATCGGCGTCGGCGACCAGCTTGATGAAGCCGTCGTTGCCTGGGCCGTGTATCCACCCGCGAGTAATGGCTGCGTTTTGCTGGATGCCAGTCTCCACCGGAATGCCCTGCTTCCGTGCCGTCGCCTCGGTGAGGCCGATGGCGCCCACTTCCGGATCGGTGAAGGTGACGCGCGGAAGCGCCTGATAGTTGGCGCCTTCAATGGGGATTCCCAGGATGTCCTTGACCGCGATGTCGGCCTGGTAGGTCGCCACATGGGTGAAGTTGCCCTTGCCGGTCACGTCGCCAATAGCCCAGACTTTTTCCTTCACCCGCAGGTGATCGTCCACCGGGACGAACCGCTGGGAGGTGTCGATGCCCAGGGAGTCGACACCGATCGCTTTGAGGTTGGACTGGCGGCCGGTGGCCACCAGCAGCTGATCCGCAGCCAGCCGTTGGCCGCCCTTGAGGGTGAGCACGACCTGGCTGTTCTGCCGTTCCACTGACTCGATGGCGGCGCCGGCGTGAACCGTGAGGCCTTCCCGCTGGAAGACGGCGCTCACGACCTCACTCGCCTCGGGTTCCTCCACGGCCAGCAGCCGCGCTAAGGCTTCGACGACGGTGACCGCGACCCCGAACCGGGCGAAGACCTGGGCCAGCTCCAGGCCGATGGCCCCACCCCCCACCACGATCAATGAGCGCGGCAGCTGCTCCACTTCGATGGCCTGCCGATTCGTCCAGTACGGAACGCCGGTCAGACCCGGGATCGGCGGCGTCGCCGGGGCGCTGCCGGTGGCAATCACGACGGCCCGTCCCGCCTCGAAGGTCCGGCCATCGACGGACACGCTCGAGGGCCCGGTGATGCGGCCTATCCCGCGCACGAAATGCCCGCCCTTGCCCTCCAACCGATCCACCGCCACCTTGTCGTTCCAGTTGTCCGTCGCTTGGCGGACTCGCTTCGCGACCGGGCCCCAATCGGGGGTGACGGTAGACGAGCCGGCGAAGCCTGGGATGCGCCGGGCTTCGGCCAGCAGGTCGGCCGCCCGGATCATCATCTTGCTGGGGATGCACCCCCAGTACGGGCACTCGCCCCCTACCAGTTCCTTCTCGATCCCCACCACGTTGAGGCCGGCCTCGGCCAGCTTGCCCGCCGCGTCTTCGCCGCCCGGCCCCATGCCAATGACGACCGCATCCACTTTTTCGCTCATGGCAATTCCTCCAGGACCAGTATGGGCGACTAAAACTGGTCAGGCAGTTTGCCAGAGACCTAAGACGTTGCCCTCGGTATCCGAGAAGTAGGCGGCGAATCCCATCTCGCCCACGGGTTGCTTGTCGCGCAGCACCCGTCCGCCGAGCTTTTCGATCTGTTTGAGGGAGGCGTCGATGCTGGCCACCTCGATCGTGATCACTGGATTCTTGATTGGCGCCTGCCGTGCCAGCATCCCGCCATTGATGGCCCCAGGCTGGGTGGGACTCCCGTCCGTGCCCGACGGAGTCGTCTGGACCAGGGTGTAGCCCATCCCGGGAACGGTGTTGATCGACCAGTCAAACGCGGTGCGATAGAAATTCTGGGCGCGCTCGAGATTGTCGGCAGGGAGCTCGAAGTGGACGACCTTGTCAGCCACGATATCCTCCTCTCACCCAAATACCGCCCCAATTCTAGCCGTGGGACCTCCGCGTTCAGGCGCTGACGGGCCGGGGTAGCTCACGCGGGCCGCCGCCTACCGCGTCCGTCAGCAGTTGGACGAACTCGCCGACCACCGGCAGCCGGATGGTCCATCCGAGAAATGCCAGCGCCAGGTTGACGTGTTCGAGCGCGCGACCGAGGGCTCGCACGCCGCGGTCGACGGCGCCATCGGTTCCGACGTACGTCAGCCGCCGCGGTTGGGGCTCGAGCCCTTCCGCAGGCAACAGGTCGAGTCCGAGTGGCTCCAGCGTTGGCAGCCAGCGGGCCAGGCCGCTGCAGGCCGTGCAGCTCTCGGCGAAATACAGGCGAGCGGTCTTCCCGGACGCGACCGCTGGTCGCCATCGCGGCAGCCAGGGCCTGACCTCCGCCCGATAGCGATCCCAGGCCGGCCTAAAGCGCCGTGTGAGCTCGCCATCCTCGTGCCAGGCGGCCAGCCCGGAACTGAAGACGGCCGACACGATGGCTGCCGCGGCCACCCACCAGCTGTGGGCGATCGCCCCGACGGCGAGCATCAGGAGCGTCATCGACGCCTGCATGGGATTGGCCAGGTAGGCATACGGACCGGTGGTGACGATGCGCTGGGGCGGATCCCAGGGAAAGGGCGTGCCCCCGCCACGCTGGACGAACTCCTGGACGGCGCTCAGTCCCACGATGGCGATCAACGCCACGACCTGGAGACCGACAGCCAGGTAGGCGCTGGACTTGTTATCGACGGTTGGCAGCGAGCCTCCGGTCCGTGTCAGGATCACGGCAGGCAGGACCCCGAGGGCCAGCCCGGAGAAGGCGACGCTCTGCAACATGCTCCGCCACGCGAGGTGGACGCCCTCGGCCGTCCAGCGACCCAGCAGGTAGGCAGGGAGCGCGCCAATCACCAGGGCGATCGCTTCTCCGGCTAGCCAGTTGGGGCCGAGCCGCACCACGGGGTATGCCGCCGGCATCAGCACGAGATCCGCAAGGGCCATGGCCGCCACGACGATCGCGACATTGGTCCGTCGAAAGGCCAGCACTGGGACCGCGCCCCAGAACACGGCCCAGCCAAGGTAGACATCGACGGGAAGGCCCAGCCAGACCGCGCCCCGCGCGTCGTAATGCCAGAAGCCGGCGCGCACGGCGACGAGGTGGATGGCCAGGCCGGCCGAGAGCATCCAGGCCGAGGCCAGGAAGGCGCCAGCGCCCAGACGTCGATCTGGCTGCCGCCACCGCCACAGCCCGACGGCGAGGGCCAGCGGCAGGAAGAGGATCACTCCCCGGATGAGCGCGGCGTCCCTCAGGTTCACCGCGGTGTGGCGGCGGTCCCGATCAGATACCCAGCCGAGAGGGTGGCGGCGTACTGCTCGAACGGCCCGAAGTACCAGGCGGGGCTCAGCCGCCGGATGTAGTGCAGCGTCCAGGTGACGCGCGTGCGATGGGCGCCGGTCGATTGCCAGGTCACGTCCGCGTCCTGCCATCCCAGCCACCGGGCGATGGCCGTCTGGTCGGTGCCCGCCCGGAAGCGGACGTGTCCCGGCTCGCTCTGGACGACTTCCAGGACGAGGGTGGCGCGGGTGCCGTTGCGGCCGCTAAACCAGATCGTGCGACGGTCGCCGACCGCCAGCCCCGAGCCGTCGGCGGCCAGCGGACGGGGGAACCCCAGCCCGAGGAAGGCGGGCGGCGTCCGGTCGAAGAGCGGCGCGGCCGCCAGGGCCGCTTCCACGCCGACTGGTGTGGCAGCCACCGTTTGGGTCACTGTCGCCGTGCCGGCAGCTGGAAAGCTGGTGATCGGGGTGACGCCCTCCAGGCTCATCAGGGCCAGCGGCAGCAGCAGGATGCTGTAGAGCTTTCCCTGGTTGGCCTTGCGCGCACGGGCGCGGGCGGCATCCACGATGACACCGATGACAAGGGCGATCCCATAGAAGAGCGGAGCCGCCATCAGGATGCAGATCACGCCTTCGCCCAGCAGGATGGCCGACAGGACGAGGCCGATGGTCAGCCCCTTAACCGCCATGCCGGTCGCGCTCTTGGCTTTTGGCGTGAGGGTCAGGCCGATGGCCAGCACCGTGGGCAGGCCGATGAAGAGGGCGGCCGTCTGATCCAGGTGGCCCTCCTGGTCGAAGCGGTAGACGGCGACGGCCGCGGCCAGCCAGAAGATGACGAAGCCGAGGGCCCATTGCGCCGGGGTCGGCTGCTCCGCGGTGGATGGCATGCCCTTGTCGTCTGTTGGTGGCGAACTCTGGCTCATGCCAGGGCAGCTCCTGACGGGATTGCCGGCATGGCTCCATAACGGCTGAAACGCCGCGCGCCTGCGAGCTCTAGCGACACGACGGGTTTCACGCCTGACCTGCCCAGGTGGCATTCGTCCGCATCGCGTCGGCCAGTGGGGCCAGCCGACGCCCGGCCTCGAACAGGGATGCTGCCCGCGATCGATCGCCCTGCAGGTGGGTCACGGTCTCGACCCCGAAATAAAGTGCGACCGCGGCGTAGGCCAGGTCATGGATCGGGACCAGCGGTTCGAACACGGTCCCGGCCAGCAACCGGCGGGTGACTTCCTCCGCGAACGCCACCCAGGGCTCCATGCGGTTGACCACCTGGCGGCGCAGTCCCGCTACCGAAGACCCACCGGCGATCAGCTCCTGCACCGCGGCCACGTGGCCGACCCGGACGTCTTCCTCGTAGAGCGACGCCATCGCCTCGACCAGCTCGGTCAGCGAAGTGACGGTCGCCAGCGCCTCACGATAACGGGCCAGCCGTTCCTGGCTGGTTGAGTCCAGGGCAGCCAGCAGAAGCTGGTCCACACTGCCGAAGTGGTAGAAGATCAGCGCCTGGTTGAGCCCACCGGTGCGGGCGATCGCCCGGGCGGTGGTACCGTAGAAACCCTCGGTGGTCAGCGTCTTCAACGCCGCCTGCACCAGGCGATCCTTGGTCGAGTCCTGGCGCGGCCTGGCCGGCCGCCGGCCCCGCAAACGGGCTCTCGAGCTGGACCGCAGAGAGGCGGCGGTTCGCGGCTTGCTGGCCTTGAGCGTGCGACTTGAGCGCACGCTCAAATGATAGGCGCTGCACCCTCAGGGCACAAGCGATCAGCGAGCGCCGAAGTGGTTAAGAATCTGCGACGGCGGGCTGGCTCCAATGGAGTGCGCGTAGACCGCTGGCCTGGCCGAGGTAATGCAAGGGGCAGACCTGCGCCTCCTCGCCAGGCAGGTCGGCCACGTCAAGTCCGAGGCAATCGTCACTTAACAACCACCCGCGCTGGCGGCTCCGAAGCTACAGACGATCAAGGGTGCCCGCCGAGTCTCTTTGCCGCTTCCCGCGATGCCTTGACCTTAGCGGCTGCCCGCGCGAACTCCCGCTCCGCCTGCCTGGCCTTGTCGTTCGCCCGCTTCGCATCCGCCGCAACTCCAGCAGCTTCCGCGCGCAGCCGCTTTGCGGTCTGTTCGGCCTGCTGCGCCGCCTGCTCGTCCATCTTTACCCTGCGCAGGGCCTGCTCGATCGCAATCCGCTTCTCGGTCACCGCGGCTTGCTTGGCAGCCGCCCGCGCCGCCCTACCATCGCGCGCCGTTGGGGGAGCCAGTCCGGGGGCTCCCCGTGACCGACCCGCACCAGCAACCCGGCCGCCCGAACTAAGGCCGAACGCCGCCGTCAGCATGTCCTCGCCGGCTCTTGGTTCGCTGATGAGCGCGCCGCGTCGCAGCTGATCCCATGTCTCTCCGCCCGAGACCGCGGCCAGTCGGAGGATCTCCTGAACGCGCCGCAGCGTCACCCCGTCGGCTGCATGCCCGGCCGTGCGCAGGACGTCGCCCGCCGCTCGAACCTCGGCTTCGAGCTCCCGTTGCAGACCATCGGATGCCGACCGCAGCGCCTGCGCCGCATTCTTCTGGCCAGCGACCGCGGCCGATTGAGTCTGCACTACCCTGTCCCCGGCGCCACGCAATCGTTCGAGGGCGGCCTTGTCGTGCCCCGCCAGCTGATTCGCCGCCCAAACCGCGACCGACGGCTTCTTCAACCCGGCAACGATGGCCGCCAGCTTGCCCTGCCCTGCCCTCTTCAGCTCCTTCACCCTTGCATTGCGCCGGCTGGTGAATCCGTTCAGCGGACCTGCTAGCAGCTCGGCAGCGACGTCATCCAGGCTCATCTCGTGCAAGGACCTCAGCCAACATTTCTACACTTTTGCGTTCCCATTGGCTAGCTCGCGACCCTCGGCCTCGTACGAGTGTCCGCCAGTCCGGCGAATACCGGGCAACGACGGCCTGAAAATCTGTAGGAAACGGCCCTAACCGAGGGGTTTGGAGCGGGTGACGAGACTCGAACTCGCGACTTCAACCTTCGGAGAGAGACGGCGCCTGATCGTATTCGAAGTACCGCCGTTGGGCCATCCGTACAGCTTATTTAGGATTCTTGGAGCGCCTTTTCATCTGGTTTGCGCTGGGGCGCAATCCTCTTTTCGTGCGGCTAGCACAGCGGGTCTATCTGTCGTAGTGTCGGCTGCAGGTCAGCAAGCGCTTGCGATTGCCGGCCCGACGTTCAAAGGTCATCCGTAACTCTTTCGAGGCATAAGCTACCCAGGATCCCTCGCGATCACCTTTGAGCGCGTGGATGTTCAGCGACGGGTGACGCTCGTTCTGGTCCAGCAACCGCAGAGCCTTCCGGAAGAGCTTCCGATCAGGGTCTGTGAAGTCGCGGCTGGCGTAACTACCAAGAAATGTTTCCGTGAAGTCGAGGGTCTGATACTCGTAGGCCGGATCGGCTATCTTCCGAGCCGCCCCAACTGGCGCTCGCTAACCCGACGGACGCGGCCCTCTCGAGAGTCGCGGTGGGCCTTCGCCAGAAGTCGACGGTGTGGTGCCGTATATGCCCAGGCGTCTTCGCGAGGCAGGACGACCACAGGCTTCAGAATGATCGCGTCTGGGGTTGTCTCCACCTGAAGCTCGGTCTCCTCAAGAAGCCCAAGTTCCTTACGCGCTTCTGTGGGCACAGTTATGCGACCCTCGGCGTTCATGCGGACAATGGTCTTCACGGCTAATTCCTGTCAGGCGCCAGTATAGCACCTTGCCGACGAATCGTCAAATCGGCGAATCGTCGCCATTCATGGTTCTGCGTTCCAGGTGGCAAGTCTGCTTTTTCATCGCCGCCGTTCGCAACATTCGAGTCTTTTCGGACGTGGTGCAGGGACGTGTCAAACGGGCTCAACGGACCGAAAACGTATTCGTCTTCGACCTGAAGTGGAGGCTGGAGCGGGTGACGAGACTCGAACTCGCGACTTCAACCTTGGGAAGGTTGCACTCTACCACTGAGTTACACCCGCTCGGCAGTGCCGATTCTACCATCGCCTTCTGCGTCGATCCGCGCGGCCGGCGCGGTCCCGGAACCGTTGACGGCGGCCTTCACCAGCGCCGAGTATTTGTCGGCCAGCGCAGTCGCTTTGGCCTGATCGTCCACGCTGACAATGATGTGGTAGTGCGGGGTGTCCGCATCGGGAAGGACGAGCACCCAGCCGCCGTCGACGAAGACCTTGACGCCGTCGGATAAATCCACCGGCTGGTCCCGGAACATCTCCACCATGGTCCGCATGACCCGCCCCTTGGACTCCCAGGGGCAGTCCTCTAAGCGGTGCTCATAGGCCGAGTGGGGGAGCTCCTTGCGGAGGGCCGAGACTTTGCGGCCGTCGATGGCCAGCAGCTCAATCAGCTTGACCAGCGCAAAGATGCCGTCGAAGCCCAGCAGGTGATCGGGGAATACGTAACCGCCCAACCCGTCCGAGGCCAGGACTGCCTGGTGCTGCTGGGCCGTCCGCAGGACCGAGCTCGGGTCCGTCTTGCTGGACACGAAGTGAGACTCAGCGTCGACCGCAATCCGCGCGATCGTCAACGGCACACTGGCCGGCGCCACCAGGACGCCGGGGCGGGCCTTGAGGCCGAGGAGCGCTAGGACCGCGAAGCTCTCGTGGTTGTCCATCACCTCACCCGCATCGTCCGCCAGGAAAATGCGCTCTGACCCGTGGTCGATGTAGACGCCCAGCTGGCAATTGAGCGTCTGGGTGACCAGGGCTGACTGGCGACGCGAATCGGCGAACGCGGCGGGTGACCGTGGCTGATAGGTCTCGTCGAATCCGGCGTTGAGTGGGACGGTCTCGACATTCAGCTCCTTGAGCAGCCGGGGGACCACCATCGAGCCACTGCCGTTATCGAAGTCGATCAGCACCTTGAGCTTGGCCCGACGCACGGCTTCGATGTCGATCAGGCGAAGGACGCCGTCCATATACGCTTCGATGGCATCGCGCGGATAGTCGATGTCGCCCATCTCGTAGAAGTGGACCCGCCGGATGTCCTCCCGGAAAAAGAGGTTCTCGATCTTCCGCTCCATCTTCTTGTCCAGGACCAGCCCATTGCTGTCGAACATCCGGATGTCGGCCGAGCGGCTGTCCAGCGGCGACATCTGGACGTGCACGCCGCCGGCGATCTCGGGGCGGCGGGCATAGTCCTGGGCCACCGGGATGGGCAGCTCGCTGAGATCCTCGATCGAGGCGCCCCCAGACATCATGCCGGCCACCAGCGCCCGCTTGATCATGCGGGAGGGACGCTGGACATCTCGGGAGGCAGCGATCTTCGAGCCTTTGGGAAACAGGGCGGCGAACGAGGCGCCCAGCCGGGCGCAGTACTCCGGCGTCAGCTCGATGTTCACCAGGCCGACGAGGCCGGCCGACGTGAACAGGCCGCGCTTCCACGAGCCGGCCCAGATAACACTCTCGTGCACGGTCGAGCCGGGCTGGATGTCCTTGTCGGGCCAGATCTTGACGCCGGCCTCGATGGTGCTGCCCTCGCCCACCGAGACGTTGTCGCCAATCACGGCGCCCTCCTCGAGCAGGCAATTGTTCTTGACCTTGGAGTGACTGCAGACGATGGCCTGGCGCAGGCGGGAATTCTCGCCAATGTAGGAGTAGTTCCAGATAATCGAGTTGCTGATCTTGGTGCCGTTGTCGACCACCGAATACTTGCCCACGCAGACGGGGCCGTTGATGAAGGCCCCCGTCTTGATCTTGGATTCCTGTCCCAGGTAGGCCGGGCCGACGATCCGGACGTCGTGACCAAGCTCCACGTTCTCTCCCACCCACACGTTGCCCTCGCGGCGTTCGCCCTCGATCTGGACGTCCACCGCCCCGGACAGCGCATCCCAGTTAGCCTGGTAGTAGGTCTGGATGTTGCCGATGTCACACCAATAGCCGGGAGCCAGGTAGCCGTAGAGCGGCAGGGTGTCGCGCAGCATCCGCGGGAAGACGTCGCCACTCCAATCGACCACGGTGGCGGGCGGCAGCAAGTTCAGCACCCCGGGATCCAGCACGTAAATCCCGGTGTTCACCTGGTCTGAGAAGACTTCGCCCCACGATGGTTTCTCCAGAAATCGCTCGATGGCCCCGTCCGGGCGAGTGATCACCACCCCATACTCCAGCGGGTTGGGCACCGAGTAGAGGACGATGGTGGCCATGGCGCTCTTCTCTTCATGGAACCGGATGGCTGCGCCCAGGTCGATGTCGGTGAGGGCATCGCCGCTGATGACGAGGAAGGGTTCGTCCAGGTATTCCTGGGCATTCTTGACGCTGCCGGCGGTTCCCAGCGGCGAGTCCTCCACGACGTAGGTGATCTCCATGCCGAAGTCGGAGCCGTCGCCGAAATAGTCGCGGATCGCGGAGCCCAGGTACTGGAGCGTCACCACCACCTCGGTGATCCCGTGTTTGCGCAACAGGGTCAGGATGTGCTCCATCACCGGTTTGCCGACCACGGGGACCAGCGGCTTGGGGCGGCCGCTCGTGAGTGGCCGTAGCCGCGACCCCTCGCCTCCCGCCATGACCACGGCTTTCATTGTTAAACCGCCGCCCGATCCTCCACCGTGATCTGCTGGCGCAGGAAGGTCGCCGCGTCCTCCGGCTTCACCACATTAATCCACATGCCGGCACCCATCTCAAACCCGGCCGCGATGCTCAGCTTGGGGACGATCTCCAGGTGCCAGTGGTAGGCATCGTCGAGGCGGGCCTTGAGCGGGGCGCTGTGAATGAAGTAGTTGAAGGGCGGGTCGTTGAGGCCGCTATGGAACGCCTTGAGCGTCCGCTGAAGGGCTTCCGCCAGGGGCGCCTTCTCGCTCCCGTCGAGGTCGCCGAATGACGCCGCGTGGCGCTTGGGGATGATCCAGGTCTCGAATGGCGTCCGGGCGGCGTAGGGCGCGAACACCAGGAAGGCCTCGTTCTCCATCACGATCCGAGCCCCGGCCCGGCGCTCCTCAGTGATCATTCGGCAGAACACGCAGCCACTGCCCTGCGCCAGGTGGCGTTGCGCGCCGGCCAGCTCCTCCTGGAAGGCGGGCGGCACCACGGCCACGGCGTAGAGCTGGGAGTGCGGGTGCTCCAGCGAGGCGCCGGCTGGGCGCCCGTGGTTGTACAGGATCAGCACGTACTCCAGCGCCGGGTTGCGCTGGTGCGCGTGGTAGCGGTCCAGGTAGGACTGCACGATCTCCTCCACCTGGTGGCGGGGCAGGAGTGGGGTAGTGGCTCGATGGTCGGGACTGCTAATCAGCACCTCGCAGGCCCCGATCGCATCCCGTTGCTCGAAGACCCCGTCGTGGGCTGTCTGCCCATCGGGCTCCAATCGGAAGGCGGCGTAGAGATTGGGGACCACCCGCAGCCACCAGCCCGGACCATTGGCCGCGCTGCCCGGCTCCGATAGGCCAGCACCTCGGGTGGGGTCATCTTCTCGTTCCCCGGACAGAACGGACACACGTCCTTGGCCGCCACGGCGTCCCGGGGCGCCTGAGTGAACGAATCGGGCCGCTTGGCTCGCTCGGTGGCGACAGCCACCCAGCGTCCGGTGATCAGGTCCTGGCGGAGTTGGGGCACGGCATTTCCTTTACGTGAGGCAGCGGGAGCCTCATTATCCCAAAGGTGGATTTGCCCTCTAAGCTTTCGCCGATTGCCACCTTCTCGATCGCGGCGGCCGACCCGGAGGCCCACGAGTGCGGGGTCGCGGTGGCTTCCAAGTTCCTGGCGGTGGGGGTGATGGTGCCCTGGGCGCGGGCTGGCGTGGGGGCTGTGGCCACCCAGTCGTGGGCCAACCTGTCGTACGGACCGGACGGCCTCCGCCTACTGGCGGAAGGGGTGGCTCCGGCGGAGGTGATCGAGCGGCTGACGCATGCCGACGCCATGGCTTCCCACCGCCAGGTCGGCGTGGTCGACATGCAGGGCCGGTCGGCGACCTTCACCGGAGAGCAGTGCATGCCCTGGGCAGGCGGCCGGACCGCGCCCGGGGTGGCGGTCCAGGGCAACATCCTAGTCTCGGAAGAGACGGTCGCCACCATGCTCGCGGTGTTCCAGGGCACCCCCGGCCGCCTGGCTGCCCGGCTGCTGGCGGCGCTCTCCGCGGGAGACCGGGCTGGCGGCGATAGCCGGGGCAGGCAATCCGCGGCGCTGCTGGTGGTCAAGCCGGGAGCCGGCTATGGCGGGTTCAACGACCGGTACCTGGACCTGCGGGTCGATGACCATCCCGATCCGGTCGTTGAGCTGGGCCGAATCTTTGTCCTGTGGCAGCTCTATTTCGAGAAGGCCCTGGCCAGCGAGCTAATGCCCATCGATTCGGCACTGGCGGCCGAGCTCCGGCGCGGGCTGCGGCAGCTCGGCTACGATCCCGGGCCCGATGGCGAATGGGACGGCAGCGCGCAAGCCGCCTTCGCGGCCTTCGCCGGCCGGGAAAACCTGGAGGAGCGCGTGCGCACCGATGGGCAGACCGACCGCCGGGTCATCGAATACTTCCGGGGTCGGGTCTCGGCGCCCCTTCCCTACCCCTCCCCAAAGGGGAGGGGAAGATCTTGAGCCCCGCCCCGGAGGGGAGGGGAAAATCTTGAGCCCCGCCCCGGAGGGGAGGGGAAAATCCTGAGGCCTTCCCCGGAGATCCCGCCGCCGCCTCCGGCTCCTCCCGATGCGGCGATTGCAGACCTGCCGCTCGAGAAGCTCAGCGTCGACGCCGAACGCGCGATGGCCGGTGCGCTCCAGATCGCCATCGATGCCCAACAAGCGTATCTGGGAACCGAGAAGGTGCTCCTCGGAGTGCTTGGCCAGGAAAGCAGCGTGGGTGCCATCGCGCTCCAGTCGCTCGGAGTCACGCCAGCGTACGTGACGGCGCGCCTCCCGCCTGGAAAGGGACCGATCACCGCAAGAACTCCGATCCTCACTACTCGCGTCGCGAATGCCCTGATGCAGTCCATCCTGGGATCCGCGGATGCACCAGTGATCGACTCCCGGGTCCTGGTCGATGCCGTGATCGCAAGCGATGGCGTCGGGGGGCTGATCCTGGGCGACGCTGATGTCAATCCCGAGAAATGGCAGGTCGCCACCCTGGCTCTCGTAACAGGGCCGCGGGAGACCGCACTCGACCGGTTTTCGCCCGCCTTCAGGCGTCTGTGGACCCAACGCGGTGTCAGCCGTCTCAGGATGAATCGAGCCGAGGACGCCCGCGCTGACTTTGTGTTGCTGCTGGACTCCGCGACAACCGACGGCGAGGTCGGGATCGCGGCCAACAACCTCGCCTGGACCTACCTGTGTAGTGGGGACGCGGATCGATTTCGGCGCGGCATTGGATCTGGCCCAGCGCGCGGCGGCCAAGGTTCCCAATCAACGGTACGTTCGAGGCACTCTGGCCTTCGCGTTGATTGAAAATGGCCGAGTCAGCGAGGGTGTCGACATCCTGGTCGCGGACAGCGTTCAAGGCGAGGACGATGGGGGCACCGCCTCCCGGGCGTGTGTGCTGGCGATCGGCGTCGCCCGCCTGAGCAATCGCCCCTATGCCGAAGTGCTGCTGAATGTTGCGGAAGAGTTAGAACCACGCTCCGCGTTAGCGACCCGCGTCCGTGAAGAGATCACCAAGGCATCCTCCTCAGGGGCGCCGGCATCGGTGACTGAAGGCTCGGTCGTAACCGCGGTGCAGACCCTGAGGTACCATCCCAAGCTGCAGGAGTACGTTTTGGTCCTCACGGGCGTCGGTCGTCGTATCTATGCGACCGCGATAGCGGCTGGTGACGGTGAGCGGCTTCGCTGCCTGATGACAAAGGCAGCGCTGCCCGGTAGGCGGGAATGGATTGAGCTGTTGCTGGCGGCTCTCCGCTCACGAGGCGCACGTCTCAGCGCTATCTCGCTAGACCGTCAGATAGCCCGCACCTCTCGTTGCACGGTTTCAATCAAGGAGTAGGCCGGCGGCTGGGCTTTTGAGGTTAGCCCGTCGGATGCCGCTGTTATGGCGTTAACGACGGGACTACCCATTCGGATCAGCCAGCCGCTGTGGGCACAGTACTCGATGACAGACCCGAGCCTCGACTGGATTGTCACCCGATTCTTTAGGGCGATATTCAGGCGACGGTGAGTGACCGAAACCCCATTACGAGTAGCGGACGCGCGGATCCAGGAACGTGTAGGAGATGTCGACTACCAGGTTGGCGGTGACGATCAGGATGGCCCCGAAAAGCACGGTCCCCATCACCAATGGAATGTCGAGGGTGAAGATGGCGTCGACGGCCTGCTTGCCAATGCCCGGCCAGGCAAAGACCGTTTCGATGACGACCACGCCGGCCAGGAAATACCCCAGGTCCATCCCCAACTGGGTGACGATGACCGTGAGCGCGTTGGGGATGGCGTGCCGGAGCACGACCTGGCGCTCGGTCAGGCCCTTGGCCCGCGCCGTGCGGACGTAATCGGTCTCCAGGATGTCCAGCAGGCAGGCGCGTAGCAGCCGGGCGTAGTAGGCCGCCCCGCCCAGGCCGAGGGTTAGGGCCGGCAGCACCAGGTACTGGGGCGCGAAGAGACCCCCGTATCCCCCGATGGGGAAGATTGGCACCAGGAAGCCAAACACGAACAGAAAAATCAACCCCAACCAGAACGGCGGCGCGGCCAGACCGACAAAGGTGAACACCATGGTCGCCCGGTCCCAGAAGCTGCCCGGCCGGATGGCGGAGAGGACCCCGATGGGCATGCCGATGATGACCTCGAAGAAGACGCCGGCGATGGCCAGCTCGGCGGTCGCCGGGAAGCGTTGCAGGATGGCCGGCAGCACGGGAGCCGCGTAGCGGTAGGAGTAGCCGAAGTCCAGACCGTGGGGCTTGATGATGGGAATGGGCGGTAGGACTCGCCAAATGTAATCGACGAACTGGACGATGAGGGGGCGGTCCAGGCCCAGCTGGTGGTGGATGCTGCGGATTGCAGCCGGCGAGGCGTTGGTGCCGGCGTAGAGGCGGGCCGGATCGCCTGGGACCATGAAGGCGACCACAAACGTGATGGCCGCCACCCCGAGGAGCACAAAGACCATCCAGAGCAGGCGGCGAACGATGTACGCGGTCACGGGTCCGCCGGACCCGCCGGAGAGGGGAGCCGCGGCTCCCCTCTCGTCAGGCGATCGTTAGCTGGCTGAGGCACTGGCCGCCGCGCCAGTCACCCAGATGCTCGTGACAACGAGCGGCCACACCGGGTGCAGGTGGTAGCCGTGCACCCGCGTGGATGAGACGTTGGCCTCGACGGTCGAGTACATCGGCACCCAGGGGAAATCCTGGCCGGCGACAACGTCCTGGAACTGCTTGTACAGGTTCAGGCGCTCGGTGGCGTTGGTGTCGCCTCGTGCCTTGTCCGCCAGGGCATCGGCCGACTTGTTGCAGTAGAAGGCAACGTTGGAGCCGTTGGCCGTCACATTGGCCGCTGAGCAGGTCAGGATCGGGTCGATGAAGTCGGACGGGTCGGGGAAGTCCTGGATCCAGCCGTT
>WNFA01002397.1_pt1 | contig 15450 bp, 14 predicted proteins | sample 5400481 | NCBI WGS metagenome assembly WNFA01 (sample SAMN13153340, study PRJNA577476) | soil metagenome | isolation source: 120 cm saprolite under Douglas fir tree site 2 hole 1 replicate 2 | place: USA:California | collected 2015-04-18
CAAATGTCAAGCTCAAGCGAAACCAATAAAATACGGTCACGATGGTATCAAGTTGTTATTGAAGAATATTTCATGGTACATTTAATATGATGAACAAGATACACAAGAATGAGGTGATGCATGTCTCAGTTTGATACCATAACACTTGCTGGAGGATGCTTCTGGTGTACAGAGGCAATTTTCAATCGACTCAAAGGTATAACATCTGTTGTTCCAGGATACGCGGCATCCCAGGTAGAAAACCCATCTTATGAAGAGGTGTGTACAGGTAGAACCGGTGCTGCGGAAGCTACTCAGATAACGTATGACCCATCCATTATTACCTATGATACATTGCTAGAAATATTCTGGCATACTCATGACCCGACAACATTGAACCGCCAGGGAAATGACGTCGGAACACAATATCGATCAGCAATTTTCTATCAAAACGATGAGCAAAAACAGAGCGCCCTCGCTTCCAAAGAAGCATTAGAAAAATCAGGTGCCTATAAAAAGCCAGTCGTTACCGCAATTGTCCCTTTCACCAACTTCTACCCGGCGGAGGACTATCACAAAGATTATTATGAGAGAAACCGCTCGCAGGGTTATTGTATGTTTGTGATAGACCCGAAAGTAAAGAAATTACTGAACGAATATAAAAATGTCGTAAAAGACGAAATCGCCAGATAATTTCATCCATGAAACTTCAAGACCCCCGACCCGGCAAATGGCAGCTTTTTCGCATCTGGGCAGCCATCGGGCTACAATCCTTTGGTGGTGGGGCATCGACGACGTTCTTAATACAGCGTGCGTTTATAGAGAAGCATAAATGGCTATCAATTGAAGAGTTTTCTTACTTGTGGAACTTATGCATCCTCACCCCCGGCATCAATCTCGTCGCACTAACAGTCCTGATTGGAAAGAAACTGGGTGGAACCTGGGGTATCGCTATCTCACTTGCCGGTATGCTCTTGCCAAGCGCAACAATTACCTGTCTATTAGCAGCTATCTTTATCCAAATAGAGAATATAGCAGCAGTCCAGGCTATTTTTCGTGGCGTGATACCGGCGACAGGTGGCATCCTGTTAGTTGTCGGACTTAATTTTGCGCTTCCTCTCATTCGAAAAGGCTATAAAGAAGGATTTTTCTTTTTGATTGTAAGTGGTGTTCTCACTATTGCCTGTGCGCTTGCCGTCATTTTCTTGAAGCTCTCAGTGATCATTGTAATTCTCGGTGCGGCTTTCTTCGGTACGCTCTTCTTATCATCAAGATCAGCCCCTCCTCTTCATGAAGAAGAGCAGGGAGAGCCACAATGATTAATCCATTTATCTACTTTCTCCTGTTCCTGAAAGCCTCCCTTTTCTCAACCGGCGGTTTTAGTAATTTACCCAGCCTGCATCAGGATTTGATAGGCAGCGGCTGGGCCAAAGAAGCTGATTTTGGACACTCTATCGCTATCGGGCAAATCAGCCCTGGCCCAAATGGATTATGGGTAATCAGCCTGGGTTATCTCACCTATGGCTTACCTGGAGCACTCCTCGCATTGATTGCTATCACTCTCCCTGCACTGCTGGTGCTTGTTGTCTCTGCAGGGTATGCACGTATCGAGCATCAAAGCTGGGTGCAAGGCGCTATGCGGGGTGTCTCACTCGCCGTTGTTGGCCTCCTGCTCGCGGTCGTCTGGACTATTCTACACCAACCTGGAGTGGACTGGAAAGGAACACTCATAGCCGGAGGCGCCTTCGGCTTAGCATTGAGTCGTAAGGTAAACATTCTGATTATTTTAGGTCTGGCAGGACTGGCGGGATATTTATTGTATCGATGAGCCTCTTGTTACAAAATTTGGGCTTGCCAAAGTTTCCTCTGACAAGCTCAAAGGTTTTCAGGCCATTACGCTGAGGCGCTTGAGTATTTACTGACGCTCGCCCAGTGATACAAATTGCTGTTCGGTTGCCCCAGTATATTCAGCTTCGGGGCGGATCAGGCGATTATTGGTTACCTGCTCAAGAATATGAGCGGTCCAACCTGCTACTCGGCTTGCCGCGAAAGTGGGAGTGAAAAGATCTCTTGGTAAACCTACCGATGCCAACACTACAGCGGAATAGAACTCAACGTTGGTGTAGAGACGACGACCTGGTTTCTGCTCCTCCAACAGAGCCAGCGCTAGCTCTTCTACTCTACGAGCCAGGGCAAATTGCTGCGGGTCGGCAATTCGGGCCATTTCGCGCAGTTCTTCAGCTCGTGGATCCTCTGTCTTGTAGATCCGATGACCAAAACCCATCAAACGATCACCCCTCGCCAGTGCATCACGCAGCCAGTTCTCAGCCCGATCTTCAGTACCAATTGCTTCGAGCATATCCTGTACTTTTGAGGGAGCGCCACCATGCAAAGGCCCTTTAAGCGCTCCAATTGCACCTACGACCGCTGAGGCAATATCCGATTCAGTGCTTGCGATGATGCGTGCCGTGAAGGTTGAAGCATTCATCCCGTGGTCTGCCAACAAAACAAGGTAGGCGTTCAATGCTCTAACGTGCTCTTCTTTCGGCATTTGTCCACTGAGCAGGTAAAGATAATTGGCGGCATAACCTATTTCGGGATGCGGCTCTAATGGCTCTAATCCATTCCGCATCCTATGGAAAGCTGCCAGGATAAGCGGAAAGCGCTCAGTCAGGGCAATTGCCTGGTCAAGGGTCGGTTTGCCCTGAATTGTTGCTGCACCCAAAGCCGAAACTGCTGTACGCAAGACATCCATTGGCGCTGCTGTTGGCGGTAAGTCTTTCAGAACCTGTAAAACTGCCATTGGTAAGGTACGCTCTTCCAACATCTGCACTTTCAGATCTACCAGTTCCATTTTCGTCGGCAGCTTGCCATACCAGAGCAGATAAGCAATTTCCTCGAATGAGGTTGTACGAGCAAGGTCATGAATGTTATAGCCACGATATATTAACCTTCCTGCTGTCCCCTCCACTTTGCTAAGCGCAGTCGTTGCTGCTACCACGCCTTCCAAACCTCCGCGATTCTGTTTAACCGTTGAAGTTGTTCCTGATGTCTCCGCTGTCATCTCTTTTGCTCCTTTGCATTGCAAGGTATTTTACCTCATGTAAGCATAGAAATTATCCTTTTACCAATGTATTACCATGGTTTTCTACGAAAGTCAATGATTTTTGACTTAGCTTGATATTACTTGATTTATATTGATTTCACCAATATAATAGTGTATACCTGTTGACAAAGGCACATGAACTTTCTATCATTGAGTGTAGATAGAATATATAACCAGAAGGACGAATCACGTATGATAGAGCTAGACGGCGAAAAATATCTAGATGGAGGTGAAGCAAGCAACTTATTGGGGGTAAAAATGTCAACCCTCTATACCTACGTGAGCAGAGGAATCCTCAGAAGCTACAAACAGGGTATCAAACGACAGCGGCTTTATAAGCAGGACGAACTCGAGGCTCTTTTACGCTTGCGTCCCAGTGATACACCTTCTTCCATCTCTACAACCAAACAATCAACAGACGATACCTCTTTTTCAAAAAAGACGCTTACTGAAATTCCTCTTGCTGAGGATTGGATACCTTATATGTAATTCTTCATGGTCCGGAGAGCTTCCGCTAAATGTTGCACTCCTCTATGAATCTCATCTTCACTAAATGCCGCATAGCCCAGCAGCAAGCCCTGTGTATTCCCTGGCTCGATCCGGAAAGCCGACAAAGGTAGTGCCTCAATTCCATATGTTGCCGCGCTTTGTGAAGCTCTCTGATCATCCTGACCATGGAGCAACCAGCCAATCAGGTACATGCCTGCCTCATTTGCATGCACATCGAGCAGTCCGGTGAGTTCCTGAGCCGCTGCTGACACCAGCGCGGCTTGACGCCCGGCATACAACTCCCGCATCCGCCGAATATGGCGCCCAAAGTGTCCCTCGGTAAGAAAGTCTGTCAAAATAACCTGCCCTAATGTAGGAGGATGCAAATCGATCATCGTCCGTGCAGCAACGAAGCCATCGACAAGGTCGGGCGGGACAACCATATAACCTAGACGCAGTGCCGGAAACAGGACTTTGCTAAATGTCCCTATATAGATGACATGTCCAGAGGTGTCCAACCCCTGCAAGGCTGAGAGCGGTCGGCCTTTGTAGCGAAATTCGCTATCATAGTCATCTTCTAGTATCCATGCTTTAGTCCGGCGCGCCCACTCCAGCAATGCTAACCGGCGCGCCAGACTCATAGTCACACCAAGAGGATACTGGTGCGAAGGAGTAACATAGGCCATACGGGCAGTAGCGCTGCGTGCCATCCCTGCGATGATATCCATGCCTTCTTTGTCGACAGGGACAGGAATAAGATGTGCACCCGCACCTAGCAGCGCTCCCCTGGCACCCGGATAACATGGATCCTCGATCAACACATCTTCACCGGGATCCAACAGCACCCGTGAAGTCAGATCAAGAGCCTGCTGCGAACCAGAGACTATTATCACCTGTTCTGGATCGCACTTCACTGCGCGAACAGATCCAAGATAGCCAGCTATCGCCTGACGTAGTGGTTTATACCCGGCAGGATCACCATAATTTAGAAGATCATACGACCTTTGGCGCGCGTGTCTCGTGGTAATTCGCGACCATATTTTGAGAGGAAATGCATCAAGATCTGCCAGTCCTGGTCGGAACACTCGCACAGGAGAGAGATCATACGTCGAAGCATACGCGGTAGAGGCCATCGCTATCCCGCGTAGCGAGAGTGTGCGACTACGTTGATCTTGTGATAATGCTGGAGCCTGGATTGCAGGCACCCTGAGCAGTTCGTCCGGTAACTCCCGCGCCACGTAGGTTCCACCCCCCATCTTATTCTCGACATATCCCTCGGCGAAAAGTTGCTCATAGGCGTTGAGAATGGTTCCACGGGCGAATCCTAGCTCCAACGCCAGCGCGCGTGTCGAGGGGAGTTGCGTCCCAGGAGCCAACTGACCATTGAGAATGGCGATACGCAAACTGGTGTATAGCTGATGATAGATCGGTTTGCTGGATTCAGGATCAATATTAAACACGCTAAGAGGGACAAGTGTTGAGTGCTTTCTCATCAGGTATCTCCATACTATTCTCGTGGAATTCGTCAAAGTAATAGAAGTGGTATAGCTACTATACACGTAAGTGGCTCTTGTGTCTATACCAATTCTCTGATACCCTTAGTTTGAAAACATTCAAACGGCTTTAGAAGTAGAGGAAGCCTGTAGGCTATGTGGCCGATGAAGTGTTTTTTATCTCGTGGTCACTTTCATAACCCTAAAACTAATCAAGAGGAGGACACGCCTGGACCACTGATGACTTGAAGAACAGTATAACCGGAGGAGGTAGAAGAAATGACAAAAGTAGAAGCCACCTTTAGCCAGCGTTCACCGCAAACACCATTCGAACGCCAGCGTAAGCTGCGAGCCAATGTACTTTTGATTGTAGTGACAATGATCTGGGGAAGCAGTTTTCTGATTGTCCAGCATGCGCTCACATTTGTCGGTCCATTTACCTTTCTAGCAATGCGTTTTGGGTTTGCAGTGTTAGTCCTGGCATTTCTCTTCCGGAAACGCCTGATTCACATTACATCCACAGAGATCTTATCCGGCTCAATTATTGGTCTCTTCCTGTTTGCTTCGTACGCATTTCAAACAGTTTCACTACAATACACCACATCCAGTCAAGCGGGATTCATCTCAGGTATGTATGTTCCGCTGGTCGCCTTACTCGCACTTCCATTGCTCCGACAAAAGCCGACGCTGGGAAGTATCCTGGGCATTCTTCTTTCAATGTCCGGGCTAATACTACTTTCGGTCAAGAACACCTTTCAAATTACGATAGGTCCTGGCGAAATACTGGCACTGGCTTGTGCCCTTGCAAGTGCATTGCACGTAATCTGTATTAGCAAATTTGCTCCCAGGGCAGATGCCATCAATCTGACGATTGTCCAGATCACATTGACTGCCTTGCTCAGTCTAATTGCAATGCCCATTGCCAAAGAGCCATTCAGCTTTCCGCCTTTCTCTGTCTGGGGATCAGCATTGTTTCTGGGAGTCGTGGCAACAGCATTCTGCTTAGCCATAATGAATTGGGTACAACAGTTTGTGAGCAGCACCGAGGCAGCGATGTTTTATGCACTTGAGTTAGTATGGTTGAGCATATTGGGGCACTTTGCAGGTGATAATCTCAGCCTTCTCGGGTGGATAGGCTGCGGCTGTATGCTGTCAAGTATGGTAGTCGGGGAAATGCGCCTTTCCTGGATTGTCAATACAACGCTCCTCCGAAATCTTGTCAGCAGGGCTTATCGGTTGATTGAGTTGTATGTACATGATTAAGCGAAGTACCAATCATACTGTTCCAGGTTCATCCAATGGCTGAGCGTTGCGCACATGTCTATTCAGATTTGCTGCTAGAGCGAAAGCGAACATACCGAAAGTACAAATGAAAACTGTTTGGATAACTCCGATATTCTGGATTAGTAAACCTGTTAACGCTAATCCCAGCGGCTGACCGCCAAATGCAATCAATCGGAATACGCTGTTCACACGACCTTGTAACTCATCTGGAATAATGGCACTTCGATAGCTAAACTGCACTACATTGTATATTGGCCCCACTATGAAGGAAGCCGCAGTGAGGATCCCCAATACCAATGGGTTCGGGGCAAAAGCATATAATGGCATGATTAGAGCAGTAAACCAGGTTGTACCAATGATTACCTGTCCGAAGCTGAACCGCTTCTGAATTGAAGTCGCAACTACAGAACCAATCACTGCTCCTATACCACCTACGGAGAAGATCAGACCTATCGTAAAGGACGAAGCATGTTGCTTTTGAGCCAGCACGATGATAATCAGCGTAAATCCCGCGAAAATAAGATTGTAGCCACCTGTGAGTATCGCCATAAAACGAATGAGTGGATGATGCCAGAGCCATGCAAGGCCCTCACGAATCTCAACCAACAACTTGCGTGGTGCTGCCACCCGCTCCTTCTGAAATTTTACCTCAATAAAAAAGAGCGAGACTACGGAAGCTGCATATGAAAGAGCGTCAGCAACGAATGGCAAAAATTTTCCCACCGTATAGAGAGCGCCACCAAGTGGAGGGCCAATCAAAGCCGTGATACCGTCAGTGGCCATATTCTGAGCCGTAGCAGCAGGCAACTGTTCCTTAGGCACTACGCGCGGAAGGCAAGCTGCCTCGGCGATATTGAAGAAAACGTAGAGTGTGCCCTCGATGGCTGAGACGAGGTAGAGTTGCACTATTGTCAAATCACCAAGGGCATACGCAACCGGGATACTGGCCATACTGATCGCCCGCCCGGTATCGCAGAAAATCATCGTTCGCTTGCGGTCCCAACGGTCAATTAACGCCCCGGCAGGCAGGCTAAAGATCAGATAGGGCAGAGCGCGAAGCGCACCGGCAAAGCCTGCCTGCGCAGCAGAGCCAGTCAATGACAGAATGAACAATGGAAATGCAAGTTGTGAGACTTGAGTACCGACGTTAGAAACCATCTGGCCGCTCCACAACAGCATATAGTCCCGGTTTAACCACAGCGTTTTAGGTCGCCTGGGTATTACTTCTTTGGTACTCATTGCATTTACTGTCAATCTAGCGGAGTAACTGTGTACTCCAAATCAATGGCGCAAACCAATACATTTGTATCACGAAGTCCATGATAAGAGTGTAATGGATTGCGCCCACTAAAAAAAGGCAAAAAAATACGCTCCCTTGAGGAACGCTCAAATTTCTGATTGCCTTAAAATTATAACATATTTATGATGAAAAGTCAAGTAAAATTTAAGCTCGCTTGCTTGATTTGGTCGATTTATTGGTACTCTCTTTTACAGACTGAAGCTGGCTGGTGTCGATTCGAGGCCAGGAGTTTCGTTCGTTGGAGTTGAGCCTGGTCCTTCCCTACTATAACTGGCGAGCAGATCCTTCCAGGTTTCCTCTCCTCCAATATGGTAGACGGTAACTCCTCCAAGTGTCGTCGACAAGGGCGAGTCCCCTACATATAGTATTGTTACAGCATGTCCCGATTGTTTCACTCGCGATAGCGTGTCTAGCAAAGGATCACTGACCGTACTTGTAACAACAACGACGGTCGCACCTGCCGGAAGGCGAGTGCGCTCAATGTGTATCAGTTCTTCAATCGAACTGCCAAAGTACGATTGAATACGCGCCAATACTTCCAAAAGCCGTTTGCGCTGTTCTTCGTTGCTGGCTGGAGGCAAATGAATACGACGGCGTTTCAATTGGTCGGCTACTACTGCCTCCACTCGATGTTCATTCTCTTTTCCATCAGCATTCGGAGCCACAGTAGGGGAAAGTTCACCTGACTCATCAAGAGAGGATGGGGTTTGCGAAGTGGAAATCGACATACCCAATTCTGGCATATACATAATGGTGTTTGCATAGAGACCTACAGCATATCCCTGGTCGAGCGCCCAATCAGCAACCGATGCAGTAGCACAGATAGCCAGTTCCTGGAGCTCAGGTCGAATACCATACCACGCATCAAGCTGCGAGATGACATTGAGAAAGAGCACCAGCGTATAGGTTGTGGTTGCCTGGTACACTTTGCTTTGCAGTTGCATCATACGTGCTGTGGCTTTCCAATGTACGCGCCGCAGATCATCTCCATACATGTAGTCACGTACTCCTATCACACGCAAGGGATCTTCTAACAGGCGGTGCGGGGCGCGATTATCTCCAAAGGGGTGGCGTGAAGGTAGTCCGAAGCGAGTAATAGAAACCACTAAGGGATAGACAAGCAGGTATTGCCTGTTGGAGAGCGTTTCCTGGCGATTGAGAAATCCAAATACATCACCACTGCGTAGCACCGTCGGCCCGAACATATGTACACCTCGCGCATTGCAGAGAACAGTATAGGGCCGTGTCACTCGTTCATACCAGCGGAGGTTAAACAGATTCTCAAGTATCACCATGTTTCTGGCTGTGCTGATACGCAAATGACGTCCCTTAAAGGTTAACTGCCTCGGAACGCTATCTTCAATCTCAAGCCATGGAAGTGGCAAAAGCTTGGCATTCTCGATAGAGAGCGAGAGAGTTACCTCCTCTCCAAACAGAGCACGCTGTTCGCTAAAGTTGCGTTGATAGTGTAAATCTTGCAGGCAATACTTCGCCCAGATATCTGTAGCTGCCAGGACTATTACTCCCAGCAATCCGATTACCAGCAGTAATGGCTGACGGACAAGCAGACCAAAGAGAATAATCGCTAAGCACAAATAATACCAATGCTTTTTCATGATTCTACCGGTACAGAAACGTTATGCAGTACATCCTCTATGATTTGCTCCATGACACGTCCGTGCAGGCGTGTCTGGCTCGTAGCAATCATACGATGAGACAGAACAGGACGCGCTACTCGCTTTACATCATCAGGTATAACATAGGAGCGGCCATGTATGGCTGCATAGGCCTGTGAAGACCGGTAAAGAGCGAGGGTACCTCGTGGACTGACACCCAACTCGACCCCGCTGTGGTTGCGGGTAGCTCGCACAAGCTCGACAATGTAATTTTCAACGGCTGGCTCAACTCGCACCCTACGGATCATTTTTTGCAATTCTTGTAGACGTTCTCCAGTAAGTACAGCCTGAAGATCATCCAACGGCTGTGTTTCTTTGAAGCGCTGTAAGATCAATCGTTCTTCCGAATGGCTTGGATAATCAAGGTGCAGGCGCATGAGGAAGCGGTCAATTTGTGCTTCCGGCAGGGGAAAGGTACCTTCCAGTTCAATTGGATTTTGTGTGGCAATGACAATAAAGGGGCGTGGTAAGATTACCGTTTCACGTTCTACGCTAATCTGACGCTCTTCCATTGCTTCCAGCAACGCGGATTGGGTACGTGGCGTGGCGCGGTTGATTTCGTCAGCAAGCACAATCTGTGCTAGCAACGGTCCCGGTCGAAACTCGAACTCACTCTTTTTCTGATTAAAAAACGTAATGCCGGTAATATCTGAGGGTAACAGATCCGGGGTGAACTGAATACGTTGAAACGTGCATCCGAGTGATTTTGCCAGCGTTTTTGCCAGAGTGGTTTTGCCGATCCCCGGCACATCTTCGAAGAGTACATGTCCTTCGCAGAGCAATGCGACCATCAGGAGGTCTATTACTTCCTCTTTACCTACAATCACGCGGCTGGCATTCTGGCGAATAGCGCGCGTGGCCTCCTGAACCTGGCGGATTTCGTCTATCTGTGTCATATAAGTCCTAAAAAGGAAAGATTAGAGAGAAAGCATTGGCAACGGCGTCATGGACATATCATGAAGCCTTTATGAATTATACGCACATCAGATGACAAATTTCATTACATTCCGCCAGATAGCGGGGCAAATGATTCGAAGCGGCCGTTAATTTAGTTCAACCCACAACTCTGGTCAGCACTTGCACAGTTACAGTTTGAGACCTTGCCCGTTGTCCATTTTGATCCGTCGCAAGTGCATAAACATAAGCCTGAATAGATTTTTGCCCAGAGCCAAAGGCAGACACGAACCATGGAATGGATGCATTGCCGTTGCTATCGGTCATTTGCGGACCCGCAGTAGAACGGCCTCCCTGACCACTATAGCGTATCACAAGTAGGACGCTTACCCCAGGTTCGCTGGTATTCACACCAACAATAACATAGCTATCATTTGCTACCGGTGACGGGATCGTGATTTGAACGGTCAACGATCCCCCTCCACCCGGTGTTGGACTCTGCTGATCTGTAGTTGGCTGAAGTGCAGGAGTTGAATGCACTGGAGGCTGGCTACTCTGATTACTTCCACTCCCGCCACCAGGAGCAGAAAAGCCAGGACGCAGGTCAACTGTCCCTGTAGGATTAGCTCCCTTCGGGATAGCTTGAGGAGAAGAGGTGGAAGCAAAAAAACTGGAATTGCCTAGAAATGCGGCGCTGGCCAGAGATACAAATATAATTCCTGCGATAAGAACCATTGACATAGCAACCATGAGTACTTTATAGGCAGGGTCTTTGCGCCAGTAAAATGCGAGCCTGGCTCCTACACCCTTAGGGACAGATTGGGTCTGACGACGTATAAGCTGTTCGGGTCGTAATTGTGCCTTCTGACCGCCATAATACATCTGCTGTTCTTCGGCAGGAGGCACAGGTAAAACCAACTTTCCAGATTGAGGTTTCTGCTCCTGTGTTTCTGGTTGATTTATCATGGGCATCATCTCCTGTCACATACGATAAGGAACACTGCTACGGATACTGTCTCACTCAACGTATTTCAGTATATGTGATTTAGTATCTTGTGCGCAATTTGATGGGCCAGAAGTCAGGGTTATTTATCTACTTGAATGGACAGAGAGCCAGCTCCCTTAGTGGAAAGCTGGCTCTTGTCTTGCGAGTGCCAGGTTACCATATGTCACTTAACGATAGATTAGATTGGCAATGCCAGTTTCATATATCTATCGATGAATAAAGGTCACTCCTGGACCAGGAGCAAACTGAACATAGGTGACCCGCCATGGATATGCACCCCAATTCATAGTACTTGCGATAACATGGCCGTTTCTAAGAACTCGTTCTACTACAGCTACATGTCCCAGACCATAGGCGCCTTGTACCCATGGTTGCAGGTCTATAATTGACCCGACTGTTGGTGAACGTGAAACATGCCAGCCAAATTGGTACGCACGAGCTGTCCACTGCCAGGCATTGGATTGTGTCCGCCATGGCACAAATACGCCATGGAGCTGGAAGTAACGTTGATTGGCCCACCACGTACACTGTCCATAGGGGAAAACATTCACAGATCCTCTAGGGCTTACAAAACTTGTAGTCCTTACCGGACTGCTCTGAGCCGTTGTGGCTTTCCGAGATACATACAAGGTCGATGTACTCGTGTGGATGCCGCTATTCACAGTTCCCCCACCGGGAATGCAAATAACCTGGTTGGCATAAATGAAATTCGGGTTCGCGATGTGATTGTGGGATGCCAAACTCCCCCAGTTTGTACCAAAACGGTAAGCTATCCCACTCAGTGTATCTCCACGAACAACTACATATGTGCGGTCACCGCTAGAGCAGACGGTTTGCGATTGCGCATGTGCGCTTCCCACATTTAGACCCAGAGTGAGACATAAAAAGAGCACTCCGAGCATCGCTGCCACACTTAACTTCCCTACAAAACTTACTGCACTATATTGCTGGAAGATCCTTGATCTTCGCCACTGCAATGACGCTAGCGCGTCTACACTGCGTTTCAGCAGTGGCTCAAAGTAGGACTTCCAGACTTGATGGTGAATTTGCAAAATTACCTTTCCTCTAGTTTACGACTTGCAGCACTCGCAAGTGAAGCTCTGGTGTTACACAACTTGCAGATGTATGAATACAAACACTGCCTATGTACCAGAGACAACGTTGCATAGCATATCACATGCAAAATAAGTCATATTGACACAATTTGGCATATAAAACAGTCGTGAGATTAGTAGAGGACTAAGATCACAGGAATTATGTAAAGTATTGAGGAGTTATAGAGCACGTTGAAAGTATAGGAAAAATGGGCTACAAAATGGCTTGCATAACAAAATCCACAGATACATCTTCCAATGCACCTTCGTGTATCACTTTGACAGATGGCCCCATTGGTCGCCAGATTGCCGGGTCGGTTGGGCCAAAAATGGCTACTGTAGGAATGCCAAGCATGGCTGCAAGGTGTGTGATACCCGAATCATTGCCGAGATAGCACATGCATTGTTGTAGATATCGCGCCACCTCCAACAACGGTGCATTTGTGAGTATCTTGAACATCGCTGGTGTAGGAGGGGACGAGAGTTGGTGCAGCAAATCATCTTTGCGCTCAGTATCGGCTGGTCCCGCAAGCAAAAGGACAGGGCGGTTCTGTTCCCATAAGCGCTTGACTACTATCTCATAGCGGGATACCGGCCAGCATTTTTGTACTGCTCCACTTCCTGGATGAATGGCGACGAATCGATTTGTTATGTCTTTGGAAGTGGGATCAACGTTCTGCAAGGACGAGAGCGCGGTGAATCGCGCCCCTACACCTGGCAATCCGACTGTGTGGGCCAGGTAGTCTACGATATGTACGCGTTCGCCTTCAGAGGGCCGACCCGGGGCGATAATATGTTTGACACCTGACGTTTTCAAATTGTGCTCAATGATACCATCAGGATCACGCATCCAGCAGATCGCAAGATCGGTTTGCTCCAGTAGGCCTCGCATGAAAGAAGTGCGAATACCGGTGGTAGAAAACAGCTCGCTCCATTGGATATCTTGAAAGTCAAATGTCTGTTCCGCAATACCAAATGCCAGTGCCAGCGGCAGCACCTGTGCATTGCTCACCAGCGTAATATGCGTACCAGTATTATCTTCTTTCAGTGCTTTCAGTACGGGAAAGGTGAGTAATGCGTCTCCGATAGCGCCTGGGCGGATAACGAGAATACCCTTCATTTCCTGCCCAGCGATAATACTTCAATGACGATGATAATGCCGAGACTCACAATTGCAACGAAGAGATTCCAGCTATGCAAAGCGCGTAACAGAAGGTTGAAAACAATCCAGAGCGATAATAATGCGCCCTGACGCAGAGCATGGCGCATCGTCGCTCTATGGAGTCGTGAGGAGATGAAGCGCAGGCTGATAAAATACGCAAGCGGTGAGAGAGTGCTGGTGAGAGCAACGCTCAGGAGTACAAAAAACGTGACATAGGCTTGCACAGCCTGCGGTGGCACGAAGTGCGTAAACACGAGCAGCGCAGCCCATGCCAGAGGTGCGAATACCATTAACATATTGAGTGCAGTGCGATTTGTCATTTCAGTAAGTTAAAACCCTTATTTCCATTTAAGGGAGCCTCGTTACGGTGACGGCTCTCCAGGGCTTCTGGACTGAAGTATTTTTGCCACATATCGGGCGCATCCTTACTCTCACCGCCATGCTTAGTGATTCGCGGGCGTACACGGCAAATCATTGGCGTATTGACTGCCGCACCAGCGATAATTACCTGGCCCTTTGAAAGCGCAGGCAGATTATCCAGTAGATCGCGTCCAACGCCTTCGATCGCTGCGGCAACGCTTTTCTGGTCTATTTCGTTTACGATACGCATAATGCATTGCGTCTGGCACTGGCTGAGTACATCGGCATCGAGTTTGCCGGGGCGCTGACTGATTAAACCGACCCCAATACCAAATTTGCGTCCTTCAGCCAGCACCTGCTTGAGAATCGCCGTCGAGACAACTTCAGTTCCACCAGGAGCAAAGTGATGAGCCTCTTCGATGAGCACAAAAACGGGATAGGGCAGGTAAAATTCGCCTGAATGCACCTTGCCACGCTCGGTATCCATACGCGCTTTATTCAAACGACGCAGTAACGTAGCAACAACGACCTGTTGATCGCGCTCATCAACTTCGTTGAGTTGCAAAATAGTACACTGTCCGGGTTTGAAAATCTCTGGCAGATCGAGATGTTCCATATCGTCAAACGTAAAGCTATCCACAAAACGCTGATCAATACGCCAGGTTAGTGCATGTACTGTGCTCGAATCGTCCGCACCTTCGCTATCATCATCGCCTTTCTGCTTTGAGACATTTTTTATGGCTACTTTTAGATCAGCTACGGTCCAGGGTGTGCCTCTTTTGGTTTCATTGACTTTACGCAAAGCGCGGCTTAAAAGATATTGTTGTTTCTCCGTCATCTCTGGCAAAAGATGGCGCATATCACCCATCGTCAACGACGAAATGCGTACCTTCACCTGTTCTGGTTTGTAAACACGAACCAGCGCTTGATAGCTGTTTCGTTTCCCATCACTCTGCTCGGCAAATTGAGAGAAATTGGCGATTTGATCGAGCGTGCCGTATTCGCCATGCGGATCAATGATCAGAACACATGCTTTATTTCGGGCTTGCATCAATTCTTCGATCAGCACACTGGCAAGGTAGCTTTTACCTGCGCCGGTGCTGGCGATGATAGCGAGGTGGGTACTCACAACGTCTTTAACCGAGAAAACTACAGGTACAGCATCGGGAGGACGGGTCAACAGAGATCCTATGGTAGCGGAACCTGGTTCTCCCGCACGCTTGCGACTGAGGATATGTGCAAGCATCTCATCATCAGCCAGAAAAATCTTCTTACCTGACTGCGGCGGAATCCACGGATTAATGAACGAATTGGTTGGATCATCATAGTAGCCCATGATGGCGACATGCAGTTCAAACAGCTCGTTGGCATGTGAGTCGTAGCCTACCATTGCAGCTACCTGTGCGGGGGATATCTCTGGTTCGGCTAAGAATGTATCAGGGTAGAGTTGCAATGGGAGGCGCTTGATGATGCGTCCCAGCACACGACGAGAGGTCTGAGTACCCGCACCATTTCCAGGTTCGGCAAGTTCGTAGTATACGTATTCACCATTTTTGAGGACTTGCTCATCGTCACGCGAGACAAAAGTATATTCGTGGGCGTTTTCG
>WNFA01003488.1_pt1 | contig 15447 bp, 12 predicted proteins | sample 5400481 | NCBI WGS metagenome assembly WNFA01 (sample SAMN13153340, study PRJNA577476) | soil metagenome | isolation source: 120 cm saprolite under Douglas fir tree site 2 hole 1 replicate 2 | place: USA:California | collected 2015-04-18
AAGATTTATATAAATACAACGGAATTATATATTTTAAGATATAAGCCGTACCTATGAGATTCGCTACATAAGGTTTTAAGCAAATGATGAGGAAAAAAGTAAATAAAAAAAAAAGATGTTAATGTGTCAAACATTTGGATAACGTTCACTCTGAACCACCATCAAACTCAATTTATTGGAATAGGTTGCATTGAAAACTACCGATTTAGGTTTTTTTCTATCACATTACTAATATACCCTTAACCTGAGTAGGGTATTTTTTTAATTAAAATACAAAGGGTATAAATATATAAAAATATCTCCATTTTTTTTCTAAAAAAAAAAATTAAATATATATGAAATAGTTAACTTTTATTTTCTAATTAATATCTTAAGTGTCTTAACATTGCATGAATATTAGTATAAAAATATTCATTTTGAATATTTTTATCCTCAAAGTTTAAAATTGCTCCGTTAATAGTAGGTAAAGGATCAAAAAAGAGAAAAAAAAATAACTTTTTATATGTAAAGATCTAGTAATAGTATCCTGGCGAAGCCTAAAAGGTTAATTATATTTATAAATTTAAATAAGTTTTTAATTTAAAAACTTATTTAAATTTATACTTTAAAATATTCATCTATAAATGTTTTATATTATTTGCAGCATTACCTATGCACCAACTAAAGCTAGCTTTAAAGCCATAACAAGTAATATACTAATTATACCTGCTATCCTATTAACAGATGTAAAATATTTAAATACATTACTTTGTAAAGGTAAGCTTACAAAGTATTAGCTTTGTTACTACTTAATTCAATTAAGCTATTTTCTATTAAACTAATTAAAGGTACTATGATTAAAAAATGAGAAAAATAAATAACAGTACTTATTTGTCCAAATTCTATAAAAGGTGATTCTACATGTTTAGCACCTAATTGCATTAATATTAAGAAATTAGCTACAAAAATATAAAAAGCTATTTTACTTAAAGGTCTAAATTGTATACCTCTAGATCTACTTAAATCTGTGAATGGCATAGCTAATAATATAAGTATAGCACTAAACATAGCAATAACACCTAATAATTTATTAGGTATAGATCTTAGTATAGCATAGAAAGGTAAAAGATATCACTCAGGAACTATAGCAGGAGGAGTTTGCATAGGGTTAGCCATAACATAGTTTTCACTATCTCCTAAAACGTTAGGCATGAAAAATACAAATATACTTAATACAATAATAAATATAAATATTGTAACTAAATCTTTAAATAAAAAATATGGAGCAAAAGGTAATCTATCGTAATTACCTGAAACACCTAAAGGATTACCTGATCCAGCGCTATCATGTAAAGCAATTAAATGCATTAAAACTAAAGCAGCTAATACAAAAGGTAGTACGAAATGTAAAGCAAAGAATCTATTTAAAGTAGCATTGTTAACTGAGAAGCCACCTCATAAAAATTCAACTACGTCTTGTCCTATTCAAGGTATAGCACTCATAAGATTAGTTATAACTGTTGCACCTCATAATGACATTTGTCCATAGGGTAAAACATACCTATTCACTTTATAAAAACATTTATAAAAAGCTGTAATAACTTTGAGTTCGTTTATTACATTAGCTCTAGCCATAACAGCTATCTACACTTCGTGAAAGAAAGCCTCATATGTAACTAAAACTAAGAATTTCGACTGTGCATTAAGCATCATTTCAGACACCCATTAGTGACCCAGTCTGTAGAGACTTTACGGACCGCCGACGATCTCTAACCTTTAATATCCTGTGTATTTATTGATTAGACAGGATATTAAGTACAGTAATAAAGATTCTTTGATCGTATTCACCAACATCGCCAAAGAAACTTAAAAGTTTCTTCAATATCCCCGTCGGGTTATTCTACTTTAATTTTCATTTCTCTCCGTAGATTGCACGAAAATTTTTATTACTTGTAGGACTATGATTTAAATTAATAAAGTGCTTAAACGCACAACAAATATTTAAATTAACAACTAACGTTTAAATATACAACAAATATTTAAACATATAACTAACGTTTAAACGCACAATAATAAATGTTTAAACATACTTAATAATTCAACGTCTTTTTAATATCTTTTTAGGGGTTTGTAGAGTCCTACGAATAGTCTTTTGATCACAACCTAAATATTTAGCCGCGTCTACTATACTGCTAAATTTACCATAAACTGTGTAATCCATATTGTATACAAATATAGCCTTAGAATTTTTTTTCATATTATTAAGAGCTTCTACAGAATAAATAGGTTTTGTCCGGTTTAAAGCTGCTTCTCTCATTAATTCAATAGTTTTAGGGCTTAAGCTTTTCCCTTTATTTAAGTTTCCAATAGCCATTCTACGTTCTTCACTGTAGTTAGCTTTCATCTTTATTCTAGTTATTTCAGTATGTTTATAACCAAAACTTGAACCAGCTTCAGTCAATATGTTATAGTTAGGTAATAAAGATTTTAAATAGAAGTCTTCCAAATCTATTAATTCTTTATTGTTTTCTTTGTTTACTATTTCAGGAAACAATTCTAAAAGTATAAATGCAAACGAATATATTCCGTACTTTTTTACTGCCAATTTTACTATTTTACTACCATTATGATTAAATAAATGATTAATAAATCTACCATATATTTTTCCCGTAGCAGCTGATCCGATATAATAGTCCAAAGTAATTTTATTTAGGATTAAATATATACCACTTAAACCCCGTGTTTCATTTAAAATACGCGTTCTAATATCAGGTATTGACAAATCTTCGTATATAAAAGAAGGCTTTATATTTTTATCTTTTATAAACCTAGTCAGTTCTTCACTTTGAGGTAGAGGTGTAGTTATATTAAAAGTCCTTCTACTCGAAGTAGAAAAAGATCTTTTACCTATTATTTTACCATTTACTTTAAATGAAGTATTGAAGCCAAATTTGCATTTGCCTTTTTTATTATTTTTGTTGTTGTTCTTGTTTAATTTAAACCATTTTGGGCTATGTAACAAACCCAGGAAACCTGTAGCCATCATTAATAAAAATATAACTGTACCTAAAGTTCATACTAATGTTCTAGGTGCTCTATATGATCCATAGTATAAACCTCTACCTATATGTAGATATACTAAAAAAAAGAAAGCTGCTGCTGTATTACTGTGTAAGTAACGTATTAATCATCCATTATTTACATCACGCATAATATGTTCTACTGAATTAAACGCTTCTAATGCACTAGGGTTATAATGCATTGCTAAAGTAACACCTGTAATTATTTGTATAATTAAACAAACAGCTAATAAAGAACCAAAATTTCATAAATAACTTAGATTAGATGGTTGTGGGGAATCGATTACATAGGAATTAACCAACTTTAATAAAGGATGACTTTTAAAAATTCTCATTATTGAATTAATAGATTCTTTTTTATTTTATTCTAAAAGTTAAAAAGGTTTAAAAAAAGGCAATTATACGTACTTTAGTAGTTAAAATAAACTATATCTATTAAAAATATTAACGAGATATTGGCTTTTTATTGCTTTCGTGCGATTGAATATTACTATTTGATTGAACATCACCACTAGGTTGAATACCACTACTAGATTAAGAGCCATTACTTGATTGAGCACCACTACCCGAAGGAGTAATACTGCCAGGTTGAGCACCACTACCCGTTAAACGATCAGATACTGGACCCCCTGAATTAGTAGGACCGACAAATTTAGCTATCCCATGTACATTTAAGGGAATTAATTGTCCGTCATACTGTAGATAACCAGATAATTTACCTGTTTTAGCGTCACGTCAAAACCCAGGAGGCCGATACCCAGCAGGTGCACCCCCTTGGGGGTCACCTGCTTGGATTTTAAATTCTGCACCAGGAGCATTATTTAACTGCGTACCTATTGCAGATTCAGGAAGAATTTTTGTCAAATTATTGCTACCCACAGTTGCACTTGCAACAAACTTAGATACATCATGGTAAATTACACCCTTATATTCTATTCTAAGTGTACCATCCCTTTCCAATCACATACCAGTTCCTGTAAACCCAATTGGAGGACCACCTAAGGGATTACCTCTAGGTAAATGTAATATACCTGATATAAACCTTTCTCTTATACCATCACTAAGGATATAGCGAGTACCATCCTTCAACTGTCGTTCATTTGGTCCCAAGGGACTACTACCTAAAGTACTACTGCCAGGTTGAGCAGTACTACCAGAAGTACCTGTAGCCGATGTCCCTGTGCCCGAAGTACCATTCATATATAACATGGTACCCTCTAAAAAAAAGATACGGAGTATACCCTGATATATAATAGATAATGAATCTAATCAGGCTAAATTTAGTAATTCCTTAATGCTAAGAGGATTAGTGTATACTGTAAAAAAATTAATTAAAGTTAAAGGGTTAAACCCTCCACTAATATATACTTTCAAAATAGCAATAAATGTAACAAATAATATACTAAGAGGTAACTTTCAACTAATATTTTTGTAAAAATTAATACAAAAGTTAATTAATGCATTAAATTTAAAAAAATTATTAAAAGTAATACCATGCAAAGTAGATAAAATAGTAATACGTGTAATATTAAAAACTACACCTAATAAACCTAAATAATGGCATTCAGCAATACTTAAACGTAAAGGAAAAAAACCACCATTAATATATATTTTGATTAAAGAAATAATTATAATAAATAATATAATTAGAATTTTATTCATAGTTATATGTTTAGAAAAACTACTTTGTAAGGGTAAACTTACAAAGGTAATGGATTTAGGGATAGTATTATGACTTGAATTAATAAGGGTAAAAAGTCCTAGTATAATTAGTAATAATAAACTATTATCAAACAATGATAAGTAAGGTACTAACATATAAAAAATAATACCAACTAAAATATATAAAGCATAACTAGTAATAACACCTGTATCTAAACTAACTATATTTCTACTTAAACTAATTAAACCTTTTTCTAAACCATAAGGTCCTAATAATTCTACACTACCTTTATCTATAATCTTAGTAGTTTGACCACCTAATTTAAAAACTAGACCAGTAATATATTTATTATAAAATAATTCAATCAAGAAACGTTGATTAAAGAATCCAAATATATTATAACCTAATCTAGTGAATTTAAAGCTAATAATAGTTTTAGGTATAAACTCTGAAAGTATAATAGCTATAACACTAAGAGATATTGTGAAAATTAGTGGTAATAATTTAAATAGAGTAGGTACAGCGAATTCAGTATTTAACATTATTTCATGTGTAGGATGAATAAATAAACTATTATCGGCAAAGAAACCTGAACCTAACCCTATAAATATATCCTTAGTAATATAACCAAAGAATATAGAGAAAATCGCTAATATAATTAGCGGTAAACTCATAAATATATCACCTTCATGAGCATGTTTAGAATTAACAACAGGTACCTCAGAATGCTTAATAAACGGAGTATAAGCCTCTATACCACGCCTAGGTATGTCATATGGTATTATTCTTGAGCGATGTACAATTTTAATAAAAGTATGATGTTTAGAATAATTAACAAGAGGCCCATTAGGGTTAGTTAAGAAAGTTAAGTATAAAACTTTAACAGAATATAGAGTGGTAAACATAGCACCAATAGTAGCTATAAAGTAAACAACTGTACCACTAAAATAAAATTGTCCATAAGCAGATTCTAATATAAAATCTTTACTATAGAATCCTGTCATAAAAGGGAAAGCTACTAAACTAAGACTAGCTATTAACATTACAGAATAAGTTAAAGGTAAGAATGGTCTTAATCCACCATATTTTCTAAAATCTTGATTATCAGCAACCGCATGAATAACAGCACCTGCACCTAAGAATAGTAATCCTTTATAAAAAGCATGATTAACTAAGTGGAATAAAGCTAGGTTATATGAAGAAAGACCTACTGCAATAACCATCATACCTAATTGAGACATTGTACTATAAGCAATAACTTTTTTAATATCTTGTTGGAATAATCCTATAAGACTACTAAAGACTGTAGTTATAGCACCCAATCATAAACATAATATTAATACAGTTGAACTATATTCTATTAAGGGACTTGTACGCATTAATAGATATACACCCGCGGTAACCATAGTAGCCGCGTGTATTAAGGCACTAACAGGTGTAGGACCCTCCATAGCCATTGGTAATCAGACATGTAATCCAATTTGAGAACTTTTAGCCATAGCACCTATTAATAAACATATACCTATAATTGTAACGATATTTTCATTAACAAATGGTGCTAATGAAAATACTGTACTGTAATCGATGTTACCAAATGATCATAGGATAGCAAACATACCAATAGTTAAAAAACAATCACCCACTCTGTTAGTTAAGAAAGCAGACATAGAACTTTGGTTTGCTGCTATTCTAGTAAATCAGAAACTTACTAATAGATACGAACAAATTCCCACACCTTCTCAACCCACAAACATCAATAAAAAATTATTAGCTGTAACAAGTATAATCATCATAAAGGTGAATAAACTTAAATAACTAAAAAATCGCTGATTATGAGGATCATGGCTCATATATCCTATAGAGTATATATGAACTAAAGAACTAACTATTAAAACAGGTATCAACATAGATACCGTTAAACTATCAAAATGGAAACCTCATAAGACATTTAATGATTCACTATCTATTCATCTAAAAAGGCTTATTGATACTGGTACATTGTTTAACCCTACTTCAAAAAAGGCTATGATTGCTAATAAAGTTGTTACTATTACACTTGTACATGTAATTAATTGGGCTCCGCTAACTCCGACTTTTCTACCTAAAAAGCCGGCAACTATTGATCCTAATAAAGGTAAAGTAATTATAGCTAAATACATTATTTATATTCTATTGCGATGCTTCCTCTTAATCTATAAAATGCAACTAGAATACCTAAACCAATTGCTGATTCTGCACCAGCTATTGCTATAATATATATAGCAAATGTTTGGCCTAATATATCATCAAAGCTTAGTGAACTTATCAATATTAAGAACGTAATAGCTAATAACATTATTTCAATAGAAATAAGCATTAATATAATATTTTTTCTGTTTAAAACGAAACCTAATATTCCGATTAAAAAAAGTAATAAGGATAAATTCATTATATATTTTTTTTTTATAGTTATATTAAAGGGCTTTATCATAAGGCACGCTTTATTTAATAGCAGTCCTTATAACTTACGCTTTCTCCCTAAAATTTCTTTATATTACCCTTCCTATATTTAAACATAAAGAAATATATATAAAGGATAAGTATATAAATACTACGTATTTACAACTAATTATTTGTTTACCATGTTAGTTCCCCGTGTATTATAGAACAAATACTTAAAAAAAAATAATAAACCAATTTCCCTCAGAATTAAATCTAATCTTTAATCTTTACTAACACTATAATGAGAACACTAAAGTATTATTTGTTATAATTTTTATTGATCCTCTAATCAAGATAAAAACTTTTCTATACTTACTGATTCTATAACAATAGGCATAGAACTGTGTAAAATACCACATATTTCCGAACATTGTCCATAAAATGTTCCTTCTCTATTAATAAGAACAGAAACTTGATTTAATCTACCAGGATAAGCATCACACTTAATACCTAAAGCAGGACAGGCAAAAGAATGAATAACATCCGCCGCTGTAACAATAAATCTAACGTGAGTTAATTCTGGAAGGATAACTCTATTATCTACTTCTAGCATTCTTAAGGCTCCATCCTCTAAATCAGACTCTGGTACTAAGTATGAATCAAATTCTATAAATTCATTATCTGCATTTAAGAAATCAGGATATTGATAACTTCAATATCATTGATGTCCTTCTGCTAATACAGACATGGCAGGATCACTAACTTCATCCATTAAATATAATAACTTGAAGGACGGGAAAGCTATTAATATTAAAATTAAGGCAGGTGTAATTGTTCATATCAATTCTATTAATGTTCCATGATTTAAATACTTATGTGATATAGGTGATTTAACGTTAGTATAATTTCTAACTATAGATATCATTATTCAACCTACACCAAATAGAATTATAACTAAATAGAACATAATATTATCATGTAATTCAACTAACCCTTCCATTTGTGGAGTAGCACTATCCTGAAAATAAAGACCTCAAGGCCTAGGAGTATCACAATTATTTAAGTTTATTAAATAAAATAAATTGAGCATTTTTTTTTCTTAGACTTTTCCATTCTAAACCTTAATCCTACATTATAAATGTAATACATTTGCATAATAGATCAATATATAGGTATCTTTATCCTTGATGTCCTTATGCTAAGGGCAAAATCATTAACTTCATCCGCTAAATATAATAACTTAAAAGATGATAAATTAAAAATATATAATATAGGTTTATAATAGAAACCAAAAGGCAGCTTAGAATAAATAAAAGAAGAAAAGACCAAACTAATAAGTAAATAATTTTATTAATTAGAAAACCCTAATTAGCTTACTTTATCTTATAAACGTTTTTATTAATAGGTGTCTATATCATATATTATTAGATTTAGTCGTTATTTCAATAGTAATTTTCCAATAAAAATAATATTAAAGCCAAAAAGCTATAAATAATGTACTCTAAACCATCACTGCTTGCAATATATAAAAAGACTAATATTGTATTACCTATTCCTGAGGACTTAATCACCATCACAGTAATAATACTAAGTAAACCAATTATTAAATTAGTAATAGTTATATGTTTATACTCCGTAAAACATAAAACGAGATATAACATCTACTTTACTTTTATAAGCACTATATAAAATATATATTTGTTTGCTGTCTATTTCCAAAGCATTTTTACCTAATTCAAAAGCAAAACCTAATGTTAAAGCTAAGAAGAATATTAACATTATAACTAGACCATATATACCGTTTGTATATGCACTAACTACGTAAGGATAAACTAAAAGAATTTCTAGATCAAATAATAAAAATAGAAGTGCAAATATAAAGAAAGATATACTGAATTGTGTTCTATTTTGACCTAAAAAAGAATGAAAACCACATTCAAATGCACTATTTTTTTCTTGGTAAGGTTTATGTGGTGCAAATATTAAATTTACAGCTAATAAAATAATAGCTAATAATGGTATAAAAACTAAAAATAAAGTAGTACTTGTCATTTAAGGATTAAATATTATTAAGGATAATATGTTAGCCATATTTAATCATTCTTGAGGTATAAAGATGAATAATAATATTGTTAGAGTTAATATAGAGATAGTTATAGTTAAATAACTAGATAGTACTATACTATTAGTATTAAATGTCAATCTTTGAATTAAAACGTTATTTTTAATAATATTACCATGTAAATTCATATTAGTTAATTCTGGATTAACTTTGTATTCAGATTCATCAAAGAAAACTTGTTTTATAATATTTAAATAATATACTGCACTAATAACACTTGTTAATATTGCAAATAAAGCAAGAAAAACATAACCACTGTCTAATGCGGCACTTAATACCATCTGTTTTGCAAAGAATCCTATAAGAGGTGGGATACCTACAAAAGAAAAAATTGTAACAGCTAGACTTAATGACAGAACAGGATTTATATAAAAATAACCTTTCATTTGACTTATTAATTGTATAGGTGAATTGTTTTTATCTGCTAATTCTTTAAATTCATCACTATCGTTTATAAAAAAGTAAAGAGAAAAACCAATACTAATAAGTATAATGAAGGCATTTAAGTTACTAATTGAATATTGCATTAAATAAAATATAAAGGCTTGGATCGACTCTATACTGTTTATACTTAATGCTAATAATATAAAACCAACATGTGAAATAGTACTATATGCAAACAACCTTTTTATTCTAAATTGTGTTAAACCTACAACTGTTCCTATAATTAAAGAAAGTAAAGAACTAACTAGTAAACTATAAGTCCAACTAAATTGAAAATTAAATAAAGAATTACTTGTAGAATGTACTAATTCTAAGAAGAATATAAATATAGATATCTTAGCTACAATAGCTACAAACGTTGTAACTATAGTAGGTATAGCATCATAAACATCAGGAGACCAGAAATGAAAAGGGGCTGCACTAACTTTGAATAAGAAACCTACGCTTAATATTAACAATGAAAAATTTATATAATAAGATTTGTATCAATATAACATTTCATTACTACTATCATTTGCCAAATCGCTTAAGCTAGTTATAACATATATTCCATCTAAATTAGTTGTACCTGAGTTTGCGTATAATAAACTAGTTCCCAATAAAATGAAACATGAACTTAAACCTCCTAATAAGAAATAAGTAAGACCACCTGAAGTGGCTAATTCTGAGTTTCTATATATTGTACTAAGTAAATATAATCCATAACTTTGTAATTCTATAGAAAGAAAAATAGAAACTAGATCACTTGTTGATACTAAAAAAACAGCTCCTGTTATTATAAATAATAAGATTAGAGGGTATTCTATTATTTTAAATTGTTCCCCCATTTTATTTACAATTTTAGTTCTATAATATAAAAAATTATAGAATATCAATTTATGTAAAGAAGAGTATTCAGCTACTCAAACTCTTCTAGGATAAAATGCTGTTAATTGGATTATAATAGCACTAATATAAAAAATAAAAATATGAAATACTTGTGTTATACTAGTTGCGTTAAATAAACCACCATACAATCCTATACCGTTAAGTAATTTATCAAGAAATAAACTAGATATAGCTAATAATGAAGAATAAATTAAACCTATTATAGCTACTCTATTAAAAAGTATAGATTTATCTCTTCGTAATGTAACAGCATTTGATAATAGTAAAAATAATATTGAATATATTAACATCAAAGAATAAAAGATTCAAACTTTTTTAACTCTTCTTTAAGGAAAACTTGTTTTACCTAATAAACTAATTCTTTATTATTTTTCATATAATATAATTATACTTTCTATTATTTAACCTATAACAAGGGGGCTTATTAAAGATCGGTAGGTCCGAGATAGATAGTTTAAATTTATTTAAATTTAAACATGTAAAAGGTACGTTCTTATAATTATAATTAGTCAAGCTGCTTGTAAGACTAATAGTCTCTTTATAGACTTTTCTATATAGAAAAAATATAAATACCAAATGAATATTACATCACATTACATTAGTAATATAACCTTAAATAAATATACATTACATTTATCCTTACATAAATATAATATACCAAGAGAGAAAGTTGAATTCTCATTATTAATGCATGAAATTAATGTTCTAACCTATTGAACTATCTTGGCCTTAGATTATGCGCTAAAAAAGGATGAATACCCTGATTTGAACAGGGAACGTACTGTGCCACATACAGTTGTTCTACCGATTGAACTATATTCACCGTAAAATAATTTAATAAACACTCAATATTAAATATACATTGCTTTATTTTTATACTATTATCCCGGAATGATTCGAACATTCAGTATTAAATACCAAAAATTTATGACTTACCGATTAGTCTACGAGATATTATATTTATATTTAATTATAATTACTTACAAGAATTAGTTCTTGAAAAATAATATTTATTTTTTCAAAGTTTTCCAGATCTTAAATAACGATGTAAAACCGTATGGTGTATCCCACAGAAATTGGCGGCTTTATTTGCAGTTGGAAATACCTCAATAATATTACATTCTTTATCAAATAGTCAAACTCTAAGATCCTTAAATTCAGCTTCAAATCGTAAATTATTTAAAGAATACCCCTCTTTTATATATTTACTTAATGTCCAATGATCAACGAGGTAATGCTTTGCTGCACTTGTAATGGTTGGAAATATATTGATAACAACATTATGTTTATCAAATACCTTTACCGTAATACCATTTCTAGCACCTAAAGATAAATTGTTTTTAGTTGTATCACTAATAATATAATTTCTTCTTGCCCAATTTATACTTTTACCTTTACGTTGTAAACCCATAGTTTTCCGCATTTCTTCTGTATGTTTATACCCTAAAGTAGACCCAGCTGTTTTATTTATATTTAAAGAAGGATTTAATATGTCTAAATAGTACTGTTCTCTATCTAATATTACTCTTTTTATTTCATATTTATCTTTATTTAATTCATATATATTTATATATTCTAATATACCCAATCTAAAATTATCTCAACCATGTTTTTCTATATAATTATAAAATTTAGGGCAAGTTCTATTTCCAATCTTAACAGAATATCTATGTTGTTTTATACGCTTATTTATGTTATAAGTAGAACCTATATATATTTTACTCTTATCTTCTATGTATTGATAAATATATATTGCAGCTTGATTATTTAATTCTTTAGAGTCTTTTATTAAACCATTTTTATTTAATGTAATTCAAGAAACTTTACTCAAGTATGTATTTTTAAAGTTTAAATTGTTATTGTTCATGTTATTATTCATGTTATTATTAATAAAAAGAGGCATTTTCCTCTTAAAAAAGCCTAAACTTAAAAGTAACCTATAGGTGGCAAGACTTGAACTTGCAGGATAAAAATCATTCCATCCTAAGTGGAACTTGTCTACCAATTCCAACACACCCATTTTATATTAAATATACATTATATTAATGTATGCCCGAGGTAAGATTTGAACTTACAACCTAGGTCGCTTCAAGACCCCGCTCAGCCAATTGAGCTTCTCAAGCTTTATATAATTTATATAATGTAAAAAAGAGACTTAATTCTCTAATTATGCATTTGTTATTAGATATTTTTTTAATAATATTTTTCCTTCTTTTTTATATCGACGTAATGTAGATTCACCTACTTTTAAAAATTGAGCGGCTTCAAGATTATTTACAAATAATACTTCAGTATTTGTTTTTATATTTGTAACTTTTACAGACAAGTATTTTGTTAATGCTATTTTATTTTTTGTTTCTAGAGTATGAATTTTCCCAAAAAAAGATGTTTTTATACCTGTTCGTAAGTTAGCTGCTATTTTCATTTTGACTTTAGATTCCTTTGTAAATACACGATTTATAATACTGTTCTTTTTCTAATAAAGAAAGTGGTTCACAATATTCCAAAATATCTATACTAAAATTGGAATAACCATGCTTTAATAAAGAACTATAAATAATGCTTGAACCTTTTTTTACTCTATTTTCAAGATAAACTAGAGAATAATAATTACTAAATCTACCCGCAATATTTACAGAAGACCCTATATAACTTTTTCCTGTAATTAGATTATTAATACGATAAATTCCTGATTTTCTTTTGTTTTCCATATAAACTTTATGTTTATCTTTATCTGCATTATTATAAGATACAATAGGTATTATACTTATAATATTATTTTTTTCTTCCTTTCCAATAATATTTTTAGATCTTTTAGTCGTATCGCTTTTATTTCTTACGTAAAAAGTCATAAATTCGTTTTTATTATATAATATTGTTCTTTTCATCAAGCTTAAGAAAGAATTGCACTTTCTTATTTAGAATTAATACCAAATAAATCTTTTTAAGCTTTATTAAATATAGAAAAATTTAAATAATGTAAACACTTCTCGAGCAGAAAGATAAATATTATATAAAATAAATATAACAATAATCTGGAGACATCAGAACTCGAATCTGAATTAATGACGTGCAAAGTCACAGTTCTACCATTGAACTATATCCCCTATTTTGTTTTAATAGATAAAACAATAATATCGCACATTATTTTTTGAGTAATGCTTATTAAGCATGTATCCGAAGAACGACTTGAACGTTCACGACATTAGTCAACGAAGCTTAAGTTCGTCCTGTCTACCAATTTCAGCACTCGGATGTATAATAAATATGCTTAGGGCCAAAGTGACTTGAACACTCATCTCAACCGTCATGAGCAGTTTGCTTTACCAATTAAGCTATAGCCCTTTATTTTAATAAAAAAAATATTTAATAAATTATTTTTTTGTGATTTGAACACTCATCTCAGCTGTCATGAGCAGCTTGCTTTACCAATTAAGCTATAACCTTGATAGTATATTCTTAATAGATATGCGGACAAAGGATTTGCACCTCTATATACTGGACATGAGCCAATTATGTTACTATTACATCAATCCGCAAAAAAAAAGGTTTTTTATATTATAATAACCTAAAACCTAATATATAAGTTAAATATAGCCCCAGAGGGGATCGAACCCTCGCATATAATGATGAAAACATTATGTCTTAACCACTTGACTATAAGGCCTATTATTATATTTATTATAATAGAAAGTCCAGTACAAGTATCGCACTTGCTTCAGCTGGTTACAAAACAGCTACATTACTTTTATGCTAACCGGACTAATTGTTAAAGTATGTAGTTGTTTTATTATATATGTTGGAATCTGCTTGGATATTCATCAAATTGAGTTGGATATACAATTAGTACTTTATACCTAAAAACATTTCAATTTTTTCAGCTAAAGCCTATCGGTTGTTGTTAAGATTAAAATAGAGACAATATCCTAAGTAAACATTTTATAATAAGTTTATTGTTATATAATATCTGATGTAAACAATATATAATAAGTAAGTAATTATAAAATATAGGAGAAATATAATCCAAAATAATCTTAACAACTTCGTAGTGTTCAACTACGTATATTTAAGAATATCTTAAAGTAAGTTTCGTGCCTAGATGCCTTCAGCACTTATTTTTAACTAACATAGCGTTCCTGCCGTGCCTATGCTATAAATTTACTTAAGTGAAAGTAACATTCCCGTATAAAACTTTAATAAATTAATACTTAAATTAATAATGCTATGTTATTATTAATATAAATATAAAGAATATCACTATTCATCAAGAAATGTAAAACATTTAGTAAATTATACTTAAATATGTACATTAATACTGTCAGATATTTACTATAAAGTTAATAAATCTGATAAAGTTTATGCTTTTAAAACGTTAATATTGGACACATAAACAACAGGTAAACCAGAGGTTAATATACCCAGCTCCTTTCGTACGAGGGGTATATCCTTATTTTATTCTAATTTCCTCTAGAAGATAGAAACCATACTGTCTCACGACGTATTTAACCCAGCTCGTGTAACTTATTAATCGACGAACAGTCGAACCCTTCATGATTCCTGCATTCATGTGGATAAGTTAAGCCGACATCGAGGTGCCAAACTGCGCACTCAATTTGTACTTCCTGGCGCAATTAGCCTGTTCAAACGTGTTATCCATTTTTCACAAAATGGTTCAGACTATTTCTTCATTTTTTTTTTCTTTGATATAATAACTTTTAGTAACGCGATAATTGAAATAATAAAAAATTATTATTTACTGCTTACCCAACCTTTAACTCCATAAGCCCCATTTCTATTCTTAGAATTTATAGTAGAGTACTGTATATTAGACTTTACTATACCTCTTAGCA